>Ga0207857_1000440_pt1 | contig 11569 bp, 12 predicted proteins | sample LuqExpMetageno22_FD_187780 | JGI IMG/M metagenome (GOLD analysis project Ga0207857, IMG submission 187780) | Tropical forest soil microbial communities from Luquillo Experimental Forest, Puerto Rico - Sample 22 (SPAdes) | ecosystem: Environmental > Terrestrial > Soil > Tropical forest ... | reverse complement strand
GCCTCGGGGAGGCTTTGTTCAAGCCTGCCACAAGAGCGGGCGCTCGGAGACGAACTCCCTGTCCCTGCCGCTGAGGGGGTCCCTGAACCGCAACCTCTGGGCCACAAGCTGGAGCGGAGTTGCGAAATCATCCTCTCCCTCGGCCTGTAGCGCGGGGTAGTACCGGTCGTTCAGGATGCCGAACCCGAGCCCGCTCATGTGGAGCCGCAACTGGTGGGTCTTGCCGGTGTGGGGGTGCAGGACGAAGCGGGCCACCGTTCCCCGCACCTCCACGAGATGGATCGTGGACCGGGCATTGGCCACGCCGGGCACCACGTTCATCCTAAACCACGGCTCCCCCCGTTCCATCCTGTTCGCCACATCCCACGACGCCGTTTCCTGATGCGGCCGGCACGCCGCGAGGGCCTGATAGGTCTTCTCCACGCGCCCTTCCGGAAAAAGCCTGCCGTAGAGCCCCCTCGTCCCCTTGTTGACGGAAAAGAGCACCAGACCGGCGGTTTCCCGGTCTATGCGGTGCAGCGGCGCCAGGTCCTGGATTCCGGTGCCGGTGCGCAGGCGGTTCAGCAGGCATTCGTCAACATACCGCCCGCCCGGGGTCACGGGGAGGAAATGGGGTTTGCAGGCGACCAGGAGATGGTCGTCCAGGTGCAGGATCTTTTCGGCAAACGGGATGGATGGCTCGACAGCGACTTCGCGGAAATAAAAGATGCGCCTCAGGGGGACGTATGCCGTATCCGGGGTGATCCGCCGTCCCTCTTCGTCAAGGACCTTTCCCGCCGAGATACGCTCCTCCCAGGTCTGCCGGGAGATGGCGGGGAATCTTCGGCTCAGGAAAGCGAGGATGGAGGGGTACGGCCTCTCTGCCCTCGGCATGGTGACAACGGAAGGGTGTTGTGAAATGCCCATGTAACGCGTCCTCGGCCACCGGCCTGCCCTTCATGGCACAGAGGTGCCCTCCCCGCGGGGTGCGACGTCCCCGTGCCGGCTACCGGCGGGGCGCGCCCAGCAGGGGGAGGAGAAACCTTTCAAACGTCGCCTTCTGTTTGGCGGTCAAGAGGTCGATGTTGCCTTCGTTGTCCAGCAGAAAGGTGCCGACGCCGATGACGGTTTTCGCCAGATAGCCGGTCCCGGCGACGCTCTTCTCGATCTCGTCGCCGCGCTTGCTCAGCAGGTTTTTCAGGTGGGCCAGGTCCAACTCCATGGATTAACCTCCAGAGGATTGTTTACGCCGAAAACGCCCGGCAGCGCTTACCTGCCGCTTACGGCCAACTCCTTGTACGGCCCCCCCTGCATCCCGTCCCGCAGGATGAAGATCCGCTTTTCATCAATCCCCTTCCCCTGCAGGTAGTCATAGGTGTTTTTGGCGCCGCCGCCCCCCCGGGGGCAGACCACGACCACATCGTTGCGGCTTGCCGAAAGCCGGGGAAGGACCTTGTCCAGTCTCAGCTTCTCGTCCGGCGTCTTGGCCGGGAAGGCGTTGGTCTCCAGCGCCCCCTGGAAGTGGTGCTGTTGAAATTCGGCCGGGACCTGGATATCCACGATGGCCATGTCCTTCCCCTTCTCCAGCCACTGGCGGAACTGGTCCGGCTCCACGTAGTTGTAACCGCCCGCCAGGGCCAAGGGGGCCCATGCAAGCAGCAGCGTCGTCACCAACAAGATCTGTTTCATAGAGATCCTCCGTACGTCGTGTTTCCAGGTATGATCCTACCAGCTTGTCCGCATCGGACCAACGGTTTTCTTCCCGATGTTTATCGTCCCCGGCGTTTTGTGCCCTGGGTGCGGTGTGGCGGGGCGGCACTCCTGAACTCCGGTTCATACCCCACCACGAAGCTGACCGCGGTGGTATTCCGCATGCTCAGGAAATGGGCGTTGTCGGTGTCGAACGGACAGACGGGCATGGTGCATGGCTCAAAGCCGAACCTGCGGTAATAGGCCGGTGCGCCCAGGACGAACAAAGGCTGGCTTTTGATCGCCTCCTGCCGCAGGGCGAACCGGAGCAGTTCCGCGCCCACCCCCTGCCGTTGAAAATCGGGCGCCACGGCCAGGGGCTCCAGATGCAGGCCGCACACCTCCGTGCCGTTATAGGCATGGGAAAAGGCGATGTAGGCGATGACCTTGTTGGTATGGATGCAGACCCACTCGTGCATGGCCCGGCCGTTGCCGTGGAGCTTCTCGACCAGCGCGGCTTCGCAGCCGCTGCCGGGAAAGGCGCGCTGCAACAGGGCGTAGACCTTGGGCCGGTGTTCCATCGTCACTGTCTGTATCTTCATGCTGCCCTCCCTGGCGTGTACCGAAGCTACCCGAGCAGCAGGGAGACGGCGTGCAGCACAAGCCCGATCACGCCCCCCACCAGGGTGCCGTTCATCCTGATGAATTGCAGGTCGGAACCGATGCTCAGCTCGATCTCGCTGGTATAGTCGTCGCTCTCCCACTGCTGCATGGTGCCGGAGATATGCCCGGCGACCGCGCTCCGCAGCGTATCGCCGTAATGCAGTACCAGGGTTTCCAGGTAGGCATTCAACGACTCCTGCAACGCCCGGTTGCCGGACAGGGTCGCGCCGAGGCCCGCGACCACCGCCGCAATCTTCTCCTGCGCCTTCGAGTCGGGCCGGTGCAGGTCGTGGCTCAGCCACCCTTCCAGGTCGCTGGCGAGCCCCTTCGCGTAATCGGCAATCGCCTGGTTATGGACGACCTCGCCCTTGATCTTCTCGATCCTGTCCCGCAGCGTTGGGTCGGATTTCAGCCGGGCGACGAATTCCGTCACCGTGGTGTCGAACCGGTAGCGCATCTCGTGGCAGGGGTCGGCGTCAACCTCCTGGATGAATGCGGTGATCCTCCCTGCCACCTTTTCCCCCACCCCTTTGGCGAACTGTTCCCGGTTGGGGATGAACGCCGCCAGGATCGGGTATTCCTTCCTGCACATGGTATCAATGGCGGTGGCCAGCCGGGTCTGCGCCTCCGGGGTCGCCAGCCAGGCGGCGCAGCGGTGCAGCAGGTCGTCGAGGACGAGCTGATGGCGGTTGCTCTTCCTGAGGGTGTCGATAATCGTCCCGGCGGAGGAGGAGATATCGAGGTTTTCCAGCCGGTTGCCCAGGGCGGCCCGCACCAGGGACTGCACCCGCTCGTCGTGGATGAAATCCAGGGAGTCGGCCAGCACCCGGGTCACACCTTTGGCCAGGCAGGCGGCGTTATCCCGGGACATGAGGTACGCGGCCAGATGCCCGGCCGGGTTGTACTCCCGCAGCCGGGCGATCAGGGTATCGCCGGCCAGGAACTTGTCGCGGATGAAGCCGGCCAGGTTCCCGGCGATGGCGTCCTTCTTGTTTTTGATGATGGCCGTATGGGGGATCGGCACCCCCAGGGGGTGGCGGAACAGCGCAACCACGGCGAACCAGTCCGCCAGCGCGCCCACCATGGCCGCCTCGGCAAAGGCCGCGACCCATCCCCACGCCCCCTGCCCCTTGTGCAGGCGGGCCACCACGAACAACAGGGCCGCACCGAGCATCAGCCCCGTGGCTATGGTCTTGTTTCTGATCAAAAGTCGTTTTCTGGTGTCCACACACATCTCCATCTTTATTTCTGCGTTCGCGCGCTGACAAACAAAAGCCGCTTCATCGGGCAGAAGCGGCTTTCCGTTGTGCGGCGTATCTTATGGCACGGCTTTGGTGGTTTTGTCAATATTTGGTGCGCTACGGTGCCCGATTGGTTGCCTTTATAATTTACTCTAATTATCCGCCCAGCAAAAACCTTTCCGCATACACCACAAACTGCTCCGTCACCGGCCTGATATCGGCAATATCGTCTGCCGTTACCTCGGCCTCTTCCATGTAATCACCCTTCTGGCGCAACTCAAAGGCTCGGTGCAGCGCCTTCGACATATTTTTCGGAAACGCCCCGGTTTTAACATATTCCCGGTCGAAAAGCGCAATGGCGCCGGAGTGTTTGGATGTCCCCATCTCCTTTTCCTGCAACAGGGCAAGCACCGCATAAAACATGGCGTAATAGAGCCGATTCATGACGGAGCGCCGGCTCATCCCGGATTGGTTGAGCACATCGGCTTCCCTGATAGAATCCCGTGCCTGGGAGAGTCTGTATTCTACGAGAGCCTTCCTATTTTCGGTCATACCTCTATGCCCTCGCGATAGACATTAAGGATGAACACCGACTCCTTGAGCGGACCATCGATCCTATCCTTGCCGACCACGACCGGAACGATGACCACATCCTGCGCAAAACCGGTCTCCCAGGCACAATCACTGATGAATCGTTCAATATTGGGGGTTGCATGCTCAACAACCACGAACACATCAAGGTCGGAATCGCTCGTAGCATCGCCACGAGCGCGGGAACCGAACACGCGGACATCGAGCGGGCGCACCCGCTGTTGGACGAGTTGTTTGAAGCTGCGAGCTATGTCGAGGTCTTTTCTGTTCATGAACCGGTCCTTTGAGAGTTCCTAACCGGAGTATACTGTTGCAGTTGCCGAAAAGCAAGAAGGGCGGCCAATCGGCCACCCTTCCTCAATCCTACTTTAAGTTCTTTTTGATCCGCTCCACCGCCTCGATCACGTTCTCCCGGTTGCCGAAGGCCGACAGCCGGAAGAACCCTTCCCCGCTGGGGCCGAAACCGGAGCCGGGGGTCCCGACCACGTTCGCCTCGTTCAGGAGCTTGTCGAAGAAGTCCCAACTGGTCATGCCGGCCGGCGTCTTGAGCCAGATGTAGGGGGCGTTGACCCCGCCGTAGACCGTGAGCCCCGCGGCGGCCAGGCCTTCGCGGATGATGCGGGCATTCTCCATGTAGTAGTCGATGATCTCTTTGGTCTGCCGCCACCCCTCCTCGGAGTAGACCGCGGCCGCGGCCCGCTGCACCGGGTAGGAGGCGCCGTTGAACTTAGTGGTGGTGCGGCGCAGCCAGAGCTTGTTGAAACTGAACCGCTCGCCGGCCGGCGTGGTGCCCGTGACCTCTTCCGGCACCACCACCAGGCCGCAGCGCACGCCGGTGAAACCCGCGGTCTTGGAGAAGGAGCGGAACTCGATGGCGCACTTCTTGGCCCCTTCGATCTCGTAGATGGAGTGGGGGATGGCGGGATCGGTGATAAAGGCCTCGTAGGCGGCGTCGTAGAAGATCACCGCGTCGTTGGCATTGGCGTAATCGACCCACTTCTTCAACTCGGCCTTGCTGGCCACGACCCCGGTGGGGTTGTTGGGGAAGCAGAGGTAGATGATGTCCACCTTCTGGGTCGGCAGGGCCGGGATGAAGCCGTTGGCCTCGTTGCAGGGCAGGTAGACGATGTTCTGGTAGTACCCCTTGTCGTCGGCCTCGCCGGTGCGGCCGATCATGACGTTGGTGTCGTTGTACACCGGGTAGACCGGGTCGCCGATGGCCACCACGTTGTCCAGGGCGAAGATGTCCAAGATGTTGGCGCAGTCGCACTTGGAGCCGTCGGAGATGAACATCTCCTCCGTCTTGAGGCTGACCCCCAGCGGCTTGTAGGATTTCTCGATGATGGCGTTGATCAGCCAGTCGTACCCCTGTTCCGGGCCGTAGCCGGCGAATTTGTCGATGGTTGCCAGGTCGTCCACGGCGTCGTGGAAAGCCTTGATCACGGCCGGGGCCAGGGGACGGGTAACGTCGCCGATGCCCAGGCGGATGACCTTGGCGGCGGGGTTGGCCTCGCTAAAGGCGCGCACGCGGCGGCCGATCTCCGGGAACAGGTAGCCGGCCTTCAGTTTCAGGTAGTTGTCGTTGATTTTTGCCATTGGCGCTTCAAACCTCCTTGAGGATAGGGATATAACGTAACGGTAAGCTACTAACTGACTGTTGAAAACTGAGGTTGTTCAAAAATAGTCAGATCGTCGCAACCGCAGAAAACCCTGAGGAGGCGTAGCAGCGCTACGCCGCACGAAAGGGCTTTCGAGGACGGCGGCGAGATGGCTGTTTTTCAACAACCGCCTACAGTTCCGATTCCTTTTCCACCAGCTTGCGGCTCACCTTGTCCAGATACATCTGCTGGTCGGCATGCTGCAGGGCCTCATCCAGCTTGCTCGGGTCCTCCACCGTGGCGCACCCCAGGGAGATGGACAGGCTGAGGCCGCTGGCCTGGGCGGCGTACGTGTCCGCCACGCTCCTCACCCGTTTCAGGGCGATGCCCGCCTGAACGGCATCCACGCCCGGCAGCAGGATGGCAAATTCGTCGCCGCCGATGCGGGCGATCACGTCTTCGGTACGGAACGATTCCAGCAGGATCAGGGCGACGGTCGTAATCAGCACGTCCCCGGCCGAATGGCCGTGGCTGTCGTTGAAGACCTTGAGATCGTCGATATCGGCCATCACGACGGAGATCGGGGCGATGCGGCCGGCGGAAAGCCGGTCCATCTGATCGTCGAAATAGGCGCGATTGTAGAGGCCCGAAAGGGCGTCGTGGGTGCTGATGTAGAACAGTTCCTCGTTCTTCTTGTCCTGGTCCTGGATCATGGCGTTGAAGGTCTGGGCCACGAGTCCCACCTCATCCTCGCTCTCGATCTTGAACAGCCGGTCCGCACCGTTCTTGGAGGAGATCTGCCTGACATGCTCGGCGAAGCGCACCAGGGCGCTGGTGTAGTTCCCCATGATCAGCCTGACGATCAGAATGATCAGGCAGACGCTGACAGCCACCGCCACGATGAAATATCTCTCCAGGCGGCGGATCGACTGGGTGGCTTCGTTCAGCGGATAGTTTGCCCCGACGACCCAGTCGGTGGAATGTAGGCGCTTGAAGGACGACAGCACCCGCGTGCCGTTGGAATTGGTATATTCGCCAGCCCCTTCGTAGCCATCCAGCGCCTTGTCCAGCAGCTTGTTGGCGCCCGGCGCGATCTTGGTCGCTATGATCCGCGACCTGTCCGGATGCATGATGATGGTCCGGTCGCTGGCAACCAGGAGGAGATAGCCGCTCTTCGCTATACGGGTATGGGACAGGTCGCCCAGAAAATTGTCCTGCAGCAGGTTCACGCTGCCGCCCAGGATGGCGATCAATGCCCCGTTCTTGTCCCGCACCGGGGCGGTGATGTTGAGCGCCGGCGTCCCCGGGGAGTGGGTTGACATGAAGGGGCTCGAAATGACCGGCTTTCCCGTGGCAATGGTCTTTCGATAGTACTGCCGGAAAGAGATGTCCTTGCCGCGCCGGTTGGGCAGAAAAGGCGATTCCGCGATGATCCGCCCGTCCTTCGAGAACAGGTAGATGCCGTTATCGAAGAGGGTCTTGATGCTGTGCTGGCTGTCGAGAAAACGCTGCGCCGCATCCGGGTCGGCGATCATGCCGGGCGTGACGTCCCGGGAGGCCTCGATGACCGTTTTCTGGGCGGCCGTCAGCTTCTGGTCGATGCCCTGGACCACGACGTTCAGCAGGGTCATCTGCTGGTTTGAAATCGTTTCTCTGAGTTCCTGCTTGAAATAGTACAGGGAGGACACCGCCAGAAGCGACGAAAACAGGATGATGAAGGTACAGACCGCCACGGTCATCCTGAGGGTGATGCTGTGTCGCCTGAAGGGAACCTCGGCATTCATTGGTCAGTAAAACTCCCCGAATTTTCAACAACCTGTTAAAGAACCCCGGTTGTTCAAAAATAGCCGGATCGTCGCACCCGGAGAAAGACCCGCGGAGGCGTAGCAGGCCTACGCCGCACAAAAGGGCTTTCGAGGATGGCGGCGAGACGGCTGTTTTTCAACAACCTGCTACCGCAACCCCAGGACATCCTGCATGTCGTACAGGCCCGGCTTCTGCGATACGACCCACTTGGCGGCGCGGACCGAACCGCGCGAGAACATGTCCCGGGTCATGGCCCGGTGGGACAGTTCGATGCGCTCGCCCATGCCGATGAAGTAGACCGTGTGCTCGCCGACGATATCGCCGCCGCGGAGGGTCTGCATGCCGATCTCGTCCCGGGTGCGCTCGCCGGTGATCCCTTCCCGGTGGAAGTTGGCCACCTTGTTGTAGTCGCGCCCCAGCGCCTCGGCCACCACCTCGCCCATGCGTACGGCCGTGCCGGAAGGGGCATCCTTTTTCAGGCGGTGGTGCGCCTCCACGATCTCCACGTCGAAATCGTCCCCCAGGGTTGCGGCGATGTCCTTCAGGATCTTGAAGCAGACATTGACCCCCACCGACATGTTGGGCGCCAGCACCACCGGGATTTCCTTGGCCAGTTCCGCAGCCAGGGCGCGCTCTTCGGGGGTGAAGCCGGTGGAGCCGATCACCATGGCCTTCTTCTGCAGGCCGCAGGCCTCCAGGTTCTTGAGGGAGACCTTGGGCGCGGTGAAGTCGATCATCACGTCGCAGGCGGCGATCACGCCGTTCAAGTCGTCGGAAACCGCGACCCCCAGTTCGCCGCAACCGGCGATCAGTCCCACATCCTGGCCCACCAGCGGGTGGCCGGGACGCTCCAGCGCTCCGGAGAACCGGACCCCTTCGGCCTCGACGATGGCATTGATGATGCGCTGCCCCATACGGCCGGCAGCGCCGCAAACGGCGATCTTGATCATGATGGCATCCTTTATCGAAGCGTTTATATCAGGTTGTACTCTTTCATGACGGCGGCCAGCTTGGCCTTATTGGCCTCGCCCATGGGGCAGAGCGGCAGGCGCATCTCGTCGCTGCACTTGCCCATCAGCCCCAGGGCGGTTTTGACCGGGATCGGGTTGCTCTCAAAGAACATGGCGTTGCTGATCTTGAGCAGCTTCAGGTGCAGACGGCGGGCCTCCGCCATGTTGCCGGCCTCGAAGGCGTCCACCAGGGCCGCCACCTCGGCGGGCATGATGTTGGCGGTGACCGAGATGACCCCCTTGCCGCCGCAGGCCATGAGCGGGAAGGTGATGAAGTCGTCGCCGGAGAGCACGTCGATCTGGTCGCCGCACAGGGCCAGGACTTCGGACGCCTGCTGCAGGGAACCGGTGGCCTCCTTGATGGCCACGATGTTCCGGTGGGGGGCCAGGCGGGCCACGGTCTCGGGCAGCAGGTTCACGCCGGTGCGGCCGGGCACGTTGTACAGGACCAGCGGAAGCTCGACGGCATCGGCAATGGCCGTGTAGTGGCGGTAGAGCCCTTCCTGGGTCGGCTTGTTGTAGTAGGGGGTGACCAGCAGGGCGCCGTCGGCGCCGATCTTCTTGGCATGGGCCGTCATCTCGATCGCTTCGCGGGTCGAGTTGGAGCCGGTGCCGGCGATGACCGGAACCCGCTTGGCGACCTGCTGCACGACGACCTCGATCACCCGGTCGTGCTCCTCGTAGTCCAGGGTGGACGATTCGCCGGTGGTGCCGCAGGGCACGATGGCGTCGGTGCCGCCCGCAATCTGGAATTCCACCAGCTCACGCAACTTCTCTTCGTCAACCGCGCCATTTTTGAATGGTGTCACGATGGCGACAATGCTTCCTCTAAACATACCCTTTTCCTCCTTGCGGGTGGAATGCCGTTATTTCAACTACCAGGCTGTTGAAAACCCAGGTTGTTCAAAAATAGTCAGATCGTCGCACCCGCAGAATGCCCAGAGGAGGCGTAGCAGGCCTACTCCGCCGAAGCAGCTTTGGCTGCGAAGGCCGGGCGCTACGCCGCACGAAAGGGCTTTCGAGGATGGCGGCGAGATGGCTGTTTTTCAACAACCTCCTACAGGAACGTGGCGACCTTCTCGCCCTTGATCAGGTCTTCGATCGTCTCGCGTTCGCGGACGATCTCGAATGCGCCCCCCTTGACCATCACCTCGGCCACCCGGGGACGGCTGTTGTAGGAACTGCTCATGGCAAAACCGTAGGCGCCGGCCGACATGAAGGCCATCAGGTCGCCCTGCCTGAACATCGGCACCTCCCGGTCCTTGACCAGGAAGTCGCCCGACTCGCAGATCGGGCCGACGATGTCGGCGGTGATCATGCCGTCCTGGTCCTTTTTCACCGGCTGCACGCCGTGGAAGGAGCCGTACAGGGCCGGGCGGGCCAGATCGTTCATGCCGGCGTCGATCATGATGAAGTTTTTCTCGTCCCGCTCCTTGGTGTAGAGGCAGCGGGCCACCAGGATGCCGGCGTTGCCGACGATGTTGCGGCCCGGTTCGAACACCAGGTGCATGCCCAGGTCCCTGGTGGCGGCGATGATCTCCTTGCCGTAGTCGGCGGGCAGGGGCGGTTCCTCGTGGTCGTACTGGATGCCCAGGCCGCCGCCGCAGTCGAAGTACTGCAGGTTGATGCCCATTTCCTTCAGCTTGCCGATCATGATCTTCAGCTTTTCGATGGAATCCACGAAGGGGTTCACCTTGGTCAGCTGGGAGCCGATGTGCATGTCGATGCCGATCACCTCGATGCCCGGCAGGCCGGCGGCGCGCTTGTACTCCTCCATGGCCCGGTCGATGGTGATGCCGAACTTGGCGTTTTTCAGGCCGGTGGTGATGTAGGGATGGGTGCCGGGGTCCACGTCCGGGTTGACCCGGATGGCGATGCCGGCCTTCTTCCCCATGCGCGAGGCGATCTCGCTGATCCTGGTCAGCTCCTGCTCCGACTCCACGTTGAACATCAGGATGCCGGTGTTCAGGGCATATTCGATCTCGTCGTCCTTCTTGCCCACCCCGGAGTAGACCACCTTTTTGGGGTCAACGCCTGCCTTGAGCGCCCGGTACAGTTCGCCGCCGGAGACGATGTCCACGCCCCCGCCGAGATTGATGAAGGTTTTGAGCACCGACTGGGTGGAGTTGGCCTTGACCGAGTAGCAGACGGTGTGGGGCACGGCGGCAAAGGCATCGTCAAAAGCCTTGAAGTGGCGCTCCAGCGTCGCATGGGAATAGACGTAGACCGGCGAGCCCGCCCTGGCGACGATGTCCGCAAGCCGCACGTCCTCGGCATAGAGTTCGTTGCCTTTGTACTGAAAGTGGTTCATTGCATGCCTCCCTGTATGGACAGTCTGAAGATTATGTAAACGATTCGAGAGAAATTCGAGAAAAAAGTGGATATTTATAACACGAGAGGCATGAAAAGTCAAAATGTATGGGATCGCTTTGGTCCCTTTCCCCGGTGCACGGCAAAATCGTTTTGACTTCCCCGTGCCGTGCCGTTTACAGTCGTAGGAAAAACAGGACAGGACCCGCATGACCCTCACCTTCGATACCATAGCCACCGCGCTTTCCCGATTGCGGCACGACGAGCCCCCTGCTGACGGGCGCAGCCGGGCCGCGGTTGCCATGATCATGGCCACGGGCCCCCTTGGCTTGCACCTGCTGCTGTTGGAACGGGCGGCCGATGAGCGCGACCCCTGGTCCGACAACCTGGCCTTTCCCGGGGGTCGGGTCGAACCGGGCGAGACGCTGCGCCAGGCCGCCGAGCGGGAGACCCGCGAAGAGGCCGCCATCGACCTGGCCGCGGCCCGTCACCTGGGCAGGCTGGCCGATTGCGTCGGCAGCCACCTGCCGGTCAGGATCGCCTGTTTCGCCTACGGCTTCGGCGGCGGCGCCCCGGCAGTGACCATCAACCACGAGTCGCGGGATGCGTTCTGGGTCAGCCTGGCCGACCTTGCGGACCACAGGCGGCATATCACCACCGAGGTCCGTTTTCGCGGCGGGTC
>Ga0207857_1000435_pt1 | contig 11652 bp, 13 predicted proteins | sample LuqExpMetageno22_FD_187780 | JGI IMG/M metagenome (GOLD analysis project Ga0207857, IMG submission 187780) | Tropical forest soil microbial communities from Luquillo Experimental Forest, Puerto Rico - Sample 22 (SPAdes) | ecosystem: Environmental > Terrestrial > Soil > Tropical forest ... | reverse complement strand
GGCATCGCCTGCGTCGTCGGCGACCCGGGCTTCGAGCCGGGGCCGCGGGTCGCCTCGCTGACACCCGAGCTCGCCAAGGGGCTGGAGTTCGACCTCGTCGTGCTCGTGGACCCGGACCGCTTCGGCACAGGCATCGAGGGCGCGGTGGACCGGTACGTCGCCATGACGCGGGCCACCCAGCAGCTGGTGATCCTCACCACCTGAGAGCCCGCTGTGCGGGACGACCCGGCACGTTCGGACGAACGCGCGCACAGTGAGGTGTGCGGCGCCTTTCGGCGCCCCGCGTGAGAGGAGTCGTCCCGTGAGCGAGCTGGACCAGCACCTGGTGGGTGTCTTCGACGAGGTGGTGCGTCGCAACCCGGGCGAGCGTGAGTTCCACCAGGCCGTGCGCGAGGTGCTCGAGAGCCTGACGCCCGTGGTCGCCCGGCACCCCGAGTACGTCGAGACCGAAGTCATCCGTGGCCTCTGCGAACCCGAGCGCCAGATCATCTTCCGCGTGCCGTGGATGGACGACCGCGGCCGGGCGCAGCTGAACCGCGGCTTCCGGGTGGAGTTCAACTCGGCCCTCGGCCCGTACAAGGGCGGGCTGCGGTTCCACCCCTCGGTCTACCTGGGGATCATCAAGTTCCTGGGGTTCGAGCAGATCTTCAAGAACTCCCTGACGGGCCTGCCGATCGGCGGCGCCAAGGGCGGCGCGGACTTCGACCCCAAGGGCCGCTCGGACGCCGAGGTGATGCGGTTCTGCCAGTCGTTCATGACGGAGCTGTACCGGCACCTGGGTGAGCACACGGACGTGCCGGCCGGCGACATCGGCGTGGGCGGCCGCGAGATCGGCTTCCTCTTCGGCCAGTACAAGCGGATCACCAACCGCTGGGAGGCCGGGACGCTCACCGGCAAGGGCCTGAGCTGGGGCGGGTCGCAGGTGCGCACGGAGGCGACCGGGTACGGGCTGGTGTTCTTCGTGGACGAGATGTTGCGGGCGGCGGGTTCGTCGTTCGACGGCAAGCGGGTCGTGGTGTCCGGCTCCGGCAACGTCGCGCTGTACACGATCGAGAAGGTCCACCAGCTCGGAGGCGTCGTGGTCGCGTGCTCGGACTCGGCCGGGTACGTCGTCGACGAGGGCGGCATCGACCTCGAGCTGCTCAAGGAGATCAAGGAGCGGCGGAGGGGCCGGGTCGCTGACTACGCCGCGCGCCGCGCCGGCGCCTCGTTCGTCGCGGGCGGGTCGATCTGGGACGTGCCGTGCGAGATCGCCCTGCCGTGCGCCACGCAGAACGAGCTGGACGGCGCCGCGGCCAAGGTGCTCATCGCCAACGGCTGCAGCATCGTCGCCGAGGGCGCGAACATGCCGTGCACCCCCGACGCGGTCCGCGCCTTCGCCGACTCCCCCGTCACGTTCGCCCCGGGCAAGGCCGCCAACGCCGGCGGGGTGGCCACCAGCGCGCTGGAGATGCAGCAGAACGCCTCGCGCGACTCGTGGAGCTTCGACTACACCGAGCAACGCCTCGCGGCGATCATGCGGTCGATCCACGACCGCTGCCTGGCGACGGCCGAGGAGTACGGCCAGCCAGGCAGCTACGTCGCCGGCGCCAACATCGCCGGCTTCACCCATGTCGCCGACGCCATGCTGGCGCTCGGCCTGATCTGACGCCTATCTGATCGCGGCCGTCTTCGGGACGGCCTGGTTGCGCCGGCCCGGTGGCGGACGCCCGCGCCACCGGCGCCACACCATGACCAGCAGGGCCAAGCTCGCCGCCGCCGCCACCCCCTCCGCGACGGCAGCGAGCGTCTTCTCCGGGTACCAGTACGGCTCGTACATGTCCGGAAGCGGGCCGATCGGCCCGATGTCCCGGTAGGCGTAGAGCAGCACGGCGCCCAGCGCCGAGGCCGCGACGAGGAAGGCCAGGCCGGCGATCACCATGCCGGTGGCGGACGCCCGTCGCAGCGCGACGAAGAGCACGAGCACGGCCAGCACGGCCGACGCCACGGCCTCCGCCCGGAAGAGGTCGCCCTGGCTCAGGCCGCCCTGCCGGTTGCCGTCGTACAGCCCCGCGAGGTGCCAGTGCACGACGGCGTCGGTGCCGAGCCCTGCCGCGGCGAGCAGCCGCAGCGGCCACAAGACCAGCATGATCAGTACCCGCTTCCGCCGTAGTTGGACGACGACGACGGGCTGCCGCCGCCACCGGACGTGCCGGACGCGGTGGCGACGTGCCAGGTGAAGGAGGTGGTGCCGAAGCTGTCCATCTTCCCGTCACCGGTGACCTGGCCCGCGCCGTGGTCGAACGAGAACGTGTAGAGCGGCTTGCCGTCCCAGGTGACCTGGGTGGTGCCGTCGGGGCGCATCACGGTGCCGAGGTGGCTCGACACGCTGGATGCGCCGCTGGGCTGCTGCCCGCTCGGGACGGTCAGCGGGACCCAGATCGCGGTGCAGGCGCTCGTGGTGCAGAGCACCTTGCCGGCGCCCTCCTGGTCCGTGACGTACAGGGCCTTCCCGGAGGAGTCCTCCAGGACGTTGCTCATGCTGCCGACGGTCTGCGCCTGCACGGTCATGCTGCCGCCGGTGGTGGCGCCGCCGCCCGCGCTGTTCCCTCCGTTGCTGCTGCCGCAGCCGGCCAGGACCAGCGCGGCCCCGGCTCCGAGCGCGGCCATCAGTACGCGCGATCGCATGGTGAACCTCCCGGTCGTTGCGGGACGGCCGCCGGCTCGTCGTGCGCCGGCCGTTCCTCGCCCATGCCCTACAAACGAGGGCGGGGCCGCGGTGGCTCAATGAGGCTCGGGTGCCGCCTCGACCTGCGCGCCGGGGGCGCGCGCCAGCACGAGGCAGCCTCCGACGGCCGCCGCGATCGCCAGGGCGGCGGGCAGAGCCCAGCCCTCACGGACGGTGTCCCCGAGCACGACCAGCCCGATGAGGCCGGGCACGACGACCTCGCCGACGGAGACGATCGACGCCGCGAGGCTCGCCGACCCGCGCTCGAGCGCCCGGACGTAGGCGACGACGGCGACGAGCCCGGACACCACGACGACGATGGTCATCGGCTGCCACACGATCTCCCGCAGGGTCCCCTCGGTGTGGGCCCCGCGCACCCCGATCGCCACCCCGGAGTAGCCCAGCGCGCTGGCGGCCCCCATCACCCAGGCCGGGCCGCGGGGGTAGAACGCCACGGTCAGGGCGACGAGCAGTCCCACCGCGATCAGCGTGACGCGGACGACGGCGGCGTCCGCGGTCGTCGGTGGCTGCGTGCCCGCGGCGCCGGCGAGCACGACGAGCGCGGCGACCACCACTGCCGCCGCGACCAGGTCGGCCCGGCGCAACGGCGTCTGCAGCACCGGGTGCGCCACGAGCACGACGACGACGAGGGACGCAGCGACAACGGCCTGGACCAGGAAGAGCGGGAGCCGCGCGAACGCGACGAGAGACGCGAGGAAGGCGATGAGGTCCAGCGCGAAGCCGCCGATCACGGTCGGCTGCCGGAACGCCGCGAGCCCGCCGGCCCGGCGCGCGCCGACGGCCTGCAGCACCGTCGCGACGCCGTACCCGACGCTCGCTGCGACCGCGGCGATCAGACCGACGATCACGCCTCCCCCTCACCACGCACCGGCCCCGACCTGCACGGTATCGGCACGCGGCGAGCGCGGGGCGTTCAACCGGTGGCAGGCAAGAATGGCCGAGGCGAAGGGCGGGGCATGGACGAGACCGTCGTGAAGGACGCCGCCGCGTGGCGGGCCTGGCTCGACGAGCACGAGGACGCCTCCGACGGCGTCTGGCTGGTGCTCGCGAAGAAGGGCACGGTCACGCCGACCTCCCTCACCTACGCACAGGCGCTCGACGAGGCCCTCTGCAGCGGGTGGATCGACGGCCAGAAGCGGCCGCACGACGCGGCGACCTTCCTCCAGCGGTTCACGCCGCGCCGCTCCGGCTCGGTCTGGTCGCGGCGGAACACCGGGCTCGTCGACGCCCTGGTCACGCAGGGGCGCATGCGACCACGCGGCCACGCGGAGGTCGACCGCGCCAAGGCCGACGGCCGCTGGGACCGGGCCTACGCCGGCGCGGCGACCGCCGTGGTGCCCGACGACCTGGCGGCCGCCCTCGCGGCCTCCCCCGCCGCCGCCGAGCTCTTCGCGCGCCTGACGGCCGTCAACCGCTACGCGGTGATCCACCGCGTGACGACCGCGAGCCCGGCGGCGCGCGCAGGAAGGATCGCCACGCTCGTCGGACGCCTCGCGGAGGGCCGGACGCCGTACCCGCAGTGACGCCTACAGGACGGTGCGCTCGCCGGGGGTCAGGATGCGCAGGCGATCCACCAGGCCGATCTCGTCGAACGCCGCCACGACCTCCGGGATCCCCTCCGTGAAGTGCGCCCACCCCTCGGCGTGGACCGGGACGACGATCCCGGCGCCGAGGATCTGCGCCGCCTCCGCCGCGCGCTCGCCCGTGAGGGTCATGGGCTCGTCGCCGAAGCGTCCGACGTTCGCGGCTCCGACGAAGAGCACGGCGACGTCCACGGTGCCGACGCGATCGGCGATCTGCCGCACGATGTCGACGCCCGCGTTGTCGCCTGCGACGTAGACGCTCGGCACGCCCTCCCCGGTGACGAGGAAGCCCATGACCTGGCCGGCCACCACCTCGGCGCCCTCCGGGCCGTGCCGCGCGGGCAGCGCGGTGACCGTGAGCGGGCCGACCGTCGCCCGCTCCCACGTCTGGATGCCGGTGACGGCGTCGATCCGCTCGGCGGCCGCCGGCGTCGACAGCACCACGGGCACGCGCTCCAGGAACGTCCGGCCCGAGTGGTCGAGGTTGTCGGGGTGCTGGTCGTGCGACAGGAGCACGAGGTCCACGGGGCCCAGCTCGTCGGGGCCGACGGCGGGGCCGAGCACCTTCGTCAGCGGCTTGCCACCCTCGTAGACACCCGGCGGGTCGAACGTCGGGTCCACGAGCACCGCGACGCCGCCGACTCGCATGAGCAGCGTCGGCCCGCCGACCAGCAGGAACTCGATCCCCAGAGACGACATGAGGCCATTATCGAGAGGCGTCGAGCGACTGGCGGCCACGGGTCACCACCAGCACGGCCGCGCACGCCGCCGCGACCACCACGCCGCCGCCGAGGGCCAGCCAACCGGTGCGCCACGGGCCTGCGCCATGCGGATCGCACTCGCGGGTGATCGCGGTGCGCTGCTCGTCGCTCAGGTCACCGCCCTTGACCAGGTAGCCCGAACCCGGGTGGAAGTGCCACGCGCTCGCGCACAGCTCTCCGGCGCCGTCGTAGACCGGGGTGCTCCAGGCGATGGCCGCCCAGCTCACGCCGATCACGACGGCGATCGCCAGCACGCACTGCGCGGCGATGCGGACGACGAATCGACGTGTCCTGACGGCGCTTCCTTGCGTCACGGCACGACGGTCCCACATCCGCGGCGCACGCCGATCCGAAACTCCTGCTCAGGCCGTCGACGGCTGTTGGGCCTGCGGTCGTCGGGCCCGCGCCCGGCACCCGACCTACGCTGACCGCGTGGGCGACTTCGCGGGGTTCCCTGATGCGGCGCTGGACTTCTACGAGGACCTGGAGCGCGACAACACCAAGGCGTTCTGGGAGGCGCACCGGCGCGTCTACGACGACGACGTGCTGGCGCCGATGCTGGCGCTGACCGAGGCGCTCGAGCCGGAGTTCGGTGAGGCCAAGGTGTTCCGGCCGTACCGCGACGTCCGGTTCTCCAAGGACAAGACGCCCTACAAGACGTACCAGAGCGCCGTGGTCCACGCCGGCGCCGCCACCGGGTGGCACGTCGGGATCTCCGCGGCGGGGGTGGACGTCGGCGCCGGGTTCTACGAGGCCAGCCCCGAGCAGCTCGCCGCCATCCGGGAGGCGTTCGCCGACGAGGCGACGGGCGCGCCCTTCCAGCGGCTCCTCGCCCAGTACGCCGCCGATGGGTGGCAGATCGGCGGCGACCAGGTCAAGACCGCCCCGCGCGGCTACTCGGCCGACCACCCTCGGATCGACCTGCTGCGGTACAAGCAGCTGTTCCTCGGCCGCAGCTACGGGGTCGAGGGGCTGGCCAGCCCGGACGTGCTGGGCCGGGTGCGGGCCGACTGGCGCCGGCTGCGCCCGTTCGTCGACTGGCTGGCAGCACACACGGGGCCGTGACGGTCCCGGTACACGCTCAGCGGCGGGTGAGGGCGTCCAGGACCGCGTCGGCCTGCTTGCGGCCGTCGGCGATGCAGTCGGGCACGCCGACTCCGTGCAACGCGCTGCCGGCGACCGCCCACGTGGGTCGATACGTCGCCAGGGCGTCGTCGACGACGGCCACCCGCTCGAGGTGGCCGACGGTGTACTTGGGCATCGTCGCGTGCCACCGCGTGATGTGGACGAACGCGGGATCGTCGGTGACCCTCAGCAGCGGGCGCACGTGCTCGAGCGTCGCCGCGGTGACCTCGTCGTCGTCCGCGTCCGTCAGCGGGCCCCGCTTGTCCGGCACGAAGATCCGCGCCAGCACCATGCCCTCCGGCGCGCGGCCGGCGAACTTCACCGAGCTGACGGTCAGCCCGCTGAAGGGTCCGGGGTCGGCCTGCAGCCAGCCCTGCGAGCTGGGGACCGCGGCGAAGGCGGACTCCGGCCAGGCGAGCGTGACCACCGTGGTGGAGGCCAGCGGGATCTTCTCCAGCGTGTCGGCGGCCACGGGCACGTGCGCGCGCAGCAGGCGGGCCGAGTCGGCGGCTCCGCCGGCGAGGACGAGGGCGTCGGCGTCGAGCAGCCGCCCGTCGGACAGGCGCACGCCGCGCTCGTCGAGCGCCTCGACCCTGGTCCCGGCGAGGATCTCGACGCCCTCGGCTCGCAGCCGCTCCCCCAGCACGTCGACGAGCTGGCCCAGCCCGCCGGTCAGTGTCCGGAACGGTGATGATCCGGGGCCGCGCACCGCCGCGCCGGCACGCTTGCGGGCCGGCGCTCCCGACCTCAGCGAAGCGATCATCAGGGAGCGGTGGTCGCGCTCGTTCTCGCGCAGCGACGGCAGGACGGCGTCCAGGCTCAGCTCGTCGATGTCCGCGCCGTAGATCCCGCCGACCATCGGGTCCGCGAACCGCCGCACGATCCCGCCGCCGAGCCGCGCGCGCAGGAACGTGCCGATCGCCACGTCGCTGTCGGGGAGCCGCCGCGGGATCACCAGGTCGAGCGCGGCCCGCAGCTTGTCGGGCCAGGACAGGACCGTCGTCGTGACGAAGGGCCACAGGCGGGTGGGGAGCACCATCCCCATGCCGTCCGGCATCGGCCGCAGCCGGCCCCGCGACAGCAGGCTCACCCGGCGGCCTGGTGACGGAGAGATCACCTGGTCCGACAGTCCCAGCTCCTCGATGAGCTGCGCGGCGGCGGGCCTGTAGGCGACGTACGAGTCGGGCCCCTCCTCGATGACGAAGCCGCCGCGACGGGTCGTCCCGACCTTGCCCCCGAGGCGGTCGTCGGCCTCGACGAGGGTGACGTGCGCGCCTCGTCGGGCACCCTGCCAGGCGGCGGCCAGGCCGGTGATGCCTCCGCCCACGACGACCAGGCGCGGGGCGTTCTGCGACGCCATCACTCAGGCCGCGCCGAGGTCGGGTCCCCGACGACGGAGCGACGCGGGCGTGTACGGGCACAGCGGGTCGGACGCGAGCGGGTCCCCGGTCCAGACGTACGCGCGGGAGCGAGAGCCTCCGCACCAGCGGTTGAACTCGCAGGCGCCGCAGCGGCCGGTGAACTCCTCGGGACGGCGCAGCGCACGCATGAGGTCGGTGTCGCGGTACAGCTCGACGATCGACCTCTCCTTGACGTTGCCCACCGTCACCGGGAGGAAGCCGGAGGGGAAGACCTCGCCGGTGTGCGAGACGAAGACGACGCCGTTGCCGTCGCGGACGCCATAGCCGCGGGACATCGGGCCGTTCTCGATCTCGTCGCGGGTCATCCCCGCCCGCAACAACGCCTGGGCGTTGATGCGCCGGTACTGCATCGCCTCGGTGGTCTTGATGCGGAACGGCGCCGTCCGCGCCTTCTTCCCCCACGCGATGAGCGTGCGCTCGGCGTCGCCGGGGCTGAGCTCGCGCAGCTGGGCGCCGCGGCCCACCGAGATGAGGAAGAAGAGGCTCCACTGCATCACGTGGTACTGGCAGAGCAGCTCGTAGACGGCGTCGAGGTCGGCCGCGGTCTCGTCGGTCACCAGGGTGTTGATCTGCGCCGGCATGCCCACCGCGTTGGCGTCGGCCAACGCCTGCATCGTCGCATCGAAGGTGCCGGTGACCTGGCGGATGCCGTCGTGGCGCTCGGCGGTGGAGCCGTCGAGCGACAGCGAGACGACCTGCACGCCGAGGCCCCTGAGGTCCGCCAGGCGCTGCTTGGACAGCAGCGGCGTGACCGCAGGGGACAGCGAGACGCCGAGGCCGCGCCTGCCCGCCTCGGTGATCAGCTCGTCGAGGTCGAACCGACGCAGCGGGTCGCCGCCGGTGAAGATCACGTGCGGCGCGGGTTGGCCGAAGTCGGCGATCTGATCGAGGACGCGCAGCGCCTCGTCGTGCGTGAGCTCGCCGGGCGCCGGCTCCGACTGGGCGGTGGCGCGGCAGTGCCGGCAGGCCAGGGCGCACGCCGTCGTGAGCTCCCAGTAGATGATCATCGGGGTGGCGTCGAACGCCCAGTCGACGGGCTTGACCGAGCCGATCCCGGCCGGACGCTGCGCCATCCCACTTCCCTTCGCACGACGAATGGCCCACGGGCCGGTCCGCATGCTAGACCGCCCCGCGGAGGCGCGGACGCGCCGGACGGACGGTGGACCCCACGGCAGAGGCCGCCTCTCCGGTGGGAGAAGCGGCCTCTGACCTGCGTCAGCGCCAGAAGTCTCTGATCTCCGGCGCGAGCGCCCGGCCCTGGTCGTAGCCCGCCCGGGCGGCTGGGACACGCGTCGACGGATCCATGAGGTTGCCGCCGAACGCCTCGAGCGAGGGACCGTCCGGGCCGATCGTCTCGACGGTGCTGCCCGCGGCCCGCAGCTCGTCGACCTGCGCCGAGAGCTGCATGCCCCACTCCAGGGGATGCCGCGTCCGGCCGCCGAGAGGCGACAGCACCAGCACCCGCCGGTAGCCCGCCGCGAGGTCCGCGTTCTCGTTGCGCCGGTAGCCGCCGTCCAGGTACCGCTCCATCCCGATGGGGTAGGGCGGGACGCCGAAGCCGTTGGACGTGCTGGCGGCGACAGCGTCCACGAGGTCGACCCCGCTCGCGCGGTCGAAGACCACCGGCTCGCCGGTGCGGGCGTCGATCGCCGTGATGAGGATCAGCCGATCCGGCCACTGCTGGCCGCCGGTCAGCCGGGTGGCGACCGTGGCACGCCACCGCGCTCCCTCGGTGCCGTCCGACTCCAGCTCGAGCGCCGCCGCGCCCATCCCTCGACGCATGGCGGCGGCGTCCTCGGCCGCGGCGATGATGCGGTTCGTCCGCTCCATGTGGTCGGCCATCGGCTGCGGAACGCCCGCGGCTCCGGCCGGGCGCGTCCGCGGCGGGGGCGGCGGGGCGTCGAGGATGTGGGCCAGCAGCTGGGCCGGGGTCGCGGCGGTGACCTGGGCCGCGGCCGTCGCTCCGGCCGAGGTGCCGATGATGACGTCGGCCTGCGTGACGTCGAGGCCGGCGTCGAACAGACCGGCGAGGACGCCGACCAGCCACGCGTTGCCGGCCGATCCGCCGCCGCCGAGGACGAGCGCTCGTTCGCCGCCGGGGATCCGTCCGGTGGCGTCGATCTGCTGCCGAGCCTCGTCGGACACCGGGCGGCTGCCGGCCGTCGTCGGACGGGCATCCGAGGGTGAAGATGGTGTTGCGTTCATGGGAGTCGCCTTTCGCGAAGTGCCTGACGGACGCTCCCGGAGGCGACTACCTCAGTCGCGCGATCGTGGACTGCAGGGGAGCACCCACTGTGGTTACCGCGTTCACGGGGCTCACCTCCTGTCGGTAGATCACGATCGCCAGGGACGTTAGCACGTAGTCCTCACACACGACGACAACCGACCAAGCACTCTTCGCGGGCCGATGAGCTAGACGGAGGAGAGCTCCTTCAGGATCAGACCACCGTGGCGCGCGATGAGCGAGAGGTGACCCTCGTCGGGCAGTACGCGCAGCCGCGCGCCCGGGATCTGGTCCGCGAGCCAACGCGCACCGATCACGGGCGCCTCGCCGTCCTGATCCCCATGCCACAGCGTGATCGATGCCACCAGCGTGGAGAGGGGCAGCCCCCAACTGCCCACCGCGAGCGCGGTGTCCGCTTGTCCGCCCGCGGGCCCCGGCCTCAGGCACGCCGAGAGGGCGCCGAGATAGGCGTCCGCGACGGATGGCCGCGCCAGAACCTCCTTGTCGACCGGCGGAAGCGCGGCAGCGGTCTGTCGAAGGAATGCCGCCGGGTCACGCTCGACGCCCAGCCTCATGAGCCGCAGCGTCAGCCGGGCCAGCGGCGGGCTCGTCAGGCACAGCCGGAAGAACCTGCGCGGCGTCGGATGTGTCGCGGCGGCGATGCCCGGGTTGCCGAACGGGACGACACCGCTGACCAGGGCGACGGCCCTGACCCGGTCGCCGAGCCGCTCCGCGCAGGCAAGGGCGTAGGGGGCACCGCCGGACCAGCCGAGGACCGCAAACTGCTCGAGGCCGAGGCCGTCGGCGAGGGCCTGCACATCGTCGGGCCAGTCGACCAGCCGCCTCTTCGGCTGCGGGTCGGACCGCCCGCAACCGGGCCGGTCGACGCTCAACAGCCGGATCCCGAGCTCGTCGGCCAGCCGCGGACCGTCAAACATCCCGACGTCGAGGCCCGTGCTCGGCACGCCATGGAAGTACAGGACGGGTACACCGTCGGGGTGCCCGTACTCCTCCCACGCGAGCCGTCTGCCGCGGGCAAGCTCGGTGATCCCAGGGCGACCGTCGGCCACGATGGCTCCTCCTCAATGGACGCATGCTCCCGAGTGCAGGTCGCACCTGGACGTGCCGCGCATCGCGTGGTCAGCACGAACAGCGCGCTCTGACGATGGATGGTGGCGACGGCGCCACACAGGGTCGAACGTCCTCGAACGCCGACCCTCGGCGGCGCCGCTCTCCGGATCCGTGCGCCAATCGCCGCGAGTAGCGCGCCTCAGCGGGCGATCACGCGGCCGACACGGCGGTCCGGCGCCACGTCCACGCATACCAGACGACGAACGCTGTCGTGCCGATCTCCACGGCGCTGAACAGCAGGTACGAGGCCGTGTTCCCGTTGCCCGCGAACAGTGTGCCCACCTGCACGACGGTCATCACCGAACCCGCGACCAGGTTCGCGATCCGGTTCGGGCGTGGGCGAAGCACCCATGACAGCAGGATCATCGCCATCGGGATCTCCATGAGGACCGAGGCACCGAGCAGGAACCCGGGGGTCATGTCCATCCCGCCGACACTGCCGGCCAGGACCTGCCGCAGATAGTCGTGGTCCATGAGTGCGATCACGTCGCAGTAGATGTAGTTGACGGTGACGAACACCCACAGGATGGAGAGCGTCTTCCCCCGGTCACGCCGGACGTCCGCACCCGCCACAGTGGGACCCAGCTGCTGTTCGACCGTCGCCATCGTGAACCGCCTTCCAGTGGTTGTCGTTGGACACTCACCATCTGGGTTCAGCACTCCGACGCCCTAGGGACTT
>Ga0207857_1000434_pt1 | contig 11656 bp, 13 predicted proteins | sample LuqExpMetageno22_FD_187780 | JGI IMG/M metagenome (GOLD analysis project Ga0207857, IMG submission 187780) | Tropical forest soil microbial communities from Luquillo Experimental Forest, Puerto Rico - Sample 22 (SPAdes) | ecosystem: Environmental > Terrestrial > Soil > Tropical forest ... | reverse complement strand
CCCACCTCGCCTCGCTGATCCACGGCCTGAGCCGGCGCCGGCACGCGCCGTTCATCACGGTGACGGTCAGCGCCCTGCCCGAAACCCTGGTGGAGAGCCAGCTGTTCGGGCATGTCAAGGGGGCCTTCACCGGCGCGGTGGCCACGAAGAAGGGGCTGTTCGAGGAGGCGCACGGCGGGACCCTGTTCCTCGACGACGTGGATTGCGCGCCCCCGGCCATCCAGGCCAAGATCCTCCATGCCGTGGAGCAGAAGCGGTTCATCCCCGTGGGGGGGACGAAGCAGGTGGAGGTCGATACGCGCATCATCGCCGCCAGCAACCGCGACCTGCTGGAGGAGGTGCGGAGCGGGAACTTCCGGCAGGACCTGTACTACCGCCTCGGCGACCTGGTGATAACCATGCCGCCGCTCCGGGAGCGGAGCGACGACATCGCGGCCCTGGCCGACACCTTTTTGCGCGACATCTCCCAGGAGTTGAACCGGGCGACCCCCCGTCTGGCCCCCGACGCGGTCCTGCTCCTGGGCCGTTACCCGTGGCCCGGCAATGTGCGGGAGTTGAAGAGCGTCATGAAGCGGGCGGCCCTGTTTGCCGGGGAGACCGTCACGGCCGGGGACATCGCCGACGTCATGACCGCGGTGCGCCAGGGCGTGACGGATAGCGCCGCCGTCCAGCTGCAGACCCTGGAAGAACTGAAGCGCAACGCCGTGCGGCAGGCCCTTGCGGCCACGGACGGCAAAAAGATGGAAGCGGCCCGCCTGCTGGACGTGGATTACAGCAGCTTCAAGCGGATGCTCGAAAGGTACAAACTGTAGGACTCTTCATTTTGCCCACCCGATGTGCCGTATACTCTTCATTTTGCCCACCCCCGGCCGGCCTTGGCCGGACAACATTCCAATAATTACACCACGTTGCAATTTGGCATTACTGTTGCTCTCTTCCTGGGTGGCAAGCGGACAAATCGGAGGCGGCGACGAGGTCTATCATGCATGCGGGAACAGCCTACCTGAACGACGAACAATGCCCGGAGTTCCCCCGCGCCCAGAGGTGCCGGTTTATCGAGGCGTCCCTGCCGGAGTGCTACTGCACCAACATAACGAGCCTGAACATACCCAAGATGCTGGCGTTCTGCGGCGGCGATTACGAGCGCTGCAAGATCTACCGGAACAGGACCGGCAGCCGGAAGCAGGGGGGAGAGCCGCCCGACCGCCCGCAGGACCCCTGACGGCCCACCCGGAATACCGCGTGAGTAGTGAAGGAAACAACAAACAAAGGAGTTTTACCCATGGTACTGTACTCGCTTTTCTTTCTGGCCCTGGCCGCAGTCGTTTTTTCGTTCCAGTTCTACAGCTATCTCGATTCCCAGGTGGACAGGACGATCCACGGGGCGGCCGAGGAGAAACCGTCGGCCCACGAGCACGTCCTGGCCTGAAACGGGCGCGGCGCCCTGGCCGCGACGCGCCTTCGCCGGCACCGCCATTTTGACCGAAAAGGAACCGCCATGGGCAGGATGAGAGAAAATCCGCGTTACAACGTCATCTCCATGCGGGTGAGCGAGGAGGAGCGGGAGCAGTTGTACGCCCTCGTGGAGCGCACCCAGAAGAGCATCTCGGACCTCATGCGGGAAGCCATGGCGAATTTTTCCAACCACCTCGAAGACACGGAGTGCAACCAGACCGCCGCCCAGCCCTGACCGGGAACCACGGCGTGCCGTCCGGCTGATTCGTCGTCGCACTTCCGGCTCCGTTGCCTGCCGCCCGCGGTGCTGTTCCGTGATGGAGACCATGCTGCAACTGCGTCGCGGCGCCCGCCGACCGACGGATTCCCCCTCCCGGATCGACCCCCTCCCACACCCCACATCACTGGACGAAAGCCGCGGCCCCGGCTGCGGCGCGGATAAAAAAAGGGCCTGGCCCGGGCTGGCGCGACCGCGCCGTCCGGAACCAGGCCCCCACGGGCATGGCAGAAAATTTCAGTGCCGCGTGTGCCGGCAATGCAGACTTGGTTAGCGGTTGCCGCGTCTCCTCTGGAAGACCGCCAGGCCGAGCAGCCCGCCGCCGAGGAGGAGCAGGGTGCCCGGCTCCGGGACAGGGTTGGAGGGGGTGATGTTGGGATCGCAGAGCGCCGTGCCGTACTGGAAGCTGGCGTCGGTGAACAGGCTGGCCAGGTCGCCGGTAAAATTGCCCAGCCCGCTCAGGACGAACGTCACGGAGCCCTTGATGAGGGCATTGTCCCCCGTGACCGGGCTATTGCCGGTGGCGGGGTTGTCGCCGGCGGAGGTGATCCCGTACTGCAGGCCGTCAAGCGCGGTGGGGCCCTGGAGGTTGGGGCCGTTGAAGTTCGGCTGGCCGAAGAGGCCCAGGCCCGAGCTGCTGATGCCGGTAGTCGCGAGGTACTGCCATTCGCCGCCCACGTTGCCGTTTGCCCCGAAGAGGACCGTGCCGGCGGTCGCGGAGACCGGGGTGAGGGTCGGCCCCGAATACGTGAACAGGAGCGCGGTCAGGACCTGGGTGGGGACCAGCACGTCGTAGGTCGAGGTGTTGGCGAGGGTGACCGTCAGCTGGTCGCCGCTCTGGGTGAAGGTGGCGCTGGCCGCCAGGTCGTTGACAGCGCCGTTGGTGCCGGACGCTCCGGTGGCCGTGAGGGTGAACGCCCAGCCGCTTGTCGCGGTGATCGCCACCAGTAATGATGCTGCCAATAGTTTCCTCATAGGGGTACCCTCCTTCTCTTTTGCGTAGTCGATGGTATATCAAGTTGCGTGCCAAAAACAAAGTCCTGTTATATCAAGCGGTTATAGCTTTGCGTTGCGCAGTGTAAAAAGTGTAAAGCAGGGGCTTCGGCGGTGTGGGTGATTTGTGTAACGATTACGGTATGTTGTCCTTCCGACACCCGGAGGGTGCGCCGGCCCGGTCTGTCGGAATTTTTTACAAAAATGGCATTATTCTAATGTAGTCCGTCTCATTTCATAAAATTTTTCATGTTTTTTTGTTTTTGTTCTGCCGCCGGCCAGGGGCGCCGCGACGGGCAGGCCTGAGATACTGCCTGTAAAATCGGGAAGATACGCGGCAGGTCAGGCCGCTGTCCGATCCGGTTCACGGAGGCGTGTCGATTTTTGTGTTGTAATCCTGCGACTTAGGGGTTATTAATCTGCCCGGCACCTGGCCGGTTACGGAGACGCTTGCCCATGAAACAGCAGGACATGCCCGGAAGAATACAACAGTACGCATGGCTGGCGGCCGTTCTCTGGACGGCCCTCACGGCCTGCTCCTATGCCTGGTATTACCACCTCAGCGAGAAGCAGATCATCGACCTGGCCTATTCCAAGGCCGTCACCGCCTTCGAGCAGGGCCGCCTCTACCGCAGGTGGGTCTCGCACCAGGGCGGGGTGTACGTGCCCGCGAGCCCCGAGACCCCGCCGAACCCGCTGCTTTCCCACATCCCGGACCGCGACATCACCACCCCGTCCGGCAAGGTGCTCACCCTGGTCAACGCCACCTACATGGCGCGGCAGATCTTCCAGTTCAAGGAGCTGACCGGCACCGAGGGGCGCGTCCACCTGACCAGCCTCGATCCGCTCAATCCGGACAACAGGCCGGATGCCTGGGAGGCGCGGGCGTTGCAGGCCTTCGGGAAGGGGGTCATGGAGGTCAAGGAGGTCCAGAGCGTCAACGGGCGCTCCTACATGCGCCTGATGCGGGTGTCGTTCACCGAGAAGGCCTGCCTGAAGTGCCACCGGGCAAAGGGGTTGAAGGTGGGGGATGTCATCGGGGGGTTCGGGGTTTCGGTGCCCATCTCCGACATCCTCCAGGCCACCCGGCCCCAGATGGTCTCCGCGGCATTCTCCCACGGCCTCATCTGGCTGCTCGGGCTGGCGGTCCTGGGGGTCGGGTCGCGCAGGATCGCCGCCGGCGTGGTGAAGCTCCAGGCCAGCAAGGCGACCCTCCGCATGCAATCCGAACAACTGCACCGGGAGATCAGGCAGCGGAAGGCGGCCCAGGAACTCCTGGCGGAAAAGGTCGTCGAGCTGGAGGCCACGGTGGACAAGGTCCGGCAGCTTGAGGGCATCCTGCCCATCTGCATGTACTGCAAGCGGATCCGGGACGACAAGCAGAGCTGGAACCAGTTGGAAAAGTACATCAGCGAGCATTCCGAGGCCCAGTTCAGCCACGGCATCTGCCCCGAATGCGCTGCGCAGAGAATGGAAGAGATCAAGGACGCGCCCCGCTGACGCGGCATCCCTCCGCGCCCCTCCCGCGGATGCCGCCCGACCCCGTTCCGTTGTGAGGGGCAAAAGAAGGCGGGGCGCGCCGGCAAAAGAACGGCACATCCTGGACTATTTGGGGTAGAATATCCCTGTGGGGACGGGTCGCCCGTCCGGGGAGGCACATCATGGACAGTTCACCCATTCTGGAGGTCTTCTTCGACTACGCCTGACCGGGTTCGCCCCCTACGAAGACTTCGTGCGCCTGGTGGCGTAGAGGGACACAGCGTCGCGCGGAACCGGTTTTAAAATAGTTGTTGCCAAATTGGCACCACAGGCACTAGGATGATCCCGGAGAATACATCGGAGTGGAGGAGTGTCATGCCAACCGCAAAAGTCCCCAAAAGATCATCCCGGCCCGTGTCGGACGACCGGATCACGGCACGGATGCCCCACGCCAACCGTCTGCTTATCGAACGGGCGGCTGCCGTGTACGGTGCAACCCTCAATCAATTCATCGTGCAAACCGCCCTCGATCGTGCCGGCGAAATACTGGAGCGCGAAGGGGTGCTGCACCTGTCGGAAAGGGATTCGCGAACCTTTCTTGCGGCGTTGGAGACCTCCCCGGAACCGGCGCAGAAGCTGACCGAAGCGTTGCAGGCCCATAGCCGGCTCGTGAAATGCTGATCATACGCGCTCTCGACCCGTCCCATGACCGCCAGGCATTCGATTGCGGCGTAGCGGCGTTAAACGGGTTTTTACGAGAGACAGCCCGCCAGCACAGGGACAAAGGGATCTCAAATACCTTCGTCCTCCTGGACGAAGAAGCCCCGCAGAAAATCCTGGGTTTTTTCACGCTCTCCTTTCTTGAGGTCGATGCCGCCGCCCTCCCTGAAAAATACTCCCGCAGGCTGCCGAAGTCGTCGCGCTTGCCGGCGGCAAAGCTCGCACGGCTTGCGGTGGACAGGAACAGTCAGGGCAAGGGATACGGCGCTCTGCTTTTGGCGGATTCCATCAAGCGCATAGTGGCGACGGTAAAGGAGTCCGGCGCGATCACCGGTTTTTTTGTGGACGCAAAGGACGAGACGGCAAAGAGGTTCTATCTCCGTTTTGGCTTCATTCCGCTCCAGGACAATCCTCTGAAGCTCTTTTTGCCGTTAAAGACCCTTGCAAAAAGCCTCATGTGAAAGCGACCCGCCGGAGATTTCCCCTGGCCCCCGGCACCAACCCCGCAACCTTTTCTTCCGCCCGCCTTTGTAACAAAACAGCCGCATCGACCGTCTATCATACCGGAAGGGTACAGTGGCATCGAAGGAGGTGCCAGATGAAACGACTTCTTCTTGCGATAGCGGTTTCACTCCTGACGGCAGGCTGTGTCGCCGTCCCGGTCTACGACGACGGTTATTACCGTCCCGCCTATTATGACTATTACGGCTACTACGGCCCGTATCCCTACGGGTATTGGGGCCCCGATGTCGTGTTCATCGGCCATGGCGGGCGCGACCACGACCACGGCGGGTTCCATGGCAGGGGCGGCTTCCGCGACGGCGGCAGCTTCCGTGGCGGTGGTTTCCGCGGCGGCGGCTCTCGCGGCGGCGGGTTCGGCGGCAGGCGGTAGGCGGCAGGCGGCAGGTGAGGCGCCTCCTCCCGGAGGCGGCGGCGCCGGGCAGCCGGGACCCCGGGAAAGGGAAGGGGGGGAAGTCTCCCCCGTTTCAGGCCCGGGCCGGCAGCCCTGCCCGGTACTCCCGTTCGGTCCTGTCGATCCTTGCCAGGACCTGCCGTATGTCGTCCCTGGCCATGCGCGCGTCTATCTCCGACACCCCGCTCCCCTGCTCCAGTTTCGCGTCCACAGCCGCCAGCATCATCATCTGCTTCCGCATCTCCTCCACGAGCATCTCCCGCCGCTGCCGCAACTGCTCCGGCGGCGTGCCGTCCAGGAAGAACACGCCCAGCTTGTGCGCCCCGTCCCCGCACTCACCCATCGTTTCCAGTGTTTGACAGCATTTGGTCATGGCCGCAGCGCCCTCCATGGCAGTGATTTTTCCGGGACTGATGTGAACATACGCCGCGGCATGCTACCACACCCCGTGTGACGATCCGGCAACCTGCGGGAAAATGTTCAGTTACAACCCCGCGCATCACCGCGGTCGCACTGCATGCCGGTGCGGGGCGGCGTTTCGAATTAATGCTTGGTAATTGGATTATTTTTATTGTATACGGTATACAGCAGTCCTGTATTCGATTCTTGTGGGAGGGGTCAATGATGAGTTCCAACGTGAAGATTGGGGTTCGGCTTGGCATTGCGTTTACGGGGGTGCTGGCGCTGGTGGCGGTGATCGTCGCTGCGAACTACTATTTCATCGACAAGATAGACGGCGAGCTTGACAACATCGTCAACAACAACCAGGTGAGGACCGAGAAGGCCTACGAGGCCCTCATCGCCTTGAATGGGGTCGCCGGCTCCATACGCACCTACACCCTGAGCGACAACCCGTCGCTGCGGGATCAGTCGCTGAAGGATGTCCAGCGGAGGCGGCAGGAATACAGGGACGCCATCGCCAGGATCGAGGCGCTGGACACGAGCGATAAGGGCAAGGCGCTCGTGGCGAAGATCAGGGAAATCGTCAAGCCCGCCGCCTCGGCCAACAACAGGGCCCTTGAGCTTACCCAGGCGGGCCGGCAACAGGAGGCGGTCTCCGTCCTGGTCAATGAGGCCATCCCCTTGACGAGCAAGGTGGAGGAGGGCTTCGTCGAGCTGCTGAAATACCAGAAGGAACGTTCGCTGGCCCGGCATGCCGAGGCGTCGCGGTATGGGGACGAAGCGCGGCTCCTTACCATGATTTTCGGCGTTGTGGCGCTGGTGATCGGCATCGTCGCGGCGGTGGTGACGACCCGCAGCATCACCGTACCGGTCGCGCAGCTCGTCGCCGCCAACAGGCGGCTGGCGGAGGGCGATCTCACCGTTGACATCGCGGTGGAAAGCAGGGACGAGATCGGCCAGCTGGCGGGATCGACCCGCAGCGTGATCGCGGCCATGAAGGAGATACTCGGCATGATCGCCGACACCTCGAGCCAGGTGGCTTCGGCGTCGCACGAGCTGCAAAGGACGGCCGAACACATCGCCACCGGCACGGGAGAGGTCGCCTCCCAGACGAGCACGGTGGCCACGGCCAGCGAGCAGATGGCCGCCACGAGCGGCGACATCGCGCGCAACTGCACCATGGCCGCGGAAAGTTCCCGCCAGTCGAGCGCAACCGCGACGCGGGGCGGAACCGTTGTCCAGGAGACCATCGCCGGCATGGTGCGGATCGCCGATCGGGTCAGGCAGTCCGCCCAGACGGTCGCGAGCCTGGGGGCGCGTTCCCAGCAGATCGGCCAGATCGTGGGCACCATCGAGGACATCGCCGACCAGACCAACCTTTTGGCCCTGAACGCCGCCATCGAGGCGGCCCGCGCCGGCGAGCAGGGCAGGGGCTTCGCCGTGGTGGCCGACGAGGTGCGGGCGCTTGCCGAACGCACCACCAGGGCCACGAAGGAGATCTCCGACATGATCAGGGCGATCCAGAACGAGACCACAACGGCGGTCAGCGCCATGGAAGATGGCGTGGTCGAGGTGGAGCGGGGGGCCGAAAGCTCGGAGAAATCAGGGCAGGCGCTGGAAGAGATCCTCATCCAGATCAACGAGGTCACGGCGCAGATCAACCAGATCGCGACCGCGGCGGAGGAGCAGACCGCAACCACCAGCGAGATCACGATGAACGTGCAGCAGGTGACGGACGTGGTCCACCAGACGGCGCGCGGCGCCGGCGAAACCGCCGCGGCCTCGACGCAGCTGGCGTCCAACGCGCGGATCCTCCAGGAGCTTGTGAACCGGTTCCGGCTGGCATGACGCACTGAGGAAAACGCCTCTCCGCCCCTGCGGAAGGGGAGCGGATGTTCACGCCACGGTGAACAGCCTCCCCTTCCGTGCGCGGGCTCCTTCCCGCCCGCTCTCCCCCCGTCTCCATCCCCCGGCGCTCCGTGTCGCGCCGATTCCGCCGTTGTCCTGCAATCCCATGGAAATCCGCTGTTGACTCCGTGGGCCATGTTCTGCTCTTATGGACGCGGCATCGGAACGACGCAGGCAAGGGAGGCGGTCATAGGCACCGACAAGACGATAGACGGCACGGCAATGGGATTGATGGTGCTCCTCTGCATCATCTGGGGGTTGCAGCAGGTGGTGCTCAAGGCCGCCGCGCCCGATGTGGCGCCGATCCTCCAGATAGCGCTGCGCTCGGGCATCGCCGCCCTCCTGGTGGGGGCGGTGATGCTCCTGCGGGGGGAGCGGATCGACTGGGCGGACGGCGCCTGGCGCCCCGGCCTGCTCTGCGGGCTCCTGTTCGCCCTGGAATACCTGTTCGTGGGCGAAGGGTTGCGCCACACCAGCGCCTCCCACATGGTGGTGTTCCTGTACACCGCCCCGGTCTTCGCCGCCCTGGGCCTCCACGGGAGGCTGCCCGCGGAGCGGCTGCACCCCTTCCAGTGGGCCGGCATCCTTCTGGCCTTCGCCGGCATCGTCCTGGCCTTCTTCGGCCGCAGCCGGCAACCCGCGGCGGGCTTGCCGGCCAACATCCTGTGGGGCGACTTCCTCGGCCTGCTGGCGGCCGTCTCGTGGGGCGGGACCACGGTGGTGATCCGCTGCTCCCGCCTCGTCCGGACCTCCACCACCCAAATCCTGCTGTACCAACTGGTGGGCGCCTTTGTCCTCTTGATGCCGGCGGCCGCACTCCTCGGCCAGACCCATTTCCGCAGCACCCCGCTGGCCTGGTGGAGCCTGGCGTTCCAGTCCCTGGTCATGTCCTTTGCCAGCCTGCTCGTCTGGTTCTGGCTGCTGCGCAACTACCTGGCCTCCCGGCTGGGGGTGTTCTCGTTCATGACCCCGCTCTTCGGCGTGGCCTTCGGGGTGTGGCTGTTGCACGAACCCCTGGAGGCGAGTTTCCTGGCCGGCGCGCTGCTGGTCGTCGCCGGCATCGTGCTGGTGAGCGGCTACGGGTGGCTGCGGCAGGCGTTCGCCAGGGGGGCGAAGGGTGGCGGCCACGCCTGATGTCGGGCACCATGTAAACTTTTTCTGTATCGAAATGACGCAATTGAAGGCATCCGGACGTGGTCCGGGTGCCTTTTTTAAATGTGAAAACAGGGGGATGAACGGATTGCCCGTTTGATGTTAATTTTTTTAACACGCTGATTTTGCGTTGAAATATGGTTTCGAGTGGCGTAGAAGGGGGAAGGGGCGCGTCGGCATGTTATTGCGCCTTGGGGAGGTGGGTATCCGCCTCTTCGGGTTTTCCCATGAAATTTTATTTTGCCGACGCGTCCCTCTTTAGCTTTCTCTGCGATCAACCGGTGCGCCTTGTGACGTTGAACAAAGGAGACAATAAATGGACAGATCATCAAATAAGTTTCTTGCTGCCGGGCTCTTTCTGGGGATTGTAATTGGCTCATTTGTTCTTGGGGGTTCTATTCAAGAAGCAAAAAAAGGTGAGCGATACGTTACCGTCAAAGGTGTTTCCGAGCGTGACGTAAAGGCTGATTTGGCGGTATGGCCAATAAGAATAAGCGTTGCTGGAAATAATCTCGCCGAGTCAAGCCAAGCATTAGAATCAACAAGGAATAAGGTTGTGCAATTCTTGAAAATAAATGGATTTAATGATGAAGAAATTTCAAATGAGGATTTAAGGGTGATGGATCGGCAAGCTGGCCAATTTTCACAAAAGAATATCAATGAAATGTTGCGTTATGTTTTAGATGCAACGGTGCTCCTTCGCTCCAATAAAATCGATAAGGTTTCACAGGTCAGCAAGATGACAGATGAGCTTGTGAAAGCCGGAGTAGTAATTTCGTCTAAAAACGACTGGCAGGGGATAGGTCCAAAGTACATATTTTCTAAATTGAATGAGATAAAACCGGCAATGATGGCTGAAGCAACAAAAAGTGCGAGAGCTGCAGCAACTCAATTTGCGCAAGATAGCGGAAGCAAGGTCGGTTCAATCCGGAGAGCTAGCCAAGGGCTGTTTTCTATCTCTGACCGAGATCAACCTTCTCAAGTACAAAATGACGGGGGAGAAGGTAATTATTCGGGAATCTCCGCTCCTAACAAGCGTGTTCGAGTGGTTGTTACAGTTGACTACTTCTTGGACAAATAAGGGGGAATACAAGAGGGACAGCCCTCGACATAGGACAATGTCTTGTGTCAAGGGCTGTCCCCATAAAATGTTTAAATTGTCAGAAGTTGAGACGCGACCCCATATAGATGTCTGCTATGGGGAGGTGCATATCCACCTCTTCGGGCTTTCTCTTGGAATTCGAGGAGTCACTTCGAGTCTGCTGGAACCGGAGATGACGGCGTAAAAAAAAAGCCCTGCGCCAGGAGGGAGGCAACAGGGCAATAATAAGGTGCACATTCAATATCACGATTCCGGCAGGAAGAAAGAGACTCAAATCACATTTTTACGCTTTTTTGTAGGGATTCCGGGGACAGATCGGTCAGTTAAGCGTCCTGTGCCCGGAATGCACCCATGAAGCTCCTGGAGGAACACGAAATGAGCGATGAAGAGCATACTATTCACGACTTTGATATTGCATTAATTTGCGAATATTTTTCCAGCATGGATCGCCAGGGCCCGGGAAGCCGGGAAGCAACGCTAAGGGCTTTGAGCTTTATTGATGATATGCACGAGGGATCAAGCATCGCCGACCTTGGTTGCGGTACTGGCGGTCAAACCATGGTTCTGGCTCAAAACACTCCGGGGAACATTACCGCCATTGATTTATTCCCCGGTTTTATCGACAAGCTGAATGACAATGCACAAAGATTGAACCTGCACAACAGAGTTAAAGGCGTTGTTGGTTCAATGGATAAACTTGATTTTCAATTACATGAATTGGACCTTATTTGGTGTGAAGGGGCAATATATAATATTGGTTTTGAAAAAGGCATGAATTATTGGAATAAGTTTTTGAAAAAAGGGGGCTATGTTGCTGTTACCGAAGCAACATGGCTTACGGAAGAACGGCCAAAAGAAATATTTGATTTCTGGAATGAAGCATATCCTGAGATAGACACCATTCCGAATAAAATTGCTCAAATGCAAAAAGCCGGCTATGTCGTTACAGCATCATTCATATTGCCTGAAACGTGCTGGATTGATAATTTTTTTGTTCCGGAAATAGCAGCGCAAAAAATGTTTCTGGATAAATACAAAGGAAATAAATCTGCCGAAGAATTCGTAAAATATGAAAAGTATGGAGCTGAGCTTTATAATAAGTATAAAGACTATTATGGGTATGTATTTTATATTGGAAAGAAAATATAGAAGCCCCGCTGACCTTCCCCCCGAGAACTGAGCCATTGCAAACTTAGTGATTTCGGTCTAGAACCTCCCGAAGGAGACTAGACATGAAACCGAAGCGGTTCACAGA
>Ga0207857_1000432_pt1 | contig 11664 bp, 8 predicted proteins | sample LuqExpMetageno22_FD_187780 | JGI IMG/M metagenome (GOLD analysis project Ga0207857, IMG submission 187780) | Tropical forest soil microbial communities from Luquillo Experimental Forest, Puerto Rico - Sample 22 (SPAdes) | ecosystem: Environmental > Terrestrial > Soil > Tropical forest ... | reverse complement strand
GGCTCTCACCGCAACGTCGCGCCCCTTCACCTCGCCCGCACGCATGCCGTTGCGCGACTCCTTCGGCCCCCTGCAGGTGCGCAACTACCGGCTCTACGTCATCTCGCAGATCCTCACGAACACCGGCGGCTGGGCCGCGCGCGTGGCGCAGGACTGGCTGATGCTGACGCTCACCCACTCGACCGCCATGGTGGGCCTGACCGTCGCGCTCCAGTTCGCGCCGATGGTGTTCTTCGGACTGCTGGGCGGCGTCGTCGCCGACCGCCTCGACCGGCGCAGCGTGCTCATGGTCACGCAGGTGGTGTTCGGCATCTCGACCGGCATCGTCGGCTTCCTCACGCTCTCGCACCACATCGCGGCGTGGCACATCCTCGCCGCCGCCCTCCTCTCGGGGACAGCCACCGTGTTCGACAACCCGGCGCGGCAGGCGTTCACCCACGAGGTCGCGGGGCCGAAGAACCTGCGCCAGGCGATCAGCCTCAACTCGGCGGTGTTCCAGCTCGGCGCGCTCGTCGGCCCCGCCGTCGCGGGCGGCCTCATCAGCGCGTTCGGCAACGGCTACGCCTTCGTCGTCAACGCGATCGCGTGCCTGGTCGCGGTGGCGCTCCTGGCCGCGATGCGTCCCGGCGAGCTCACGCCGGCGCCCGCCGTCCCGCGGGCCAAGGGCCAGCTGCGCGAGGGCCTCGCCTACGTGCGCCGCACGCCGACGATCCTCTGGCCCGTGGTGCTCATCGGGTGCGTCGCGATCACCGGAGTGAACATGGCGACCGTCCTGGCCTCCTACACCGACTCGGTGTTCCGCAACGGCGCATCCGGCTACGCGCTGCTGACCTCGCTCTTCGGCCTCGGCGCGGTGATCGGCGCCCTCGTCTCGACGCGCCGTCGCCGGGTGCGGCTGCGCCAGCTCGTCGTGCTCACCGCCCTCATGGGAGCCGCGCAGCTGGTGCTCGCCACGCTGTCGAGCCACGGCCCGTTCCTCGTGGTCCTCGTGCTCCTCGGGACCGTGATGCTGCTCTACATCACCGGTGGGAACACGCTGGTCCAGACGACGGTCGCCGGCGAGCTGCGCGGCCGCGTGATGGCGCTCTACATGCTGACGTCGCTCGGGGCGCAGGGCGCGTCCGGCCTGATCATCGGCTGGGTGTCGGAGCGCTTCGGGCCGCACCCGGCCATGGCGGTCTGCGCCGCGGGGCCGATCGTCGGGGCGCTCGTCGTCGGCATCGGCGTGGCGCGCACCGCTGGCATCCGCCCGCACGACGCGATGGAGGCGGCGGCCGCCAGCGTCGCCCGGGTTCAGGCAGGCAGGCGGTCCAGCGCGGCCTCGTCGGACACCGACGAGACCAAGGGCACGACGAGCCCCGCGGCCGGGACGCCCGTCGCGGCGTGCACCGCGAGCTCGTCGTCCGCCTCGAGCTCGGCGACCGAGGCGTCGTCGTGCGTGCCCGAACCGCGCCGCACCAGCGCGACGCCCGCGACGACGAGCACCGCGCCGACGATCTGAACCGCGAGCGGCGCCTCGCCGAGCAGCAGCCAAGCGAGCACCACGGCGAAGAGCACCTCGGCCAGCCCGACGAACGACGCGACCCGCTCCCCCAGCATCCGCACGGAGATCGCGCTGATCCCGAACGAGATCGCGGTGGGCACCGTGCCGACGACGAGGATCGGCACCACCCACGAGACGTGCGCCCCCAGCACGGTGACCTGGACCGCCGGCGTGACGACCGGCAGCACGTGCACCAGGCCGAGCAGCCCGACGGTGGCGGCGCCGATGACCATGCCCGAGCCGGCGAGCGTCACCGGAGGCACCGCGAGCGGCTTGGCGGTGACGGCCCAGTAGGAGGCGTTGCCGAACGCGGCGATCCACGCGAAGACCAGGCCGGTGGTGTCGAGGTGGATCTGCCCCGCGACGTCGAGCACCATCACGAGCCCGCCGGCCGCGAGCGCGGCCCCCGCGAGGACGGCGGCCGGCGGCCGGCGCCGCGTGCGCAGCCACGCGAGCGCCAGCAGCAGCAGCGGCGCCATGTACTCGATGAGCAGCGCCACCGCGATGGGAAGCCGGTCGACCGCCAGGTAGTAGAACGTCGACCCGCAGCCGACCGAGAGGACGCCGAAGACGAGAAGCACGCGCCACTCGTCGCGCAGCAGGTGGAACCGGCCGCCGAGGGCGTGCAGCGCCGGCCACAGGAGCAGCACCGCGCCGAGCGAGAGGCGCACGAGCATCGCGCCGCCGGGCGACCAGCCGGCCTCGAGAAGCGGCTTGACCGCGGGCCCGCTCGTCGAGAATCCCAGCGCCGCGAACAGGCCGACGATCAGGCCCGTCCGACGGTTGCCGCTCGCGGGCACAGCGCCTCCTCAGCCGTTGCGCCCGGTCGTCCGCGTAGGATCCGCGACAGGCGTGAACCATCAGTTCGTCCGTGACACTAAGAGGTCCGGATTACAGGAGTCAACTTGACTTTTGCCCCTGACACAGAGGCGGCGCTGCAGGCAGCGGTCACGTTGGTCAACACCGGGCTGCGCCGCGACGGCCTCGACGCGATGGCCACCGTCGAGGACCTCGACCGCTTCTACGTGGAGTACGGCTACGCCGGCCGGCACGACCGCGACGAGGCCGAGGTGGCGGAGGTGCGCACCGTGCGCGACCGCCTGCGCCCCCTCTTCTCCGCGGGGCGCGACGACGCCGCGGAGATGGTCAACGGCATGCTGCGCGAGGCGACGGCGCTGCCCTACCTCACCCGCCATGACCAGTGGGACTGGCACCTGCACGCCACGCCGCTCGACGCGCCGGTGGCCCTCCGGATCATCGTCGAGGCGGCGATGGCGTTCGTCGACGTCATACGGTCCGACGAGTACGGCCGCGTCGCCGTCTGCGCCGCGCCCGACTGCCAGGCGGTGCTCGTGGACCTCTCGCGCAACCGCTCGCGCCGCTTCTGCGACGTCAACAACTGCGCCAACCGCGCGCACGTCGCCGCCTACCGCGCCCGCCGCGCGGCCGACGGCGGCTGATTTTCGCGACCTATTTCCCGGGCGGCTCACAGCCTGAACGCCTAGCGTGAAAAGCATGTGGGGGCCGCAGACCACCGCAGTACTCGTCCTCGCGGTCGTTCTCGCCGTCGGCGCGATCGTCGGGACGCTCGCGGCCTGGAGCCGCGTGCGCGGGCCGGGCCCGGTCCGCGTGCTCCAGCGCGTGGGGCTCGTCCTCCTCTGCCAGGTGACCGCCGTCGCGGTCGCCGGCGCCGCGATCAACCGCCTGGACGGCTTCTTCGTCACGTGGACGGACGTCGCGGGCCTGCTCAAGGACGTGGGCGGCACCGTTCCGACCGCAGGACCGTCGGAGACGAACGTCCGCGCGGTCATCAACGGGAGCCAGTTCAACTGGTCGGGCGGCCTGTGGCGGGCGCACCTCAAGGGTGCGGCCTCGGGGGTCACCGGCGACGTCCTCGTCTGGACGCCCCCGGGGTACGACCCGCACCGCGCGGGCGGCTACCGCGTGCTGCTGGCGCTCAACGGCTACCCCGGCACCCCCGTGAGCGTGATCAACGGCCTCGACCTCAACGGCGCCCTGACCACCGGGGTGACGGCGGGCAAGATCCCGCCGACGCTCATCGTCACGGCGACGACCAACGTCGACGGCCAGAACTGGGACTGCGCGGACGCGCCCGGCGGGCCCCGCGTCACCACGTGGCTGATGCATGACGTCGTGAACGTGGTCCGGCAGAGCTTCGACGTCGCGCCCGGCCGCTGGACGACGATCGGGATGTCCACCGGCGGCTACTGCGCCGTGCGCCTGGCGCTGACCGACCCCGGACAGGTCGGCGCGGCGATCTCCATCGCGGGCGAGAACGCGCCGGACTCCCCCGCGCTGGCCCGGCAGGCGAACGACCTCAGCACGCTCGCCAAGGCCGGGACGCAGCCTCCGGTGTCCCTGTTCCTCGCGGCCAGCCGCCAGGACGGCACCACCGCCGCCGACGCGCACGCCCTCGCGGCGGCCGCCGGTCCGGGCGTGACGACGACCCTGCACCTGAAGGACACCGGCGGCCACAGCTGGACGGTGTGGGCCGCGATGGCCGCGCCGGGGCTCGACTGGCTCGGAGCGCACGAGCCGAGCTGACGGCGGCGCGGGCCGCCCCGGCCGTCTGCGAAAATGACGCCCATGTCCGACGCGATCCCACTGACCACGGCCCCCGCGACCCTCGTCGCGCGAGCGGTACCCGAGAAGGTCTCGCTGGACGGGATCGAGGACCGCTGGGCGGGCGCCTGGCAGGAGCAGGGCACCTACGCGTTCGACCGCTCCAAGACCCGTGAGCAGGTCTACGCGATCGACACCCCGCCGCCCACGGTCTCAGGCTCGCTGCACGTGGGCCACGTGTTCAGCTACACGCACACGGACGTCGTCGCGCGCTTCCAGCGCATGCGCGGGGCCGAGGTGTTCTACCCGATGGGCTGGGACGACAACGGCCTGCCGACCGAGCGGCGCGTGCAGAACTACTACGGCGTGCGCTGCGACCCGTCGCTGCCGTACGTCGAGGGCTTCGTCCCGCCGCACGAGGGCACCGACGGTAAGTCGGTGAAGCCGGGCGACCAGGTTCCCGTGTCCCGCCGCAACTTCATCGAGCTCTGCGTGCGCCTGTCGCACGAGGACGAGCTCCAGTTCGAGGCGCTCTGGCGCCGGCTCGGCCTCTCGGTCGACTGGTCGATGACCTACCAGACCATCGGCGACCACGCGCGCGCGGTCGCCCAGGCGGCGTTCCTGCGCAACCTCGCCCGCGGCGAGGCGTACCAGGCGGAGGCCCCGGGCCTCTGGGACGTCACCTTCCAGACGGCCGTCGCCCAGGCCGAGCTCGAGGCGCGCGACTACCCGGGCTTCTTCCACCGGGTGGCGTTCCACCGCCCCGACGGCTCGCCGGTCTACATCGAGACGACCCGCCCCGAGCTGCTCCCGGCGTGCGTCGCGCTCATCGCGCACCCGGACGACGAGCGCTACCAGGGCCTGTTCGGAACCACGGTCACCAGCCCGGTGTTCGGCGTCGAGCTGCCGGTGCTCGCCCACCACCTTGCCGAGCCCGACAAGGGCGCCGGCATCGCCATGTGCTGCACCTTCGGCGACCTGACCGACGTGCAGTGGTGGCGTGAGCTGCAGCTGCCCACGCGCTCGGTCGTCGGGCGCGACGGGCGCATCCACCGCGACACCCCCGACTGGATCACCTCCGCCGATGGGCGGGCGGCGTACGACGAGCTCGCGGGCAAGACGACGTTCTCGGCCCGCGAGTCGGTCGTCGCCCAGCTGCGCGACGCTGGCGACCTCGACGGCGAGCCAGTGGCCACGCAGCGCAAGGCGAACTTCTACGAGAAGGGCGACAAGCCCCTCGAGATCGTCACGAGCCGCCAGTGGTACATCCGCAACGGCGGGCGCGACGAGGACATCCGCGCGGCCCTCATCGCGCGCGGCGCGGAGCTGGACTGGAACCCCGAGTTCATGCACGTGCGGTACGACAACTGGGTCGGCGGCCTCACCGGCGACTGGCTCATCAGCCGGCAGCGCTTCTTCGGCGTGCCGTTCCCGGTCTGGTACCCGCTCGACGAGGCCGGCGAGGCCGACCTCGACCACCCGCTGGCGCCCGACGAGGCCACGCTGCCCGTCGACCCGTCGTCGGACGTCCCCGCGGGCTACACCGCCGACCAGCGCGACGTGCCCGGCGGCTTCACCGGCGACCCCGACATCATGGACACCTGGGCGACCAGCTCTCTGACGCCCCACATCGCCGGCGGGTGGCTCGCCGACGAGGACCTGTTCTCCCGCGTGTTCCCGATGGACCTGCGCCCGCAGGCGCAGGACATCATCCGCACCTGGCTGTTCTCCACCGTGGTGCGCTCGCACCTCGAGTTCGGCACCCTGCCGTGGAAGCACGCCGCCATCAGCGGCTTCATCCTCGACCCCGACCGCAAGAAGATGAGCAAGTCCAAGGGCAACGTCGTGACGCCGATGGACCTGCTCGTCGAGCACGGCTCGGACGCGGTGCGGTACTGGGCGGCCTCGGCCAAGCTCGGCACCGACGCGGCCTTCGAGATCGGCCAGATGAAGATCGGCCGCCGCCTGGCGATCAAGGTGCTCAACGCGTCGAAGTTCGCGCTCTCCTTCGGCGACGTCGAGCTCGACCCGGCCCTCGTCACCAACCCGCTCGACCGCGCGATGCTCGCCGGCCTGGCCGACGTCGTGGACGGCGCGACCTCGTCCCTCCTGGCGTACGACCACACGCGCGCGCTCGAGCTGACCGAGTCGTTCTTCTGGACCTTCTGCGACGACTATCTCGAGCTCGTCAAGGACCGCGCGTACGGCGCGGACGGCGACGAGGCCGCCGCAGTCTCCGCACGGGCCGCCCTCGGCCTGGCACTGGACGTGCTGCTGCGGCTGTTCGCCCCGGTGCTGCCGTTCGCCACCGAGGAGGTCTGGTCGTGGTGGCGCGCGGGGTCCGTGCACCGCCAGCCCTGGCCGGACGCCGCGCCGCTCCGAACGGCCGCCGCCGGTGCCGACCCCCTCGTCGTCACCGCCGCCGGCTCGGCCCTCGCCGCGCTGCGCAAGGTGAAGTCGGAGGCCAAGCTCTCGATGCGCACGCCGATCCTCGCGGTGACGCTCGCGCTGCCGGCCGCCCTGCGCCCCGGCGTCGAGGCGGCCCTGGCCGACCTGCGCGCCGCCGGACGCGTCACGGGCACGCTCGACCTGGTGGACGCCGAGCTCGACGCGCCCGTCGCGCGCGCCGCCGAGCTCGGCGAGGCCGAAGCGCGTTCCTGACTCACTAAGGTCGTCACACCCGCTTCACAGGAGCCCTCATGGACGAGTTCGCTTCCCCCTCCCTCGGCACGTACACGCCCGCCCTCTCCATCCCAGGACTGCTGGCCGAGCGCCTCGCGCGTGACCCCGACGACGTCTTCCTCGAGCGCGCCGCCGGCATGGGCGGCACGTGGGTGCCAATGACGGTCAAGGCTTTCGTCGCCGAGGTCAATGCCGTCGCCAAGGGGCTGGTGGCCTTCGGGATCGAGCCGGGCGACCGCGTCGGCATCATGAGCCGCACGCGCTACGAGTGGACGCTCGTCGACTTCGCGTGCTGGGCGGCCGGCGCCGTCGGCGTGCCGATCTACGAGACCTCCGCCGCCGAGCAGGTCAGCTGGATCGCCGGCGACTCGGGGATCAAGCTCGTCGTCGTCGAGACCGCGGCGCACGCCGCCGTCGTCGCTCAGGTGCGCGAGGAGCTGCCCGAGCTGACCGACGTGCTGGTGCTCGACGAGGACGCGATCGCCACGCTCGTCGAGCGCGGCGGGACGGCGGGGATCACCGACGAGGAGATCGACCGCCGCTCGAAGCTCGCCGACGGCACCACGCTCGCGACGATCATCTACACCTCCGGCACGACGGGCCGCCCCAAGGGCGTCGAGCTGACGCACGGCAACTTCGCCTCGCTCGCCCGCGAGGGTGCCGTCGGCCTCGTCGACGTGTGCGCCAAGCCGTACTCCCGCACGCTGCTGTTCATGCCGCTGGCGCACGTGTTCGCCCGGTTCGTCGAGGTGCTGTGCTGCACGACCGGCGCGACCCTCGGCCACACCCCCGACACGCGCAACCTCATCGCCGAGCTGGCGACCTTCAAGCCCACGTTCGTGCTCGCCGTGCCGCGCGTGTTCGAGAAGGTCTACAACTCCGCCGAGCAGAAGGCCGGCACGGGGATCAAGCTGCGGCTGTTCCGGTGGTCGGCGAAGGTCGCGATCTCGTACTCCCGCGCCCTGGACACCGAGTCAGGCCCCGGCGCCGGTCTGAAGACGCAGCACGCCCTGGCCGGCGTGCTGGTGCATCGCAAGCTGCGCGACGCGCTCGGCGGCCGCGCCGAGTACGCCATCTCCGGCGGCGCACCCCTCGGCGAGCGGCTGGGCCACTTCTTCCGCGGCATCGGCGTGCACGTCATCGAGGGCTACGGCCTCACCGAGACCACGGCCCCCACGGCCGTGAACCGGTCGGAGCTGACGAAGGTCGGCACCGTCGGCCCGGCGATGCCGGGCACCGCGCTGCGCGTGGACGACGAGGGCGCGATCTGGGTCAAGGGCCCGCACGTGTTCCGCGGCTACCGCGGGATGCCCGACGAGACCGAGAAGGTGCTCGTCGACGGCTGGTTCCTCACTGGCGACCTCGGCGCGCTCGACGCCGACGGCTACCTGACGATCACCGGCCGCAAGAAGGAGATCATCGTCACCGCCGGCGGCAAGAACGTCGCACCGGCACTCCTCGAGGACCGGCTGCGCGGGCACCCGCTGGTCAGCCAGGTGGTCGTCGTCGGCGACCAGCGCCCCTTCATCGGCGCCCTGGTGACGCTCGACGCCGAGATGCTGCCGGGCTGGCTGGCGATGCACGGCCTGCCGCCGATGGACGTGACGACGGCGTCGAAGAACCCGGAGGTGCTCGACGCGATCGACCGCGCCGCCGAGCGCGCCAACCAGGCGGTCTCCCGGGCCGAGTCGATCCGCAAGATCCGCGTGCTCACCACGGACTTCACCGAGGCGAACGGCTACCTGACGCCGTCGCTCAAGGTGAAGCGCGCCGACGTGCTCAAGGACTTCGCGGCGGAGATCGACGCGCTCTACGTCGACACCCGGTCGCACTAGCCGAACGAGCGGAGCCGCTTCTGGTCGGCGGACTGCGTCAGCAGCGAGCCGCTCGGCGTCGAGTCGTCCGACCAGCGCAGCAGCGCGCCGACGCCGTCACGCGGCATCGCCTCACCCTCGTCGGTCACGGTGATCCCGGCGTCCTGGCCGAGCGCTGCACGGACGAGTGCCACGTGCGCCGTCATCCGGTGCGGCGGCGACGCGAGGCCCAGCCCGTCGAGGTCGCCCGAGACGACGGCCAGTTGAAGCGGCTCGGCGCCGACCCACAGCTCGCGCTCGGTCAGTGGACCCTCCACCGCCTCGGCCGCGAGCACCAGCTCGGAGACCTGACCGCGCTGCAGCACCTCGACGACGTCGCTGAGCCCGACCACCGCGCCGTCCCCGCGGCCCTGCCCCTCGGCGAGGCGAGCCAGCACGCTCCCCCGCCGCCTGGCGCGGAACTCCGCGGCCTGCTCGCGCAGCTTGGCCTTGAACGCCCCCTCGCGCACGCCGTCGCCCCGGCCGCCGCCCGACACCTCGCACAGGCGGTCGTGCACCGGCTGGGCCACGCAGTCCTTGACGTACGTCTCCGTGCGCTGGTCGCCGGTGAGCACGACGAGGTCCGGAGGGTCGTCGGCGACGGCCTTGTCCAGCGCCCGCGCGATCGTCTCGGCATTGCGCTGCCAGGAGTCCTCGGCGCGGGTCTGGGCCCGGCGGGAGAGGTCGCCGTCGCGGACCTTGTGGACCTCGTCGTGCTCCCCCGTGACCGTCGTGGTCTCCCACGGCCGGGTCCGCTCTCCGGTGGTCAGGCGGGTGAGGTCGGCGCCGGTCCGGTCGACGACCACGACGAGCATCCGCACCGCCTCGTCCGCCGCGCGGATCACCGGCAGCAGCGCCGGCACCGGCCCGACGTCGATGCGCGAGGCGGTCGGCGGCACGGAGAGCAGCCGGTCCACCACCACGCCGTGCGCGTCCGCGACGAGGACGCGGCCGTGCGGGTCGCGCCGGCCGTCCGGCACGGCCAGCCGCTCGCCGATCTCGTCGAGCACCGCGGGGTCGACGCGGCCGGACACCGACCGGCGAAGGCCCCGCCAGCGCTCCGGGATGTCCTGCTCGGCCCCGGTGTCGGCGGGCGTCGCGTCGAGGTAGACGGTGGTGAACGGCCCCGGGCGTCCCAGGAGTGGCTTGAGCGCGTGCAGCTGCATCAACACCTCCGCGGCGAGGTCGCACGTCCCCACCGCCTGCTCGGCGGGAGCGGACGTTCCCTCCACCATGGGCCACCCCGGCGCGTGGCGCCACCCAGGGAGACGGTCAGCGCGCCGTTGGTCAGGCGGGGTGGTTCTGCGCGATCTCCTCGTGGTGCCGGATCACCTCGGCGACAAGGAACGAGAGGAACTTCTCGGCGAACTCGGGGTCGAGGTCGGCCTCGTGGGCCAGGGCGCGCAGGCGCGCGATCTGCTCGGCCTCACGCGCGGGGTCGGACGGCGGCAGCCCGAGCTCGGCCTTGAGCACGCCGACGCGCTGGGTCGCCTTGAACCGCTCGGCGAGGATGTGGACCAGCGCGGCGTCGATGTTGTCGATGCTGTGCCGCAGGCGGGCCAGCTCCGGGGGGACCTCGGCGCTCACGCGCTCTTCTCGCGTGGGGTGCGCTTCTCCCGCGGGACGTCCCGGGGCACCAGCGTCGGGTTGACGTTCTTGAGGACCACGTCGCGCGTGATGACGACGCGGGCGACGTCGTCGCGGCTCGGCACCTCGAACATCACCTGCTGGAGCACTTCCTCCATGATCGCCCGCAGGCCGCGGGCGCCCGTGCCACGCATCAGCGCCTGGTCGGCGATGGCGCCCACGGCGTCGTCGTCGAACGCGAGCTCGACGCCGTCGATCTGGAACATCCGCTGGTACTGCTTGATGAGCGCGTTGCGCGGCTCGGTGAGGATCCGCACCAGGGCGGACCGGTCGAGCGGCGACACCGTGGTGATCACCGGGACGCGGCCGATGAACTCGGGGATGAGCCCGAACTTCAGCAGGTCCTCCGGCATGACCTCGCCGTAGACATCGACGTCGTCGGCCGTGTGCAGCGCGGCACCGAAGCCGATGCCCCGGCGGCCGGCGCGGCTCGTGATGATGTCGTCCAGGCCGGCGAAGGCGCCCGCGACGATGAACAGCACGTTCGTCGTGTCGATCTGGATGAACTCCTGGTGCGGGTGCTTGCGCCCGCCCTGCGGCGGCACGCTCGCCGTGGTGCCCTCGAGGATCTTCAGGAGCGCCTGCTGCACGCCCTCGCCGGAGACGTCGCGCGTGATCGACGGGTTCTCGCTCTTGCGGGCGATCTTGTCGATCTCGTCGATGTAGATGATCCCGGTCTCGGCCTTCTTGACGTCGTAGTCGGCCGCCTGGATGAGCTTGAGGAGGATGTTCTCCACGTCCTCGCCGACGTAGCCCGCCTCGGTGAGGGCCGTCGCGTCGGCGATGGCGAACGGGACGTTCAGCATCTTCGCCAGCGTCTGCGCCAGGTACGTCTTGCCGCAGCCCGTCGGGCCGATGAGCAGGATGTTCGACTTGGCGATCTCGACGTCGTCGTTCGACCGGTCGCCGGCCTGGACGCGCTTGTAGTGGTTGTACACGGCGACGGCGAGCGAGCGCTTCGCGGCGTCCTGACCGATGACGTACTGCTCGAGGAACTCGAAGATCTCCTTCGGCTTCGGCAGCTCGACCATGCCGGTCTCGGTGGCCTCGGCGAGCTCCTCCTCGATGATCTCGTTGCACAGGTCGATGCACTCGTCGCAGATGTAGACACCTGGACCTGCGATGAGCTTCTTGACCTGCTTCTGCGACTTGCCGCAGAACGAGCACTTGAGGAGATCGGCTCCGTCTCCGATACGGGCCACTGGCATCCCCTTCCTGTGCTCGCCCCTCGTGCTGATCACCGGGCGACCGCTCGTCGTACGGCCCCATTGCACACCACCGGGGGCTCGGTGTCAGCCTAGGTCGGCCGGACGCGCGGCGTGTTGCACGCGGGCGTTTCGAGTGGGCGTGGCGCGG
>Ga0207857_1000430_pt1 | contig 11667 bp, 6 predicted proteins | sample LuqExpMetageno22_FD_187780 | JGI IMG/M metagenome (GOLD analysis project Ga0207857, IMG submission 187780) | Tropical forest soil microbial communities from Luquillo Experimental Forest, Puerto Rico - Sample 22 (SPAdes) | ecosystem: Environmental > Terrestrial > Soil > Tropical forest ... | reverse complement strand
CGCCACCGGGGCGTCGTCGCTGGCCGAGTTCGTCAGCCGGCTGGCAGCGCCCCGGGCGGTCTGGCTGATGGTCCCTGCTGCCGCTGTGGATAGCACCATCGCGAACATCGCGCCGCTACTGGAGGCGGGAGATATCCTGATAGACGGCGGAAATTCCCATTATCATGACGATCTCCGGCGGAGCTCCGAGCTGCGGGAATGGGGGCTTCACTACCTGGACGTGGGAACCAGCGGCGGAATCTGGGGGCTCGAGCGGGGCTACTGCCTGATGATCGGCGGGGAACAGGAGGCGGTGGCGCGGCTGGAACCGGTCTTTGCCACCCTGGCGCCGGGCAGCGGCGCCGCGCCGTCCACCCCTGGCAGAGAAGGGCGCGCCGGCACGGCCGAGCAAGGATACCTGCACTGTGGCCCGAGCGGTGCGGGGCACTTCGTCAAGATGGTCCACAACGGCATCGAGTACGGCCTGATGGCGGCCTATGCCGAAGGGTTCAACATCCTGGCCCGGGCCAATGCGGGCAAGGAAGGACAGGAGGTGGACGCCGAGACCACCCCGTTGCGCCACCCCGAATTCTACCGGTACGACCTCGACCTCGCCGAGATCGCCGAACTCTGGCGGCGGGGGAGCGTGGTGGCATCCTGGCTCCTGGACCTCTCCGCCCGGGCGCTCTTGGACAGCCCCGGCCTGGACCGGTTCGCGGGCCGCGTCTCCGACTCGGGCGAGGGGCGCTGGACCGTTTCCGCCGCCATCGACGAGGGGGTCCCCGCCCCGATCCTTTCCGCGGCCCTCTATGAACGGTTCAGTTCCCGCGGCGAGGGCGATTTCGCCGACCGGCTGCTCTCCGCCATGCGCTACCAGTTTGGCGGCCACCAGGAGAAGAACGCGGGGAAGGGGGAGTGACCATGCCGCATGCCGCGCCGCTCGAACCGACCATACTGGTGATCTTCGGCGCCGGGGGAGACCTGACGTGGCGCAAACTGATCCCGGCGCTCTACAACCTCCATCTCGACAAACTCCTGCCCGAGGGGTTCGCCATCGTGGGGGTGGCCCGCAAACGACTCGACGACGAGGCGTTCCGCCGGCGCCTCCGCGAGGGGGTGGACCTCTTCTCCCGGCGCGGGCCGGCGGACGAGGAAGCCTGGAACCGGTTCAGCACGCATGTCTCCTACCTCTCCGACGATTTCAGCGACCCGGCCTCCGGGCCCGTGCTCAGCCAGCGGCTGGAGGAGCTGGAACATGAGTGGGGGGGCAGGGCGAACCGGCTCTTCTACCTCGCCATCCCCCCGGAGATGGTGGAAGCCGCCGCAGCGCACCTGCAGCGGCTCGGTGTCTGCCGGGACTGCCGGCGGGACCGGCTGGTGGTGGAGAAGCCGTTCGGCCGTGACCTGGCGACGGCCGTGGCGTTGGACCGGCTCCTGAGCGGGATGTTCGCCGAGTCCCAGATGTACCGCATCGATCACTACCTGGGGAAGGAAACGGTGCAGAACATCCTCGCCTTCCGCTTTGCCAACTCGCTCTTCGAGCCGATCTGGAACCGGCGCTACATCGATCACGTGCAGATCACCGTCGCCGAAACGGTGGGGGTGGAGGAACGGGGAGGGTACTACGACCGTTCCGGAGCGCTGCGCGATATGGTGCAGAATCACCTGCTCCAGATCCTCTGCCTTATCGCCATGGAACCGCCGATCTCCTTCGATGCCGACGAGGTCCGCAACAAGAAGGTGGACCTCTTGCGCGCCATCCGGCCGATCCGGCCCGAGGAGGTCCACCACTCCGCGGTGCGGGGACAGTACGGCAAGGGCACGGCCGCAGGCCAGACGATACCGGGATACCGGGAGGAGCCGGGGGTGGCCCCCGATTCCGCCACCGAGACTTTTGCGGCGTTCAAATTCTTCATCGACAACTGGCGCTGGCAGGGGGTGCCCTTCTACCTGCGCACCGGCAAGCGGATGCCCGCCAGGGTATCGGAGGTTTCCATCCTGTTCCGGTCTGCCCCCCACCAGCCGTTCCCTGCGGCCGCGGTGGAGAACTGGCAGCCGAACCGCCTGATCATCCGCATCCAGCCGGAGGAGGGGATCGTTACCCGCATCCAGGCCAAGCAGCCGGGCACCAAGCTCCTGCTCGGCCCGGTGGACATGCAGTTCCGTTACCGGGACGCCTTCAGCAGCGCACCGCCCGAGGCGTACGAAACCCTGCTCCTGGACGTGATCCGGGGCGACGCCACCCTGTTCATGCGGGCCGACCAGGTGGAGTGCGCCTGGAAGATCGTCGCCCCGGTGCTGGAGGCGTGGGAGTCGGTGCCGCCGGGCGATTTTCCCGATTACCCCGCCGGGAGCTGGGGGCCCGAGGCAGCCGACCTCCTCATCGCCCGTGAAGGGCACAACTGGCTGCAGCCCGCATCGAGCGAGGCGCGGAGATGACCTCGATCTATCCGGACCGGGAAACCCTGAGCCGGGCCGCCGCCAACCTCTTTGCGGAGCGTGCGGTCCGCGCCGTTGCCGACCATGGCCGCTGCGCCGTCCTCCTTGCCGGCGGCGAGACGCCGCGCCGCACCTATGAACTCCTTGCCGGGGAGCCGCTGCGCGGCCAGGTGCCGTGGGGCGGGGTGCACCTTTTCTGGGGCGACGAACGCTCCGTTGCGCCGGATGACCCCCGGAGCAACGCCCGGATGGTCCGCCGGGCGCTTCTCGACCGGGTGCCGGTCCCGGCGGGCCAGGTCCATCCCATCCCCGGTGACTGCGACCCCCGGCAGGCGGCGGATGAGTATGAGGCGCTGCTGCGCCGGTTTTTCGCCGGGGCTGTGCCCCGGTTCGACCTGGTGCTGCTGGGGCTCGGGGACGACGGACACACCGCGTCCCTCTTCCCCGACTCGCCGGTCCTGGAGGAACGGGAGCGCTGGGTGTCGGCCACCCGGCGGGGTGGGGAAGAGATCGGCAGGGTCACCCTGACGGTGCCCCTCATCAACCGGGCCGACCTGGTCGTCTTCCTCGTGGCGGGCGACGACAAGGCGACGATCCTTCGGGAGGTACTGGAAGAACACCCCGACCCCCGCAGCCGGCCCGCCCGGATGATCAGGCCGGAACAGGGCGAGGTGCGCTGGCTCGTGGACGCCTCGGCAGCCCGGCTGCTGCGCCGCACAAATGGCCATTAGCACGTTGGACCACAAAAAATAACAAGCTCACCACGGAGGACACGGAGGAAATCGGAAGGGAAAGGCAGAACGACACCTTTACAGGGATGAAGAGGATGGACAGGATAACGGCACAAGCAGATATCCGGTTTTATCCCGTTTATCCTTGTAAAAAAGATTTGCTTTTTCCTTCAGGTTTTCTCCGTGTCCTCCGTGGTAATGCTTTCTTTCCCAAATTGACAATTCGCTAAGGGAGACACCCAGATGACCGAATCGGCGCCCGCCACCACCCTTACCAGCCTGCCCGCCTGGCAGGCGCTGCAAGCCCACCACACGACGATACGGGATGTTCACCTCCGGCAACTCTTTGCCGACGACCCGGCCAGGGGGGAACGGCTGGCGCTGGAGGCGGTGGGGCTGTATGTGGATTTTTCCAAGCACCGGATCACCGACGAGACGCTCCGGCTCCTGGTGAGGCTGGCGGAGGAGTCCGGGCTCAGGCCGCGGATCGACGCCATGTTTGCCGGCGAGCGCATCAACGTGACGGAAAACCGTGCCGTACTCCACACGGCGCTGCGGGCGCCGCGGGATGCGTCCGTCATGGTGGACCGGGAAAACGTGGTGCCTGACGTCCATGAGGTACTCGACCGGATGGCCGCATTTGCCGGCCGGGTCCGGGACGGCGTCTGGACCGGCCATACCGGCCGGCGGATCAAGCATGTCGTCAACATCGGCATCGGCGGTTCCGACCTGGGGCCGGTGATGGCCTACGAGGCGTTGCGTCACTACAGCACAAGGGACATGACCTTCCGCTTCGTCTCCAACGTGGACGGCACGGACTTTGCCGAAGCGACCCGGGACCTGGACCCGGCCGAAACCCTCTTCATCGTGTCGTCCAAGACCTTCACCACCCTGGAGACCATGACCAACGCCCGCACCGCCCGCGCGTGGCTGGTTGAGGGGGTGGGGGACGAGGCCGCCGTTTCCCGGCACTTCGTGGCGGTGTCCACCAACGGGGCCGAGGTGAGCAAGTTCGGCATCGACCAGGCCAACATGTTCGGCTTTTGGGACTGGGTCGGCGGGCGCTACTCCATGGATTCCGCCATCGGGCTCTCCACCATGCTCGCCGTGGGCCCGGACAACTTCCGGGCGCTTTTGGCCGGATTCCACGCCATGGACGAACACTTCCGCACCGCCCCCTTCGAACGGAACCTGCCGGTGCTCATGGGGCTTTTGACGGTGTGGTACGCCGACTTCTTCGGGGCCCGGACCGTGGCGGTCCTCCCCTACGACCAGTATCTGAAGCGCTTTCCCGCCTATCTCCAGCAGCTGACCATGGAGAGCAACGGCAAGGGGGTCACCCTGGCCGGCGTGCCGGTGGATTACGACACGAGTCCCGTGTTCTGGGGGGAACCGGGGACCAACGGCCAGCACTCCTTCTACCAGTTGATCCACCAGGGGACGCACCTCATCCCGTGCGATTTCATAGGGTTCTGCCGATCCCTGAACCCCCTGGGCGACCACCACGACCTCCTGATGTCCAACGTCTTCGCCCAGGGTGAGGCGTTGGCGTTCGGCAAGGATGCCGGCCAGGTCAGGGAAGAGGGGACTCCGGAGTGGCTCGTGCCGCACCGCACCTTTGCCGGCAACCGCCCCTCCACCACCATCCTGGCGGAGCGGCTGACGCCGGAGACCCTCGGTTCGCTGGTGGCCCTCTACGAGCACAGCGTCTTCACCCAAGGCGCCATCTGGCAGATCGATTCCTTCGACCAGTGGGGGGTGGAGCTGGGAAAAACCCTGGCCCAGCGGATCGTTCCCGAGCTCGGTCCCGAGGAGCCGCACCTTGGCCATGACAGCTCCACCAATGCCCTGATCCGCCGTTACCGGCAGCAGAGATAACCTTGCCGGTTGCGGGAAACATCAAAGGCTGCCTCTCACGGAGCGCACGGAGGCACAATGAAAATACCGGTTGGCATGTTTGATTGCCGCCGTAATACCGAAAAAACGTTTGTGTGCCTCTGTGCGCTTGAGCGGACGTGAGTCGAGCGGGCGAGAGAACCGGTTCTGGGCGGTCTTCGTGTCTCTGTGGCGTAAGCTCCGGGAAAAGGACGTAATGAGAATAGGGTTCTCCATTGCCTGCACCTGCGGGATGATCCTTGCCATGATGGCGGTCCCGGCGCCACCGGCCTCCGCCGGTACGGAAACTGCCCTCCCGCCCCCCTACCGGCTCAACCGCGCCGACGAGGATTACCGTTATCTGGCCGCCGCGGCCAGCCGCACCGACATCTGGGACCCGCTCAAATATATTCCCCTCAACCAGACCGGCTCCTGGTATCTCTCCATCGGCGGGGAGGCGCGGGAGCGCTACGAATACTTCAACCATCCCAACTGGGGCAAGGACCCGCAGGACAGCGGCTACCTCCTCCAGCGTTACTTCCTGCACGGCGACCTTCGGATGGGCGAACGCCTGCGCCTTTTCAGCCAGCTCCAGAGCAGCCTGGAAGATTGGCGCGCCGGCGGGCCGCGGCCGACCGACAAGGACGAACTGGACCTGCATCAGGCGTTCCTGGATGTGAAGCTCGATGTGCCCGGAGAGGTGGCCCTCACCCTGCGTTCCGGCCGCCAGGAGTTGGCCTACGGCTCCCAGCGGATCATCTCGGTGCGGGAAGGGCCGAACGTGCGCCAGAGTTTCGACGGCTTCCGGCTCATGTACCGCAGGGGAGAGATCCAGATCGACGGCTTTGCCGCCAAACCGGCACAGACCAACCGCCATGTCTTCGACGACGGCCCGGACAACACCAAGGCCCTCTGGGGGGCGTACGCGGTACTGCCGTTCCCGCCTCTCCCCAAGGGGAACCTGGACCTCTACTATATCGGGCTCTATCGCGGCAAGGCCGGCTTCGACCAGGGAACTGCCCGGGAAACGCGGCATTCGGCGGGGGCACGGCTCTGGCGCACCGCCCTCCCCCTGGACTATAACTTCGAGGCCCTCTACCAGTGGGGGAGTTTCGGCAGCGGCACCATCCAGGCCTGGACGGTGGCTTCGGACACCGGCTATACCCTCGCCTCATTGCCGCTCACCCCCCGTTTCGGCCTGCGGGCGGACATCGCCAGCGGCGATGAGGACCCGGCCAACCACGACCTGCAGACCTTCAACCCCCTCTTCCCCAAGGGGGCCTATTTCAGCGAGGCGGGACTGATCGGGCCGGCCAACTTCATCGACCTGAACCCCTGCGTCGATCTCCACCCTGCCGACCATCTCACCCTGACTTTTGACTGGGATCTGTTCTGGCGGGAGAGCACCCGCGACGGGCTGTACAACAATGCCGTGGGCCTGGTGCGCTCCGGCAGGGCGAGCGCTGCCCGCTACATCGGCAGCATGTCCCAGGCGCAGCTGTTCTGGGACATCGACCGGCACCTCTCCTTTGTGGCCATCTACGGACATTTCTTTGCCGGCAGTTTCCTGAAGGAATCCGGCCCCGGGGCTGACGTGGATTACCTGACCACGTGGTTTTCCTATAAGTTCTGAATTCTTTCAACCAGACACGTCGGCGGCTCCCCGAACCACCGGGATGGTATTGCACAACCCGGCGCGGATGATTATGTTTTCTCCCGGAAGGTGCGTTGCCGGACAATGACAGGGGAGGGTCGCCATCATGGATGAACAGTGCCGCAAGGCGTTGCAGTGCATCTCGTCACGGGAGAACGGAGCCCCTGCCAACGGAAGCTGCCGGATCAAGTCCGAGGATGCCCCGGATGTGGAACTGCTCGATGCCTACTCCCGGGCCGTCATTGCCGTGGTGGACACGGTGGGGCCCGCGGTGGTGGGGATCTCGGTGAGGACGCCCGCCAACGGCAGCATCCCCGAACAGGGCGGGGCCGGGTCCGGGATACTGATCGCCCCTGACGGGTATGTGCTCACCAACGACCACGTGGTTCAGGGGGCCGATGTCATATCGGTGACCCTTCAGGACGGCACCAGCCTCGACGCGGCGCTGGTGGGCACCGACCCGGCCACGGACCTGGCCGTGCTCCGCGCCAACGGGTCGGGGCTCCCCTATGCGACCCTGGGCGATTCCGGCACCCTGAAAGCCGGCCAACTGGTGATCGCCATCGGCAATCCGTTCGGCTTCCAGTCCACCGTGTCCACCGGGGTGGTGAGCGCCTTGGGCAGGGCGCTGCGCAGCAGGGACGGGCGGCTGATCGAGAACATCATCCAGCATACCTCCCCCCTCAACCCCGGCAATTCAGGCGGCCCGCTCGTGGATTCCCGGGGGAGGGTCGTGGGCGTCAATACGGCCATCATCGTCATGGCGCAGGGGATAGGTTTCTCGGTACCCGCCAATACGGCCAGATGGGTGGTCTCGCAACTTTTGACCAGCGGCAGGGTCCGTCGCGGCTCCCTTGGCCTTGCCGCCCAGCAACTGCCGCTCAACCGGCAACTGGCCAGATTTTATCACCTGGAAAACATCAACGGGGTCGAGGTGGTAGCGGCCGACAAGCACGGCCCGGCCTACCAGGCGGGCATCAGGGAACGGGACCTGATCGTGTCGATCAACGGCCATGCGGTGGAAAGCGTGGACGATATCCATCGCATCCTGTCCGAATGGCAGATCGGCCAGGCGCTGCCTCTTGTCCTCGTCAGGGGGAAGGAACGGCTGGAGTTCGAGGTCGCACCCACGGAAGCCGGCCGGTAGTTTCCCCCCTCTCCACACGCCTCTCCCGGAACAGGCGGTCGAGGCTGCCAGCCTAATACCCGGGACAGTGGAGCGATACCGGCTGCCATGGCACAAGGGGGCAGGCAAACGTGCCTGCCCCCTTGTTTTGACCGGCGCCAACGTTGATGAAAAGGCGAACCGGGAATCAGTGCCGCCCCGCGAAATTAGTGGCGATTCAGGCCGTCTTCATGAACTCTCTTCAGTACTGCTTGCAGTTGGCCGATTTTATAGGGCTTGCTGATTATGCCGGCAATGTCCTTTTGCGGAATTCTTGAGGTAATGGTTTTGTCGCCAAAGCCGCTGGAAATGACGATCGGCAATTCGGGGTTGAGCTTCTTGAGTTCAAAGAACAACTCATAGCCATCCATGACCGGCATGCCGATGTCCGTTATGACGAGATTGATCCCGGACGATTCCTTCCGATAGATTTCCAATGCTTCTTTGCCATTGGCGGCCTCGATAACAGCGAACCCGAATTCGTGCAGCATTGCCTTGGTGATCAGTCTGACATGCCCCTCGTCTTCTACCAGCAGAACAGTGCCGCTCCCCATCCAGTGTTCAGGTTTGCCGACGTGCTGCAGAGGTGCACCATGATCGGAATCCATGGCCAGTGCCGGCAGGTAGACCTTGAAGGTGGTTCCCTCGCCCGGCCGGCTCATGAGCTGGAGTGCCCCGCCATGACTCGTAACGATGCCAAGCGTTGCCGAGAGCCCAAGGCCGCGGCCGGTGAATTTGGTGGTGAAGAATGGTTCGAAGATTCTTTGCCGGGTCTCTTCATCCATGCCGCAGCCGTTATCGGTGATTTCCAGGCATACGTAGGTACCCGGCGATATGGCTTGGCCGAGATGATCCCTTTCAGGCTTTTCCGCCGTGATCGCGGGGTTTGTGAGCACGACGCCTATCTCGCCTTTTGCATCACCGATCGCCTCGGTTGCGTTGATGATCAGGTTCATCACGATTTGGCTGATCTGGCTGGCGTCGCCATGGACACACGGCAAATCCGGGGGGATGTCCCGGGCAATTGCAATATTCTTGTGGCCCGCTGATGACAGCATGTCTACCGCGTCTGACACCACTGTCGCCATATTGACCCGGCTTTTGGGTGTCTGGGTATGTCCGGCGTATGCCAGCATCTGACGGCACAGTGCCGCGGCCCGTTCGGAAGCTTTCTCGATTTCGGTAAGTTTCTCGTCGATATTTTTTGAATCCAGTTTTGCCAAAGCGCAATACCCTATGATTATCGCGAGGATATTGTTGAAATCATGGGCAATGCCACCGGCCAGGACACCGAGGCTTTCCAGTTTCTGCATCTTCTGGATCCGCTGCTCAAAAACCTTCTTTTCCTCCTCTTCCTGCCGGCGTTTTGTAATGTCTTCCACCAGCCAGATCGTCCCTTTGGACATGTCCGACGGGTCGATAGCCTTGCCAATGTACCTGGTCTGGATTGGAATACCGTCTTTGCTGATCAGTTCCTGTTCGGTCTCGAAGAGCTTTCCCTGCGCCAGGACCGGATATGCTTCCCGCCCCAGGCACTCATAGGCGTCTGCCGACGTATAGAGTTTTCTGGTTGTCTGGCATGCCAGTTCGTCTTGTGGGTAATGGAACATTTCAGAAAAATTGCAGTTGAACCAGACCAGTTTTCTGTCGATCGTTTTGGCAATGCCAAGAGGGGTGTTTCCCAAGATGATGCCGAGTTCGTTCTTTATGTTGTTGAGATCGTTGGTCCGCTCTTCGACGCGTTGCTCCAGGGATTCGTTGATCTGGCGGATTTCGTAAAACTGCGTCGCCAGGGAACCCGCCGCGTCTTTAAAATTTTCGACCAGCTGATTTACCTCCAGGATCCCGCTCTCAGGCCAGTCGATGTTCGTGCTTTTGGCCACTTTCGTCGGGAGGTCGCGGGTGATGACCTGGAGATTCTCCTGGGTGGAGATAAAGCGGCGGCTCAGGACCTCGGCCAGCGCCAGCGCACCGAGCAGAACCAGGAACAGGACAATCAGCTTGCCGGTGTAGTTGTCATAGAGGGCCTTCTGGAAAGGAGCCACCGGTTGCTCAAGAACCAGCTTCCATTCGGCCAGATCGCCGATGCTGGCTTCTGCGACATACAACGATCTCTTCCACCGCTCAGAGGCCGGGGTGTTGGGTGGCAATTGGGGAAACCACTGGCTTATGCGATTATCGAGGCGCTTCATTGTGCCTTTGGGACGCAGGAATGGCGTCATGACTTTCTGGTCTGTGCGGTTTGTTGCGATGACATTGCCATTCTTGTCAATCAGTGCGAAGAGCGTCGCATTGTCGGTTGCCCCCCGGTCAAGGTGCTCCGAAATCCGGTCGAGGCTCAGTATGCCGGAAATGTAGCCGTTGTATGCGCCATTGCTCAAGACCGGCGCCAGCATCGTCACCATTGGTTTGGGCGCACCGGTCTTGCCCATCACGACCTCTGAGAGCATTGGCGCGAGTCGGCGTCTGAGTTCCGGAATAAAGGGCCGGTCTGCGAAGCTCTTGCCGATATTGGTCTGGCCAAGTTCGTCGGCCAGCGGAAAAAAGGCCGTCGTGACGGCATCTTTGTTGAGGAGCCCGATCCGCTTGAAGTTGCGGTCTGTTTTCCGGGTATGCTCCAGAAGGGATTGCATCTGCTGCGGAGTGCTGGTGGCGGCTTTTTCCGCCAGGTATGCTATGGATGCCTTCCGGTCGACCACCCACCTGTCGAGATGGCGCACATCATGGGATATGACTTCGGCAAGCGCCGTGCGAATGCCGCGGTCCGTTGCCGCAAAGTCGCTTCTGCTGCTGATTGCCAGCAGGAGAAGCGTTGGGCAGAGAACAAAGAACGCCAGCAGATTATAGACGATTTCGCGATACGAAATCTGTACCGCCCGGGTGCGGAGCACGTATCCGGTGAATATGAAGCGGGCGACAAGGGCATTGGCAATGCCGTTTACCGCCTGTTTGGTCATGGTAATATACGCATTGCTGAGGGAGATATGCATGACGCCGTGGTAGAAGAGGTAGACAAGCGGCATGCCGATGACGAGCCAATAGAGCATATCGGCAAAAACCAGGCTCACCCTGCGACGCTGGAACAGCCAGCCAACGACCGCAACTTCGGCGGTCATGATGATGATGGCGTACGGGTGATTCCAGATGACATAGGTGTAGCTGGCGATGATTGCTGCTGCGGCAATTCCGCGGCCCACACCGAAGAATTGCAGGATCAGCATCGCGAAAATGCTGCCGAAGAGGAAATCAATATTGAGGAACACGGGGTATTTGAAATAGTTGCCCGCCAGGCCGATGATCATGAGGGCTATCAGAAGGGCGGTGCCGCTTTTGTCGTTTCGGAAGGTCTTTGACTTTTGTGAGGCGCTCATTGGCGTGTCCTGTTTATCGTCTTAACCCTCTGTGGCGATCCCACCCTTTCAAGAACGGGCGGGGGCAGGCACTATCTGTCTTGCCCCTGGCAACTGCGATGGAGGCAATTTCACCATTGGCCCGAGTCTACCCTACTAGTGGAAGAGAGCGCTGGCTGGACGGCAGGATGTTTTGCAGTGCCCGGGACCGGGTCAACTTTGAAAATATATCATAATTAATATTAGCTAACAATATGGTATTGTCAATGACGCACGGACGTCGGTTGAAATTGATACAGATCCATGTATGCGTACCCTGTGCAAATGCCTTGTTCACAAGGCAATAACATCTCTTTTTTGAATTTGGGGGCAAACAATGTCAACGGGCTTTGAATTTTGACCCACCGTGGGCGTCCAATTTTGACCCACCCCAGCAGTTAGTTTTTGTCTGAGTTTCTGGTTTTGATTCTCCAG
>Ga0207857_1000428_pt1 | contig 11834 bp, 9 predicted proteins | sample LuqExpMetageno22_FD_187780 | JGI IMG/M metagenome (GOLD analysis project Ga0207857, IMG submission 187780) | Tropical forest soil microbial communities from Luquillo Experimental Forest, Puerto Rico - Sample 22 (SPAdes) | ecosystem: Environmental > Terrestrial > Soil > Tropical forest ... | reverse complement strand
CCGCCACACTGGTGACCTCGCGGCGGGGCGCCTCAAACAGAACGTATCCTTTGCCCGTGGGATCGATGCGGTAGACCAGTCCCGAACCATCGGTGCCGGCAATCAGATTGCCTTGGCCATCCCAGGCCAGCGTGCGCACGTGCGCTTCATCGGTTTTGAAAAATTCTTCGGGCTTGGCCTCGGCTTTGGAAGGATTGACCCGGTAGACCGCAGCCGGATCGCCAGTGGCAATATAGAGCTGATCTTTCGCGTCGAAGATCAAGTCCCACACGTAGTGAGAATGTGCAGCAGGCTTGGCTCCGGGAAGCTTGGCGGGGTCGAAGATAACGGTGGCTGAAGCTTCGTCGATCTTTGCTGTGGCTCGGGGATTCAGGCGCAGTACGCGGCCGGAGGGAAGCAAAGCCGCATAAAGATTGCCGTCCGGCCCCATGCGCAACGATTGCACGTTGAGGTCTTTGGTCTCCAGAAGCGTGAAGGGCTTGGCGGGCTGCTCTTTCGGATCAATGCGCAGAATCGTGGCGGGCGAGCCCGTTCCGGCGTAGATGACACCAGCCTTGTCCACGGCCACCGACCACACGAAGGTGGAAGGCGTGGTGGCAAGAGGCGTGACGCCTGCGCCTTGGCGCAGTTGGCCACTGCTCAGCAGCTCAACTCCCTCGGGAGTGCCTTTCTCCAGTTGTGCCAGATCGGATTGGGTCCAGAGACGTGTACCCTGCGCGTGAGCAAGAGAGCCGAGCGCAAGGGCTGCAGTGGCGAGGGCGAACGAGAGACCTTTCATTCTGCATTCCAGTCTAATCGAGCCGGGTGGAGCAATTTAGGCAATCGAAGCGCAAACACCAAAACACTGGCAGTCTGCGTATAATTACGCCCGAACCGGAGAACTTATGAAGAGAGCCGTTCAAGACATATCGTTGCCAAGATTCGTGGTCTACTGCGCTCTGGTGGCTTTTTCTGTTTTCTTATTCTGTCCGGCACTCCTCAGCACGGGATGGCATCTTCGGCATAAGAACCGAATCGAGTGGCATGGGAATCAATTTCTTCTCCCCATGGCGTGGGCCGTCGGCTCCTCGAATCTTGCCCCGCAAAAACAAATAATGCTTGTGCGTCGAAGCTGGTTTGTCTTCGCGTCGACCGCACAGAACTCTCTCTTTATCTCTCAGATTGATCCGAAGACGATGCCGCAGCTTCTCGATGTGAAATTAGCAATGGCCATGACACAGAAGCCTGTAACCTACACCTCGGAAACAATCAATGGGCATATCTATGAATGTTTAAGCCAGCCTATGCCGCAACCACGCTTCTCGCTTCGCTATCTTAATGAGATTCACGCCCGTTGCGAGTTCAAAGAAAACAAGCTCGTTTTTGAATATTTCGGAAGTCCGAAAGTTCTAGGTGAAGCGTTGGACATTGTCGTGTCCAGTCGAAAGCAGTAAGCAAATATCCGTGCTACAAACAGAAAACCCAGGGCGGCTGACGCTTGCCCTGGGCACGTATGCAATGCAGATGAAATCTGTCTAGAACTCTGAACTATTGTCTTCGATGGCGAGCCGCACATTGCCGTCAGACTTGGCCAGGCGGCGAACTGCTTCCGGCTTGTCGACCCGAGCCTTGAGCATCACCAAAGCTACGGGCACGCTGCGGCCTGCGCTCTTGATGGTTTCAACGGCGGTGTGGCGGTCGATCTTGCAAGCGCGCATCAGGATGCCGATGCCGCGCTCCACCAGCTTGGAATTCTGCATGTGCACGTTGACCATCAGGTTTTCGTACACATAACCCATGCGGGTCATGGCGCCGGTGGTGATCATGTTCAGGATCATCTTCTGGGCGGTGCCTGCCTTCATGCGGGTGGAACCGGAGATCACCTCAGGGCCAACGTCGGCCACGATTGTGATATCGGCAGCAGCCACCAAAGGCGTTCCCAGATTGCAGGTGACAGCGGCGGTGCGAGCACCGCGGGCGCGGGCATAGGCCACGGCTGCCACCACATAGGGCGTGCGTCCAGAAGCAGAAACGCCGACCACGATGTCCTTGCGGGTGGGGCGGCGGCGAGCAATATCGCGCTGTCCAAGCTCTTCGGAATCCTCATTGACTTCAACGGCCGAGGCCAGAGCCTTGGGTCCGCCCGCCATGATGTACTGAATCATCCCAGGAGCTGTGGAGTAGTTAGGCGGGCACTCGGAGGCGTCGAGCGCGGCGATACGGCCGCTCGATCCTGCGCCCACATAAATCAGACGGCCACCGTCACGGAGGCTGCGCGCCACCTGATCGATAACCTGGGCAATCTCCGGGAGGGCCTTCTTCACCGTTCCCGCCACCTTGGCATCTTCATGATTGATGATGCGCGCAATTTCGACGGCGGATTTGGTGTCGAGTCCCTGGGAGGCCTCGTTCTGACTTTCCGTTGTAAGTTGCTGCAGCAGCGAAGCCTGGTCGTTCTTGTTTTGCGTACTATGGGTGCCGGGCATTTCCTGCGTGGTGGAGCTGTTCAGCATTGCGTCTGTCCCCATTTTCGATTGTAGCCGCAAACCCTGCAAGAGCGAAGTTTTTCTGCTGTTGCTTCAAACAAAACCACTTAAGAGTAATTGATTGCAATTACTCCAAAGTCACCCGCAAAGCATTATGAAACGCTGGCCTTACCTGCCGGATGGCCTGATTCTGGCGGTCGGGCCAGGTTCGGTTGGTCAAGAGAACAGCGGCAATCCGGGCATCAAGGTCAATCCACAGCGAGCATCCGCTGAAACCCAGATGTCCAATGGAGTGCGGTGAGAAATACTGCCCGGCCGAGGAGTTCTCCGATGGCGTATCCCAACCGATGGAACGCGAGCTTCCAGCGGGCGGCTGGCGCTGGGCAAAGGTCTGCACGGTTGCAGCCTTAAAAATACTGGTCGCCGCTGGATCGAGCGCACGCAAAACCTCCTGCGCAAAACGCAGCAAGTCAGGCACATTGCTGAACAATCCGGCATGGCCGCTGACGCCACCCAGAACCGAGGCGTTCTCATCCTGCACCTCGCCCTGGATCAGGCGATGGCGGAACCACGTGTCCTGTTCGGTGGGAGGAATATGAGCGCGCGCGGAGTGTGCCGGGCGAAAGCCGGTGGACCGCAAGGCCAGCGGCCGGAAGAGCTCACGGGCCAAAAAGCTGGCCATGCGTTCGCGCGCCAGCAGTTCCAGCGCCTTGCCGAGCAGGATATAGCCAGGATCGGAATACGCCGCCCGAGTCTCCGGCTCCGCCTCCAGAGGCAGGTCCAGACAGGCCTTGAAAAGCGCCGCCGGTGTACGCAGGGTGCGGAAAAACTCCACGTAAGCCGGCAGACCCGAGTTGTGCGCCAACAAATGACGAAGTGCCACGCGGCGGGCAGGCGAGCCGGTGGGGCGACCTACGATAAAACCGGGCAACAAGTCCGCCACCAGGGCATCCAGATCAAGCTGGCCACGTTGATGGAGCAGCATGGCCATGGCCGTGGTCGCCACTACCTTGGTGACGCTGGCCACGTCAAAGACGGTGGAGGGCAGAACCTGCGGAGAGGTGTCTTCGTAGGTAAAGCGACCCAGAGCATCGGAGAGCAAAATCTGATCTCCGGCAAGGACTCCGAAGGCGCAGCCAGGAAAGGCGCGGGAGCCAACAGCCTCTTCGAGGACGCTGTAAACGGCGTGGAAGCGGTCACGAGACGGGGTGGCGATGTCAGCTTGCAGAGAAGACATATCCTGTTTTCGTCCTTGACCCATGGTAGTCCCGTAGCAACCGCCGGGGATTTCCCGCGTCTCACTTTGAGAACAGTTCCGGGGCTCAGGTCGTAGAATCTGGGACGCAGGGCAGGGAGGACAGAATGGACATCTGCAACAGAATCGGGTGGGCAAGCGGTTTTCTGGCCATGGCGATGGCCTGCGGAAGCATTCTGACGGCACAGGACCCGGTCCCGCCACCCGCCGCGCCGGAAGCCCGGAAGAGCTATACCGTCCCGGCTGGAACCAAGGTATTGCTGCAACTTAAGAGCGCCATCAATACCAAATCGGCCAAAGCCGGTGACAGCGTCTATCTGGCATCGACCTTCCCGGTGGTGGTGGGCAACCGCGTGCTGATCCCCGCCGGCGTCTACGTACAAGGCGTGGTGGATCGGGTGACACGAGCGGGACGGGTCAAGGGCAGGGCACAGCTCGACATGCACTTTACCTCGATCATCTATCCGAATGGCAGCGTGGTGGAGATTCCCGGCGTGATCAACAGCCTGCCCGGCGCAAAGGACCGCACAGTAAGCGGCGATGAGGGCACTGTGGAGCAGCAGGGCAACAAGGGCCGGGACGTTGGCCGCGCAGCCGAGGCCGGAATGGCCGGAACGCAGATTGGAGCCATTGCCGGAGCCGCCAGCGGACACGTGGGCCGGGGCGCGCTGATCGGCGGCCTGGGTGGCGTGGCTGCCGGTGCCGTGGTGGCGCTGTTTACCCGCGGCGACGACCTGAATATTGAAACCGGCACCCCGGTGGAAATGGTTCTGCAACGCCCCTTGATTCTGGTTGAAGAAAACTTGAGTCCGGCAGCCACCGGAGGCACCCAACCCGCGTTGATTCCCGCCGCCGATCAGCCCAGGCCCATAAAGAAACCCGCACGTGCAGAAATTCTTTGTCCACCGGGCGGACTGGGCTGTGAGACCTAGCGATTCCGTGTAATCTGGAATCAACATGCACACGGATCCCGAGACGCCCATGGCCACAGAAGAGCATCCGGCGGCGGCGCCCACAACGGCAGCAGCAGCAACCACCCGCGAAAGCGGCGCCGGCTTATGGTTACGCGACCTGGTAATTTCGGCGGCGGCTTCGATCCTGATCATCACGTTCCTGTACCAGCCCGTGCGCGTGGAAGGCACCTCGATGCTGCCTCGGCTGGAAGACAGTGACCGGCTGTTCATCAACAAATTTGTCTACCATTTTTCCGCCATTGAACGTGGCGACGTGGTGGTCTTCCGCTATCCGCGCGACCCGGAAAAGAGCTATATCAAGCGCGTCATTGCCGTCCCCGGCGACCGGCTGCGGATTGATCATGGCAAGGTGTGGCTGAACGGACGACGGATGGAAGAGGACTACGTGCCGGAGTTGTACCGCGATACTCGCTCCATGGCGGAAATCGTGGTCCCCAACAACGAGTTCTTCATGATGGGCGACCATCGCTCGATCAGCTCCGACAGCCGCGAGTTCGGCCCCGTCGAGCGGAATCTGATCTACGGCAAAGCCTCGTTCGTCTACTGGCCCACACGCGACGCCGGCCTGGTCCGCTAGGCACCTGGCACCTGCGGTGCGGCAGACGCCTTCGGCTCCTCCGTGCCAGCCTGAATCCGGCCGCCGACCTACCGCGCGTAGTACCCCGTACGGGCGCGCACGGTATAGGTTGAATCGGCGGTGGTGATCTGCACGCGGCGGAACGATCCATCCCGCTTGCGGTTGGTGGAGTGGTAGCCAATGTAGTAGAGCGAGCGCAGATCCTCGGCAATCTGCTCAAAAACCTCGTTGAGATTGACGTGGAGCGCATCGTAATCCTGGCCGCCGCTTTCCAGAGCCAGATGCCGCAACGTGGTCATCCCTTTTCGCGCATTCGGGGTAGAGCGCTCCTTCTCGTCCGTGTAGCGAATGGCGTAGATCAGAGTATCGTTTTCGCGGGCCGCATCGATCGCATCCAGCAGATCGTGCGCGCTGGAATTCTCCTCGCCATCAGTAAACAGGATCAACGCCCGCCTGCGTCCCTGCGCCGCCGCCAGGCGCTCATGAATGCCGTGGTAAACGGCGTCGAACAGCGCTGTTCCGCCTTCCCGCTCCTCCGCTGCAAACTCCGGAAATTTGCGTTCTCCGTGGTCAAAGCGCTCCAACCCATCCATGACAGCGTCAGGATTCGCGGTCAGGTCATTGGTCAAGCGCAAATGATTGCCAAAGCAGATGGTGAAGACCTGATCGTTAGGGCGGAGGATGGAGTGGAGGAATTTTCCAATGTCCTTGCGGTGGCGCTTGTAGAAATGGCTTTGGCTATCGCTCATGTCCACCACCAGGCCCAGGGTCAGCGGCATATCCTGTTCTTTGCCAAAAAAGGCGATCTTCTGGGGTGCGCCGTCCTCGTTGACCTGGAAGTCCTCCTGCGTGAGGCCTTTAACCAGCGTGCCGTCCGGCCGGCGCACGCTATAGGTGAAGTTGGCCAGATGCACTTCACTCTTGATAGTGACCTCAGACGCCTCCTGCGCCCGGCCGGCAGAAGGCATGGCCAGGCCTGCCAACAAAAGGCAAAGGGCCGCTCCGGGGCCCGCAAACTTGGTCTTCATCATGCTCCTGCAATACGAACGGCCCCCTTCTCCGGTTCCACCGGCACAGGAATTTCGCCAAGGCATTCCCATACCCCCTAAGAAACTGCTAAAATCTATTGAATCCACTCCTTTGGAGAGGCGATGCAGGCTATCTTAGCGCTCGAAGACGGGCGCATCTTCCGTGGCCACGGCTATGGACACCCTGGGGAATGCCAGGGAGAAGTCGTTTTCAATACTTCCCTTACCGGTTATCAGGAAATCGCCACCGATCCCTCCTATGCCGGACAAATCGTCGTTCTCACCAATCCCCAAATCGGTAACTACGGAACCAATCAGGCAGATAACGAGTCGGCCAAGCCCTACATCGAGGGTCTGATCGTGCGCGAATTCTCGCCCATCAGCTCCAACTGGCGGTCTGAGCAAGTGACCGACGAGTATATGGAGCGGTACAAGGTTCCCGTGCTTGCCGAGATCGATACCCGTGCTCTGGTGCGTCATTTGCGCACCTATGGGGTGATGCGCGGCGTAATCTCGACCGACGTTTCCAATCCGGAGGCGCTCGTCCAAAAGGCCCGCAACATCCGCAAGATGGACGGCACCGACCTGGCTCAGGTGGTCACGACCAAGTCGATCTACACCTTCGACAAGTCCATGACGCTGAACCAGACCGGCGACCCGCTGCTGACTCAGGTAGCAGAGCGTCCGGAACTGCATGTGGTGGCCTACGACTTCGGCATCAAGCACAACATCCTCCGCATGCTGGTCCGCGAGGGATGCCGTGTCACCGTGGTCCCGGCCCACACCAAGGCGGAAGATGTTCTAGCTCTCAAGCCCAACGGCGTCTTCCTGTCGAACGGTCCTGGCGACCCGGAGCCGGTGGACTATGCCGTCAAGGCTATCCAGAAGATTCTGGGCCGTGTGCCGGTTTTTGGCATCTGCCTGGGTCACCAGTTGACGGGCTTGGCCTTGGGTGGACGTACCTACAAACTCAAGTTCGGCCATCATGGCGGCAACCATCCGGTGAAGAACAACCTCACCGGCAAGGTGGAGATCACCGCGCACAACCACAACTTCGCTGTCGATCCGGACTCGATCAACGCGAATGAGGTGGAACTGACGCACGTGGATCTGAATGACAACACGCTGGAAGGTCTGCGCCACAACTCGCTGCCTTTGTTCAGCGTGCAATACCATCCCGAGGCCGCCCCCGGACCGCACGACTCCAACTACCTGTTCCGCGACTTCCGCAACCTGATGGAGGAGTGGAAGGGATGACGACACGCTTCCCAGTTCTGGCAGTTCTGTTGGGACTGGGGAGTTTTCTTTTCTTGGGACAGGCTCAAGCAGCCGCTCAAGAATCTTTTCAGAGTCCACTCGGACGGTATGTCGACACGCTTCGGGCAAATAGGCCCGATCCTGTTGCCGAACGTATCGCCAGTCTTTGCCAGATCAGTATTCTCCATGTGCAACCTCGTTATGCCTTCGCTAATGATGAGGCGGGGAAGTGGCGTATCGTGCAAAGTTTGCCGAAGGCCTATGACCAGCTTGAGATGGATCTGGTCAATACTGCGGAGGTGTGGCAATCTTCCGGTGGGACGCTAGTGGAAGAGTGGAACGCGGCTCTCGATGTGGGTGGTTTTCAGCGAACGCTGTACTGCTTCGATGGCACCGGAATGCTGAAGGTTATGGATGCAACCAACTATCAGATCCCCGAAGATGGAAAACTATGGGGAATGCATGAACAGTGGGTTCGTTCAGGAGATACGGCTTTCAGAAACACAATCCTGTTCCACTATGTTGGCTTGATGGACGAAAGGATTCCGCATCCCAAACTGGATGAAGGCTACAGGAAGTATGTAGCATCCTGGGGTCGAAAGCCTCCTCGTTTGATGCGCATAAGCGAGTTGAAATTTCCGGCAGCATTGTTGAAGTGATGTAACCGCAGTTTGAAGGGTACGGCCTTTAGGCCGTACAAAAAAACTGATAACAGACAACTGGGGCTTTAGCCCCCGAGGGAATAGGATGCGACCGACGCGAGAAAACTTCCAGCAAGCGCGCGCTGCCTATTTCGTTTCAACGCAGACGGCCGGACGTAAACCCCTCTTCCGCCATGAACGCTGGGCGCGCCTGATGATGGACACTCTCCTGCACTACGGAGAATCCGCATACACACTGCACGCCTTTGTCGTCATGCCCGATCATCTGCATCTACTCCTCACTCCATCGGAATCACTCGAGAAGTCTGTTCAGATGATCAAAGGTGGCTTCTCCTTCCGTGCCCGTAAAGCTTTTGATTGGCACGATGAAATTTGGCAGACCGGCTTCACCGATCACCGCATCCGCGACGAAGAAGACTGGAGCCATCATCTGGGATACATACGCAGCAATCCACGAGAAGCCCACATCGCCGATGATCCTACGCTCTATGAATTCATGGGCTTTCCAGAGCCTCAATTTCCTCAGGGGCTAAAGCCCCTGGACCTTTCAACAACGACTGATGTACGGGCTAAGGCCCGTACCCTTCAAACTGAAGACCGCAGCCCTTTACGCTGAAGGCCCATTCGCTCCATAAGGGACCAAGAAGAGAACAATGCCACGCAGAAACGACATTCAGAAGATTCTTGTGATCGGCTCGGGGCCGATTGTGATCGGTCAGTCGGCCGAGTTCGACTACTCGGGCACGCAGGCTTGCAAGGCCCTCCGTCAGGAAGGCTATGAGGTCGTGCTGGTGAACTCCAACCCAGCCACCATCATGACCGATCCTGAACTGGCCGACCGCACCTACATTGAGCCGCTCACCACGGCCTATGTGGAGGAGATCATCCGCGTTGAGCAGGAGATGCTCGCCGAGCAGACCCGGGCTGGCAAGCCAGCGGGCAAGTTTGCACTGCTGCCCACCGTGGGCGGACAGACCGCGCTCAATCTGGCCGTCGATCTGGCCGATGCCGGCATCCTCGACAAGTACGGTGTGGAGCTGATTGGCGCCAAGCTCGAAGCCATCAAGAAGGCCGAAGACCGCCTGCTCTTCAAGGATGCGATGCAGCGCATCGGCCTTGAAGTCTCGAAATCGCAGCTCGTAAACAACCTGCGCGACGGCATGGACTTTGCCACCAAGCTCGGCTACCCGGTGCTCATCCGCCCCAGCTTTACGCTCGGCGGCTCCGGCGGCGGCATTGCCTACAACCGCGAAGACCTTCTGGAGATCCTCTCCCGCGGCCTGGACCTCTCGCCCGTGCACGAGTGTCTGATTGAAGAGAGCGTGCTCGGCTGGAAGGAATATGAGCTGGAGGTAATGCGCGACCTCGCCGACAACGTCATCATCATCTGCTCCATTGAAAACTTCGATCCCATGGGCGTGCACACCGGTGACTCCATCACCGTGGCTCCAGCGCAGACGCTTACCGATCGCGAGTACCAGAAGATGCGCGATGCGGCCATAGCCGTGATGCGCGAAATCGGCGTGGAGACCGGCGGATCGAACGTGCAGTTTGCCGTCAATCCTGCCGACGGCCGCATGACGGTCATCGAGATGAATCCGCGTGTCTCGCGTAGCTCCGCTCTGGCCTCCAAGGCCACCGGCTTCCCGATTGCCAAGATCGCCGCCAAGCTGGCTGTGGGTTACACCCTCGACGAGATTCCTAACGACATCACGCGCAAGACGCCGGCCTGCTTCGAACCGACCATCGATTACGTCGTCACCAAGATTCCCAAGTGGCAATTCGAAAAATTCCCGGGATCGGATGATGTGCTCGGACCGCAGATGAAGTCGGTTGGTGAAGTGATGGCCATCGGCCGCACCTTCAAGGAATCGCTCATGAAGGCCTGGCGCGCGCTCGAAACCGGCAAGAAGACCGGCGCGGAAGTGCTTGAGCCTCGCCGCTTGACGCAGATGCTGGTCACCCCGCGCCCCGAGCGTCTGGCTTACATCCGCTATGCCTTTGAGCGCGGTCTGAGCGTGCGCGAAGTTGCGCGGCTCACCAAGATGGACCCCTGGTTCCTGCATCAGGTCCGCGAGATCACGCTCGCCCAGGGCACCATCGCCCAAACCACTCCCGCTGCCATCACGGAAGACGAGCTGCGCCGCCTGAAGCGCCTCGGCCTGAGTGACGAGCGCATCGCCGCCGAGTGGAAGCTCGAAGGCCATGACGGCACAAAGCAGGTGAGGGAACTGCGCGAGTCCAAAGGCGTAAAGCCAGTCTTCAAACTGGTTGACACCTGCGCCGCCGAGTTCGAATCCATGACGCCCTACCTCTACTCCACGTACGACGAAGAGGACGAGGCGCCTGCCACCGACAAGAAAAAGATCATCATTCTCGGCTCCGGTCCCAACCGCATCGGCCAGGGCATCGAGTTCGATTACTGCTGCTGCCACGCTTCTTTCGCGCTCAAGGACGACGGCTTTGAGACGATCATGGTGAACTGCAACCCTGAGACTGTCTCCACCGACTACGACACCAGTGATCGCCTCTACTTTGAGCCGCTAGTGCTCGAAGACGTGTTGGCCATTCATGAGCACGAGACCAAGAGCGGCGCTGACGTGGGCATGATCGTGCAGTTCGGCGGCCAGACCCCGCTGAATCTGGCGCAGCGGCTCAAGGCCGCAGGCGTGAAGATTGTCGGCACCTCGCCTGACTCCATTGACCTGGCCGAGGATCGCAAGCAGTTCGGCAAATTGCTCGACGACCTCAAGATTCCGCAGTCGGCCGGCGGCACGGCAACCAGCGTGGAAGAGGCTCTGGCCGTGGCCGAGCGCATCGGTTACCCGGTTCTGGTCCGCCCCAGCTACGTGCTGGGTGGCCGCGCCATGGTCATCGCTTACGACGCGGAGAGTGTATCGCGTTACATGCGCGAGGCAGTCGAGTACTCGCAGGAGCGGCCGGTGCTGATCGACCACTTCCTCGAAAACGCCATTGAAGTGGACGTGGACGCCCTCTGCGATTCCAAGGATGTGATCATCGCCGGCATCATGCAGCACATTGAAGAAGCCGGCATTCACTCCGGCGATTCCAGTTGCGTTCTGCCCGCGGTTTCCATCCGCCCTGAAACGCTCGACGTGCTGCGCGACTACACCAAGAAACTGGCCCTATCCCTCAAGGTCGTCGGCTTGGTAAACCTGCAGTTCGCCATCCAACGCGATGCCGAGGGCGTGGACCACGTCTACGTGATCGAAGTGAATCCGCGCGCCTCGCGCACGGTTCCGTACGTGTCCAAGGCAACCGGCATTCCGCTGGCCAAGGTGGCTTCCCGCCTCATGACCGGCCGCACCCTGCGCGACCTGCTTCCGGCCGAATTGGCCGCGGGCAAGGACCTGGGCACCGGAGATCATTTCTACGTCAAGAGCCCCGTCTTCCCCTGGAACAAGTTCGGCGGAGTGGATACGGTTCTAGGCCCGGAGATGCGCTCCACGGGTGAAGTCATGGGCGTGGCCGCAACCTTCGGCGAGGCCTTCGCCAAGGCCCAACTCGCAGCTGGACAGAAGCTGCCCACCCAGGGCGCTGTCTTCATCAGTGTGACGGATCACGACAAGCGTCAAGTAGCGGCCGTCGCCCGCAA
>Ga0207857_1000425_pt1 | contig 11856 bp, 11 predicted proteins | sample LuqExpMetageno22_FD_187780 | JGI IMG/M metagenome (GOLD analysis project Ga0207857, IMG submission 187780) | Tropical forest soil microbial communities from Luquillo Experimental Forest, Puerto Rico - Sample 22 (SPAdes) | ecosystem: Environmental > Terrestrial > Soil > Tropical forest ... | reverse complement strand
CCCGCCGGTGGCTCCAAAACCCTAAGCCAGTTTCGCCATCAACCCGCACCAAAGCACAAGGAGAGTTCTATGGCAGCAACAGCAGCGGAGCGTGCCGTGCAGATGTTCCAGGAAGGCCGCAATTGCGCCCAGAGCGTGTACGCAGCCAGCGGCAAAGGCAGCATGACCGAAGAACAACGTCTCGCCGTGGCAGCAGCTTTTGGCGGCGGCATGGGTCGCACCGGAGAAACCTGTGGTGCGCTCACCGGCGCGCTCATGGCGCTAGGCGAGCGGAATGCCGCATTGCTGGCAGATCCAGCCGCCGCGCGCAATGCAACCTATGTCGCGGCAAAGCAGTTGATACAGGAGTTCAAGGCATGCCACGGGTCCACGCTGTGCCGCGAACTCACTGGCTGCCAGCTCGACACCCAGGAAGGCCATGACGCCTTCGTCGCTGGCAATGTACGCGATAAGGTCTGCATGGGACTGGTAGCCTTCGCTGCGGAAAAGGTCGGCTGAAGCTTCACGCCGCGTCCGCCTTGCATATCTCCGCATAGAGAAACTCTTTCCCAGGCTTCATTTTTGAAGCCTGGGAAAGAAGCTTCTTCCTACCTTGCGGAAAACCACTCCAGACAACCCGCCAGAAACCCAATTGCCCTGTCTCAGCCGACCTGTGCCTTGCGCGCCTCTGCCTCTGCAAGCCATCCCCGCCGCAACTTCTCTGCGGGAATCCCGGCAGACATATACGGCTTGATGTCCAGAATCGGCGTGCCATCCAGCATGTCCACGCCCTGCACCTGCAGCACTCCGCCCCGGCGGCCCACTAGTTCCACCACCGTCAGCGCCAGCGGATTCGGTCTCCGTGGCGACCGCGTAGCAAACACGCCATGCGGCCGGTCATCGGTTGGCGGCGCGGAGTAGAGTTCGAACCCATCCGCGTGATCGAACTCCCAGATCACATACAAGTGCGAAAAGCCTTCAATATCCGCCAGCCCATCTTCGAACTCACGCAGAATCTCCAGCGTTCCAGCCGCCTGCTGCTGCGCTCCCAATCCACGGGGAATGGACGAGACTTCCTTATACGGTGTCCTGGCATAACCAATCGGACGCGGTGTAAACATGCTGACCTCCTGATGCGATTGTAGGATGCCGTCTTGCTGCGCGGGCTAAAAGTCTACATGCATCCGCGTACTGCCCACCCACACCGGGCCACGATCCCGGTTATAGCCCGGATTGGAGATGTGCTGCACATCCACCGAGTAGAACACCCCACGCCAGGCATGCACGGTGTAATAACTCTCCACAATCGTCTCGCGTCCATAGTTCAAGCGGCCATCGCCCAAAATAAACCCCGCGCCGCCTGCCTTCAGATAATTCTGATGGTCGCGCTTGATGGCGTTCGATACAAATGCCACACCCAGCTTGTCGTTGGCGCGATGCCAGCGTGACGCACCATAATCTGCGGCCAGTTCCACCGTCTGATCCACCTCGGTATAAGCAAACGACTCCGTCTTGCCGTCGTTCCACCCCAGTCGGCCCGCCACCCGCAGATTCTCGCTCAGCTCCTGCTCGCCATTCCATCCAAATCCGTACTTCAGCGCGCTGAAGTGTTCATGCGCGGTAATATCCGGCGTCTTGTCCTTGCCCTGCAGAAAAGCCTGCACCGCCTCGCGGTAGTCACCCATATGCGCACGGTTGGCATAGAACAGAATCCGCTCCGTGCCCTTGCGCCGGGGCACAAACGAGTGACGCACCTCCAGCTCGCCATTCTGCCCATGCGCACGGCTGAAGGCCCAATCCATATCGATCCCGTTCGCCACCGTCGGCATGGCAAACAGCCCATAGCGCACGCTCCATGCACGGTCGTCATACTCCGCCACGCCGCCCACCGTGTACCCGCGCGTATCAGCGGCATAATCCCATGCGCCGTTGTTATCCACCGTCCAATTCAGAAATTGCAGATGGCTATCGCTCGCAACTCCATTGACATCGAAGATGTCGGGCACCGTCATCTTGCCCACGCGGAGCTCAATCCGCCGCACCGGAACCGCCGGCGCAAACGACAAGGTGTTCGGCTGCTGCTCGCTGGTCTCCCGGCTGAGCCCAATCGTCTGATGAATTTCATAGCGCGCCAGATACGGCTTCGATCCCAGCGACGGATTCCGCACCACATCCAGATTCGTAAATCCGGCCAATCCCAAGGCCTGGCTCAACCCACGCCCCAGCGCGGTTTCCACATCCACAATCACGTCTGTGTTGTAACGCACCGAGCGCGTCAACCGCACGCCACCATACAGCGTTCCCACCTCGGAAACCTTGTACTCCGCGCCTGCCTGAAAGCTGTTTGCCCCTTCGTACGGCGAGTGGAAAGGAAGTCTGCCCTGCAGCACAACATTTGCCTGCCCTGAAAGCCAGTAGCGCGCATTCTCCCCATGGGGTGCCATGGTCATTTTTTGTTCTGGAACAGATTCCTGCGCCGTCTGGGGGTTTTGCTGCGCGCACACCGGCGTGCTGCAAAAGCCCACAAGGGCCACAGCCAGAATCTGTATCCTGTGCAAAATATCTTGATTTGTCAGCATGAAAACCTGCAGGGAAGATTGTCTTGCTTCAGAATAACGAATCGCGGCACACTCTGACGTAAAGAAACTGTAGCAATCGTACCCGGACTGTCGCTTCTGCTTTATCGCGCGCGCGGATGGGTGCGGTCGTACACGGCAGTCAATTGCGCCGTTGTCAGTTGCGTATAGCGCTGTGTCGTCGAAAGCCGCTCATGGCCCAGCAATTCCTGGATGGCACGCAAATCCGCTCCCTCTTCCAGAAGGTGCGTTCCAAAAGCGTGACGCAGGGTATGCGGATGCACGTCCGATGACAGCCCTCGCAGAATGGCAATTCGCTTCACAATCCGCCCCACACTGCGTGTCGTCAACCGCGCTTCGCCGCCTGCCTTTTCCAAGCCGCGCAACTGCAGATTGATGAACAACGCCGGTGTGCCAGCATGACGAATCGCCGCCAGGCGTGCATCGCGTTCCGTCAGATAAGCCCGCAACGCCGTTGCCGCCGCATCGCCTAACGGGACGTATCGCTGTTTCTGCCCTTTGCCATGCACCAGAATCGCGTCATTGGCCCAGTGAATATCGTTCAGATTCAAGCCAGTCAGTTCGGCATTGCGGATCCCGCATCCATACAGCATTTCCAGAATCGCCCGATCCCGCGCCGGCCAACTGGCCGCATCGCCATCCACGGAATCCACCACCCGGTTCATCTGCTCAATCGAGGGTACACGCGGCAAATGTTTTGGAAGCTTCGGCGTGGCCACCAGGGCCGCCGCATTCTGTTCAATGTGCCCTGTCCGCGCCAGCCACTTGAACCAACTCCGAATCGCCGCCAGAGCCCGCGCCGCCGAAGCTTTTGACAATCCACGCTCGTAGAGCGTGCCCAGATACGCTCGAATATCCGTGTGCTCGATGCCTGCGGCCGTAGCCTCTTCTCCCTGCCGCTCCAGCATCCATGCGGTAAAGTCGTGCAACTCTCTCTGATAGGCACGCAACGTATGCTCAGATGCCGCCCGCTCATTCCGCAGCACCCGCAAATACTCCTCCGCCAGCCGTACCAGCGGAGCCGGCGTTACCGTATCCGCGGCGCTCATGCCGATTCCTCAAGCACATTCGGCAGGGGCATCTCGCCAGGAGCCAGCTCGGCTGTTCGCTCTGCCGCGCGCGGATGAAACTTGCGGTGCACTTCTTTCAACCGGCCCAGCGCCAGATGCGTGTAAACCTGTGTAGTGGAGATATCCGCATGCCCTAGCAGCATCTGCACGCTGCGCAAATCCGCTCCGTGCTCCACCATGTGCGTGGCGCAACTATGGCGCAATTTATGCGGACTGGCGTTGGCATCCTGCGTTTTCACCACGTGCCACACCCATTGCCGCGTCAACGGCATGCCGCGCAGCGATAAAAACAACCACGCGCGTTCCGGCTTGGCCGTGCTCGATTTCCTTCGTGAGCTGATGCGTTCCAGATGCGGCCGGCCCTCGCGCAGATAAGCCTCCAGCGCCTCCAGCGCCGTATGTCCCAGCGGCACAATCCGCTCCTTATCGCCCTTGCCCCGCACATGCACGCGTCCTAGATCCAGAGCTAGGTCGCTGGTGGCAAGCGCCGTCACCTCTGACACCCGCAATCCGCCGGCATACAAAAGCTCAAGAATGGCGCAATCCCGCAACGCCGCGGCGGTGGCCTGTGGATGCGTCGCTGGTCGCGCGGCGCGCTCCAGCATCTCCGCCACCTCCGGCTCCGCCAGGGACTTCGGCAGCACCTTCCATGCCTTGGGCGATTCGATGTTGACCGTCGGATCGTGATGGGTACGCCGGTCCAGCAACAGCCATTTGTAGAACCCGCGCAAACAACTCAGCTTGCGCGCCGAAGAGCGCGCCTCGATGTCATGTTCACGAAGATGTTCCAGAAAGGCAGCCACATCCTGCTGCACGGCCGTCAGCAATACCCCGTTGCGCCCCTCCATAAACTCCGCAAAGGTGCGCAGATCGCTGAGATAGGCCTCGCAGGTTAACGGCCGCAGCCCCTTCTCCACGCGAAGATAGGCCTGGTAGTCCTTGAGAAGCGCAAGATTGCGCAAGCTGTCCACAGCACGATTATCCAGCCCAAACCTGTGCGGAACGCGGCCCATCTGCACTGACCGAACCACGTTCATCAAGGAATCAACATCGACAATCGTTCAGCTCTTGCACTCTTCCACAAACTGGCTTACGACTCTTGGCTAAAGAATTTTATTTGCTGAGCTCTAACCAGTGCGCTTCAATCTCTTCTAGCGGTTTGTTCTTGGTCTCCGGCATAAATCGCCATGTAAAGAGCCCCTGCGCCAGCGACATGGCCGCCAGAAAACCAAACGTTACCTCTTTGCCGATCTGATGAAACGCATAGGGAAACAGCAGCACCACCAGGGCATTGAACACCCATTGCAGCAGCACTGGAACTACCATCGCGATGCCGCGCACGTCGTTGGGGAAAATCTCCGGCACCAGCGTCCAGAACACGGGCCCCACGCAGGCGCAGAAAAACGCCAGATACACCAGGATCAGCCCCAGTGCCAGCGCCCCGGTAAATTGCCCCACCGCCGCTGCCACCAGCAGCCCCGTCAGCGACGCCGTCATCCCCAACGAACCTGCAATATAGAGCGGCTTGCGGCCATACCGATCAATCATCCAAAACGCCACAACCGTAAATACAAACTCCGTGATGCCTACGATGAAGGTGGAAAACAGCGCCGCATCCATCTTCCAGCCCGCCGATTGAAAAATCGCCGGCGCATAATCGATGATCGTGTTGATCCCCGAGGTCTGCACCAGAATCGCCAGGCAGATGCTGGCCCAGAGCGCCCGCTTCACGCCTGGACGGCCCAGACTCTTCCAACTGCTCCGCGGCGCACCCATCGACGCGGCAATCGCCTCCGTTTCAGCCTCCGCCGCATCTGCTCCTGCAATCTTCTCCAACAGTGCGCGCGCTTCGGCCATCCGTCCACGACGCGCCAGATAACGCGGCGTCTCCGGTGCCATGGCAATCATCGTCAAAAAGCCCACCGACGGCAGAATGCCGGTGGCAAACATATAGCGCCAGTTCGCGTCGCCTGCATTCCGCAGCATGTAGTTGATGCAATACGAAATCACCACGCCGCCAATAATCGACAACTGGTAGAAGGTGCCCATCCGTCCGCGAATGGCGGGGGGCGAAACTTCCGAGGCATACATCGGCGATAGCAGCGAAACCGCGCCCACCGCCAATCCGCCCAAAAATCGCGCCAGCACAAAAACCTCAAAGTTCGGAGCCAGCGCCGTCGCCACGGAAGTCACCGCAAACAGCGCTGCCACCCACACCAGCATCCGCTTGCGGCCAAAGCGATCTGTCATGCGCCCTGCGGCAAACGAGCCCAGCACGCACCCGAACAACAGCGAACTGAATGCCCAGCCCAAGCTCAGATCGCTCAAACCAAAATGCCGCGTCAAAAACGGCCCGGCTCCCGTGATGATGGCAATATCGAAACCAAACAACAAACCGCCAAGCCCCGCGGTACAGGCCAGGTAAACAACAAAGCGCTGATTCAGTGCGCCCTTCATTTGCTCACGCTCCACATTCGTTCCTGGGAGCCTTCGTGCAAAGGCCGCCCATGCTTGAATCCCACAGCGCCAATCAGGCAAGCCCCGTCCTCTTCCTGCCTTTCAGCCACAGAGAGAGCAAAGCAACGCCTGTCCAACCCGTCACCGGGCAAAAAGCGCGTGTGCTGCATGGAGATTGCTGATCGTTGGCCGCAACCCTAGCAGAGCCTTGCGCGCACTGTCCATGGCGATCACCCCTCTGTTGCCCGGCTGCTCCAGTAACGCCGCACAAGCCCCACTTCTTGGAAGATTGTGGAAATTCCTTTTCTGTACTCGCCTGCATCCCGTTCCGTTTCTTGAAACATTCATCACCGCCCCACGTGCACTGGAAGGCCAGGATGAGCGACAATAAGATAGGGAAAATTCGATCAAGACAAGATTGGAACTGATTTGACCTATACCCAGTCTGAAGCAGTCAAGTGGACCTCAGCGCAATTCCAGCAGCAGGTCCTCGACAGCGAACCTAAAGTTGCCGTTTTCGATTGTGATGGAACACTTTGGGGTGGCGACGCCGGATACGGCTTTATGACCTGGTCGCTTGAGCAGGGACTCGTTTCCCGCTCCACCAGCGACTGGATCGATGCGCGCCATCGCACCTATCGCTCCGGCGGTGTCAGCGAAGCTGCCATCTGCGGCGAGATGGTACAGATCTACGCCGGCTTGCGCGATCAGGAACTCCGCTCCGCTGCCGCGCAGTATGTCCGCGAATTCGTGGACGAGCGAGTCTTTGAGGAGATGGAAGCCCTGGTAGCCTCTCTTGGCCACATTGGCGTCGAACTCTGGGCCGTCAGCTCCACCAATCGTTGGGTCATTGCCGAGGGCGTCCGCCGCTTCGGCATCCCCGAGGACAGGATTCTCGCCGCTGAAGTTGCCGTCGTCGATGGCCAGATCACCAGCGACCTCGTCCAGGTTCCCACCGACGAAGGTAAAGTGGCCGCCCTCCAGGGCGTTGGCATCCACCAGCCCGATGCCGTCTTTGGCAACTCCATCCACGACCTGGCCATGCTGGACATCGCCCGCAACGCCTACCCGGTCAATCCCTCTGCCGCCCTGCTGCAGGCAGCCTCCAGCCGTGGCTGGGGCTACTTCCGCCCTGCGGCCGTCGCGGATGCCGCCGCTCACCTGGGCGGAGAACACGACAGAACCTCTCATTTTTAGGCTCTTAAAGGCCGGATAGTACCGGCCTTGAGCCCCCGTCCCCCATATTGCGCTGCAACTCTTTTGCTTCGTTTACACTGGAGTCGTGGCCACTTTCCAGCCCAGCGCCGGATCCCGCCCACAGGGCCCTGCTCTCCGTTTCGTAGCGGCAGGTTTGATCGTTCGCGGAGGCGAAGTCTTGATCGGTCAGCGTCGCGCTGACCAACCCATGGCTTCGTTATGGGAGTTCCCTGGCGGCAAAATCGAGCCCGGTGAAACGCCGGAACAAGCCCTCGCGCGCGAACTCTCTGAAGAACTTGGCATCGTGGCCACCGTCGGCCACCTGGTCACACGCATCCGCCATAACTATCGCCATGGCGGCGCTGTCGACCTGCAGTTCTTTGCCGTCCACGAGTTCTCCGGCGAGATTGTGAACAACATCTATCAGCAGGTCCGCTGGGTCAAACTCGAGCAGTTACCCACCTACGATTTCCTGGCCGCTGATCGCGGACTCATCAAGGATCTGGCTGCAGGCAAACTACTTTAGCTTGCCGTCCTACTGCCCCGCCTGCACCGTCACCGGTGGCAACTTGGCCACCTTCTCCACCGGAATCTCCAGCGCGCCAACCCGGCCGCTCTCCGGATCATAAGCACCAATGCGCAGAGAATATTCTCCTTTGACCGGCACGCTGATCTGCTGCTTATAGGCAATACGCCGCGTCAGGCTTGCGGTATAGCGAGCCTCATCCAGTGTGATCGCTGCCCCATTGGCCTGAACGTTCATCAGCACACCGTCGGCATCGTAGACCTTCACTACAAACTCTACTCGGCAGTGATGCGTCTGGCTTGCATCTACCGGGCAATTCAAGTCACTCGGACTCACCGTGGTCCGCACCTCATAACGCATAAAGGGCCCCTGCGTCTTCGGATTGACGGAATTGCTGGCGGCAGCCTTCTCTTCTTCTCTGCCGTCCACGCGCCTTGCTGCGACCTCTAAAACGACCTGCGCTGCCGCCGGACTGCCATGCAGCATGGCCGCGGCCAACGGGTCATAAGGTCGCGGAGCATCCTTAGCCTTCGGCGCCACCTGCATGTGGCTGACTGGATGCGACGGATCGATAGCAAAATAGCCGCGCCGGTACGCCAGCACCACATCTTGCTTGTCCAGCTTCACGTGAATCTTGCGGTACTCTCCCTTCCACGCCGTGTTGGAAGGCGAGTAGGCAATCGTGTAGTAGTTGGCTCCTGCCTCAATAGCCTGCGCCGCGGCCTCCTTCAGCCCATTCGTATTCACGTACGCCTTGCCACCGGTAGCCTCTGCCATCTGCCGCATGGTCCCGTGCTCGCCAGCTGTCTGCTCGAAGAGTTTAATGTTGTCTTTGGCAAAATCCCCAGGATTCTTCGCGTAGTTAGCGCCGGGGCGGGATGCGTCCAGCATAGGCGAAGTAAGGATGCCCCGCGCGTCAATTGGATACACCGCCACCTGTGCGAGAGAGAGCCGCGAGGTCGTCTCGCGAAACTCATCTTCCACATCCGAAACCACACTAAATGGATGCTCCAAATCCTTGTCAGGCAAAATGCTGATGGGAAAAGATCCTGAAAACCAGAGCAGGTTCTTGCGCCCTTGAAAATTGCTTAAATAGCGCGCCAGATAGTTCAAAGCATCCAGCGTGTAGCGCGCGCGCAACTGCAGTTGTTGAGATTCCTGCTCGGCCTCCATCTGCTGCAACTCTTTTACGATCCGCACGACTATGTTTTTATCCATCCCGCTCAAGACTTCCTTCGCACGGTCCGACAACTTCTCCTCTCCCGGATAATCGCCGGCCATCGGATTGGTCATCAAAGGGGAAGAACCAATGGCTCCGCGCTTCACCTCCAGAGCCGCGCGCAGCACCGCCGGATCGTCGGTAACACCCTGCAACATTCTGAGTTGCGAGCCCAAACCGAAGATCGCAATCCGTGTTCCGGCTGGCATCTCTTTCACATACTGCTTCAGTTGCAGCACCAAAGAAGCCTGATCCTTCGTGGGCGTATTCAGCTTGTCAATCAGCAGCACATTCACAGCGCCGCTCGATAGAGCCGTTGGACGATTCGAAAACGTCCCTTCCGGCAACGCCGGCAAGGGAACGGGCTGCGCCACATCCGTGTTCGCATGCACTTCAAAATTTTTGAAGGATTGCGGCTTGCCATCTTCCAACAGCGTAAAGTCAGCCGCTGTCAGTCCGCGTACCGGCTGCCCATGGCTGTCTTCCACCGTTACATCCACCACCACCAGATTGCTTTGAGCGTGAAAAACGGGAATCTGCGACGGCTGTTGCCCCACCATCAGACTGGCTGCTGCAAAGAAAAAAACGGGCCCTGCTTCGCGAAACAGATGCATCAGCTTGCTCTCCTAACACGCCTTGAGTGGATGGACGTATCTTGAGCAAGAATCTTACACCTGCGCATGTTTCTCTGCGGACTGTATTTACGAAATACGCTAACTTAGTGACGCTAACTTAGTGCCCCGGCATCAAGCCCCACAACATCACCATCGTCATGCCAATCACGATCAGGCTTGTGGCCCAGGCAATCACGTTCCATATCCGCGAGTTCTTGAATTCACCCATCAGATCCGCGCGATTGCTCAGCAACAGCATCAGGATGATGATCACCGGCAGCAGAACGCCATTCAACACCTGCGAGAGAATCGCCATGTTGATCAACTGCGCATCCGGCAACAGCAGCACCGTCAACGCGCCGCCGGCGATCAGGAGCGTATAGAGCCAGTAGAAGAACGGAGCTTCCTTGTAGCTCTTGTCCACACCCGACTCAAAGCCCAAGCCCTCGCATACCGTGTAGGCAGTTGAAAGCGGAAGAATCGAAGCGGCAAACAGCGACGCATTCAACAAGCCAAACGCAAACAGGATGAACGCGTACACGCCCGCCAAGGGCCGCATGGCCTCGGCCGCATCGGCCGCCACCTGAATGCCTCCCATGCCGTGCGCGTAGAGCGTGGCCGCGCAGGCCACCACAATGAACCATGCCACGATGTCGGTGAAAAAGCTGCCCACAATCACGTCCAGCCGTGAGGCCGCGTAGTCCTTCGGGCGAATCCCCTTCTCCACAATCGACGACTGCAGATAGAACTGCATCCACGGCGCAATGGTCGTGCCCACAATGCCGATGGCCATGTAGATGTAGGCCTTGTCGTTCCACACCGACTTGTCCGGCATCTTCACCGTGGCCACCAGCGCCTGCCGCCAATCCGGCTGCGACAACACTCCGGCAAAGATATAGGCAATGTAGACCAGCGAGGCCACCAGAAAGATCTTTTCCGTGCTCTTGTAGTCGCCCCGGAACACCAGCCCCCATACCAGTGCCGCGCAAATGGGCACCGACACGAATTTGGGCACATGGAACAGGCTCATCGACCCCGCGATGCCGATGAATTCCGTCACCACATTGGTGAAATTCACAATCAGCAGAATCACCATCAGGACGAACGTGAGCCGGAGCCCAAACTCCTCGCGAATCAGGTCGCTCAGTCCCTTGCCTGTCACCACACCCATCCGGGCACACATCTCCTGCACCACAATTAGTGCAATTGTGATGGGAAGGATAGTCCACAGCAGTGCGTAACCGTATTGAGCTCCTGCCTGGGAATAGGTAAAGATGCCGCCCGAGTCGTTATCCACGTTGGCCGTAATAAATCCGGGGCCGAGAACGGCCAAAAACAGCAATATCCGGATTCGCCAGCGCTTCATCATGCTCGAGCTCGACCTATGGAGGGTTCATGGTGGTTGGAATGTTTCCTCACTGAACATATCAGGTGTGGGTCCAGATGGCGAACCAGCAACGCCGTATGCGCAGGCCAGCCTTCTGCCGCCCGGCCCTCTCCCTTTGCCCTCGGGCGGTCTGATATCCTTGGGGAGTTCGTGACTATGCGTTGGTTGATGATAGGCTTGCTCGTCTCTCTGTTGACGCTGCTGTTGGCAGCCGGAGGATTGGCGTGCCACATTTGGCTTGAGCATCGGCGCTCGCGGCTCCAGACTCCCTCTGCTCCTGCACAGGAAGCTGGACCAGAGACCGGGCCGGAACCCTGAGCACTCCGTCTAAACGACCGGACGGTAATAACTTGCAGCATGGGGGCAGAGACCCATTACGGTCCCCAACGCCCTGCGTCCCCTTTTCTGCTCGAGCCCGGAGGCTACCGGCAAAAGCCAGCAGTTTTGAGCCGTCACTTGCCGGCTCCTCGAAAGGATGTCTTGATTCCGTGAGCACTCAAAAATCCCTTTCCCCCGACAATATCGTTGAGATTTCCATCGCCCATAGCCCGGATTCCGACGATGCCTTCATGTTCTATGGCTTAGCCACCAACAAGGTGCGCGTACCCGGCTATCGCTTCAGCCACACCCTCTGCGACATCGAGACCTTGAATCGCAGAGCCCAGGACGAAGCCTTCTTCGACGTCAGCGCCATCAGCTTCCATGCCTTTCCCTACGTGCAAAAGGACTACACCCTCATGGGCTGCGGCGGAAGCGTCGGCGAGGGCTATGGCCCCATGATCATCGCCAAGTCCAACTTCAGCTTTGACG
>Ga0207857_1000424_pt1 | contig 11857 bp, 11 predicted proteins | sample LuqExpMetageno22_FD_187780 | JGI IMG/M metagenome (GOLD analysis project Ga0207857, IMG submission 187780) | Tropical forest soil microbial communities from Luquillo Experimental Forest, Puerto Rico - Sample 22 (SPAdes) | ecosystem: Environmental > Terrestrial > Soil > Tropical forest ... | reverse complement strand
AACCGGTAAAACTCGCTCCCGGCATGAAACCAATCGGCTTCAGCGTGTAGATTTTAGGAACTAGTGTAAGTGTATTGGAGTCGGGCTGTGCAATGCCATAGGCTATGGTATTAAAGGCGCCAATTTTTCTTATGTTCTTATCGAACTCGGTGCGAAATAACTCGTTCAGCATAGGCTGCGAAGAAATGAATTCCTTCAACTGATCGCCCGTAATTTCGCTGGTTGCCGTTTCTTTCCAATTAATATCCCGTACAAGCAATTTCGTATATTGTGCATTTGTCTTACTGCTGACCACCATGCTACTGCAACCGCCACAAAAAAATACTACCGCCATGAGAATCAAAATTCTGCTCATGCGCCCTCCCATAAAACCTGGTCACTGCACCTTCTCACTTGGTTTCCGATTGTTTGGCAACTGTTGCGTTGAAGATATTTGTCAGCACTTCATCCACCATTTCTTCCGGCGATTTGCGTGTCAGTGATGTATGCAAGGAGTTGCCGACAGCAAGAGGAGAGTTATTGTTAGGGTCCCTGAACGTGATGGTCAGCTCCAGCATATACATGGATAAGTCCCACATCCACTTGTCCACATAAGTGACAACCGCGTCTGATTTGTAAGGGGGGAGCATTTCGGGGCCGGCGGTCACGGAGTAGCCCCTCTTCTCCAGATTCGCTTTGATCAAGAGGTAATTGTCTTTGTCCTCGGCTCCCGGAATGAGGTAATAGCTTTTGATTTTGCTCAAGTCAGCTCCAGGTGTTAAGTAGGCCGTAGCGCGATTAGCACAACCGCTGGTCAATACCAGTAAGCCCAATAACAGAAAGCCGGAAAACAATTTCTCGATAATTTTTACGTTTCTTTTTGCAAAGATGCTTTTCATGTTCATATTCCTCCTCGTTTGTTGGGACAGGTCGTTCAACGGGGTTGTGCCTCACGTGACGCAGATTTTGCGCCCCCCCCGGCGTCAGGCTTCCAAGATGCTAAGTTTGATTTATCAAATTGAAAGCCGGCCCCTACCAAGCCCTTTTTCCCTCTTCTACACGACAAAACCCCACTTTTCAATGTAATTTCAGAGTGTTAAAAAAATTAACACTCTTCGATGTCCCTGCCATATCGCTGTTTTCACACAAGAAATCCCAAGCCCCCCCTGTCCGGTTCCTCTGGATTGCGTCATTTGGATACAAAAATATTTTGATTGAGGCGTAGGGGGGAGGCGTGTAGGGGCGCATTGCATGCGCCCCGATTGGGCGGACGGCAGTCCGCCCCTACGATTCGGTTATTTAACCGTCGAAGCAATAATTTCAAGCCCCCAATCACCGTCGCCTATCAAAAAAACACCCCGCCCCCATGCGCATGATTTTAATGATGCTAGAATTGATGATGCAGATGCCCGACCGACACGAGGGCTCCGGAGGCATGAATGACACGAACCGACCCCCTGCACCTCCTGGAACAGGAATCCATACGGATCATCCGCGAGGCGGTGGCCGAGGCGGAACGCCCGGTGATGCTCTACTCCATCGGCAAGGACTCCTCGGTCATGCTGCACCTGGCGCTGAAGGCCTTCTACCCCATGAAGCCGCCCTTTCCGCTGCTCCACGTGGACACCACCTGGAAGTTTCGGGAGATGATCGCCTTCCGGGACGCCACAACGTCCCGCCTGGGGCTGGAGTTGATCGTCCACACCAACCACGAGGGGGTGCGGCTGGGGGTGACCCCCTTCACCCACGGCAGCCGGGCCTACACCGAGATCATGAAGACCGAGGCCCTGCGCGCGGCGCTCACCACCGGCGGCTTCGACATGATCTTCGGCGGGGCGCGGCGCGACGAGGAGAAGAGCCGCGCCAAGGAGCGGGTCTTCTCCTTCCGGGACGGCAGGCACCACTGGGACCCACGGGTGCAGCGCCCCGAGCTGTGGAGCATCCCCAACCTGGCCCGGAACCGGGGGGAGAGCTTCCGGGTCTTTCCGCTCTCCGACTGGACCGAGCTGGACGTGTGGCGCTACATCGCCCGTGAGGCGATCCCGGTGGTGGGGCTTTATTTCGCGGCCAGGCGGCCGGTGGTGGAACGGGACGGGCAGTGGATCATGGTGGACGACGGCCGCATGAAGCTCTTGCCCAATGAGCGGCCGCAGATGAGGACGGTGCGTTTCAGGACCCTGGGGTGCTATCCCCTTACCGCTGCCGTAGCATCCCGGGCCGCCACGGTGGGGGGTATTGTCCGGGAACTGGAGCGGACGCGCCATTCGGAGCGGGCCGGGCGACTGATAGATTTCGACCAGGCCGGCAGCATGGAGAAGAAGAAGCAGGAGGGCTATTTTTAGTGGCAAAGGGTAACGGCATCCTCCGGTTTTTGGCCTGCGGCAGCGTGGACGACGGCAAATCCACCCTGATCGGCCACCTGCTCCACCTGACCGGGAACCTGTACGACGACCACCTGGGCATCCTGGAACAGGAGAGCGCGCGCATGGGCAACGCCGGCGGCGTCATGGATTACTCGCTCCTTTTGGACGGCCTGACGGCCGAGCGGGAGCAGGGGATCACCATCGACGTGGCCTACCGTTATTTTTCCACCAGGCAGCGGCACTTCATCGTGGCGGACACGCCGGGGCACGAGCGCTACACCCGGAACATGGCCACGGCGGCCTCCCGGTGCGACGCGGCCCTCATCCTGGTGGACGCCCTGCAAGGCGTGCTGCCCCAGACCCGGCGCCACGCCCTGATCTGCGCCCTCATGGGCATCCGCCACCTGGTGTTCGTGGTCAACAAGATGGACCTGGCCGGGTGGGAGGAGCAGGTATTCAGGCGGATGGAGGCCCAGTGCCACACCCTGGCCGGCGATCTGGAGCGGTTCGGCCTGCCGCCTGCCGAGGTGGCGGTCATCCCGGCCTCGGCCCTGCTGGGGGACAACCTGGTGGAGCTGTCGCCCCGCATGCCCTGGTACGGCGGCGCGACCGTCATGGGATGGCTGCACGCCGTCAGCCCCTGGCCGGACAGGGAAGAGTCCCCTCTGCGGTTCCCGGTGCAGTACGTGATCAAGACACCCCGCTCGAACGGGGCCTGGCAGAACGGGGTGGCGGAAGAGTTCCGCCAGGGGACCGGGACCTTTCGCGCCTACGCCGGCACCGTGGTGTCCGGGAGCATCCGGTGCGGCGATGCCGTCGCCGTGCTCCCCTCCGGCCTTGCCACCAGGGTGGCGGCCATCTGGTCGGGCAACATGCCGGTGCCCGAAGCCGGGACCGGCATGGCGGTGGCGCTCACCCTGGAGGGAGAGCACGACATCGTCAGGGGGGACGTGATCTGCACCGTCCACGACCGGCCCGAGGTGGCGCACCTGTTCAAGGCGCGGCTGGTCTGGATGGACGACCAGGCCCACTTTGCCGGCAGGCGCTACCTGTTCAAGAGCCTGGGGGGAGCTGCCAGGGCCGAGGTCATACGCCTCCGGGGCAGGATCGACCTGGACAGCTACCAGCGGCTGGCCACCGACCAGTTCACCCTCAACGACATCGGCGAGGCGGAACTGCTCCTCTCCCGCCCGCTCCCCTTCGACGCCTACCGGGAAAACCGGGAGACCGGCGGCTTCATCCTGAGCGACCTGCTCACCAACGCCACCGTGGCCTGCGGCATGATCCTGCACGCCCTGCGCCGGGCCGACACGGTCCAGCGGCAATTCGAGGAGGTCGCCCCGGCGGAGCGGGCCGCGCTCATGGGGCAGAAACCGTGCGTGCTCTGGCTGACCGGCCTCTCCGGCGCCGGCAAATCCGCCATCGCCAACCTCCTGGAGCGGAAGCTCCACGGCCTGGGGCGCCACACCATGCTCCTGGACGGCGACAATATCCGCCAGGGACTCAACAAGGACCTGGGGTTCACCGAGGCGGCGCGGATCGAGAACATCCGCCGCATCGGCGAGGTGGCACGGCTCATGACCGATGCCGGCCTGATCGTGATCACCGCCTTCATCTCACCCTTCACGAGCGAGCGGGCACTGGTGCGCAGCCTCATTCCCCAGGGGCGCTTCGTGGAGATTCACGTGCACACCCCCCTGGAAGAGTGCGAGCGCCGCGATCCCAAGGGGCTCTACAAGAGGGCGCGCCAAGGGGAAATCCCCAACTTCACCGGCATCGACGCACCCTACGAGGCCCCGGAAACCCCGGAGATCAGGATCGACACCCTGGCTCATTCGGCCGCGGAGAGCGCCGACGCCATCATCCGCTACCTGACGGAGCACAACCTGTTGTGAGGCACGGAGTGGCGAGGCGGCGGTTGTCTGGTACACTTACGGCAGGTCCCTGTGACAAAGGGGGATTAAGGGGAAATTGTCGTTGATTTTATGTGAGGATGGCTACCACCCCCGGCCCCTCCTAAACTAGGAGGGGAGGAAAAACGCCCTCTTCCCCCTCCTTGATAAGGAGGGGGGCAGGGGGTGGTTGAAATCTATAAAAGCAAATCCCCCCCGCACAAGGGGCATTAACCCATGAGAGAGGCCGCCAATGCTCCGAGGGGTCCCCGATACCTCCGAAACGCGCAGCATCTTCCCCGCACCCCTGCACAAGGCCCTCTGCGCCCTGGGCGCGGTGGCGCTGTCCGGGGTCAACAACGTCTGCCGCAGCGTCCTGGCCGACGGCCGCCCCTTTGTCAGGCTGGACGAGGCCGACCTGCTGGAGGCGAGCCGCATGCGGACCGGCCTGGACGATTTCAGCGACGACGCCTTCCGCGAGCCGCTCCGCATCCTGCTGGACTCCTTTGAGCAAGACGCGGACCTGAACCTGGTGGGGCGGGTCTGCGTGCGCTCCGAGATCACCCGCATGCTCTGCAACCGTCTGTACATGGTGGCGGACTGCGGGCGCCATCCCGAGATCCGTGACGAGCAGATCCGGCGCCCCCTGTTCATCACCGGGCTGCCCCGCAGCGGCACCACTTTCCTCCACACCCTGCTGGCCCAGGACCCCCGCTGCCGCGCCCCCCGCATCTGGGAGGTGATGCACCCCTCGCCGCCGCCCGAGCGTTCCTCGTACGAATCCGACCCCCGCATCGGCCGGACCGAGCGGCAGCTCAAGTGGCTCGACGTCCTCATGCCCGAATTCGAGAAGTATCACCTGATCCATGCCCGCTACCCCCAGGAGTGCATCGCCATCACGGACCACGCCTTCCTGAGCTATGTCTTCGAGACCATGTACCAGGTAGCCGGCTACCGCGACTGGCACGACCAACAGGACAAGCGCCCGGCCTACGCGTTTCACCGCCGCTTCCTGCAACACCTGCAATGGCGCTGCCCCGGGACCCACTGGGTGCTCAAGGCCCCCAGCCACCTGATGGCCCTGGAGGCGCTCCTTGCGGTCTATCCCGATGCGGACATCGTGGTGACCCACCGCGACCCGCTCAAGGTGCTCCCCTCGTGCGCCAGCCTGACGCGGGTGCTGCGCGCTCCCTTCACCAGCCGGCTGCGCGGAGACGACATCGCCGGCGAGGTGAGCGGCCGCTGGGAGGGGAGCACGCGCTACGCCATGCGCTTCCGGGAGGAGCGCCACGACCTGCGGCAGCGTTTCTACGACGTGCCGTACGCCGACCTGAAGCGGGACCCCATGGCGGTGGTCAGGGGGATCTACGCCTACTTCGGCAGGGAGTTGGACCGGGACGCCGAGGAGGCGATGCAGCGCTTTGCCGCGGCCAACCCCAAGGACAATCACGGGGTGCACCGCTACAGCCTGGAGGAGTTCGGCCTGGACCGCGACGCGGAACGGGAGAGGTTCCGCTTCTACACCGATTTCTACGGGATTGCGCCGGAGGCGTGACCCGACCCGCCAGGTTGTCGAACATCGCCACGGGGAGATCGCATGCACGACGCAGGCAAACCACAACGCGCCACCCCGCAGCCGGGCCTGCGCAACCAGCCCGGAGCGTCCCCCCTGAAAGGGACCGCCGGATACCTGATGCGCCACCTCAACCTGATCCTCCTTGCGGTTGCCCTCTGCTTCCTGCTCGCCATGCTGCGGCAGATCGGATGGTCCAACCCGGCCCTCTCCATCAGGGAGGTGGGCTCCTGCGCCCCCCTGATCCTGATCCCCTACGGTGTGAGCACCATCCTGGTGGCCCTTGCCTGGCGGGTGCTTCTGCCGGTGACGGAAAACCGCCCCACCCTGTGGCGCCTCTGCCTGCTCCGCCTGGCGGGCGAATCCCTCAACCAGCTCACCCCGGCGGCCTCCCTGGGGGGCGAACCCTTCAAGGCCCTCCGCCTCCAGGCCGGGGGCGTCCCCTGGCAGGAGGCGGTCGCATCCCTGGTCATCCAGAAGGGGCTCTTGGTCCTGAGTCTGGTCCTGTACATCCTCATGGCCATCGCCCTTGTCCCGTTCGTCCTCCCCGACGGCCACCCCGGCCTGGGGGGGCTCCTGGCGGGGGTACTCGTCCTGGGGGGGCTGGGGGCAACCTTTGTGGCGGTGCAGCGCAGCAACCCCTGCAGCCTGCTGATCCGCTGCCTGAAGAAATTCGGCCTCACCTCGGCCCTGATCAGGGGAAGGGAGGCGGAGCTGGAAACCCTGGACGCGCGCCTGGCCGGCTTCTACCGCGCCCACCCCGGCCGCATCCTCGCGGCGTCGGCGCTCTTCCTCCTCAGCTGGCTGCCCCAGTCGGCGGAGGTGTTCCTGATCTTCTTTCTGATGAAACACCCCCTGGGGTGGGGATCGGCCCTCTGTCTCGACGGCCTGGCCATGCTCTTCACCGGGCTGGGCTTCATGATCCCGGCATCCCTGGGGGTGCAGGACGGCGGCAACCTGCTCTTGGCGCTCGGATTCAGGCTGGGGGCGGCCCTGGGGGTGGCCTTCAGCATCATCAGGCGCGTGAGGGAGGCTGTCTGGCTGGCCGTGGGACTCGTGGTGGTGGCAAGGGAGAGGTGAAGCGGGAAGGAGCGAAAGCATGTCTACTACGATCTATTTCGAAGGCCGGGAAGTCTCCCCGCAGGGCGAGCCTGTTTCGGAAAAAGAGCTCACGGAATATTCCATATACTACCTCGTCAACTTCATCGACGAAAAGACGATCATACCGGTGATGCGGACGGTGGTGTTCGTCGGGAAGAACCTGGAACCGGACGATGTGAACAGCTTCTACTTTCAGGATATTGACTCATACCATGGGGGCAAGGGGTATGAACATGCCGACAGTTATGCGGATTTCCTCGTTTGTTCCGCACAGGAGCTGAAGAGCGTTTATGATCTTGAACATGCGCTTGAGAGGTTGATATACTGCTTCCTGCAACAGGCCAGGCCGGGGGCGGGGGCATAACGTCAACGAAGCCGGGCCGTCGATTGCCCCATCACGACATTCTTGACCTGCGTCATGGCCATGGTTGTGATTGATGCTATGCTGGCAGTGTCCCGAATGGGTTACGGCACCAGGGTCATTCGATCCCCAAAGATTACAGCGAAGGCACCGGCTGAATGAAAAGACGCATCTCCATCTTCGTGCGGCGGCACCTGGCCATCAATAAACGGCTCGCCCGGCTGCCCCGCAAATGCAGAGCCCCGTTCCGGGGGCCGCGCCCCCCCATGTCGCTGCGCTACGCCGCCTGGAGCTTCCTCAGCGCCACCCTGGGCATCCTTGCTATCTGCGAGATCACCACCCTGGTGGGGCATCCCCTGCTGATCGGCTCGTTCGGCGCCTCGGCGGTCCTCCTGTTCGGCGCCACCGACTCGCCGCTGGCCCAGCCGCGCAACCTGGTCGGCGGCCATGTGGTCTCCGCTACCGTGGCGGTGATCGTGGTGGCCCTCTTCGGCTCCTCGCCCCTGACCATGGCCATCGGGGTGGGGCTGGCCATCTTCGTGATGAACATGACCCACACGACCCACCCGCCGGGAGGGGCCACCGCCCTGATCGGCATACAGGGGGCGGCGGGGCCGATGTTCATCCTCGTTCCGGTGCTGTCCGGGGCCCTGATCCTGCTGGTAACGGCGATCTTTACGAACAACGTGGTCTACCACCGCTCCTACCCCAGGCATTGGCTGTAGCCCGGAGGAGGTTCCTCACGCCGCCCTGCCCGCCCCCTTGCCGGGGCGTTTCTCCCGCCGCCTGCGCACGGCGGCGCGTATTCCGAAGAATCCGCCGGCCGCTGTCAGGGCCCAGATGGTTGCCGTCACGACGATCTCACTTGAGGTGACCATCACCCGCTCCTTTCATCCACGCTCGTCGAACCGTCATGCCGCGGCCGGCAGCACGAAATCCGCTCCGGCAAACTGAACGGCGGCCGGGTCGGTGGCGCGGGGCGGGGATACGGCATGCACGCCGCCGCACGCCGGGCAGGCCTGGACGAACGTTGCCAGCAGAAAGGGTGCGCCGCACCCCTGGCAGGTCGCCGCCAGCCCGCCGTCCGGCACGGGCGACGCTGCCACGGCGCCGCCGTGGGCCGCAAGCACGAATTCCACCAACTCCCTGCCGGACGCAAAAGGCCCGCCCCCCTGCATTCCCACTGATCCGCAATCTCCCATGGCCTGCACCTCCCTGAATTAGGCTGGATCTCCATCCAGGGGCAGTATAAGCCATCCCTCTCCCCGGGCGGCATGACGCAGGTCAAATAACCGGAGGTCTCTTCCGTCCCACCACGACGAAAGGGGCCGTGACGGCCCCTTTCGTGTTCTTCGATCCCTCGCTCCCCTGTCCGGGCCGTGGCTTCATGCCTCCGGCCTGTCAGGGCCGCGACTCATCCACGCTTTGCCCGGGCAGCCACCGGAGGAGGATCAGCGCTCCTATGGCTGCGCCGCAGGCCGATACCGCCGGCCATCCGCCCCGTGCATAGCTGGCGCTCGCCAGGGTGGACCCCAGGGCGCCGCCGATGAAGTACGAGGTCAGGTAGACCGTGGTGACCCTGCTGCGGGCCTCGGGACTGCCGCGGTAGATCACCCCCTGGTTGGTGATGTGCAGCCCCTGCACCCCGATGTCCAGGAGGATCACCCCGGCGATCATCGCAACGAGGCTCTGCCCGCCGAGCCAGATCAGGCCGTATGATGCGGTGATGGCCGCTCCGAAGAGGCCGGTGGCGAAACGGCTCCGACCCCTGTCCGCCAGACGGCCGGCACCCGATGCGGAAAAAGCGCCGGCGGCCCCGGCCAGGCCGAAGAGGCCGATCCTGCTTTCGCTGAAATGGTAGGGGGGCGCGCTGAGCACGAAGGTCAGCCCGGTCCAGAGCACGCTGAAGGCGGCAAAGGCGAGGGCCCCGTACAGGGAGCGCTCCCGCAGCGTCGCATCCTCCAGCGCCATGCGCCCGGTGGACCGGAGAAGGTGCAGGTACGGGGTATGGGGCCGATGGGGGTCGGACGGCAGCATCTTGCCCAAGAGGGCGATCAGGACCGCCATGGCGCAGCATGCGACAACATAGACGGCCCGCCATCCGGCAAGCCCGGCAATGATGCCCGAGACCGTCCGCGCCAGCAGGATTCCGAGGAGGAGCCCGCTCATGACGGTGCCCACGACCCGCCCGCGCGTCGCATCGGGCGCCAGGGAGGCGGCAAAGGGGACGAGCACCTGCACCGCGCACGACGAAAGGCCGACCATCACCAGCGCGATGCCGAGCAGATGGTACGACGGGCTGAAGGAGGCGGCCAGAAGCGCAAACGCGGTCAGGGCGCAGAGGCAGATGGTCAGGCGGCGCCTGTCGAGCGTGTCCCCAAGGGGGACCAGCAGGGCAAGGCCCAGGGCGTAGCCGATCTGCGTCACGGTCACCAGCAGCCCGGCCCTGGCGGCCGGGATCTGGAACTCCGCCGCAATGCTGGCCAGAAGCGGCTGGCTGTAATAGAGATTTGCCACGACACCGCCACAGGTGACGGCAAAGACCAATGTGAGCATTCCCGACAAATTGCTTTTCCTCCGGACAAGCCTTCTTCGCTCGCCCCTCCTCTATTTATACCGTTTCGGAATGAAGAAAGCCACCCCGAAGGGTGGCTCTGACGCTGGCCGGAGGCCTTGTTCGCACCATCATGCGCCCGGCATCGGACTCCCCGCCGAATCCCCGGCTTGGGGCTTTCATTGCCCCCCTTCCGGCCCGCCTTTCGCCTTTGAGTTGCGCCGGCGGCGTCTCCTTCTCGTCCGCTGCGGCGCCCCGGCTTCTCCGGTGGGTCCGGGCGGAAGCGGCATCGACGCCTGCCGCCCTGCCTGGGCCGTCCACCAGTCGAGCTGCTTGACGACATCCTGTGTGTCCCCGCAGGTGATCCGGCAATATTCGACGATGTCTTTGAAATCGTGACGGGCGATGAACGACTCCGGCCGGCGGCCGGGGATCTTTTTCAGGCGCACCTGCTGGCTGAGGATGTCGCGGAGCGCCAGCCCGACGCGGTTCGTGATCATGACGATCGGACAGGTCTCGCCCATGAACTCCGCAACCGCGGCGTTGATGCTCTGCTGCCAGGGCGCGCCCTGTCGGCGGAACCGCGCCGCCTTCCCGTCGATGTATTCGCCGAAGAGGAGGGCCAGAAGGAGCGGCGGGGAGATCGCGTCTCCCTGCTGGACGCGGGAATCCACGCGGCCGAGCATGTCCCCGAACCGGGTGTGGGGAAAGCCTTCGCTTTCGTTGCCGAGCCAGCGCGCGAACGCCGGGAAAAGCGCCGCAAAGAGCCCGGTCTGGCGGAGGAGCTCGTAGCACGTCGCCCCCTCGCCCGAGAGGAGCAGCTTGAGCATCTCGTCGTAGAGACGCGGCGCCGCCGCCCTGGCAATGGTATCGGCGGCGGCGACCAGCGCCCTGTGGGTATGTTCCTCGATGGTGAAGCCGAGTTGGGCGGCGAACCGCACCGCCCGCAGCATCCGTACCGGGTCTTCCTGGAACCGGACTGCCGGATCGCCGATGGTGCGGATGACGCCGGCGTCAAGGTCGGCGAGGCCGCCGGTGTAGTCGATGATGGAAAAATCGGCGATATTGTAGGAAAGCGCGTTGACGGTGAAGTCGCGGCGCAGGGCATCCTCTTCCGGAGTGCCGAAGACGTTGTCCCGCAGGATCATGCCGTCGTCGTCCTTCAGCATCCGCGGATGCCGCTGCCGGCGATCCGTCCCGTCCGCCTCTTTCGGCTGCGGCTCCGGTTCGTCCGCGGCCTGGGACCGGAAGGTCGCCACCTCGATGATCTCGTCCTGGAAGTGGATGTGGGCGAGACGGAAGCGCCGCCCCACAAGACGGCAGTTGCGGAACATCCGCTTCACCTCGCCGGGGGTGGCGTTGGTGGCCACGTCGAAATCCTTCGGCTCCCGTCCGAGCAGGAGGTCGCGCACGCAGCCGCCCACGAGGTAGCCCACGAAGCCGTTGTCCTTCAGGCGGTAGAGGGTCCGCAGGGCGTTCGGGCTCATGAGTTTGCGGGAGATCCCATGGTCCTGGCGGGGGATGATGACCGAGCGGTTCTTTTCCTTTTTCACCCTGTTACCGCCACCCTTCTTCATATGTTGCCATGACGTTCCCACCTCGAACGAATTTCCAAAATTTTGTCGCCCTTACGGCGGCGTTCCCCCGGCAAACCGGTCCGCTTCCGGGGGAAGAAGGTCAAAAAATGGGCCGCAAACGACTGCGGCCCATTTCATCGGAGAGCGTCTTCTCGCGGAGACGCTGCCGCTGTATGCGGAAAATAATGTTGGCAACTGACACCAACACTATTTCAACAGGTTATAGCCGACCTGAACCATCCCGAGAAAACAATGTTGGCGACTGGTGTCGGAGTGGGCTCCGTCCAATTAAAAAATAAAGTTGGCAACTGGTAGCCAATCAAAATGGGCCTAGTACCAGTTAACATTTAATATTTCGTTTATTAGCAGTATATGGCATACTGGCGTAACTCATTCAAGGAGGCCGCCATGTCGCCAAGATACCGAGTAACCCTTTCAGAGGAAGAGCGCAAAGAGC
>Ga0207857_1000422_pt1 | contig 11919 bp, 12 predicted proteins | sample LuqExpMetageno22_FD_187780 | JGI IMG/M metagenome (GOLD analysis project Ga0207857, IMG submission 187780) | Tropical forest soil microbial communities from Luquillo Experimental Forest, Puerto Rico - Sample 22 (SPAdes) | ecosystem: Environmental > Terrestrial > Soil > Tropical forest ... | reverse complement strand
GCCGATATCTACACCTGGAAGGATTCCCGGGGGATAGCCCACTACACCAACAAGGAATACGAGATTCCCGCCCGTTACCGGGCCAAGGCGAAACCCCTGAACATTGAGGCGGTCCAGCCGGGAGGCGCCTCTTCACCCCAGCAGGCCGCGCCTCCCCAGCCCCAGCCGCAGCCCCAGCCCCAGCCAACGCCTCCCCAGGTTGCCCCGCCGGGCCCGGCTCCGCAACCGGCCGTAACGGCGCCCGGCCCCCAGCCGGCACCGACGCGGGCCAGGCGCAGGATCCGTTCGGCGGATGACGAGTAGCGGGTAATTGGAACCTTGACAAACCCGGCTTCCCCGGTAGCATCTTTGGGGAACGAACCTACTTCACGCAAGGAGGATCACCATGAGGAAGTCCATGGCAACTCTCGTCATGCTGGCCGCTTCGGCAAGCCTGGCGATGGCGGCTGGCCAGCCTTCCGCCCAACGGGGCAAGGAACTGTTCAACAGCAAGGCGCTGGGGACCAACGGCAAAAGTTGCGCCACCTGCCATCCAGGGGGCAAAGGTCTGGAGAAGGCCGCTGCCTCCGGGCAGGGGATGCTCGAGAAGATCGCCAACCAGTGCATCGTGAAAGCGCTCAAGGGGAAAGCCCTCGCCCCCGGCTCCCCCGACCTGGCCTCCCTGGTCGCCTACCTGAAAACGCTTGGCCCCGCCGGGATGAAATAGGGGTAACTGGCGAGCCGCTACAATCCGCCCAGCCCGGAAAGGCAAAACAGAACCGCCGTGAATCCAAATAGATACAAGGGTTCACGGCGGTTGAATTATTGAAGGTTGTCAAGTGTCAGTGCCTGACACCTGTTGGGGTTCCGACAACAAAATTGTCAACCCGTTTTACGGAACGTATTGATAGCCGGACCTCTTTGGACAGATTGCCAGAGTTTTTGAAATTTGTAGGCCTGATCCCTGTAGGTTGTCCCCTCCCCAGCAGGCCGAAACCGCCCGCCACCCCATGAATTAACCTCGCTGTAACCTGATACCCACTCCAACGTGCTTTTAACGGGTTAAATTGCACAATCGGCTTATCGGTTATGCATGTTGTCACGGCACCGCGGCCTGCAAGCTTGTACCGGGCAGCCCGGGCTGCCTCGCCAGTATATTCCTTTTCCCCGTGGAGGTTTAATGCGGCACCTGCTGTTGATCCCGCTGACTGTTTTCCTGGCTGCACCGGCGTTCGGTTCCGCGGAACCCGGCGATATCTTTGGCATCTGGCTTACGGAGGGTGGAAGCGCAAAGCTGGAGATATATCCGTGCGGCGATAAAGCCTGCGGCAAAGTGACCTGGCTGAAGCAACCCAATTATATGGACAACAGTGACGGTCCGGTCGGCATGGAGAAGGTGGACCGGAAGAATGCGGACCCGGCGCTGCGCAACCGCCCGATCGTAGGAATGCGGGTTATGGAAGGCTTGTCTCTGGAAGGGGAGTGGTGGCGGAATGGTTCCTGTTACGATCCCCAGTCCGGCAATACCTACCAGTGCAAGATGCGGCTGACGACTCCCTCGGAGTTGCGGCTCCGCGGTTTCATCGGCATCTCTCTCATCGGGCGCTCATACACCCTCAACCGGGAACAGCCGGGCCAGGTCAGGACGGCACATAATCGTGCAACGAAGAACTGATTCCACTGAGCTTTATTCCCAGGCAAAGGCCGTCATGGAGATGGCCCCGTAGGTGAAGGCCCGGTGCAGCGTCCGCCCGGCGTCGCCGGCCCCCATGGCCACGAGCAGCGGCAGGAAGTGTTCCGGGGTGGGGTGGTTGGTCAGGGCGTGGGGCCCCTGTTTCCCGTAATCGAGCAGCGATGCCCGGTCGTTGGTCTCCACGGCCGCGCAGAGCCAGTCGTCGAACTCCCTGGCATAGTCCAGTGGCGGCGCGTCAACGGCGCGCCCGAAGAAGTCCCTCAGGTTGTGGGTCGCCGAGCCGCTGGCCAGGATCAGGACACCTTCCTCCCGCAGGGGGCGGAGGGCGGCCCCGATGGCCAGGTGGTGGGCCGGGGAGAGGCGGGGTTGCACCGACAGCTCGACCACCGGGATGTCGGCGTGGGGGTACATGAGCCTGAGCGGCACCCAGGCCCCGTGATCGAGCCCCCGGGACGGCTCCAGGCCGGTCTCGATCCCCTGGTTCTGGAGCAGGGAGGCGATGCGTCCGGCCAGGGGAGGGTCGCCCGGCGCCGGGTAGGTCATGCGGTAGAGTTCGTCGGGGAAGCCGCCGAAGTCGTAGATCAGGCCCGGCTGCGGCGTGCTGGCCGCCAGGGGGGCCGGGGTGGTCCAGTGGGCCGAGATGCAGACGATGGCCCGGGGCCGTTCCATGCCGGCACCCAATGCGGCCAGAAAATCACGGGTCGGCCCCGGTTCGATGAGAAGGGTGGGGGCCCCGTGGGATATGAACAGCGAGGGTAGTTGGGGTTTCATGGCGTGATACCTCATGCCGCCGCCCGGGTGCCGGAGACGGTCCGCCTCCGGCACCCGGCGGCCGGCTGTTATTTCTTCTGCAGCAATTCCACTTCCAGGCTGATGGTCACCTCGTCGCCCACCATCACGCCGCCCGATTCGATGGCCTTGTTCCAGGTCAGGCCGAAGTCCTTGCGGTTGATCTTGGTGGTTGCGGTTGCGCCGCGCTTGGTGTTGCCCCAGGGGTCTTTGTAGGCCTTGGTGGGGCCTTCCACATCCAGGACAACCTCCTTGGTCACGCCGTGCAGGGTGAGATCACCGTAGACCTTCAGCTTGTCGCTGCCGGCTTTTTTGACCTTTTTCGACACAAAGGTCATGGCCGGGAATTTGGCGACGTCGAAGAAATCGGGGCTTTTCAGATGGTCGTCCCGTTTGGTCACCCCGGTGGTGATGGACGGGGTCTCGATGTTGACGGCGACCTTCGACTTGGTCACGTCCTTGTCGTCAATCTCCAGGGTGCCGGTGAAGGTGCGGAACTCGCCCTTCACGTTGCTGACCATGAGATGTTTTACCTTGAAGCCCACATTGGAGTGGTCCTGGTCGATGGTCCAGCTGGAGGCTGCGGCAAGGCCGGGCAGCGCCAGGGCGACGATCGTGCTGATGGCGGTGATGATGCGTTTCATGATGATTCTCCTTTCGATACCGGTGATTTAAATTGATGTGGTTCAATATCAAACTATTTGGCCAAATTTTTTTACTGCTCCGATCTCCTCCCTTCCCGTAAGCCGAGTTTTTTACACAGGACGCCCAGGGCCTCCTGCTCGTCGTTGGTGAGTGCCTGCATCTCCGCCACAATGGCCGCCTCGACCCCGGCAAAGGCCCGGCGGATCAGCTCCAGCCCCGGGTCGGTGAGTCGGATGGACAGGTAGCGCCGGTCCTCGCTGGTGCGTTCGCGCCGTACCAGGCCCCGTTTTTCCAGGTTGTCGATGACCAGGGTGATGTTGCCGGTGCTCTTGAGGATCTTGGCCGCGATGTCCCGCTGGCAGAGGGGACCTTTGTGCAACAGCGCCTCCAGCACCCCGAACTGGCTGATGGTCAGGTCGGCCGCCCCCATGGTGCGGCTGACGCGGCTGGTCACCGATTCCGCTGCGCGCATCAGCTTGGTGTAGGTGTTCAGGGCGCGATAGGTTGAGGTGCTGGTCGGTTTCATAGTATTTCCCGCGATAGGTTAATGTCATATCGTTTAATATTAAACTATATGATTTGCTCCCCCCTGTCAACAGTATTTTACGTGCATCCTGCATCAGTAAAAGTCCACCGGGTGCGTACGGCGTTCCGGCGTTACTTCTTGTTCCTTTGGGGCTTGGTCCGAAGCAGGTCCCCCAAGGTTCCCATCCCCTTGGGCGCTTCATCGGCCCGGCGGCGGAACTCGGACAGGGTGGCCTCCTCCTCTTCGGCGGCGCGGGCCACACCGGCCAGGCTCAGGGAGATGCGGCGCTCGGCGCGGTCCACGCTCTCCACCTTGACCTCGATGGTTTCCCCCTCCTTGAGCACCTCCCGCGGGTGAAGGATGCGTTTGCCCCCTCCCAGCTTGGAGATGTGGATCAGCCCGTCGATGCCGTCGGCCAGGGTGACAAAGGCGCCGAACTGGGCCAGGCGCGAAACGGTGCCGGTATGGAAGGAGCCCTCGGGATAGGTCTGCGCCGCCAGGTCCCACGGATTGGCCAGGGTGTCCTTGAGGCTCAGGGATACGCGCTCCTTCTCCCGGTCGACGGTCTTGACCACTACCTTCACCTGCTGGCCTACGCTCAGGACCTCGCCCACATCCTTGACCCTGCTCCAGCCGATCTCGGAGATGGGGATCAATCCCTCCAGTCCGCCGATATCCACAAAGGCGCCGAAGCCCTGCAGGGAGGTGACCGTGCCGGTGACGGTCATGCCTTCGCTGATGCCGGCAGCAGCCTCCTCCCTGAGGCGGCGCTGCTCTTCTTCCAACAGCACGCGGCGGGAAACCACGATGTTGCGCCCCTTTTCGCCGTAGTCGGTGATGCGGAACGCCAGGCGGGTCCCGAGAAGCGCCGCCGGATCGTCGGTACGGCGCAGGGCAATCTGGGAAAACGGGCAGAAGGCGCGGGCCGCGCCGGCCAGCTTGACCTCGTAGCCTCCCTTGATCTCCTTCTCCACCACACCTTCCACCGGTACGCCCGCCCGGAAGGCCTCCTCCAGTTGGGCGTTGCCCGACGCGCCGCCGCCGACCCTGGTGGTGAAGCGCATCTCGCCGTGGCTCGACGAGAGGAAGTAGGCGGCGATGGTATCCCCTATCCTGACCGTGACGTTGCCGTCCAGGTCCAGGAATTCTTTTGCATCGACGATGCCCTCGCCCTTCTGACCGGTGTCGATGAAGATCCATTCGCTGCCGACCTTGAGCACCTGCGCCGTCACCTTCTGCCCCGGTTCCAGCCGGCTGCTCTTCTGCTTCATGCTCTGTTCGAGCATCTCGGCAAAGCTCTCGCCTTCCATCCCTTCTTCGTCCGGTCGTTCCAGATCGTCGTTGTCTGTCATGGTGGTTTCCCGTTCCTGTGGAATTCTGTCGCGGCCTGTCCGGCGCCACGCGGTCATGCAGAGTATATTGCCATGATATGTTCCTGATGCAAACGTATTTTGTGCGGGCAAGAAAAAGCCCCGCTGACGGATGGCAGCGGGGCGATATGACTACACGTGGGGCCGGTTGTCAGAGGGTCAGCTCCGCATGGCCGTGGTACAACTCGTCCCGTTCCCGGGACACGTCCTCGCTCTCCAGGTATTCGTCGAAGCCCATCACCCGGTCGATCACGCCGCCGGGGGTAATCTCGACGATCCGGTTGGCGATGGTGGAGACGAATTCGTGGTCGTGGGAGGCGAACAGCACCACCTCCGGGTAGGCGATCAGCCCGTCGTTCAGGGCGGTGATGGACTCCAGGTCCAGGTGGTTGGTCGGCTCGTCCAGGATCAGCGCGTTGGCGCCGGAGAGCATCATGCGGGCCAGCATGCAGCGCACCCGCTCGCCGCCGGAGAGGACCGAGGTCTTCTTCGTTGCCTCGTCGCCGGAGAAGAGCATCCGCCCCAGGAAGCCGCGGGCAAAGGTCTCGCCCTCGGTGGGGGGGGAATACTGCCCCAGCCAGTCGATCAGGCTCAGGTCCTTCTCGAAATAGCTGCTGTTCTCCTTGGGGAAATACGAGGTAGTGATGGTCACGCCCCAGCGGAAGGAACCGCTGTCCGGCTCAAGCTCGCCGGCCAGGATCTGGAACAGGGTGGTGCGGGCCAGGGTGTTGCCCCCCACAAAGGCGACCTTGTCGTTCTTGCGCACGATGAGGTCCAGGTTGTCCAGGACACGGACCCCGTCGATTTCCTTGGTGAGGCCGGCGATCTCCAGGATGATGTCGCCGCAGGGACGCTCCGCCTTGAACATGACGTGGGGGTACTTGCGCGACGACACCGGCATCTCCTCCAGGGTCAGCTTGTCCAGGAGCTTCTTGCGCGAGGTGGCCTGTTTGGCCTTGGAGGCGTTGGAGGAGAAACGCTGGATAAAGGCCTTCAACTCCTCGGCCTTCTCGGACACCTTCCGGTTCTCGTTCTGGCGCTGCTTCAGGTTCAACTGGCTGGCGTGGTACCAGAAGTCGTAGTTGCCCACATAGACCTGGATGCGGCTGAAGTCGATGTCGGCGGTATGGGTGCAGACCTGGTTCAGGAAGTGGCGGTCGTGGGAGACTACGATCACCGTATTGGGGAAGCGGAACAGGAACTCCTCCAGCCAGGAGATGGACTTCAGGTCCAGGTTGTTGGTCGGCTCGTCCAGAAGCAGCACGTCCGGGTTGCCGAACAGGGCCTGGGCCAGGAGCACCCGCACCTTGTCGCCCCCCTCCAACTCCTTCATCTTCTTGTGGCGCAGTTCCTCGGGGATGCCCAGGCCGTTCAAGAGCACCGCGGCCTCGGACTCGGCCTCGTAGCCGTTCATCTCGGCAAACTCCGCCTCCAGTTCCGCCGAGCGGACGCCGTCCGCTTCGTTGAAGTCGGCCTTGGCGTAGATCGCCTCCCGCTCGATCATGACCTTGTACAGTTGTTCATGCCCCCTGATGACGGTGTTGAACACCGTCTCCTCGTCAAAGGCGAACTGGTCCTGGCGCAGCACCGCGAGACGCTCGCGGGGGCCGATGGTGATCTCCCCCTTGTCCGGGGCGATCTCGCCCGAGAGGATCTTGAGAAAGGTGGACTTGCCGGCGCCGTTGGCACCGATGAGGCCGTAGCAGTTGCCCGGCGTGAATTTGATGTTCACGTCCTTGAACAGGACGCGCTTGCCGTAGGAGAGGGCGATGTTTGAAGCGGTGATCATGCGTATCGGTTCCTTTCAGACAAATAAAAAAACCACAGGGCAATCCCTGTGGTTCAGGTGACAAACAAATATATCATCATTCCTGCCTCAACGGCAATCACTAATTAGACGTGTTTCCTTCCCCTGACCATCCGGGTCAGCAGGGTATCCAGAGAGGAGGCAAAGCGCTGGCGGTCCGTCGCCCCGAACTGGGCCGGTCCCCCCTGCACCGCGCCCGCACCGCGCAATTCCATCATCAGGTCGCGCATGGAGAGGCGCTCGCCCACGTTATCCTCGGTGTAGAACTCGCCCCGCGGGTCGATCCCCACCGCGCCCTTGGCCACGATCCGTGCCGCCAGCGGGATATCGGCGGTTATGACCACGTCTTCCGGGACCGCGTTCTCGGCGATATAGTCGTCGGCAGCGTCAAAGCCGTCGCTCACCACCACCGAATCAATCAGGCGGGAGTGGTGTTTGGCCAGGCTGGTGTTGGCCACCAGGCAGACCGGAATCTCCAGGCGCTCGGAGGCGCGGAAGGCTATCTCCTTGATGACCCGTGGGCAGGCGTCGGCGTCGATCCATATACGCATGATCCCTCCTTGTTTTTTGATCTCGACCTGGGTTCGTACGGTGCTACGGACCCAGGATAGCAAATATACCAGATACCGTCAGAGATGCCAGCCGGTATCCCCTTCTTGTGGTCGCCACGTGAACGGTGCCTGGCGACGATACGGCGCTCTCCACCGGGGTTCCGCCGGCGATCGGCGCGTATCCATGTGACCGAAGCGATTGCTTATCCGCCAATTGGTGATAGGATTGTATTGGATTTTTTTTATCATATTTTGTTGCGACACGATACGTGGGAGTGAAAATGCAAAAGGCTCCAACGGCCGGATTCACCCAGGTAAGCCGCATGCGGCGTTTCGGCGCAATCATTGCCGCGTTCTGGACGCTTCTTATCGCATACTCGCTGTTCTGGGATTATAAACAGCACCAGCAGGATGTACTGTTGCTCGGCAAGATGCAGAGCCGGGCTTTCTTCGAGAAAGATATTCTCTACCGCCGCTGGGCGTCCCGTCATGGCGGCGTGTACGTGCCGGTAACGGAATCAACCCAACCCAACCCCTTTTTGTCGCACGTCCCCGAGCGGGATATAACCACGCCGTCCGGTAAACGACTGACCTTGATGAACCCGGCCTACATGACGCGCCAGGTGTTTGAAATGGCCCAGGAATACCAAGGGACCGGCCGCGGCCATATCACCAGCCTCAAGCCGATCAGGCCCGAGAACGTCCCCGACCCCTGGGAGAGGAAGGTGCTGCTGACGTTTGAGCAGGGGGCCGTGGAAGCCGGCCAGATAGAGTATATGGGTGGGAAACCGTATTATCGCTACATGAAAGCGCTTTTGGCCGAAAGGCCCTGCCTCAAATGCCACGCGCCCCAGGGATACCACGAGGGCGACGTGCGGGGTGGGCTGAGCGTCTCCGTCCCGCTGGAGCCGGTCTATGCCATGATAAACGAGGAGATGCGGGGAGTGTATATCAACCATGCCTTCATCTGGCTGCTGGGACTTGGGGGCATCGGGCTCGGGAGCCGGCGGCTGGGGCGCATGACCACGGAGCTGTACGAACAGACCGTTGCGCTGGAACATGAAGTAGAAGAGCGTGAGATGGCCCAGGAGACGCTCCAGGCGCAGGCCATTCTCCTGGAGGAGGAGATTGCCGAGCGCAGGCAGGTCGAGGAAACGGTGCGCTTCAGCGAGGAAAAATTCTCGAAATCCTTTGACAACGCCCCCATCATAATGACGATCAGCACGGTTGAGAACGGATGTTTTCTGGATGTGAACAAAAAATTCATCGAGATATTCGGCTTCAGCCGCCAGGAGGCCGTCGGCAAAACGTCGCTCGAGCTTGGCTGGATCACGCCGGACCAACGGCAGGTGCTGCTGACCGAGTTGGGGGAAAGGGGCCGCACTTCGGGCGTTGAATTGCGGTTGCGCTCAAAGGAGGGGAAAGGCATCACCTGCCTGTATTACGGCGAGCTCATCACGGTTGACGGCCGCCAGTGCCTGCTTTCCCTGGTCCATGACATCACCGAACAGCGAACCATGGAGGAACAGCTCCGGCAGGCCCAGAAAATGGAGGCCATCGGGCAACTTGCGGGAGGGGTGGCCCATGACTTCAACAACGTGCTCACCGTTATCATGGGGTATTGCAACCTGTTGCAGATGGACCCGAAGCTGGATGATCACCAGCGGGATGAGGTGGAACAGATTATCGCCTCTTCCGAAAAAGCGGCCCAACTGACCCGCGGGCTGCTCACCTTCAGCCGCAAGGAGGTCATGGATCTCAGGCCGGCCAATCTCAACGACATTGTGCAGCATGTCCAGAAGTTCCTCGCCCGGGTCATTGGAGAGGATATCCACCTCAGAACCATCTGCTCCGGGTCCGAAATCACTGTCCGCGTGGACGCCGCCCAGATCGAGCAGGTTCTGATCAACCTGGCCACCAACGCCCGGGATGCCATGCAAAAGGGCGGGCTCTTGAGCATAGAAACGGGCATTCAGGATATAGATGATACCTTTATCCATACCCATGGTTACGGTACGCCCGGTCGTTATGCCTGTTTGTCGGTTTCGGATTCCGGCTGCGGCATGGACGAGCACACCCGCGAGAGGTTATTCGAACCGTTCTTCACCACCAAGGAAGAGGGCAAAGGGACCGGTCTCGGCATGGCCATCGTCTACGGGATCGTCAAGCAGCATAACGGGTTCATCAATGTCTACAGCGAACCGGGACACGGCACCACCTTCAGGATCAATCTGCCAGTCTGCGAAAAAGACCCGGCCTCGCGGGAAGATCTGCGCGGGCCGGTTGCCGCTCCCGGCGGGGGCAGCGAAACAATCCTCGTGGCAGAGGATGAGCCGGGGGTCCGCAGGCTTATGGAAAGCATCCTCTCCCAGTACGGCTACCAGGTGATCCTGGCCGGGGACGGGCAGGAGGCCGTCGAGAAATTCATTGCAAACAGTGGTAAAATTCAGTTGATCCTGATGGACGTCATCATGCCCAGAAAAAACGGCCAGGATGCCATTGAAGAAATCAGGCGCCTCAGGCCGGACATAAAGGTCGTCTATTCGAGCGGCTACGCGGCGGACTTCATCCGGAACCGCGGGGTGGACGATGAAGGGATCGAACTTGTCATGAAGCCGCTCCAGCCGTCCGAGCTTTTGCGGAAGGTCCGGGAAACGCTGGACAGGTAAAGGGGGACTCACCACGGCCGTCCCGATTGCGGCGCCCGGCAGTCGGCGGCGGCACTCTGCATTCACACGTCCGGAGGAAGCGGGCGAGGGGGAGGGAGTATGCAACTGGAGATTCATGACGTCAAGATCGACTATCCCGAGGGGTGCAACATCATCCTCGGCCAGACCCACTTTATCAAGACTGCCGAGGACCTGTACGAGATCATCGCCACCACGGTGCCCCGGGCCCGTTTCGGCGTCGCCTTCACCGAAGCGTCCGGCCCCTGCCTGATCAGGTCCGAGGGAAACGACGACGATCTGATCAAGGGATGCACGACCGTCCTGAAGGCCATCGGCGCCGGCCACGTCTTCTGCATCCTGCTGCGGGACGCCTATCCCATCAATATCCTCAACCAGGTGAAGAACTGCCCCGAGGTCTGCCGGATCTACTGCGCCACGGCTAACCCGCTCCAGGTCATCGTCGCCTCCACCATGCAGGGGTGGGGGATTTTGGGCGTGATCGACGGTTTCGCCCCCAAGGGGGTGGAGTCGGACGAGGAGCGCCAGGAGCGCCGCGACCTGCTGCGCACGATCGGCTACAAGCTGTGAGGGAAGGGCGGGGAAAACGATGAAACACCTGACGACAGCGCTGCTGCTGGCGGCATTTGGGGCGCTGTTGTATGCGACCGCTCTTGGGAAGGAGGTACGCAGGATGGAGACGTTGACCGTTTCGAGTCCGGGCTTTAGCCAGGGGGAGGCCATACCGGCCCGCCATACCTGTGACGGGAACGACACCAGCCCCGCCATCGTCATCGACGGGGTGCCGCCCGCTACCCGGAGCCTGGCGCTGGTCATGGACGACCCGGACGCCCCCATGGGGACCTGGGTGCACTGGGTCGTATGGAACATCCCACCCCAGACGCGGGAAATCCCCGAACACAGCCTGCCGCCCCAGGCCAGCCAGGGGAAGAACGACTGGCACCGCAACACCTACGGCGGCCCCTGTCCCCCCTCCGGAACCCACCGCTATTTTTTCCGGGCCTATGCACTGGATACGGTGCTGAAGCTCGGCAACTCCACCACCAAGGCCGACCTGGAGCGGGCCATGCAGGGGCATGTCCTGGCCAAGGGGGAGTTGATGGGGACGTATCGGAGGCGGTGAGATTTACAAGGCTCTAGACCATCAGATTTTTGTTTTTCGTGATCATCCCGGACACCACGGAGGAGGCCGAACGATTGCAACTCAAACGGCTACTCACCATAAAAGCGGCAAGCGCATCAGTAATAGTGGCAGCGCTCACTGCCATTGCGTCCAACTTTGTCCAGTACAGATGTACCCTCCTCCAAGCTCGTGAAGCACGCATATCCCACAACATTGACCTGATCCTGAAACTCCAAGATCAGTACGACAACAACCTGTTACGACAGCGTGTAGCCGTTGGCAAAGCATATCTAAGCGGCAAAAAAACCGATTATAACGACGTGCTGGACTTCTTTGATACGGTTGGTGAGCTTGTGAAACGCGATGAACTGGACAAGGAAAGAGCGTGGAGTTCCTTCTATTACTACTTCCACCGATATTTCCTCCTATCGCGCGACTACGTGAAGAAAGAGCGGGCAGAGGACGACGATCCGTTGCTATGGGAGAATGTGGATTATCTACACAAAGTCATGGTGGAGATTGAACAGCAAAAGAGGCCGGGAATTGTTGTTAGTGAGACCTTGACGAGCAAGCAGATTATGAAGTTTATGAACGATGAAAAGGAAGCTACACCATAGTGAAAATGAAAGCCCTTTTGTGGTGACTCTTTATAGCAGGTTGTTGAAAATCGGCTCAATTTGAATCAGCTTTGACCAGCCGATCAATTTTTCGAGTTTGTGTTGCTTTTCAGATGCTGCTTGTTTTGGTTT
>Ga0207857_1000421_pt1 | contig 11936 bp, 12 predicted proteins | sample LuqExpMetageno22_FD_187780 | JGI IMG/M metagenome (GOLD analysis project Ga0207857, IMG submission 187780) | Tropical forest soil microbial communities from Luquillo Experimental Forest, Puerto Rico - Sample 22 (SPAdes) | ecosystem: Environmental > Terrestrial > Soil > Tropical forest ... | reverse complement strand
GCCACCACGCGGCCCGGCCTGTTGAGTTCGCCCTTGCGCGCGCGCTTCGGCATCCTGCTGCGGCTGGAGTTCTACACCGAAGAAGATTTGAAGATCATTGTGGAACGCTCGGCGGAAGTGCTGGGCGTGCCCATCGATCCGGACGGCGCATCGGAGATTGCGCTGCGCTCGCGTGGCACACCACGTATCGCCAACCGTTTGCTGCGGCGCGTACGCGACTACGCCCAGGTGCGCGGCACCGGCACCATCGACCGTCCCACCGCCAACGCCGCCCTCACCATGCTGGAAGTGGATGCGCATGGCTTTGACGAGATTGACCGGCGCTTGCTGAAGACCATCATCGAAAAATATGACGGCGGGCCGGTCGGCCTGGGAACTCTGGCGGCAACCCTGGCAGAGGAAGAAGACGCACTCGAAGAGGTGTATGAGCCGTTCCTGATCCAGATAGGATTTCTGGATCGCACCCCGCGAGGGCGTGTGGCCACCCGTCTGGCCTACGAACATTTCGGCCTGTCCATGCCGGGCAGACAGGCAGGCTTGTTTTAGGCCTGTTCCAGTCTTAAATGGCCACTAAGTGTAACCACAAAATGAAACTCTTTCACGTTACTAGAGTTTCCGATGCCTTGAGCTGCTGAGCCGATGAGGGGATACAGCGAGATTTTCTACCGGAGATCGCGTAAAGGAGAAATGTCGAATGGCTCTAACCGAATCGACAATGCTGGAACTGGGAACCACCGCACCCGACTTTTCGCTGACCGACGTGGTGAGCGGCAGAACGGTAAGCCGCAACGACTTCAAAGGCTACAAGGGCCTGCTGGTGCTGTTCATCTGCCCGCATTGCCCTTACGTGAAGCACATTGAGAAGAGCCTGGGCGAATTAAGCGCACACTATGCCGAAGCTTCTCTTGGGATCGTCGCCATCAGCTCCAACGACGTCTCCACCCACCCCACCGACGGTCCTGAAGGCATGAAGGCACAGGCTGAGGCCAACGGCTTCCAGTTCCCCTACCTTTACGATGCCACACAGGAAGTGGCCAAAGCCTACACAGCAGCCTGCACTCCCGACATCTATTTGTTCGACGAGGACTTGAAGCTGGTGTATCGCGGGGAGTACGACTCCAGCCGCCCGGGCAATGGCATTCCGGTCAGCGGTGAGGATCTGCGCTTCTCCATCGACCTGATGTTGAGCAACCAGAAGGTTCCCACGGATCAGAGGCCCTCGGTTGGCTGCAATATCAAGTGGAAAGCGTAGTCGGTACGCGATGAAGCCAGAGGCGTGAGCCACCACGGACCCGGAAAGAGCAAAGCGAGCGGGGTTAAGCCCCGCTTGGCTCCATGCACTTCCCCGTTCGGCGTACACTAGCTTCGATGAAGCTTCTGCTCGCCCTTCTAGCCGTTGCGGTAGTGGTTGGAACTATTTACGCCGATTACCGTTGGCGCACCTGGATGGCGGCTCGCCGCCAGGAGCGGGACCACGATCCGGACCCGCGCGCCTGAATCCCCACCGCGCCTGCGCAGGCTTGCCGTTCTCTCGCATCTCGTTACAATGATGTCAGGGAGTCGTCCAACCGCTATGTTCGTGATCTCTGCCCGCCATAATCGAGTTCGCTTGGCTGTTTGTACCGCAGCTTTGGCTTTGGCATCTCTGCTTCTGGCCCCGGAACCCGCGCGGGCGCAGTTTGGCCCCCCGGCCACCACCACGGTGCAGGACCCGTCAGCGCTTCGCCCGCCGGCTGGTAGCCAGGTAGCCATCATCGAATTTGTCGATCTGCAGTGCCCAGACTGCGCCGATGCCGCGCCCATGGTGCGCGAAGCCGCAGCCAAGTACAAGATTCCTTTGGTCCGCCATGACTTTCCGCTGCCCTTCCATAGCTGGAGCTTCCAGGCCGCGGTGAATGCCCGCTGGTTCGACACCAAGGCCAAGACGCTCGGTGACGAGTACCGCGACTACGTCTTCGCGCATCAGCAGGAGATCAAGTCGTCTGAACTCTTGGCAAGCACCACGCAAACCTTTGCCAGCAGCCACAAACTGACCTTCCCGGTCAATCCCGACCCGCAGGGCAAGCTGGCTGACATGGTAAAAGCCGATTATGCCTTGGGTCAGCGCATCGGCGTGGAGCACACGCCCACCATCTGGGTGGTATCTTCGCGCGCCAAAAGCACCCCCTTCATTGAGGTCATTGATCGCAGCCGCCTGTTTTTGCTGATCGAGCAGGCCTTCGGCAACACGCAAAGCCACTAAGCAAGACTTTTCATTGAGCAAGCCCAACTCTACCGTTACCCTTGAAACCTGGAGTCGTCCAAAAATCATGTCAGAAAACCTCACCGCCTATCTTCGTCGCGCCGGCCTAGTGTCGGTAGTTGCCTGCGCCGCCTTTGCTCTGGCGGCTTTGCCGGCCCAGGCCCAGGGAACCCGGGTCCATGACAGCTCTGCCCTGCGTCCCCCGGCTGGCAGTCGCGTTGCCATTCTTGAGTTTGCCGATATGGAGTGCCCGGACTGCGCCAATGCCGCGCCGCTGCTCCGTGAGGCAGCCGCCAAGTACAAAATCCCCCTGGTGCGCCACGATTTCCCCCTAGCCATGCACAACTGGAGCTTTCAGGCCGCGGTGAATGCTCGCTGGTTCGACACCAAGAGCAAGATGATCGGCGATGAGTACCGCGACTACATCTTTGCCAATCAGCGCGCCATCGAAACCCCTGGCCAGTTGACGCAGAAGACGCAGCAGTTCGCCCAGGCACACAAGCTGCAGCTCCCGTTTGCCATGGATCCGCAGGGCAAGCTGGCCGGCTTGGTGAAGGCCGATTATGCTCTTGGCCAGCGCATCGGCATTGAACACACGCCCACCATCTGGGTGGTCACCGCCAACTCCAAGGGTGCGCCGTTTATCGAGGTGCTGGATCGCAGCCGGCTCTATCAGTTGATCGACCAGGCCCTGTCCGACACGCGCGGCCGGTAGGCGCACTGTTCTCCCGCAACAAAGAAACGGCGTCCGCAAGGACGCCGTTTTTGTTCTGCATGAAGTTCGCTTACTTGATCTGCACCAGCGTTTCGCCTGCCGTGGTGTGCACGCCGGGCGACACCATGCGGGTTTGCGGCGCACGCCAATAATCGATGTGGCTGATGCGGTGCACGCACCCGATGGTGCAATTGGGCGAACAGTCCTTGCCGGTGGTGAACTCGCGCTGCACGTCTTCCGTGGTGTAATCCGCCAGGGGCACGCCCGGGAAACCGCGCTGCTGCGAGCAATAGTGCACCAAGCCGTCTTCGCACACGTAGATGTAACGTGCACCTGCGCGGCAGCGCCACTTGTTGGGCACCCCTTGCACAATAGCGTCCTGGAACTTGTCGAACTGCGCGTAGTTGGACTTTTTGCGGTTGGCAATCTTGTAGAAGACCTCAGCCTCTTCCGGCTGGAGCGGCTTCAACTGCCCGCTGCCATCGTGGATGATGCCCACCGTCGACTCGAAGCCCAGTTCAATCGCGCGTTTGCTGACCGTGAGCGCGTCCTGCGGATTGGCAATGCCGCCACCCACCACCGAGTTGATGTTCACATGGAATTCGGCGTAGTCGGCCAGCATCTGCAGCTTTTTGTCCAGCGTCTTGAGGCTCTTCTTGGAGACCTCGTCGGGCTGGATATTGTCGATCGAAATCTGCATATGATCGAGTCCGGCACGATTCAACCGCTCAATGCGATCGGGCATCAGCAGATAGCCGTTGGTGATCATACCGGCAATCATGCCGTGCTTGCGGATGCGACGGATGATCTCGTCCAGGTCCGGGTGCGTCAGCGGCTCTCCGCCACTGATGCCCACCATGGCCGTACCAAGCCGCGCCAGGTGATCGATGCGACGCAGCATCTCGTCGGTTGGCACGGGAGGTGAAACCTTGTCGTACTCGTTGCAATATTCGCAGCTCAGGTTGCAGAACCGGGCAGGCACAATCTGCACCAGAACCGGGTGCGAGGTGTTGGCCAGGGCCCGCACCACCATGCTGTACTCTCTGAATTTGCGCTTAGCCCAGGTCCAGCGGCCATGCAGTGTTGCTCTACGGGGAATCGCCATCTCTCTTATTGAATCACAGCCGCCGGGCTCCGCGCCTGTCCAGAGTCGTCCGGCCGGCCGCTGCGGCGGAAGAAACACCAAGGGCGGAGAGACTTGCGCTCTCCGCCCTTGGTCTGCCTCCCGGCGCGATCAGAATCAACCGTGCCGCTTGCTATCCACCGTCAGCGTTACCGTCTGCTGCTTCTTGTCGCGCAGAATGGTGACCTGCACGCTTTTGCCCTGATTGGAACGCATAGCGCGATCCCATCCGGACATGGTGGAAACCGGTTCGTTCCCCACTTTGAGAATCACATCCAAAGCCTTCAGGCCGGCCACCGAAGCGGAGCTGCGATGGGTTACCTGCTTGATCATCAAGCCACTTTTGACGCCCAGAACCTCCGCCATCTGCCGGTTCAAAGGCTCAACTACCACGCCCACATTGAAGCTGGGTCCAAAAAAGGGAAGGTGCCAGCCACTCGATACCGGTGCATCGCCCATACCGGCGCCACCGGCAAGAATCCCCATGCCCGGGCCGGGATAGGTACGGTCACTGCTTTTGTCGATGTGGTCCCAGGCCTCATGCTCGATGGCCTTGCGGTCGGCCAGTTCTACAGCCAGGGTCTGGGTATTGCCATCGCGGCTGACCAGCAGGCTCACCTTGCGCCCCGAGGGCGTTTCCCGCAACAGGCGACGAAGCTGATCGGCGCTATCCACGGGCTGGCCATTCATCTCCAGCACCACATCGTTCACGCGCAAGCCTACCTTGCCCGCGGGAGCATCGTGGTCAATGAGGGTGATGATGGCGCCACGCGCCTCCTTGAGCTTGAGCAATGTGGCCTTCTGCGCATCCACATCGCCCAGATCAACACCCAGGTAGCCCTGTGAGTTGCCCATCAACAACATGGGACCGCTCAGGGTCACACGCAGGTCCGCTTGTTGCGCAGTTGCGCACAGTGCGCAGGCTGCCAGCAAACCTGTGGCCAACCATCCTTTCTTCGCTGCTATGGGCCTCAACAAGTACTTCATGGTCCTTCTCCGTGATAACAGTGGGCAGAGCGCTCTGGTCGTGCGTCGCTTCCGGCCCGTGAAAACGACTCTTACTGAATTTCCGGCAGGCGGTTCAGCACCTGGCGGGAAACATCGCGAATTTGCGGATTCTCATCCTGCGTAGACACGGTATAGAGCACCTCGCGCACGCTGGTGTCACCCTCCACCGGCTCCAGTATGCTGATCGAAATGGTGCGGATGCGCGGATCGGAGTCGTTCATCAGCGTCTCCAGAATGGCATTGCGCACCTGGATATCTTGCGCCACCAGCGGCTCCAGCCCCACCAGGGCCTTCTCCCGCACCTGTTCGTCCTGTCCGTAGCGCAGAGCCATCATGAGCGCATTCCGCACACCCGGCGCATTGCATCCCCGGCCGGCCCGGCACTCCGCAGCCAGCAGGCCAACGCTGTTGTAGCGCACCCCGTCGGAAGCCGCGCGCTGGCTGCCCAGCGTCACCAGACGCTGAATGGCGGGATCGTCCAGCGAACCGCGCACCTGCTGCGGAACCATCTGGTTGTAGCGCACCTCAACCATGCGGCTGTTGGGCACTTCCACAATCTCCGAGATGTTGGCGACCTTGTCCATCTCCGGCGTCGCAGCCGACTGAATCGGCTTGATGGCCGGATTGGACTCCTGAGGAAGAGCCGCCATCTGTAAAGCGGCAGGTTGCGTGGGAGCTGCATGCGCGATGCGATGAACGGCCATCTGATAGCCGCCCGCGGCCCCGCCGCAAACGCCAGCCACCAGCAACAGGGCAGCCGCCAGTGGAGCAGCTTTGAGCCCGTTGAAGCCGCCGCTGAGCCGCGCCACAAGCTGTTCCACAAAGCTTTTGGCCGGCAGGGCGTCCAGCGCTTCGTCCAGGCGCATGTGCGCCCGCGCCACAAGATTGGCATCGGGTTCCAGGACGGCATGGACGCTGGCCAGCGTCTGCAATGCCTTCACGTGTTCCCGTTCACGCCCGCATTCCGGGCATATCGCAAGGTGCCTTTCCAGTTCATGCACCTGCTCGTCCGCCAGCTCGCCCCAGATGGCTAGCACGATCCGTTCATGTGCGACTTCGCAGTTCATCGTGGTACGTCCTTCCAGCCTCAATCCAAAAGTCCTGCAGTGGGTTCAACTTGTTACCTGTTCAACATGCCCATCAGGGCCGCTTACCGCCTTAACGCAACTCAGCTAACTGGGCTCTCAGCTTCTTGGTGGCACGGAACAGCGTGTTTTTCGCTGTCTCCTCGGTCGTATTCAGCATTTCGCCGATGGTGCGCAATCTGAGTCCCTGATAATGCTTGAGTTCAAAAACCATCTTTTCCCGCGGGGTCAGCTTTTCCAGCGCCGCCGCAATCCGTTCGCCAAGCGCCTTGCGCTCCAGCTCGCGGGCCGGGTTGGAGAACGACCGGTTGTCGCTCACCGCTGCCAGCACATCGATCTCGTCGCCCGAGTGATCCACAATCACCGCGGCATCTTCGCGCCGAGTCTTCCTGCGCCGCATCTGATCCAGGCACAGATTGGTCACAATCCGGTAGATCCAGGTGTAGAACGAGCACTCAAACCGGAAGTTCCCCAGATACCGGAAAGCCTTCAAAAAGGCCTCTTGATAGATGTCTTCCGCTTCATGCTCCGAGCCCGTCAAATGCAGAGCCAGGCGCAGCACCTGATGCTCGTACTGACGCACCAAGGCATCAAAAGCCGTACGCGAACCAGCTTGTGCCGCACGGATCAGTTCCGCTTCCTGCGCGCGCATTAGCTGCCGTTCACGTTCCTCGGCGCTCAACTTACCGCCGGTTTCGTCCATCGCTCTCGTCGCTGCCATACCTGCTGAGGATTCTACCCTCCGGCCATGCCAGACGAAAGGTGCCGGCTTCTGCATCGCGGAAATCGGGCATTCTGCCACGTCCGTAGCCATTCAATCCATGCTCCCCGAGCTCGAGAGGCCCCGTGTTCCCATAGACGCGCCGGGGTTCTATTTGGTGAGCCTGACCCGGTTCCGCAGCGTAAGATGTTATCCCCAGCCTCTCGAATCCAGTCCCATATCAGAACCAGGAACCTAGAACCTCGTCCCTAGTCCTTAGTCCCTAGTCCCTCGCACTTAGCACCTACTCCCTAGCCTCTGCACTTAACTCCCCCTCGCCCTTTACACTGGAACACGATGACACCCACTCTTTTTGACGCTTCTCCTTCTGGCTCGTCTTCCGGCTGGTACACGGCCCATTGCGACGGAGGCTCGCGCGGTAATCCCGGCCCTTCCGGCTACGGCGCCGTGGTCGAGGGCCCCGACGGCCGCACCGTGGCCCGCCTGAACGAGTTTCTGGGCATCCAGACCAATAACTATGCGGAATACTCCGGTCTTTTAGCCGTGCTGCGCTGGGCCATTGCGAACAATGCCCGGCAGGTGCGCGTGGTCTCTGATTCCGAACTGATGGTGAAGCAACTGCAGGGTAAGTACAAGGTGTCGAGCCCGGCCATCCGGCCGCTTTACGACGAAGCCAAAAAGATGGTGCGCCAACTGGAGAGCTTCGAGATTCGCCACACCCTGCGTGCCGGCAACAAGGAAGCAGATCAACTGGCCAACGAAGCCATGGATCGCGGCATGGGCAAACCAAGCAGCGCTGGCAGTGCGGGCAAAAGCAGCGCGCCCAGCGCGCCGGGAACACTGCGCGCTCCGGCAGCCCGTCCTTACGGCAAACTGGAGACGACCGGACCAGCTCAAATACGCCCAGCCACGCCCGATCAGCCCCGCCAGCAGATTCTGGAAGGCTATGTGAAGAATGGCGTCGTACACTTATTGAGCGGAGAGCTGCCGGACGGTATCTTTGTAAAGATCGTGCGGGAGTAACGAAAGTTTTTTGAACGACGGTGGCCAGCGAGAACCTTCGCCTGGTCATCGCGCAAAATAAAGGTTCATGATGACACCGGAAGAGATCGAGCAAACGTACGAACTGCAGATGATGAGAGCCTTCCCGTATGAAGATTGTCGCTACCTGAAAAAGGCCTGCTCGGTTTCGACCGATGCCTTCAGCGCCGATCTGAACTGCTATTGGAGCGATATTGCCGGATTTGCCAGCTCAGCCACGCGGCTCACGCGGCGCTCGCAGTTGCAGATCCTACGCGGCAAAGAGTCTCTGGCCAAAGATTTTTTCGAGCACCATCCGGAACACATCGTGTTGCGCAAGGCGATTACCGCAAAGACCACGCCTCTCCTGTGGGAACGCATGCGGATCTATGAAGAGGTCCGCACGGCTCTGCTGCCCCTGCTGCAGAGGGCATTGTGGATGTGGTAAGTCGCCGGCATGGGTCAACAAAGAAAGGGCACACCGTGTAGACGATGTGCCCTTTTCTGTTGATGACGGCGGCAGCTTATCCCCGCTTGCCCAGATCGTTGCGCCAGACGCGGCCATCGCGTTCGAGCAGATGGTCGGAACACTCCGGCCCCCAGCTTCCGGCAAAGTAATTCGGGAAGACCTCGGGCTTTTTCGTGGCCCAGGCTTCGAGGATGGGCGTGTAGAGCGCCCAGGTGGTTTCCACGCCATCGCGATGCGAGAACAGCGTCTGATCGCCCAGCATGGCATCCAGCAACAGGCGCTCGTAGCCATTGGCGCTGGATTTGCCGAAGACAGCCGCATAGTCGAAGTCCATGTTCACCGGGCAAACGGCCATCTGCGGCGTCGTCGGCACCTTGGCGCCAAAGCGCAAGGAGATGCCTTCGTCCGGCTGGATGCGGATGGTGAGCAGGTTGGGCTCGATCATGGGGCAGAGGCCTGCCTTTTGCAACTGATTGAAGATCAGCAACGGCGGCTGTTTGAACTGGATTGAAATTTCCGTGGCGCGTTTGCGCAGCCGCTTGCCGGCACGCAGATAGAACGGCACGCCCGCCCAACGCCAGTTTTCAATCTCCAGCTTGAGCGCCGCATAGGTCTCGGTGCCGGACTCGGGGTCCACACGTTCCTCGTCGCGATAGCCCACCACACGCTGGCCGTTGACCACGCCGGGACCATACTGGCCACGCACCGCATTCAAAATCGGAATCGGCGGGATGGCCTTCCAGACCTTCAGTTTTTCGCGGCGAACGCTTTCCGCCTCAAAGCTGGAGGGCGGCTCCAGAGCCACCAGGCTAACCAGCTCCATCATGTGGTTCTGCACCACGTCGCGCAGCGCGCCAGCCTTCTCGTAAAAGGGCCCGCGGCCCTCGACGCCCAGAGTCTCCGCCGCGGTAATCTGCACGTGGTCGATGTAATTGCGATTCCAGATGGGCTCGAAGATCCCGTTGGCAAAGCGGAAAACGAGCAGGTTCTGCACCGTTTCCTTACCCAGGTAATGATCGATACGGAAGACCTGGCTCTCATGGAAAACCGCGTTCACGTGGCGGTTGAGCTCGCGGGCCGAAGCCAGATCGGTGCCGAACGGTTTTTCGATGACCACCACAGCGCGGCCCCGCTCAGGCTGTGCCATACCCTGCGCGCCAAGATTCTCCACAATGCCGGTGAAGAACTCCGGAGCGGTAGCCAGATAGAAGAGGCGGTCGCCGGAGAGGCCCCGCTCCTTGTCGATGCGCGCGAACTCCGCCTGCAAACCGGCATAGCTGGCCGGATCGTCAAAGTTGAGCGCGTAATACTCGATGTGGCTGACGAACTCGTCGAGCTTGGGGTCGCCGGCCTGGGCATCGCCAAACTCCAGGATCCCGGCGCGCATGTCGGCTGCGAACTCCGCGCCCAGCGGACGGCGGGCAATGCCTACAATCGCGAATTGAGCGGGCAAGAGCCCAGCCTTGAAGAGATGGTAAAGAGCAGGCAGCAGCTTGCGTTTGGTCAGGTCGCCCGAAGCTCCAAAGATGGCCAGAATGCCTCCTTCGGGAATGCGTTCCTGCCCCTGCGGCACCTGGGAAAGATCTTCTGGCCGCACATTCATCTTCAACGTGGTCATGGTTGCCCTCCGCGCCCAAGCGCGATTTTCACTTTACCGCTAAAACGCCTAGCTCTTCCAGCTCGCAGCGCAGCTTCTGCTGGCCTTCGAAGAGTAACGCCTGCATGCCGGTCTGTTGCGCAGCCCGCACATTGACAATGCGGTCGTCGATAAACAGAATCCGCTCCGGCTCCACCCCGAGAATCTCCATCGCCCGCAGGTAGTAGGCCGGATCGGGCTTGTGCAATCCCAGATAGCAGGAACTGAGCCGCACGCGCAGCCAGCGCCCCAAACCAAAACGCTCAAACCGGTACTGGTTGGTCTCACGCGGTTCGTTGTTCAGAGCGCCCACCAGATATTTGTTCGATGCGGCAATCTCTTCAAGGATTCCCATCGCGCCGTCTTCCAGCACACGGGAACGCTCCAAGACGGCCTGCCAGTACTCTTCGCGTGTGAAGGAACGCGGACAGTGGAAGATGGTGTTGTCAAGAAACTGTTCTGCGGTGATTTTGCCGGTGTCCCAGAGCGCGTAAAAGGAACTTTGCCGCTGCTCGTACTCGGCCAGATCAATGCCAAAGTGGCTGAAGATCACTTCGCGATCACCGTGATCCCAGCCGTTGGTTAAAAGTACACCACCAATATCAAAGAGAATGACGTCGAAAGGTAGCAAAACGGGCTCCGGGAGAAGTGGGAAAGACAGGGACGAGGTGCTAGGTGCTAGGTGCTAGGTGCTAGTTGCCAGGGACTAGGGACTAGGGACTAGGGATTGGTTGCCAAGTGCAAGTTTCTAGGTGCTAGGAGCGACGAGCCAGTGACTAATTGCTCGGGAATGGCGATATGGGTCCGGGAAGGAAGGATGCGGAATGCAAAGCTTGTTCCAAACTCTTCCGCCAGCCGCTGGTTTACAGTGCGGCCTTTGGCTCTCTCTCTATCCTTCAGATTCCAGCCTTAGCAAATGGCACTTAGAACCTAGCCCCTAGCACTTAGCAACTAGAACCTAGCCCCTAGTCCCTGGCAATCAGCACCTAGAACCTAGCACCTCGCAACTAGCATTTGCTGTTGCTGCCATCGCCGCACATATAGCGCTGCTCAATGGCCATCAGCTTGTTGAAGCGACGCACAAAGCGCTCTTCGGTGGCTTCGAATTTGGCCTTGACGAAGGCATCGACGATCTCAAAAGCTATGGCCGGGCCAATGATGCGCGCGCCCATCACCAGCACGTTCATATCGTCGTGTTCCACGCCCTGGTGGGCGGAGTAGGTGTCATGGCACATGCCGGCGCGAATGCCGGGGATCTTGTTGGCGGAGACGCACACGCCCACGCCGGAACCGCAGATGACAATGCCGCGGGGTGACTGGCCGGTCTTCACCGCCACACCAACCTTCTCCGCGAAATCCGGATAATCGGAAGGCTCCGTGTTATACGCGCCTAAATCCACGACCTCGTGGCCAGCCTTGGCCAGATAGGCGCGCACTTCTTCCTTGAGCGAAAAACCAGCATGGTCAGAGCCGATCACAAGTTTCACGGGGAACTCCTTGGAAGTTTAGGGGGATGAAGGGACTAGGGACTAAGGGACAACCGGAGCGCGCGATCCGCCCTCCTGCATCATCCCCGAGTCCCTAGTCCCTCGATCCCTGTTTTGGTTACTTCACGAGCTTCTTGGCCCGAGCCGCAACGTTCTCGGCGCTGAAGCCAAGTTCCTTCATCGCCACCGGTCCGGGAGCGGAGAGGCCGAAGCGGTCGAGACCGACCACATCGCCGTCCAGACCAACATACTTCCACCAGCTCAGCGAGGAAGCCGCTTCCACTGCGAGCTTGGGCACGCCGGCCGGCAGCACGCTGGCCTTGTACTCTGCCGTCTGCTCATCGAAGAGCTTCTGGCTGGGGAAGCTAACTACGCGCGCCTGGATGCCTTCGGCCGCCAGCAGCTTCTTGGCTTCCACTGCGGGCCACAG
>Ga0207857_1000420_pt1 | contig 11949 bp, 9 predicted proteins | sample LuqExpMetageno22_FD_187780 | JGI IMG/M metagenome (GOLD analysis project Ga0207857, IMG submission 187780) | Tropical forest soil microbial communities from Luquillo Experimental Forest, Puerto Rico - Sample 22 (SPAdes) | ecosystem: Environmental > Terrestrial > Soil > Tropical forest ... | reverse complement strand
CCGGAACTCAGCAAGGCCAAGGTGGAGTTGAGCCGGGTAAGAATCTGGGAGACGCCGGAGATTTTTGCGGAATATCGCGGGCCTCAGGATTTGCCGTCTGTGCCCAAGCTGGAACAGCGGGGTGTGGCTTGAGGGCGTACTTTGGCCGTCGCTACATGTTGAGCGCCAGCCACCGACTGCATACCGATCGGCTGACGGCGGACGAGAATCGCGCAGCCTATGGCAAGTGCAACAATCCGTTTGGCCACGGTCACAATTATGTGGTGGAGGTTGTGGTGGGCGGCGAGGTGGACAAGGCTACAGGCATGGTCATGAACCTGGTGGATCTGGATCGCGTTGTGCAGCAAGCGGTACTGGAGCGTTTTGATCATGCCAATCTGAATCTGGATCCGGTGTTTGCTGACCAGGTTCCTACAACTGAGGTTTTCTCGAAGGTGATCTTCGATCTGTTGGAAAGCGCGTTGCCGGAGGACAGCCTGGACCGGGTGCGTGTGGAAGAGACGGAGAACAACTTTTTTGAGATGCGCAGCGCATAACGGGGCGCTTGAACACAAGATGATGGACGCTCCATTCCCCGGAGCGTGAGGAGAACAGGATGGCGCAGCCGATGGTGGTCACCAAGCCGGTACGCAGGGCAACGGAACAGGAAGAAGGTTTGAGCGGATTCACAACGCAGGAGATCTATCGTGAGTTGTTGGGCCGCTTGGGCGAGGATCCCACTCGCGACGGGTTGTTGCGCACGCCGGAGCGACTCGAGAAGTCCATGAGCTTTTTGACCAAGGGCTACGACGAGGATCCCACCCAGATTCTGCGCGGCGCCATGTTCGACGTGGATTACGACGAGATGGTGATCGTCAAGGACATTGAGATGTTCTCGCTCTGCGAACATCACATGCTGCCGTTCTTTGGCCGTGTGCATGTGGCTTACATTCCCAAGGGCAAAGTTCTTGGCCTGAGCAAGATTCCGCGTCTCATCGAGGTGTTTGCGCGCCGCCTGCAGGTGCAGGAGCGCATGACCCGCCAGATTGCCGATGCCATTCAACACGCTATTCAGCCCCAGGGCGTGGGTGTGGTGATTGAAGCGCGCCACCTGTGCATGATGATGCGCGGCATAGAAAAACAGAACTCCTCCACGGTGACCAGCGCTATGGTGGGTTGCTTTCAGCAAAAAGAGACGCGTGCAGAATTCCTCTCCCTGGTGCGCCAGCCGGGAACAGGAACCATCTAACCCCGGTTCTTCAGTTCCAGGCGCATAGGCGTAAAGCGGATTCCCTGAATCGTCTGCTCCTGGTCGATTGCCGCAAAGCCCATCCGTTTGTAAATGGGAACGGCAAACGGAGAGGAGTTGACGGTGATGGCCAGCAGCGAGGGATTGTCTTCGCGGCAGCGCGCGAGAGCCTCGCTCACCAGAGCACGGGCAATACCACGGCGTTGATAGCTGGCATCCACAAACAGCAGGGCAATGTGGGCGTAATCGCGGACGGCGAGAACGCCCACCAGTGTTTCTGCCTCCCATGCACAGAGCAGGAAGAAGCCGGGGTGGCTAAAACGTTCGGCTAACTTGGCCGGCTCAATCCAGGCATGAAACGCCTCCACGCCTTCCCGACTGTAGGTGGGGGCTTCAAAGACGCAGAACACACTCCAGATCAGATGGGAAACCTGATGCTGCTCGCCGGGCTGCATGGGGCGGATGGTCATGGGTAATGGTCGCGTGCTGGAGTTTGCGTTGATCATACCAGGAGCCCCAGAGCGCGTTATGTGCGGAATAGGACGTGCAGGAAGTCTGAGGCTGGTTTTCCAACGTGGCAAACCGCTCCCATGGCTTAAAGTAGTTGAGTGAACGGGCTTTTAGTTATCGACAAGCCAGGCGGCATCACCAGCCACGACGTGGTGAGCCGTCTGCGTAGAATCACCGGCGAGCGCTCTATCGGGCATCTGGGCACGCTGGATCCAATGGCCACCGGCGTATTGCCCCTGCTGATGGGGAAATACACCCGGCTGGCACAGTATTTTTCTACCGCGGAAAAGAGCTATACCGGAGCGATCCGTTTCGGCTTTGCCACCGACACCTACGATGCCGAAGGCGAGCCGGCTGGCCCGGACTGCTGGCCAGAGCGTGGCCCGGAGTTGACGCTGGAGCGTATCCGCCTGGCAGCGGCACGTTTCCATGGCGAGATGCAGCAGATGCCGCCTCAATTTTCGGCCAAGAAGATAGGCGGCAAGCCTGCCTATAAACTGGCGCGCGAGGGCAAGCCGGTGGAACTGAAGCCGGCGCTGGTCAACATTTCTTCGTTGCAGATTCTCGCTATGGATGGCCCGGAAGCCACCTTTGCCATGAGCATTTCTGCAGGTGGATATGTGCGCTCCGTGGCCTATGAACTGGGTGAGGATCTAGGCTGTGGCGCGCATCTCTCCGCACTGCGCCGCACGCAGGCCGGTGTCTTTACGCTGGCGGATGCGCACAAGCTGGAAGAACTGGAAGCCGTTGCCGGCAATGTGGAAGCCCTGGAGCAGCTTTGCGTGCATCCCCGTGCGCTGCTGACGCACATGCCGTCGGTTACGGGAGATACCGTGGCTCTTGGCCGCCTGCGCAACGGAGCCCAGGCTAATCTGCCCGAGTTCTCGGATGCTTCTTTGGTCAAGGTCTTCAGCGGTCCGCGCGAGATTGTGGGCGTGGCCAAACGGATTGCCGGAACGCTCTTTCAGCCGGTCATTGTGATGATGTAATTACTTTGAACTCAGGAGCGGCTTCAGGCCCGGCAAGAGCGTCCGGGCAATGAGCGCCGACCCTTTGGCGGTAGGATGGATGCCGTCGGTTTGTATGGTCCCGGGAACATGGACAAGGTCTTTGTACAGCATGGGGATCAGAGCAGTATGGTGTCTTGCGGCCAGCGAACGGAAGATCTCCTGAAACTGGGCGATGTACTCGGGGCCGTAGTTAGGCGGCAGGGTGATGCCGGCCAGGAGCACCTTTACATGGGCCGCCTCCAGCTTAGTCAATACCTGATCCAGATTGCGGCGGGTCAGATCGAGGGGTAGCCCGCGTAGACCGTCGTTCCCGCCAAACTCCACAATCACCACATCGGGATGCAGCGCCAACACCGCAGGCAAACCCGCCACGGCATCTTTGGTGGTGGCGCCGCTGGTGCCCCGGTTCACCACTTTGGCGGCAATTTTCTGGCTGTCCAGAGTGTGTTGAAGGGCGTCGGTGTAGGCCTGACCGCGCTCCAGACCGTATCCGGCCGTGATGCTGTCGCCATAGCAAACCACCAGCTTGGGGGCCGCGGCCTGCAACACCGGGCCAGCCACCGCAAAAAACATTGCAACGAAAATCGCTCGGCAAACGTACACGGGAATAGTGTACGTGGAGCAGGGCGGGGAAGTTCTGCCGTTTTGCCAGGAGAGCCAGTTGATCGAAGTCAAGGGCGTTAAAAAGTGGATCCAGAACGGAACGCGGCGTGTGGAGATTCTGAAAGGTATCTCCCTCACCATTCCGGCCGGGCAGTTTGTTGCGATTGTGGGCGCGAGTGGCTCAGGGAAAAGCACCTTGCTCGGCTTGCTGGCCGGGCTCGATTCACCGAGCGAAGGCGAAATCTGGCTGGACGGCGTACCGATTCATAATCTGGCCGAGGCCCAATTGGCAGAGGTGCGCGGCCAGAAGATAGGCTTCGTCTTCCAGAGCTATCAGTTGATCCAGACCCTGACGGCTCTGGAAAATGTTTTGCTGCCGCATGAGCTGAACGTTCGGGGCAACGGTGTGGCCAAAGCCCGTGTGCTGCTGGAAGAGGTGGGGCTGAAGGAGCGCATGGAGCACTATCCCGTGCAGCTTTCGGGCGGCGAGCAGCAACGCGTGGCCCTGGCGCGTGCCTTCGTTGTGGAGCCGCCTGTGGTGATGGCGGACGAGCCTACCGGCAATTTGGATTCGACCAACGGCAAGCTGGTGCTGGACCTGCTGCTGGACCGCAACAAAAGCGCGGGCACAACGTTGGTTCTGGTCACCCACGATGCGGAGGTGGCCAGCCGCGCCGATCGCCGCATTGTGCTTCGCGACGGCATGATCGTTGAGGATACGTTGGCCACAGCGGTTGCGGTTGCCGGGGAAAACCATGGCTAACCAAACGCTGGGTGTGAAGCAACCGTTGAGCTGGACGCGTGCGGCGCAGATTGGCTGGCGCGATCTGAAATCGGCCCCGGCGAAGTTCATCTTCGTGGTGCTGAGCGTTGCCGTGGGCGTTGCTGCTCTGGTGGGCGTGCGCGGGTTGAGCGAGAGCTTTCGCTGGACGCTTTCCGCCGAGGCCCGCTCCCTGCTGGGCGGTGATCTGACGGCGCGTGTCTTTCGCATACCAAGCGAAACCGAGCAGGCCAAACTCAGGCAGTTGGGTACCCCCGGAATGGCCGGCGGTGTGAGCACAAGCTGGACCACGGAAACTCTTTCGATGGCCTCCATTGTCGAGGATCCGGTTCCGATCCTGGTTACGCTGAAGGCCGTCGATCCCGCAGCGTATCCCTTTTACGGCAAGGTGGGGCTGGAACCGGCCATGAACTTGCAGGACGCTCTCGCAGGCGATCAGGCCGTGGTGGGGGAAGAGTTTCTGATCCGTCTCAAAGCGCATGTGGGCGGAACCTTGAAGCTGGGTGGCATGCGCTTTCGCATTGCCGCCGTCATCACCCAGGAGCCGGACCGCGCCACGGCTGGTGCGGGCATTGGACCACGGGTGATGATCTCGAATGCATCGCTGGAGAAGACTGGCTTGCTCGGTTTTGGCAGCCGCGCCAGCCACCGCCTGCTGGTCAAACTGCCAGTGCTGGCCGGTACGGGGAAGAAGGCGGATGCCGAGGTGGCGGCCGTTCGGACGCAACTTGAAGCGATCCTGCCTGAAGCCCAGGTGATGGATTTCCGCGAAGGCAACCCCGCCATCACGCATGGTCTCGACAACGCAACCGCCATTCTGAGTTTGATCTGTCTGGTTGCCATGGTGCTGGGAGCTATCGGTGTGGCCATGGCCATGCACGCGCATCTTGAACAGCGCATGGATATGCTGGCCATCTTGAAGGCTATGGGCGCGGGCTCGGCCGATCTGTTGCGCATCTTCTTGCTGCAAACTCTTGGGCTCGGACTCGCAGGCGCCGTGCTGGGTGTTTTGGCTGGGCTTGCCGTGATGTATGCGCTGCCGCATGCCTTTGGCAACCTGATTCCGTTTCATGCCACGCTCGGTTTTCCATGGCGGTCGATTCTGGCTGGCCTGGGTACGGGGCTTTTGACCACATTGTTGTTCTGTCTGCCGCCGCTGCTTGACGTGCGCGCGGTGCGCCCCGTGCTGGTGTTGCGCAGGCTGGTGGAGCAGGGGCCGGACACCTTCAGAGCGTGGCTGGCACGCTGGTGGGCGCGTCGTCTGCAACTGCTGCTCGCGGCTGCCGTGGTGGTGGCGCTGGGCGGCATCGCCTGGGGCCTGGCCGATTCGGCCAAGATCGGTCTGGCTTTTGCCGGCATGTTTACGGCGGCCCTGGCAGTCTTGCTGTTGCTGGCCTGGGCAGCGCTACGCCTGTTGCGCTTCCTTTTGAATCGCGTGCGCTTGCAGTTGCCATCTGCGCTGCGCCATGGGCTGGCGAATCTTTATCGTCCAGGCAATCAGTCTGCGGCGGTGCTGGCTGCGCTCGGTACCGGCGTCATGCTGATTCTGGCGGTGTATCTGTTGCAGTCCGGTCTGCTGCAGGATATCCGCGCAACCGCGTCGCCCAAGCTGCCCAACCTATTTTTGGTGGATGTACAGAGTGAAGAGGCTGAAGGCGTGAAGAACTTTTTTGCGCATCAACCCGGCGTTACCCAGCCACTGACTCTGATGCCGATTGTGCAGGGGCGCTTTATCAGCATCAACGGCAAGCCGGTGGCGGAGATGAAGAGCGAACATGTGCCTCGGCGCATGCTGGAGAGCGTCGAGCTGAGCTGGTCCGACACAGTGCCGGAGGGCGACAAGCTGACGGCCGGTTCCTGGTGGAAAGACGCCAATGCGCAGCAAATGGCCGTCGCGGACTGGCTGGTGAAGCGTCTGAATCTGGGGGTTGGTTCCTCGGTTGAGTTGGAGGTGGGCGGCGTGGTGCGCACCTTGCGGATCGCGGCCATCTTCGCTGCCGATGGTCAGCATATTGGCGCGCGCACCTCGTTCGTGCTGCCTTCCGGGCTGTTGAAGGATCAGCCCGCGGCCTGGTATGGCGGCGCGCATGTTGAGCCTAAACGGGTGGCCGCCCTGGAACGCGCCTTGTTCGCGGCTTATCCTTCGGTGACGGTGATCAACTTGGCCGATGTGCTGGAACGCATTGAGAGCGTGGTGGAGCAGATCACCTTCGTCGTCCGTCTGCTGGCCGGCTTCTCGATTCTTGCCGGACTCACGATTCTGGCTTCCAGCGTTGCTTCCACGCGCTTCCGCCGCATGCGCGAAGCGGTGGTGCTGAAAACTCTCGGCGCAACGCGGCGGCGCATTGTAGCCATCTACAGCGTGGAGTTTCTGGTGTTGGGTGCACTGGCTGGCGCGGTAGGTGTGGTTTTCGCTAATCTGCTGACCCGCATTCTGTTGCACAAGATGCACGTGGACTTTTCTATCGAGTGGTATGCAACCGGTATTGCCTTGATTGGAACCGCGTTTCTAGCCACTGCCGCGGGGTGGCTGGCTAGTTATCGCATATTGGGACTTCGCCCGCTCGAAGTTTTGCGGGAGGAGTAAGATGCGGTACTGGAAGTGGTGATGTTGCAGCACTTCCGACCGGGTTTCCGGCTTTGAAACAGGTTCGCTGTCTAAGGTTTACCGCAGGTGACCTTTTGTCACTTGTTGCAGACTACGGTATGCGAGAGTGACTATAATCACATCTGCACGCGAAAACCCGCGTGGAGGTCGAATCTAGCGAAGGGGATCCCGCCCAAATGGCGATTGGAGACCTGGCCCTGGGTCAAGTGAAGGGCGCACAAGGCGCAGATAAGCGCGTGACGAATGATTTCAGCATCAACGTAGCAACGGTGAACGGGTCCGGCTCGCAATCCGCCAATAGCGTTCTGCTGAAGAGTATCTTCGGTATGGGAGTTCCCGTTAGCGGGAAGAATCTCTTCCCGTCGAACATTGCCGGATTGCCCACCTGGTTTACGATTCGCGCGAGTAAAGATGGCTATGTAGCCCGCAAGCGCGATTCGGAAATTTTGGTGGCGTTGAATGCCGAGACAGCACGTGAGGATATCCTCGCCCTGCCTGCTGGCGGCGTCGCAATCTACGAAGAAGCGCTCCACCTGAAGCAGTATCGCGAGGATGTCGCCTGCTATCCGGTGCCCTTTGACAAGCTCACCGCTGCGATCTGCCCCGAGGTCAAGCTGCGCAAGCTGGTCAAGAACATGATCTATGTCGGTGTGGTGGCGCAACTGCTGCACATCGAACTGGCCGTAGTCGAAGCCTGTGTGAAAAAGCAGTTCGCCAAAAAACAGAAGGTCTTTGACTTGAACTTTGGCGCGGTCAAGGCTGGCTGGGACTTCGCGGAAACCAATCTGGCCAAGCAGGACCCTTACTACATTGAGCGCATGGACAAGACCGCCGGCAAGATCATTGTGGACGGTAACGCGGCTTGTGCCATGGGAGCGGTCTTTGCCGGTGTCACGGTGGTTGCCTGGTATCCCATCACGCCATCCACCTCCACCATTGAAGCCACTGCTGACCTGCTGAAGAAGTTCCGTGTAACCGCGGAAGGCAAAGCTACCTTTGCCGTGGTGCAGGCGGAGGACGAACTGGCCGCCATCGGCATGGTGCTAGGTGCAGGTTGGGCTGGCGCGCGTTCCATGACCGCCACCTCCGGCCCTGGCATCTCGCTTATGGCCGAGTTTAGCGGTCTGGCCTACTGGGCGGAGATTCCCGGCGTCATCTTCAATGTGCAGCGTGTTGGTCCATCCACGGGCTTGCCCACGCGTACCTCGCAGGGTGACCTGCTCTCCACCGCCTATCTCTCGCACGGCGACACCAAGCACATCATGCTGCTTCCCGGCAGTGTGAAGGAGTGCTTCGAACTAGGCTATGCTGCTTTCGATCTGACCGAGCGCCTGCAGACTCCGGTTTTTGTGCTCAGCGATCTCGATCTGGGCATGAACAACTGGATGTCGGATGTCTTCGAATATCCCACCAAGCCCCTTGATCGCGGCAAGGTACTCACGGCTGAAGACCTTGAGCGCCTGGGTGGATTCGCCCGCTATCGCGATGTGGATGGCGATGCGGTGGGCTGGCGTACACTGCCCGGCACCAAGCATCCCAAGGCCGCTTACTTCACGCGTGGCTCGGGCCACAACGATGCGGCCGGCTACAGTGAGAAGCCGGAAGACTACACCAGCATGATGGACCGGTTGACACGCAAGCTCGAAAACGCGCGCAAGTTGGTTCCGCCTCCGGTTGTGGTCAAGAACGGTACGTCGAAGGTGGGCATTATCGCGTACGGCACTTCGGACTTTGCCGTGACCGAGAGCCTGGACCAGATCAAGAACGAGTACGGCAAGGATGTGGATTATCTCCGCGTACGCGCCTATCCGTTCTCGCAGGAAGTGCTGGACTTTGTTGCCGCGCACGAACGCGTCTACATTGTGGAGCAGAACCGCGATGGCCAGTTGGCCATGCTGCTCAAGGTTGACTTGGCTGCCGAGCAGATTGGCAAGCTGCGCTCCATTCTCCACTACAACGGCATGCCGATCGACGCCCGCACCGTTACCGAGCAGTTCGCGACCAAGGAGGGCCTCTAGATGGCAACCGCACCTACTCCCAGGATCAATCGCATCGGCATACCGGTGCTGGATTATCGTGGTGGCAAGTCGACCCTCTGCGCCGGCTGCGGCCACAATGCAATCAGTGAGCGCATCATCGACGCCATGTTTGAGATGGGCGTTGAGCCGGAGCGCGTGATCAAGATGAGCGGTATCGGCTGCTCGTCCAAGAGCCCGGCGTACTTCATGGGCCGCTCGCATAGCTTCAACAGTGTGCACGGACGCATGCCGGCGGTCACCACCGGCGCGCTGTTGGCCAATGCCAGCTTGCTGGCGCTCGGTGTTTCGGGCGACGGCGACACGGCTTCCATCGGCGCGGGCCAGTTCATCCACCTGCTCCGCCGCAATCTCCCCATGATCTATATCGTGGAGAACAACGGCGTCTACGGTTTGACCAAGGGACAGTTTTCGGCCACCGCCGATCTCGGTTCCAAGCTCAAGACTGGCGTCATCAACGATCTGCCCGCCATCGATATCTGTGCTCTGGGCATTCAACTGGGCGCAACCTATGTGGGCCGTTCCTTCTCCGGCGACAAGAAGCAGCTCAATGCCATGCTGAAGGCTGCCATTGCGCACAATGGAACCGCACTGCTCGATGTGATCAGCCCCTGCGTGACCTTCAACGATCACGAGGGCTCCACCAAGAGCTACAAGTTCCTGCAGGAGAATGACGAGCCTATCAACGATGTTGGCTTCGTGGCCAGCTTCGACGATATTGAGGTGGACTACGACTCCGGTCAGGTTTACGAGGTGGAGATGCACGATGGATCGAGCCTGAGACTGCGCAAGCTGCTTGAAGACTACGATCCCACTGATAAGGCAAGCGCCGTGCGCACGCTGATGGAAGCGACCACGCGCGACGAGGTCCTCACTGGCGTCTTCTACATCGACACCACCAAACCCACCTTCCTCGATCAACTCGGAACGGTCGATCAGCCTCTGGGCACATTGCCCGAGTCACTGACTCGCCCCTCCCGGGAACAGTTCGACAAGTTGATGGATAGCCTCCGCTAGTCTGTCGCGGATCGGAAATGCGAAAGCCCCGCCTGGTGCGGGGCTTTCGTGTCTCTGCTGTTGCTCGCGTGGAAAGAACTCATGGGACAGCCCGACGAGCCGCTGGATTAATCTTCTAGACCTTCCACCAATCCAGGGCTTGCATGCGGGGATAATAAATCGCTGCGCAAATTTCAATGGTCTCTCCCTTGAGTTTGCGCAGCGCTTCAGCATAGGCAAGGAGTTGGGGCGCAAAGCTGGGGCGCAGTTTGCGGAGCGTTGCCTCCACATCCTGCTCTTCCGTGAGAGCCGTCTTGTAGTCGACAATCCACCATACATCGTTGCCTGCCGCATAGGGCTCCGAACCTGCGCGGAAGATGCGGTCTGCCTGCACGGTTCGCAAGGCCCCGCCCAGCAGGCCTGTCCAGCGCAACTCGCTGGCCGCGTCCGTGTGCGGTGTCAGCAGCCAGTTAGCTGCGTCAGTATGTGCCGCATCCAGTGCAATGTCTAATGCCTGGCTGGCCAACGCATCGGCTGTTGCACGGTCAAAACCTGCAGGACGAATCGATGCCGCAATCCGAGGCATGATCGCGGGCAATGTCTCGCAAGCTTCGTCCATGGTGTAGGCAGTGCGCAAGCGTGCCAGTTCCTCCAAGTAGTTGTGCACGGCTACACCCAACGCGCGGGAACGCAATCCGCCCTCGTGGCGCGCATAGAGTTCAGGTGTTTCCGCGGACTGAGCTGTGCTGTTCACTTCGTTTCTCTGCGCCTCGTTTGCGGGAAGAGCGATGCAACCGGCGGGCAGACGCAGCAGTAAAGTGGGCTTCTGGAGCGGCGCACGTTCGCGCGCGGCGGAAGCTGCCAGAGCTTCAAGAACCTCTTCTTCCGTATCCGGCTGGGAGTTTTTCTCCGCTTCGCTCCACTCCTTCAAGCGTTGGGCGATTTCCTCTTCAAGAGCGGGCCATGCTGTTTTCAGCAGTGAGGTGCGGGGCAGCGCCAGCACGCATTCATCGTCCTGCTGTTTGAAGGCTGGGCGCGCAAACAGGTGCAACTCCTCGCGTGCACGCGTTGCGGCTACGTAGAGCAAGCGCCGCATCTCCTGCTGTTCGCGTTCGCTGCGGGTGCGTTCCACCCAGGCGCGTGCCGATCCGCGTTCCTGGCCGCGTGCTTGCAGCGGCGCAATCAACAGTTCCGTTGCCTCTTCCATGGCGTCGGGCGCTGCCAGTCCGCGCTCCAGCCAGGAGAGCAATTCCTTCTGCGTGGCGCCGGAAGCTGCCTGCAGCTCAGGCACAAGCACCACTTCGAATTCCAGTCCCTTGGATTTGTGGATGGTCATCAACTGCACCCCATAGTCGCTTTCAACGGTGGGGTCAGGTTGCGCGGTCAGATCGTCCAGAGCGGCATCAAGCGCTGGACCCAGCAAATCCACCTCGGCGTTCGGTAGAGTGTCCAGGGTTTGCCAGAGCAGATGCAGATTGGCCATCGCGGTTGCATCGGCGGTGAGTGCTCCGCCTAATAAAGTCCAAACCTGCTTGAGCCAACTACCCAGAGATGCATCGGGTTGTTCGGCGCGCAATCGAAAGGCCATGCGCATGGCGGCAAGCGCGCGTTGTGCCGCGGCCTGTCCTTCGGGCGAAAGCAGCGTGCCGCGTTCCGTTAGCAGCTCTGGCACAGGGCGGGTGATGATCTTCGGATCGTCGGCGCTGGCCAGCGTATGCAGATCGGCCAAAGACAATCCACACCAAGGCGCACGCAACACGCCAAGCCATGCTACGCGGTCTTCTGGATTCGCCAGCGCGCGCGCCAGAGAGAGCACATCCACAATCTCCGGGCGGTTGCGCAAGGGTTCAAGATCGACGGCGCGGAAGGGAATGCCTGCCTTGCGCAGAGCTTCGGCAATGGGCGCCAGTGCGGTGCGCGTGCGTCCCAAAACCGCTACGCGATATTTCTTATCCCGTCCGCGTTCCATCTCGTCGATGCATTTTTGATGCCGGCTAATTAGTTGAACGATCACGTCGATCTGTCGAGTCTTGGCTTCGTTGCGTGCCTTGTTGGCAGCCTCTCGCGCTTCTCTGGATGCGGCTAAGCCGGGCATCTGCGTAATAAACTCCAGATGCAACTCCATGCGGCTGCTGAACGGATAGGGATGAGGAGCCCCGTTGCGCGCGGGAGAAGCC
>Ga0207857_1000416_pt1 | contig 12097 bp, 12 predicted proteins | sample LuqExpMetageno22_FD_187780 | JGI IMG/M metagenome (GOLD analysis project Ga0207857, IMG submission 187780) | Tropical forest soil microbial communities from Luquillo Experimental Forest, Puerto Rico - Sample 22 (SPAdes) | ecosystem: Environmental > Terrestrial > Soil > Tropical forest ... | reverse complement strand
CGCGGCTCGTCGGCCGATCCCCCTCCTGTTGCGCGAGCCGGTCGACGGTTGCAGCCTCGCAGCAAGGCTGGTGGTGCACGGCAGGCCGCGCACGACGAGCCCCACGGGGGGATCCGCTCGACGAGGAGATCACCATGTCGTCCGTCGCCCGCATCACCCAGATCAGCGCCCGCTCCGAGAAGGGCTTCGACGACGCCGTCACCGTCGGCGTCGAGCGTGCCGCCCAGACGCTGCGGAACATCTCGGGCGCGTGGGTCAAGGAGCACAAGGTCGAGGTCACCGACGGGAAGATCACGAGCTTCGAGGTGATCCTCGAGGTGACGTTCGTCCTCGACTAGGCCCCCCGCGTGGGCGTCGCCTGGCAGAGTGCCCGCGTGGAGATCGACTACCTGACGACGCTGCACGGCCTGCAGGACGAGTTCCTCGCGACCATCCCGCTCGTCGACCCCGGCGCGCCCGTCCCGGCGTGCGCACCCTGGACGGTCGACGACCTCGTCGTGCACCTGGCTCGCATCCACCATTGGGCGGCGGGGCAGGCGCGCCGCACGACCGAGACGCCGCTCGGCCGCGGGCCGTTCGACCTCGTCGGGCTGTACGCCACGTGCGCAGCCGAGCTGCGGGCCACGCTCGACGAGCTCGGCCCGGACGCGCCCGCCGCGACGCTCATCGGTCCGGCGCCGGCATCGTTCTGGCACCGCCGCCAGGTGCACGAGACCCTGGTCCACCTCTGGGACCTGCGCACCGCGGCCGGGCTGGACGCCGAGGCGGATGCCGCGATCTGGGCCGACGGCGTCGACGAGGTCGTGACGATGTTCGAGCCGCGCCAGGTGCGGATGGGCCGCATCGCGCCCATGACGCGCGGCGTCGCGCTCGTGGCCGACGACGCCGACGGGTCCTGGCTGCTGGGCGCGCACCAGCCGGAGGCGCCCGTGACGCACGCCGACGCCACCGTCACCGGACCGGCGAAGTCGCTGGCGCTGGTGCTGTGGCACCGCCTCGCGCCCGACGAGGCCGGCGTCGCCATCTCCGGCGACGGCACGGCGCTCGACGAGGCCCTCGCCACGCACATCACACCGTGATCCCCCTGGTCACGGGCGGCCTTCCTCGTCGGGCGCCGCATACCACCCGGAAAGCCGGCACCCTGCCGTCTCGCTAGGGTGCCGCCATGGCGAGCTCCTGGCGCGACCTGCTGCGCAGAGGCCTGCGCGCTCTCACCCGGGCGCCCCGAGGCCGCGCGCGGACCGCACCGCGCACGAGGAGAGCGGCGCCGCCGACCGGGCACGTCGCGCTTCCCGACTACAAGGGCCGCGTCACCCCCGCCTACGCGCCCCGCCTCGACGGTGACGCCGACCCGGGCGAGGTCGTGTGGACCTGGGTCCCCTTCGAGGACGACCCGTCGCAGGGCAAGGACCGGCCCGTGCTCGTCGTCGGGCGCAACGAGACCTACCTTCTGGGCCTCATGCTGACGAGCAAGGACCACAGCCGGAGCGCCGAGAAGGAGGCGCGCCACGGCCGCCACTGGATGGACATCGGCAGCGGCGACTGGGACGCCCGGCACCGGCCGAGCGAGATCCGGCTGGACCGCGTGCTCCAGGTCGACCCGTCGCGCGTGCGCCGCGAGGGCTCGATCATGCCGAGGCGGGTGTTCGACCAGATCATGGAATCGCTGGCGGCTCTCAAGGGCTGGTAGCATCGACCCTCGCGTGTCCGCCCGGGTTCGCACTGGCGTCCCCACCGCCTGGTCTCCGCGGCCGGCACAGCCCTCTGACGTTCCAGACCAGCACATCTGCGAGAGAGTCCACACGTGGCAAACATCAAGTCCCAGCTGAAGCGGATCAAGACGAACGAGAAGGCCCGTCTCCGCAACAAGGCCGTGAAGTCCGAGCTCAAGACGTACGTCCGGCGCGTCCGCGAGGCCGTCGCCACCTCCGACAAGGACAAGGCGTCCGCCGCCCTCGTCGACGCGTCGCGCAAGCTCGACAAGGCCGTCTCCAAGGGCGTCATCCACGCCAACCAGGCCGCCAACCGGAAGTCGGCCCTGGCGAAGGCCGTCGGCACGCTCTGATCGACCAGCGAAGAGGGCGGCACCCTGACGGGTGCCGCCCTCTTCGTCGTTCAGGCTGCGCTAGCTAGACCCACGCGCGCTGCGTCGCGGCGATCGGCAGGCTCACGCGGAACCCCGCCTCCGAGAGCGCGTGGTCGTACGCCGCCACCGCCGCGTCCACGTCGCCGTGGGTGCGGTAGCGATCCCCGAGCTCGCGCCATGCGGACGCCGACTGCCGGGAAGCCGCCATCATGCCCAGCATGTCCGCCGCCCACTTGTAGGCACCGGACGCCTCCTCGGCCCGTCCCTGCACGTGCAGGGCGTCGCCGAGGTGCAGGTGGGCGAAGGCCGACTCCAGCCGGGGCGAGTCGCCGAGACGCTCGATCGCGCTCCGCGCGTACTGCTCGGCCTTCTGCGCCTCGTCGAGAAGCAGGTAGGCGCGGGACGTGTCCACGTCCAGCTGCGCGAGGTCGATCACCGAGCCGAGAACCTCGAGGGGCGCCGCTGCCTGCTGGAGCTGCTCGAGCGCCGCCTCCGGCTCGGGCGGCAAGGACCGCAGAAGGAGCCACGCGTAGTTCAGCCGCAGCCGCGGGACGTCGCGGTCGGCCTCCCCCTCGGAGAGCAGGACCAGGGCACGCTCGGTGTAGCGCTGGGCCAGCTGGTACTCCTGCCGCTCCTGCGCCACCAGGGCGGCGTTCCAGTACACCGACCCGCGGCCACGCGGGGTGCCGAGCGACTCGGCGAGCCGGATGAGCTCCGCTGCCCGGTGGGTGGCGTAGAGGAGGTCGCCGCGCTCGACGTAGGCCCACAGCACGGTCGATCCGAGCCGCAGGTGCTCGTCGGTGCCGGCGAGGTTCTCCTCGGCCAGCTCCGCCAGCTCGGCCTCGCCCACCTCCACGCTCCGGTGCAGGTCGCCGCTCTCGAGGTAGGCGAGGACCAGCCGGATCGCGATGCGGGCGGCGTCGAGGTGGTGCCCGCGCTCGCGAAGCTCACCCAGCAGCGGCTCGAAGACGTCGATCGCGCTCTCGAGCTCGCCGAGGTACTCGTGGCACATGCCGACCATCTCGAGCACGTCGACGCGAAGCGACGACGTGATGCTCGACGAGTCGAGCAGATCGATGCGTCGCAGCGCCGCACCCGCGTCGCCGCTCGCCAGGTCGAGGCGCGCGAAACCGAGCTCCGCGCGGGCGCGCGACTCGTTCGGGCCGTCCTCACCGTGCTTGAGGTACTCGACGGTGGTGCCGAGCCTGGTCGCGAGCACGGCGAGGGCAGCGTCGGTCGGCTCGCGGTGCCCAGCTTCGATCAGCGAGATGTAGCTGGGCGAGAACGACGTGCCGGCAAGCGCGGTCTGCGAAAGTCCGGATGCGAGCCGGAGCTCACGCACGCGGTCAGCGATGGGCGTCATACGGGTCACCATAACTGTGACCCGGCCTCTTCAGCAGGGGAACGGACGCTTTTCGCCCGCTCGGGCTGTCAGCTTCGGCGGCCCCGAGCACACCGCCCGGTCTCAGTGAATGGACGTGCAGCAGCCCGTGCCGCCGGCGTCGATCACCGTCGTGGCGACGGCGGGAACGCCGAGGCCGAGCAGCGCGAGGATCGTGGCGGAAGCGGTGGCGATCTTGATGATCCGAGACATGGTGGGCTCCTTGTCATCCATGCTGTGCCGGTTGGTCACGACCATCATGACAGTCCAACTACTCCTTGTCTGCCCTCTTTGGCCTGCGATAACGGTGAACTAGTTCACCCTCTGGGATGACTGCCGCTGTGACCGCTCACGACAAATTCCACCCACCCGCACAGGGGACCCCACGGCCGTCCGTGTGATGTCATGGGCGCGTGACCAACCTGAGCGACGACAGTCGGCTCGCCTGGCTTGCCGCAGAGGTCGACGCCGCAATCCCCGAGGCGCTCCAGCAGGAGTGGGCCGAGCACGTCGCACGCGTGCCCGTCCTCGTGGCCAGGCAGCCGATCTTCTCGGAGCACGGTCGGACATTCGCGTACCAGCTTTCGTTCAGGTCACCCGATCATCACCCAGAGCTCGCCTCGTCGTGGGGTCAGCTCGAGCACGAGCGTGCGACCGAGCACGTCCTCGCCGCCACGTTCGGCCGTGCAGACCTCGAGCGGGTCGCCCGGGGCCGGATGCTGTTCGTCCGCTGCCCGCGGGCCTACCTCGTCGGCGAGCTGACGCTGCCGCACCGCCCGGACCGGCTGGTCCTCGAGGTCTGCTGCTCCGACCCGCCTGACGCCGCGATCATCAACGGGCTGCGACGGCTGCGCGCCGAGGGCTTCCGCATCGCGCTGCCCGCGTTCGCCGACCGTCCGGGTCAGCGTGACTTCCTGCCGTTCGCGGACTTCGTCAAGCTCGACGTGCGCGACCTCGACGTCGAGGGCGAACCCGTCGTGCGCGCCGCACGCTCCCACGGCGCGCTCCTCGTCGGCGAGTACGTCGAGGACCGGCGTGCGTTGCAGCACGCCCGCGAGCTCGGTCTGACGCTGTTCCAGGGCAACCTCCTTGCCCGGGCCGGTGTCATGGACAGGAGCGACGCCCGCCCCGTGCTGCCCTGACGGGAGTCGCCGCCGATTCGTCGGGCGAAGTCGCGTCATGGACCTGCGTCCGCGCACTCCCATTCGTCGTGACCCTCAGTGTCCGGAACGGCGCGCCCAGCATCCCGCTGCAGGCGGCGTCTCGGCTCCCCGTCGCCCGGCAGCCGATCTGGACGCCGGACGGCGCGCTCGTCGGGCACGAGTACCTCTACCGTTCCGAGGCCGGGCTCCCGGCGGGTGTCGACCTCTGGGTCGATGCGCAGCAGGAGCGCGCGAGCGCCTCGGTCCTCGCCTCCGTCTTCGCGGGCGAGGGTCCGGAAGGCGACCACCTCGTCTTCGTCAACGTCACGCGCTCGTTCCTCACCGGCGAGCGCGCGCTGCCAGGCGCCGCCGACCGGTTGGTCCTCGAGATCGTGGAGTCGGTGCCCGCGTCGTCCGCGGTGCTCACGGGGCTGCCGGCGCTGCGCGCCGAGGGGTATGCGATCGCCCTCGACGACTACGTCGCCACGCCGGACCAGGTCGCGATGCTGCCGTTCGCCGACTTCGTCAAGGTCGACCTGCGCGACCTGGCCCGGTTGACCGGCCGCGCGCTCGCCACCGCCCGCCGGTACGGCGCGCGGCTCGTCGCCGAGCACGTGTCCGACCGCGCCGAGGTGCGGCGTGCGATCGACCTCGGGTTCGACCTGCTGCAGGGCGACGTCCTCGGGGCCGCACGGACCTGACCTCGTCGTACGCCGCCCGCGACGTCAGCGGCCGGCCGCCGCCGCGATCGTCAGGACGGCACGCTCGACGGCGAACCGGGCATCGCGACCCTCGCCCTTGACCTCGGCGTCCGCCTGCGCCACCGCGGAGATCGCCGTGGCCAGCCCCTCGGGCGTCCAGCCGCGCAGCTCCCGCACCGCGCGATCGACCTGCCACGGCGCCAGGCCCAGCTCGCGCGCCGCCTCGGCGCCCCGTCCGCGCACGGCCCCCACCTTCGCCAGCAGGCGCAGCCGGGCCGCGAGGGCGGCGACGAGCGGCACCGGGTCCAGCCCGGTGGCGAGCGCGTGCCGCAGCAGCGCCACGGCCCGTCCCGCCTCCCCCGCGACCGCCGCATCGGCGACCTGGAACCCCGTCGCCTCGACCCGCCCGCCGTAGTACCGCTCGACCGCGTCCGTGCCGACGACGCCGGTCGTGTCGGCGGCGAGCTGCGCGCAGGCGGCGGCGAGCTCACGCAGGTCGCTGCCGACGGCGTCGACGAGGGCGCGCAGGGCGTGGGCGTCGGCGCGGCGCCCGGCGCGCCGAAGCTCGGCGGAGGCGAAGGCCAGCTTGTCGGAGTCGGACGTGATGGGGTCGCACACGATCTCGGGGGCGCCGCCGGCGCGCACCGCCTCGAGGAGCGGCTTGCCGCGCTGGCCGCCCCCATGGCACAGCACGACGACCGCGGAGTCGAGGGGCGCCGCGACGTACGCGGCCGCGTCCGCCAACAGCTCGTCGCCCGCCCGGTCCAGGCCGTCGACGACGACCACCTTCGCGTCGGAGAACAGGCTGGGGCTCGTCAGCACGGTGAGCATCCCCGCGCCGTACTCGACCGCGTCCACGCGCTCGACGTCGACCTCGGGGTCCGCCGCCCTGGCCTGGGCGACGATCCGGTCGACGGCACGCTCGACGAGCACGGACTCGCTGCCGCGGACCAGCACGATCGGAGCCGGCTCAGCCTGCTCCCACGTCAGGGCGGGCGGACCGGACGCCGCGTTCCGCGACGGCCGGCGGGTTGCGGGCGGCACGGCCACAGCCTGCCAGAAGCCACCGACGGTGACGTCACGCGCCCGAGGCGCGCCCCGCTCGGAGCAGGAGCGCGGCCGCCGCGACCGATGCCGCCGTCAGTGCCGCGATCCCCACGACGCCGGGCGCCCAGCCGACGGCGGCGCCGGGGGCGGCTGCCACCGCGCGGCCGACGGACGCGATCCACCAGCACGCCGCCCCGCCGAGGTGGGCGAGCACGAGCGCGCCGGCCGGCCACAGGGGCGCCAGGAGCGCGGCCGCGACGCCGAAGACCGTCGCCGGGCCGACGGCCGGCGCGACGAGGACATTGGCGAGGAGCGCGTACGCGCCCACCTGCGGGCGGACGGCGAGCAGCACCGGCCCGCACGCCAGCTGCGCCGCGAGCGGCACGGCGATCCCGGCGGCCGCGCCGCGGCCGAGCCGCGGCGCCCAGCGTTCCGTCCATGTCCCGGCCAGCAGCACGATCGCCGCCGTCGCCGCGACGGAGAGCGCGAAGCCGAGCTCGACCGAGAGCCAGGGATCGGCGAGGAGCAGCACCACGACGGCCGCCGCGAGCGCCGCCGGGGCACGCGACGGTCGGCCTGCGAGGAGCCCGACGAGCGAGACCGTGCCCATCACCGCAGCGCGGAGCACGCTCGGCTGCGGCCCGACGAGGAGCACCAGCACGACGTCCGCGACGAGCACGGCGGCCGCGCGGGCGGCACGCGGCAGTCGGCATGCCGCCGCCGCGGCCGCGACGAGCGCTCCGATGATCGCGAAGTGGGACCCGGACACCGCCACGAGGTGGGTGAGGCCGGCGACCTTGAAGGCGTTCGAGAGCGAGTCGTCCACCCGCGACGTGTCGCCGAGGGCCACGCCGAGCAGCAGGCCGCCCGCGTCGCCGGGAACCTGCGCGACAACGTCGCGCGCGGCGGTCCGGACCGTGCCGACCCACCGCTGGACGCCCGCCGGGCCCCGGACCGTCGTCGCGGCGCCGTTGGCGGTGAGCGTCCCGACCGCCCGGTCCGTGCGCGAGGCCGGCGCCTGCAGGCGCCCCGTGACGGTGACGGTCGCGCCGAGGACCGGGGCCTCGCCGCTGCCGAGAACCACCACCTCGCCCGCGGCGTGATGCGACCGGCCACGTGCCTCGACGGTCTCGACCGCGAGCGTGTAGCGGATCCGCGGATCGGACCCGCCCCACGACGCGGTCAGCGGCACCGGGTCGTCGGCCACCGTGCCGCTCAGCATGGCGGTCCAGCCGTTCGACACCGCCTCCGCCAGTGGGCCGCTCGACCGCTCGTGCCGCAGCGCGGCACCGACCGCGAGAGCGCCGAGGAGGACGAGCAGGGCGAGGGTCGCGGCGGGCAGCATCCGGCGGGTGGGGCGCCGGCGCCGCGCGGCACCGGTAACCGCCACGGCCAGGAGGGCGACCACGGCGACGACGACGATCACCGTCCGCTGGGGCCAGACGACCGCGACCAGGGCACCCGCCCACGCCGCCGCGGCCGCCGGCATGAGCCGAAGGTCGAGGCTCTCCCCCGTCACCTCCCTCTCCCGGCCCCGCGTCGACGATCGCGCGGCCGTGACCGGCCCGTGTCCCACCCGTCGCGTCGCCCGAGCCGGCGTCCCAGCTCGCCCGACAGTGACGGGCGTCTCCGCCGTCGCCCACCCAGGGCCCCGCCGCGAGCTGCTCATGTGCGCACCAGCGGACGGAGCCTCTCGAGGAGCGTCGGGCCGACGCCGGACACCTCGTCGAGCTCGTCGACCGAGGTGAACGGCCGCCGGTCGACGATCCGCTGGGCCAGGACCGGGCCGACGCCCGGCAGCTCGTCGAGCTGCGCCAGGGACGCCGTGTTGAGGTCGACGAGCCCGCCGGCGCCGCCGTCCGCCGACGGCGCCGCGACCGCGTCCGGGTCGCCGGGACGCGGGACGACGACCTGCTCGCCGTCGACCAGCGCGCGGGCGAGGTTGAGGCGGGCCAGGTCGGCCTCGTCGGTGGCGCCACCGGCCGCCGCGACGGCGTCGATCACCCGCGCTCCGAAAGGCAGCCTGACGACGCCCGGCGCCGTGACCGCACCCACCACGTGGACGACGACCAGGCCCGGACTCGGGAACGGCGTCGAGCGTGGTCCGACCGCGCCGCCGGCGTCCACGGTGCCGAGCGGCGCGGGGTCGGGCACGTCGACGGCGGCACCCGGCGAGAGCGCCACCGCACGCAGCACCACGGCACCGACGACGAGCGACACGGCCAGCGCCGCCGTGCCGGCGACCCTCCACGACACCGACCAGCGCACCCGCCGCGCCTCGCGCGACCGGCGCACGCCGCCGGGAGTGGGCTCGTCGCACTCGTCGTCCAGAGGGTCGGGATGGGAGCGGGCGTAGTCGTCCGCCGCCACGCGGACCGCGGCCGCCACCTGCCCGGGCGCGGCCGGCACGCCTCCGATCCACGCGCCCCGCGGCGCGTCGGGGACGAGATCGGCACCACCGCTTTCCGCGAGCGCCGGAGCATCGCCCAAGCGACCCGCCAGGCGGCCTGTCCCCGCCTCCGCCGCCCGAGCCGCCCGTGCCGGCGTGCTCGGACCCGTCGCGGTCACGCCACGTAGCCGGCGAGCGGAAGCGGATCGGCCGGCCGAGGACACCCGCGCACGCTAGGTGTGCCGCGCTCGCCCGCGGCCCGCGCCCGCACCGCCCACGGATCGCATCACGCCTCGGACGAGGGCTGTGGTCGGGTGGCCAGTCGTCAGGCCGGGGCGACGACCACGGCCAGGAGGCCCGGGCCGACGTGCGCGCCCAGCACGGCGCCGGCGTCGGAGATCAGCACCTCGCGCACCTTCGGCCCCATCTGCTCCGCGATGCGCGCGGCGAGCTCGGTGGCGGCGTCCGGGTCGCCGAGGTGGTGCACGACGAGCCGCACGCGCTCCTGGTCGTCGGCCGCCGCGGCTGCCGCGGCCTCGAGGCGCGCCCTTGCCGCGCGGCGGGTCCGGATCTTCTCCGCCACGACGACCTTGCCGTCGGACACCGTGAGCAGCGGGCGCAGGCCGAGGACCGTGCCGAGCGCGGCGGCAGCCGCGGAGAGGCGGCCGCCGCGGCGCAGGTGCTCCAGCGAGTCGACGAGGAACCACACCCGGGCCGCCGCCGCGGCCTCCCGTGCCGCCTCGGCGACCTCGTCGGGCCCCGGCAGCGCCGGGCGATGCGCGCCGCCCGGCAGGTGCAGCGCCTCGGGCAGGTGGCGAGGGTCCGGGAGGTGCAGCCCGTCGGGGAGGTGGAGCGCCTCCGGCAGGTGGTCGAACAGCCCCCGCAGGCCGCCGGGCTCGGCCGCGCCCAGGGCCGGCGCCTCCCGGCGATGCGGAGTGCCCGGGCCGGTGCGCCGTGCGGCCGGAGCCGGGGGCGGGACGACGAGCCGCTCGTCGGCCGGCACCGCGGCGGCCGTCCACGCGGCGGCCAGCGCGGCCGAGCCGAGCGCCATCGAGGCGGTGCGGGAGTCGATGACGTGCACGGGCAGCGGGGCGCGTTCGGCGGCCGAGTGCGCGGCGGCGACCGTCCCGGACAGCTCGCCCGACAGGTGCACGGACACGACCGCCTCGGCCCCCGAGGCGGCGGCACGGGCGTAGGCGCGGGCGAAGGCCTTGGGCGCCGGCTGCGACGTCGACACCTTGGCGCCGCGGTTCAGCGCGTCGACGAGGTCGGCCGGGGACAGCGAGACGCCCTCGGTGAACCGCTGCCCGTCGACGACGACGTCCAGGGGCACCACGGCGATGCCCCACCGCTCCGCGGCGCCCGCGGGCAGCGCGGCCGTGGAGTCGGTCACCACCGCCACCCGGCGGCGGGGGTTTCGCATCGCGATCAGGCCGGGACCACGTTGACGAGCTTCGGCGGCACGACGATCACGGTGCGGACGCCGCGGCCGTCGAGCGCGCGCTGGACGCCCGGATCCGCCAGCGCGAGCGCCTGCAGCTCGTCCTTCGTCGCCGACGGCGACACCTCGACGCGGCCGCGCACCTTTCCGGCGACCTGCAGCACGCACGTCACCGCGTCCTCGACGAGGTAGGCGGGGTCGGCCACCGGGAACGGCTCGTACGTCAGCGACGCCGTGTGGCCCAGTCGGGCCCACAGCTCCTCGGCGAGGTGCGGCGCCACCGGCGCGGTCATGAGCACCAGCGCCTCGACGGCCGCCCGCGGCACCCGCTCCAGCGTCGTCAGGTGGTTGTTGAGCACGATGAGCTTGGCGATCGCCGTGTTCACACGCATCGCGGCCATGTCGTCCGTGACGTCGGCCACGGCGCGGTTCAGCACGCGCAGCGTCTCGGCCGTTGGCTCGTCGTCCACCACGGTGGTCACGCCGGTCTCCTCGGAGACGACGTTGCGCCACAGCCGCTGGAGGAACCGCTGCGCGCCGACGACGGCCCGCGTCTCCCAGGGCCGCGACAGGTCGAGCGGGCCCATCGACATCTCGTACACGCGCAGGGTGTCGGCGCCGTATGCCGCGTACATGTCGTCGGGCGACACGACGTTCTTCAGCGACTTGCCGATCTTGCCGTACTCCCGGTTCACCGCCTGGCCCCGCCAGGAGTAGCCGGTGGCCGACGAGCCGTCCTCCTCGACCTCCTCGGCCGGCACGTACACACCGCGCTCGTCCGTGTAGGCGTAGGCCTGGATGTAGCCCTGGTTGAAGAGCTTGTAGAACGGCTCTCCCGCGGTGACGTGGCCCAGGTCGTAGAGCACCTTGTGCCAGAACCGCGCGTACAGCAGGTGCAGCACCGCGTGCTCCACGCCGCCGATGTACAGGTCGACGCCGCCGATCGAGCCCTCGGGCTGCTCGCCGTGGCCCCGGCCCATCCAGTACCGCTCGAGCGCCGGGTCGATCACCTCACCGGTCGCGTGGGCCGGGTCGAGGTAGTGCAGGTAGTACCAGCACGAACCGGCCCAGTTGGGCATCGTGTTGGTGTCGCGCCTGTACCGGCGCGGGCCGTCGCCCAGGTCGAGGGTGACGTTGACCCAGTCCTGGTTGCGGCCGAGGGGCGCCTCGGGAACGGAGTCGGCGTCGTCCGGGTCGAACAGCCGCGGCGCGTAGTCGGGCACCTCGGGCAGGGCCACGGGCAGCGCCGAATCCGGCAGGGCGACCGGCAGGCCGTCCTCGTCGTACACCACCGGGAACGGCTCGCCCCAGTACCGCTGCCGGCTGAACAGCCAGTCGCGCAGCCGGTAGGTCGTCTTCTCCTCGCCCTGCCCGCGCGCCGCCAGCCACGCGATGATCCGGGCCTTCGCCTCGCCCACCTGCAGGCCGTCGAGGCTGATCTCGTCGTTGGACGAGTTGATGACCGTGCCGTGGTCGGTGCGCGCGGACTCGTCGTCCTCGCCCTCGACCGTGTAGATCACCGGCAGCTCGTAGGCGCGGGCGAACTCGAAGTCTCGCTCGTCGCCGCCGGGGACCGCCATGATCGCGCCGGTGCCGTACCCCATGAGCACGTAGTCGGCCGTGAACACCGGCAGCAGGTCGCCGTTCACCGGGTTGATCGCCAGGTGCCCGGTGAACACGCCGGTCTTGCGCCCGGCGTCGGCCTGGCGCTCCACCGCGGTCCGCCCGGCGGCGAAGGCGCGGTAGGAGGCGACGGCCGCCGCGGGGTCGCCGTACTCGCCGGTCCACGCCGACTTGGTCCCGTCGGGCCACGCCGCCGGCACCTCGTCGAGCAGCGGGTGCTCCGGCGCCACCACCATGAACGTCGCGCCGAAGAGCGTGTCGGGGCGGGTGGTGAAGACGTCGAGGCG
>Ga0207857_1000414_pt1 | contig 12153 bp, 11 predicted proteins | sample LuqExpMetageno22_FD_187780 | JGI IMG/M metagenome (GOLD analysis project Ga0207857, IMG submission 187780) | Tropical forest soil microbial communities from Luquillo Experimental Forest, Puerto Rico - Sample 22 (SPAdes) | ecosystem: Environmental > Terrestrial > Soil > Tropical forest ... | reverse complement strand
CCGGGCCAACCAGACGGCGCGCCGCGCGCGGTGAGGCATCGCCCGCGTCCACATGCACTCCGTCAAAACCAAACTGCTCAACCAGATCAGCACGATCATCGAGAATTAACTTGATCTTTCCGGCAGGCAAAACACGGCGCAGGATTGCAGCATCGGACGCCAGCTCGGCCTCGCTGCCCGGCTTGTTGCGATACTCCATCAGCAACACGCCTGCCGCAGCCAGTTCGCTGCCCAGCCGCTCCAGAAACGCGGCGCGCCCCACGGACGGGATCCGCGAAGAGTCGAGAATGGGATAAATCTTGGGAAATTGGAAAGCCATACCTCTAGGGTAAACCTCACCCTCTTTGAGCCCGGCATCGCTTCACTGCACGGAAGCCCGAAGAAGAGGAGCACAACAACAAGCGCCAGCCCCAGGCGATGGGACCGGCGCTTGTTCTCGCATACTTTATCGCTTACATATCGTCGGCTGACGGCCCGTAGGTGCCAGGCAACTTTACGCCCAGCAGACGCAGATACACACCCAATTGCGCTCTGTGGTGGATCACGTGATTCATCACCCACGTCCGCCAGACCACGTACTTGGGATCGTCTACCCAGGTCTGCCCGTCGCCGACCAGCTTCCAGTGCTCGTCCCACTGCTCCGGCTTGAAGGCGGCCAGAGCGGCTTTTGCCGCAGTGGTCTGGCTCTCGAACTTTTCCAGCACCTCAGTCTTGGAAGCTGGCACCCAAGGTTTGAAGTCAGCCATCTTCATCTCAAAAACGCTCTCGGTCAGGGTGGTGACTGCCCATTCCCCGATGGTTTCGGCTATATGCGCCGCCAGCCGGCCCAGTGCCATCGACTTCTCGTGCGGCTTGTAGCTCAGATCGGCATCGGCTGGAATGGCCTCCAGTATCTTGCGGGTAAGGGCAATCTCGCGGTCAAACTCGGCAATCAATTCTTTTTGAAAGTCCATCCGGCAACCTCCTTGTTGCAGGAGCAACTATAGCGCAGAAGACTGTGAAAAGGCGAATAAAAAGCAAATATTTATTTGCCGTGCACTCCTGCTATTTGGAAAGGCGCGCGTCGACTATGCGAAACCCTTCGGTGGGCGCAAATTGCGCACTTTCAGGCTCTGAAAAACTGATCTCCTTCAAGCGCTGATACATACTGCTTCCCTGCGGGTTGATACGAAGTGTTGCGATATCAATTTGCAGCAAAGGTGAATACCAGTATTCGATAACAGATGAGATAGGCTTGTCGTTGCCCATCACGCCTGTAGCAAAAGTGCGCGTTTCACGATAGTGCTGAACTTCGATGCCTTCCAATGTCTCGTTGCCCAGGAACGTGCGCGTAAGTGTCATGCGGCCGTCCTTGGATGGTCCTTCCTGCTCTGCTGTTGGCCGCATCGGCAGCCGCTCATTTGTCACGGTGCATACATGCAACGCAGTTTCGCAAACCGTTTTTGTTCCTGCCAGACGATCGTAGACGATGGATGCTTCCAGACGCGGTTCTGTTTCTTCTGCTAAGGCCACAATTTTCCGTCTTTCGCGGTACACGCTGCCCATGCTATCGCGAGCCAGAAACATGGATGACCTTTGCTGAATCGTGGTGCCATTCGGGAGAAGTATTTTGATCAGCAGTGTTGTGCGCGCAGTGAATGGCGTACCCAAGATTGGCGGTACAAGACCACCTCCGGCGATAGCGTTATTACCGTGCCTGTCGGGAGCATGCGTTACTTCTGGTTGTTGTGCAACACCTGCCGCCCCAACGGCCAGACTCAGGCTCAAAAGCCAGATTCCCCTTCGCATCGCATCCTCCGTTCTAATACCCCGGTGTAGGGTTCTTTCGCAGATCTACCATGGTGAATCCGGATGGTGGTTGGAAGAGGCTCTCTTCTGGTTCGTCGAGTTGCAATTCCTTCAACTGAAGATCTTGAGTTGAGCCACACGCGCAGATACGCTTTACGGCCAGATTTATCTTTAGCTCGGGGGAGTACCAGAACTCGCGTGTTGAAACCAGTGGCTTATCGTTGCCTTCAGCGCCAGCATTTGTGGTGCGCGTTTCCAGTGTGCGTTCCACCGCATGTGCATTGAGCAGCTCTGTTCCCTTCTTCTCCCGGGTCAGATAACTCTTCCCATCGCGTGAAAGTCCTTCAGGCTCATCCCAGAACCTGACCTGCGGCACAAAATTTGTCTTCTTGCAGATATGCTCGGCGACCTCGCATGTGATTCGGGTGCGAGCCGGCGTATCGAAGATGCTGATCGACGTCACCTTGGATTCGCGGTTGGAGCCTACAGGTTCAATGGTTCGCCGCTCCTGGTGCACTCGTCCCTGGCTGTCGCGCGCTACCAAATTGAAGAAACTTGCGCGTACGGTGGTGCCATCGGCCCATTGGTTGGTCAAGGTCACCACGAGCTTTCCGCGAAATGGCGCCCCGGGGATATGCGGTATATCGAGTCCTTCGATATGGCCACGGACGCCCAGATCGTGAGGAGGAGGTGCTTGGTTCGGCAGCTCTTGCGCCCTACCCGGAATCGCGCAACAGCCGGACGCAATGACCAGAGCAATCAACATACGTTGCATAACTTCGCCCTCGAGGATCGGCCACAGTATAGCTCGCTCATAAGCTCAGCATATTGAATACTACAAAAACAAAAAAGCGGCTGACAGTGCAGCCGCTTTTGTTTTATTGAATGGAGTACTAGCTCTTCCGCCGCTCCAGAAAATACTCCATGAACTTGGTATCGAAGCGGCCTGCCCGGAAGTCTTCATCCTGGAAAATCTCCTGGTGCAGTGGAATCGATGTAAAGATGCCTTCTACGATGAACTGGCTCAGGGCCCGCTCCATGCGTGCCATGGCCTCCTCGCGCGTGGCGCCGTAGGCAATCAGCTTGGCAATCAGCGAGTCGTAATAAGGCGGAATCACGCCCTCGGCATACTGCGCCGTATCCACGCGAATGCCATTGCCACCCGGCACATTGAAGGCTGTGATCTTGCCGGCCGACGGCGTAAACTTCACCGGGTGCTCGGCGTTGATGCGGCATTCAATGGCGTGGCCGCGCATTTCCAGCTTCTTGGGCAGAATCGCGTCCAGCTTTTCGCCCTGGGCAATGCGCAACTGCGCCTTCACCAGGTCCACACCGGAGATGGCTTCGGTGATGGGATGCTCCACCTGGATGCGGGTGTTCATCTCAATAAAATGGATCGAACCATCGGTATCCATCAGGAACTCGACGGTACCAGCGTTCTGGTAGCCGATGTCCTTCAGACACTTGGTCAGCGTGCGGCTCAGCTCGGCGCGGATCTCCGGCGTGATCTGCAGGCTGGGCGCTTCTTCAATCAGCTTCTGGTGCCGCCGCTGGATGGAGCACTCGCGCTCAAAGAGTGTGGCCACATTGCCGTGCTGGTCGGCCAGCATCTGGAACTCGATGTGGCGCGGCTGCTCAATGAACTTCTCCATGTAGAGCTCGCCGTTGCCGAAGGCGTTAGCCGCCTCGGTGTTGGCCGCATGGTACAGATTCGGCAACTCCTCGGCCGAGCGCACAATGCGCATGCCGCGTCCGCCGCCGCCAGCCTTGGCCTTCAGAATCACCGGATAGCCAACCTTCGCGGCCCACTCCAGCGCATCTTCTACGCCCGCGACAATGCCGTCCGAGCCTGGCAGAATCGGCACGCCGGCCTTCTTCATGGCCTGACGAGCTTTTTCCTTCTCGCCCATCAGCCGCGTCACTTCCGGCGGCGGTCCGATGAACTTGATATTCGATGCCCGGCAGACCTCGGCGAAGTTGGCATTCTCGCTCAACAGGCCATAGCCGGGATGGATCGCGTCCACATCGGCGATCTCTGCGGCTGAAATCACGGCAGGAACATTCAGATAGCTATCGGACAACCTGGGCGGGCCAATGCAGATGGCTTCATCGGCAAAGCGCACGTGCAGCGAGTTGCGATCCGCCTCGCTATACACGGCCACGGTCCGGATGCCCAGCTCCCGGCATGCGTTGATAACGCGCAGCGCAATTTCGCCGCGATTGGCAATCAAAACCTTACGAAACATCCATTCCCTCAAGCTAAGTTAGTGCGGTTAGCGGGGTGATCGCGGTTGGAGCATTACGGTCGGAGCGGCTCACCTGCAGAACGCCACAAAGGCACATCGGCAGGGCTTTCTTCGCCAACCCCGTTTGCTCCATTGCTTTTCCTAGCTGACGCGTACCGCAAACAGGGGCTGACCGTATTCGACCGGCTGCCCGTTGGTGGCCAGAACCTTGACGATCTCGCCTGTCACATCCGATTCGATCTCGTTCATCAGCTTCATGGCTTCCACAATACCGACAACCTTGCCCTTCTCTACGTGGTCGCCAGGAGAAACAAAGGAGGCGGCACCCGGGGAGGGGGAGCCGTAAAAGGTGCCTACAATCGGCGACTTTACTACATGCAGATCAGCATCATTGTCTGCTACCGCCGCAGCAGCCGGAGCCGCAACAACCGCGGCTGCAGCCTGCGGAGCCACAATGGCTCGCGCCATATCCACCAACGGTGCCGGGGCAGCAGCCGTTTGGGCAAACTTCAACCGGATCTTCGTGTCGCCACGGTCCAGATCAAATTCCGCCACTTGGTATTCCTTCAGGAATTCAACCAGCTCTTTCAGATCCTTGATGTCTTCAGGTTTCATTTTTTCCTTGATGCCGCGCTCATACGCGGAGAGTTTCTCTACAGCTCGATCAGTGCCTTCGGCGAGGCTGCCGTCAACACTTCGCCTCCGGTTGCCGTTACCGCAACCATGTCTTCAATGCGCATGCCGAACTGGCCTTCCAGGTAGACCCCCGGCTCGATGGTGATCACCATCCCAGCCTGCAGGCGCGTCGATTGGCCAGCGCCAACCCGCGGCTGCTCATGGATCTCCAGTCCCACGCCGTGGCCGGTGGAGTGCGTAAACGCCTCGGCCAATCCCACTCTGCGCAGAACACCCCTGGCTGCCTCGTCGACCTCCGCACAGCTAGCACCAGCGCTCACTGCCTGTATGGCCGCCTCCTGAGCTTCCAGCACCGCTTGATACGTTGCTCGCTCGGCGGTCTTTGGCGTGCCAAGGTAAATGGTACGCGTCATATCCGAGCAATACCCGTTGAGGATAACACCGAAGTCCATGGTCAGGAAGCCGCGCTTGGGCAGCACCGTGGCCGTTGCACGGGCATGCGGCATGGCTGAACGCTCGCCGGAGGCCGCGATGGTCTCAAACGACATTCCCTCCGCGCCCAGTTGCCGGGCCTTGTGCTCCAGCTCTGCCGACACGTCGATCTCGCGTAGACCGGGCCGAATGTAACCCAGAATATGGTCGAAAAGCTGGCAGCCCAGAGCCGCAGCCTGGCGCATTAGCTCCAGCTCGTCAGAGTCCTTCACCATCCGCAGTGCTTCGATGGCCGGGCTAGGAAGCGCGGTCAAAAAGCTCTTGCGCAGTTTGGAAGGGAGAGATTCTTTCCAGCGCGCCAGATCGGCCACGGTGGTCTTGGTGGCGTCAAAACCGGCAAACTCCACGCCCGGCTGAGCTGCCAGCCACTGCACGGCGGAAACCGCAGGCGGTCCCTGCACAATCTGGACGCGCGCTGCATTGACTTCAGCGGCGGCCTGGGTCTTGTAGCGTCCGTCGGTAAACAGGCTCGCACCCCGGCGATGTATCGCCAGTGCAGCACTAGATCCTGTAAATCCAGAGAGATAGCGGACGTCTGGCAGGTGGGTTACAACAATGCCGGAGAGCCCGGCACGCGTCAGCTTGCGGCGTAAAGAGCCAATACGACGTAAATGGTCCACGGAGATTGGTATATCACACAGCCCACCTGCGGTGGGGTTGACCGCCTTGGGCCAGGACACGATGCTGCAGTGTCATCTGCCCCACGACAAGTGGCTGCATGCAGTGCTTACTTCTCCGCCGGAGTAATGTTGCTCACCGGCATATCCCAGTGGGCCAGCAGAATTTCAAAGCGCCGCTGCTCTTCCTTTTTGTAGGTCTCCTGATCCGGCCAGAGCTCTTTGGTCAGTCGTGGAACCTCCGGGTTAGCGGTGGTGGCCAGAGTGGAATTCTTATAGGTGATCGTCACCCGGTAGTCCCAGCGCCCGTCCTCGGTGCCGTGGTTGGCCGGGGTCTCGATCTTGAGCGCGATCAGCCGTCCAGAAGCCAGTTCCTTCTTCAGGAGCGGATAGTGGTTCTTCAAAAACAGGTCAAGAAACTCCTGCTGATGCCCCCACTGCACTTTGTAGTAGTACTCCATCGTGTAAGGTTGGCCCTCTCCGCCCTGGGGCGGAGGTCCCTGTGCCCAAACCGCGGTTCCGGCCACTGCCACTACGGCCAGCAACACCATCGTCCAAAGAATTTTGCGCATCGCTTCCCCTCCAGTCGGGAGTACAAGCATTCTACCCGCAATCCCGTCAGGATTTACCCCTTCGTCTTATGCCGTGATCACGCCTGGAAAGCAAGTGAAGGGTTCGGTTAGAACCTTCCAGTAGGGCATGAACCGCCAGCGTGAATTCCCTGTAAGCGCAAAATGCAAAGGATGGAACTCGTCTTTCTTCAACTGGTGGATCAAGTCCTCCGGCTGACCGCCCGCGACCCGCAGCCGTGCACTATCGGAGCCAACCAACGCCATCAGCACAGGACCGTACTCCAGCGCATAGCGTTCGCAACCCTCCATCCGGTCCAGTCCCACATACTTTGTCATGCGGAACCCGATCGGCAGCCGGAAGTCGATCACGTCTCCGGTCTTCCATGTGCGTGCCAACGTCACATAGCTTCCCGGTTTGCCGGTAGCTGTTTGCTCGCCATTCACCGCAATCGCCATGGGTCCGGAGGCCCACTGCGGCACGCGGATACGTACCTTTGCTTCAGCCGGCGCCGCGCAAGTTACCTCAATTTTCACTTCAGGTTTTTCTGGAAAGTGACTGACAAGCTTTGCAGTTATTGCTGCGCCATTCTGCTGCCACTTCACCTCGGAGGGCTCGAACAGGTTCACAAAAACCCCATCCTCGGCCACAGAGAAGATGTATTCGGCCAGCGATCCCAACAGCCGCGTTCCCTGCCCTTCGCAGCAGGAGTTGGTGCAGAGCGTCTCCAGCAAATCCCCCTTCATGCCGCTCAGCCGCGTGTGGTAGTTGATTCCCTTGCCCCGCACCTGATTGGCCAGCCCTACGTTGTAAATTGACTTCTCAATCTCCGCCGCAAACCGTTCCGCTTCCGGCTCCATGTTGAGCAGCCTCTGGTTCAGCTTCACCCAGAAGACACTGCCACAGGTTTCGCCCGTCTCGCAGAACGGCGCTTGCGCTTCCAGACGATAGCTTTTGGGCGGAAACTCACCCATCTCGGTAATCGCAATCGATCCGCCCACGTGCTCCCAGTTGTCGTGATAGAGCTGCCAGGCGCCATCGACGGCGTCCTTGTAACGCTTCTCGCCGGTTGCGCGGTACAGGTCCAGATAGGCTTCAAAGTCCGTGATCAGGTAGTTGTGCGGCCGGTCGTAAGGATATTGCCAGACCATATCCACATCGCGTTTTGCCAATCCCTCCAGCCAATAATTCTCCTGGTAATAGCGTTGGATCACCTGCAGGTCTTCCGGCTTGCCCACCGGCGTAAAGTACATCCGTGTGTTGGCGATCATGCCTTGCACGCCCTGTGCTCCGCCGCGCATCAGCTTGGGCAATTGCGGGCAGCGGTCAAACCAGTCATAGAAACCACGCAGCAGCGTGAATGCCTTTGGATTGCCGCTGATTCCAGCTTCAATCAGCCCATGCGTCACCCATGCGCGTGTGTAGCCGCCGCGCTCTGAGCACAACATCAGTTCCTCTGGATAGGCCATGATGTACCCGTTTGCCTGCTTGCATTCATCGATGCCATCCACAATCTCGTTCATAGCCTCGCGCAACCGCGGATGCTCCATCCACCGCAACGTGTTGGCCGCGCCCATCAAAAACCTGCCTGCCGAGGAGCCGGGCAGCGATGTATCCCAGAAGTGAATGGGCGGCCTCAGCCCCGCACGGACGGGCTTACCCGCACGTTCGCGAAATGGCCGCAGCATCTCGTCAACCGAGTAGGAGCCCAGCAGATAGGTGATGTTGTCTTCCATCGCTCGTTTGAATGGTCCTTCGCCCAGCGTTACGCCCCCGAGCGGAGCTATGGCTCGATCCGGTACGCGCTTCCAACCCATTGCTGCTGTCACGTTGGCTGGGTTGTCGGTCACAACGCCTTCACCCATCGGCCGCTCGGGACGGGTCAGTTGGGCCAGATCCTTCGGATTGCCCAAGTGCGCATCCGCCGTCACCGCGCAGCGCACGGCCACATCGCGTCCGCCGGAGAGGATGCCCAGCTTGTTCAACGCCAATTGGTAGCCTGCGCCGTCTTGCGACTTCCTCAGCTTCAGCGCGGTTAGCCGCACAAAGCGCCCTGCTGCGCCATCCACGCTGAACTCCCTGATTTCGTCATAAGGCTCGGCAAAGTCGTTCTGGGCGAAATCCACCAGCACCCGGGGGTGAGCGAACTCCGGATCGTCGGCCGCTTCCACGCGGAAACGCGCCGGGAAGCCGTAGCCTGTTCCCCGCAGATCGCCCAAGCCGAAGGCCGGATAGATGCGTATCGTATCCGTCTGCTGGCGCACGCCCAGGTCAATCTGTACCCATGTTGGCGCATCAGCGGTATGCGAGAGCTTGGAGACGTAAGGCCGATACCATGTTCCCGCCGCCCACGCCATTTGTCCCAGATTCTTCTGCGTCGCATCTGCGGCCAGCGCGGCCTGCGGATGTACTGTTCCCCAAGCGGCCAGCGCCGCTCCGGACTTCACAAACACACGTCGATCCATCTGCACAGCTATCTCCGGAGAACCAGGCATTCCGGGTCTTGTGCGAGACGGATGTCCGCTTCAGCGGCCTGTCCGTTCCCTTCTGCCCGGTGCCCGCACTCTAGAAAAGCCCTTGCTGCTGTGTCAAGGCAGCGTGCAAGACGTCAGAAAGCTTGCAGTATTGGTCGCACGGGGTTTCGTATCAAAAAAAACGGCCCCCGTGTTTGACGGGGGCCAAGTTGCCTTGGTTCTCTCGCTGTGCGAGAGCTTGATGGCGGCCGATCGGCCTGGGTGCCGGTGGTGCGGAAAATACCTCGGGGAGAGGGGGTGTTGGCCTTTCAGCCATCCGCACCGGTCAAAGCTGTCACATCCTGGGGAGACGTAACGGCCCGGGCCGCCAAACTTGTTGTTCTCTCCGTCCAAGTTGCCGATCTCTTGAGGGATCGGTCAGCCTTTTAGCCGGCGTAGCCAGCTTCGGACGGTAGAAAAAATCCTGTGAGCGTTCTTCCCGCTCGCCTTCTCTATGGCATGTGCCATGCCATACTCATCCCTTACGGGAAACTTTTCAGTAAGACACTGATAAAGATGAAGATGTATGCCGAGAATTTATTTATTTCCAGCCTAGAGCCTAACCGTAGCTACGTATGCGCAGTGTAAAAATTACATGATCGAGTAAGTTTTACGTGGTAAAAAATTACACGATTGCATCGCTTGTTTTTCCAGCGGCCAATGACGCGTCCCTTTTGAACAAGGCAAAAAGCCCCTCCGCTCGAAGAGTGGAAGGGCCTTTGAGGATCTGGATGATTGGCTCGTGCTTGCTACTTGCTTTCCACCTGGACGATCCGGATTTCAGGGAAAGCGCCATCCCAACCTGACGCAACACCATCGAAAGCCAGCCTGAACTCCTTGGAGGTTCCGGGCTTCAGTGGGTCGCTGGCCGCAGTTTCCACGTCCACGTAAGGAACGCGCGTCCGGATCAGCTTCAGTGGCTGGGTGTTATTCTGTACGACTTCGTGCGCGTAGTTGCGGAACAGAATCTGGATGCTGGCGCCGGTTACCGTCTTGTTCCCGGTGTTTTCCAGCACACCGTCTACGTAGGTCACCTTGCTGCCCGCCAGATTGCCCGATTCGCTCATCTGCAGGTGGGTGATCGGCAAGCTCGCCGCGTATGGATCCAACGGAGCCGAGATCGGCGTCACGGTGGGGCCCTTTTTGCCGTGCTCCAACACGACCACAACCACCAAAACCACCACCGCCACCACGGCAGCCGCGATCGCCATCGGAACCCAGTTACGTTCCGTTGGCGCGTCAGGACGAATCAGTTCAGGACCAGTGTTCACAGCCGTGATTTTACACCGTTACCATGGGAATCAGATCTCCCCTCATCTTCTGATCCCAAAGCAGAACGACCCTCCCATTCTGCCGATAGGGAGGACAGGGGGAGGGAGAATATTCTTTTTTTCTTCTCCGGGCATCTCCACAAGGTCATCAGCGTCTAATTGAGTAGCTATACACCGGATAATTGCCGGCAACATTCGGAACCGGTGGCACTTACCACTCGTACTACTAGCCGTATGATTTGCCGTAAGGCATGAAAGGCAGGCCAAGATGAAGCCCTTCCCTGAGTTCACCGCTCCCACTCCGCCCGCTCTTTCCAGCAGCACGGCCGACAGGGCCTATCAAGGCGTCACCATTGTCGCCATGATCCTCTTGCTGGTTACTCTCTGGGCTTTTTAGCCCACACGCTTACGCAAGCAGAACGGGCGAAGCCAGACTCGGCTTCGCCCGTTTCATTTTCCAGACAGTTCAAGCCAAAACAGCGGTTTCGGCTCCTGAGAAGGATGTTCATCCGAACCGCGCCCGCTTGATGCCGGTCTGACGGCAATCTTTGCCCGTCATCTTCACGCGGATGCACATTTCCGAGAGCCGCGACAGCATCCGGTCGCCGATCCGGTCGCCCAGGGTAGGTTCCCGGGCCGCACGTTCCGTGTCGCTGCGGGCGCCGCCTCCGGCCTGCAGGTCGGCATAGTTGGTGGTAATGATGGTGGTCTGCTTGTCGTTGTAGCGCGTATTCAGAATCAGGGCCACGGTGTCCCACACCCACTCGTTGGGCTTCTGCGCTCCCAGATCGTCCAGTACCAGAACTTCCGCTGCAAACACTGGTTTCAGCAGTTCCAGTTCGGTGGTGTTCACCTGCGGGTTATAGCTGTTCTGGATGTTCTTGAGCAATTCGCGGTAGTCGCAGAATAGCCCCTTCACGCCCTTCTCGCGCACCAGCCGCTGTAGTACGCCCACGGCCAGGTGCGTCTTACCCAGGCCCATGGTGCCGGTAAACAGCAATCCCTTGCCGCTGGTATTTACCGGGTACTCGTCCACAAACCGGCGCGCCGTCATCAGCGCCTCACTGAGCGAGCTATCGGCTCCGTGATAGATCTCAAACGACTCCAGCGAGCAGTCGCGGTAACGCTCCGGAATTCGCGCGGCGGCAATCCGGCGCTGCTCCCGCTCGATTTGCTGACACGGACAGGGCCTCGATACCCATTTGCCTTCCGGGTTCACCACCTGTACCAGTCCTACTCCATCGCAAATCGAACAAACTTCCATCGGCTCGCCTTCCTCTCTCTCCAGCCTAGCGCAGCCGGACGTTTCCTGCCGCGGTGCAAACCGGATGCTGATGTGGGAAAGTCTCCCGCTGTCTTACACGGCCCTTTTGCAGCCTGCAAACCGGCCGGTGATGGTTGTACGTTTTCTGTGTTCGAGTCTGCTCCGGCTAGAAGACGCCCTCACGGTTGGCGGCGAAAGACATAAAGATATATCCTGGCAGCAGGCCAAATCCACGAGCTATTTGCCTCTCCAGTGGTGCATTTGCGCCCACATTGTGCAATGGAGACTTTAATCTTTTTCCATTTGCTGCACCATAGTACTCCACCCTCAAGTTCAAAGTGTCCAGGAATAGGTCGATCATGTCCCGTTTCAAGTCATTTCTGTCTTAGAGCGAACATTGAGACTTATCGTTTCCTGGGGATTTTCGACACTGTCCGAAATTAGGGCAGCACTGTCCATCTTTGACGCATACTGTACAGATTTGAGCCAGCAAGCAGGAGCGTGTCCTATTTTGCGGGCACCCTCCTGCCTTCCCCGCACCCCGTACAATGGTTTCCGAACTTTATTGTGCCTTTCAGCTCCACTGAAAACGGCACTCTTTCAGGAGATCCTTCCATGTATCGCATTGCTCCGCGCCTTGTTCTCTCCCTTTTGCTTCTTCTATTTACGTTGCCGGTAGCCGCGCAAACGCCCGCTCCAGCCGCGCCTCCAGCTCCTGTTCCAGTTCGTCCTCAACAACTGCCTGATTGGCCCAAT
>Ga0207857_1000412_pt1 | contig 12196 bp, 9 predicted proteins | sample LuqExpMetageno22_FD_187780 | JGI IMG/M metagenome (GOLD analysis project Ga0207857, IMG submission 187780) | Tropical forest soil microbial communities from Luquillo Experimental Forest, Puerto Rico - Sample 22 (SPAdes) | ecosystem: Environmental > Terrestrial > Soil > Tropical forest ... | reverse complement strand
CGACGAAGCCGACGAGCCCACCGGGGCGCGCGATGTCGAGCGCCGTCTGCATGGACTCCTTGGTGCCGACGCACTCCAGGGCGCTGTCGGCGCCCACGCCGTCGAGCAGGTCGAGGACGTGCGCCACGCCCTCCTCGCCGCGCTCGGCGACGAGGTCCGTGGCCCCGAACCGCGTGGCGAGCGCCTGCCGGGCGGGGTTGCGGCTCATCACGACGATGCGCTCGGCGCCCAGCCGCTTCGAGGCGATCACCGCGCACAGCCCGACCGCGCCGTCGCCGACGACGACCACGGTCGACCCCGCGCCGACCCGCGCGGACCGCGCGGCGTGGTGCCCGGTGCCCATGACGTCGCTGCACGTCAGCACGCCCGGAAGCAGCTCGTCGGACGGCACGCCCGGCGCCACGACGAGCGTCCCGTCCGCGTACGGCACGCGGACGTACTCGCCCTGGCCGCCGTCGGCGAACAGCCCGTCGTCGTTGACCGCGCCCCAGGAGCCGCCGTGCACGCACGAGGTCTGGACGCCGTTGCGGCAGTGCACGCACGTGTTGTCGCTGATGGTGAAGGGGGCGACGACGAAGTCGCCCGGCTTCACGCCCGCGACGTCCGCGCCGACCGCCTCGACGACGCCGACGAACTCGTGGCCGATCCGCCGCGGTTCCTTGGTCGCGTGGATTCCGCGATACGCCCAGAGGTCGGAGCCGCAGACGCAGGCGGCGGCGACGCGGACGAGCGCGTCGGTCGGCAGCTGGATCGTCGGGTCGGGGACCTGCTCGAGGCGGACGTCGTGGGGGCCGTGGATGACGGTGGCGCGCATGACGCCCATCCTGCCGTGCCGGGCGCGCCAGGTATCGGGACGGCTTGTCCCGGCTCCTTCGGAGGCGAACGGACCTCTCCGGAAGGGTCGCCGCCATGCCCGGTCACTTCACCCACGTGTACACCGCGCGCCGACTCGCCGACTGGCTCGGCGAGAACCGCACCTTCAACCCGCTGGACGCCGGCGACGGCGTCGAGGCCCTCGCCGGGGGCCTGTTCGGGCTGACACCGCAACGCTGCAGCCAGGTCATGACGAAGTGGCCGATCTACACGAACATCGGCGCGATAGGCCCCGACCTGTTCTTCTTCTGCCAGGACTACGCGAGCGGGCCGCTGGCCGAGGCCCCGTTCGAGGACGACGTCCTCATGCTCGCGATGTCGGTCTACTACTGGATCGACAAGGCGAAGGACGAGGAGTGGGAGCCGCTCCTGGCGATCCTCGCGGAGGTCGACGGCACGTTCGCCTCGATCGTCCGGATCCTCATCAAGCTCAAGAAGATCTGGGACGACTTCGTCGCCGTCTGGGACGCCACCATCGGCCCGATCGTCGATGCCGCGACGCAGGTGCTCGACGACCTGACGGGCGGCATCCTCACCGCCCTCGGCGACGCGATCACCGAGCTCGTCACGGCCCTCAAGCAGGTCGCCGAGGAGGAGCTCATCACCTTCGCCGACATCTTCTCGTGGTTCGCGCTGAAGATGCGGGGCGGGTACGACGAGCAGTCGTTCCTCTGGAGCGACATGCTCCACTACCGCAAGACCACGACCATGGCGCGCAACCTCTTCCTCGAGGCGCAGCGGCAGTTCGACGAGGACCACGACCAGGACAAGCTCGAGCAGTTCCAGGCGTTCGCGCTGGGCTGGGTCGCCCACCTCGGGACCGACACGATCGACCACTCGTTCGTCAACGAGCAGGCCGGTGGCCCCTTCCGCACCCACTGGCAGCGGCACCACCTCATCGAGAACCACATCGACGCGTGGAACTACCGGCAGGCCGGCGTCGGCGGCGGGCTCCCCCAGGACGTGCTCGCCGCGACCGACGTGTACCCCGACCTCGCACGCAGCGCCTTCGTGTTCGCCGTCGCGCTCGACCAGGACAACCCCAACGGCTTCCAGCGCCCCGCGACGCTGCCCGACGACCGGACCGCGGCCAAGGACGCCGTCGACGTCGACGGGTTCATGCCCGGCTGGCTGGCCGAGGGCATCGTCCGCGCGCTCGTCGCGACGTACCACGTCGACGGCGAGCCGCAGCCGAGGAACCTCGGCGGCGGCGCCTTCCAGGCCGGCATCGGCGGCTTCAAAGGAGCGCTGCAGGACATCCTGGACACCGCGGGGATCCACGTGGACAAGCCGATCGACGACGTCCTCGCGGCGGTCGCTCCCGACCCGGGGTTCGAGGTGCCGGACGGCTACCCCCTGCCCTGGGAGGTCCAGACCTCGTACCGATTCATGACGAGCTTCTACCGACTCTCGTTCTGGGGCGGATTCGACCTCGACAAGCCCAAGGAGCCCGAGCTCATCATCTGGCCGCCGGCGAGCGACCTCTCCGACATCGCGAGCGTTCCCGACCTCTCCGGCCCCTCGAGCGGCGACCCGCTGCAGGACGTCTGCTCGGCGATCAAGTCCTTCCTCGACTGGCTGACCCACGAGGCGGAGGCGATCGGCAAGCTCATCGGGGACATCGTCAAGGCGATCGCATCCCCCGGCACCTACCCGGTCCGGTGGGGGCTGTACCAGGTGGCGATGTGGGCCTGGGACATCGTGACGACGACGCACGAGATCATGGCCCACACCGGGTTCGTCATGCCCCACGGCGAGATCGTCAAGGACGGCGAGCTCGCCCAGCCCAACGAGATCGACCACGCGCTGATCACGCTGGGCAGCACGGTCGACGGCGCGTTCCTGCAGGCGCTCAGCGACGCGACCGACCCGTTCGGGAACCTCGACCGCGACCCGGGCCTCATCATCGAGCCGACGAACCCGCGCAACCTCCTCACGCCGTTCCTGCCCGTGCGGCCGTCGCAGCTGCAGGACCAGCAGGGGGCGATCGCCAAGCCGAACGAGTACGAGCGTCCGTGGGCGTACCCGTTGATCTCACGCCGCAAGGACAAGAGCCTGTACGTCACGCCGACCGAGCTGTCGGACGTGACGCGGGAGCTGCAGGAGCTGGGCGTCGACGAGCGCCTGGCCCAGTGGGTGCACAAGGCCCTCGGCGGGTCGGAGGGCCGGGCGATGACCGGGCCCTACCCGACCGGCGCGACGCCCGACGAGGTGTTCTTCCGCACCGACCGGCACGTGGCTCCCGGCGAGCGGAGGGCCTACGAGGTTGCGCCCACGCCCGCCTTCACGGACGCGATCAACGAGCAGCTCATCGGCCGCGACGGCGCCACCGACCACAGCCCCCTCGGCGATGCGATCCCCTTCGCGGCGTACCTCGTCGGGCGCGTGCTCGACACGGCTGAGGGAGCCGTGCCGGACTTCAACCTCGACGCCGACCGCGGCTACGGCTACCGCGCGTGGGACTGGATCCGCGGCACGGCACAAGGCGAGAACCCGAGGCACCAGGCCTACGCCAAGCCGCTCGTCGAGAGCGAGGGCAGCGACGGCACCGGAGCCGACGGCTGGCAGGGCGCGGTCGAACGTCCGATGAGCCTGGTCAGCTCGCTGAGCGACCCGATCCAGCACGGGCTCCTGCTGCACTACACGGAGGCTCCCGCGAAACCCGGCGGCCAGGCGCCCGACCACGGGATCGTCCTGGGACCGGTCGGCCGGCTCGCCGGCGCCGCGGTCGAGCTGCCGCAGGCCCAGGCGGCCAAGACCCCCGCGAAGGGCCGAGCCGCCACGCGGAAGGGGGTCCGGTGATGAGCGCCCACGAGCACACGCACGACGACGAGCGTTGCCGCGACTGCGGCTGCCGCACGGAGGCGATCAGGGACCTCGTCGACGCCGTCAGCGTCCTGGCCTGCGGGTGCGACTGCCACGACCACCACCGCACGGCGGGGCACGGCCACGGCCACGGCGGCGGGCACGGTCACGGGGACGGCCACGGCCGCGGCCACGGCCACGGCGGCGGCGGGAAGGGCGGCGGGCGGGGCCCCGGCCGGCCCACCCGCACCCCCGGCACGGACGACGGCGGCCTGGGAACCCCGCTCACGCCCGGGGACGTCAACCACCCGCCCAAGCCCGGCCACTGGCCCGGCCCGCGCAAGGACATGCACCTGCCGTTCCTGTTCATGCGCGCGTTCCCCGGCGACACCGGCACCCGCCCGACTCCTCCGGGAGTGCCGTTCTGGGAGAGCCCGGACGTCTACATCCTCGGCGGCGTCCACCCGTCGGTGGCTCCGGACAAGCCCGCTCAGCTCGGCCAGACGGCGCTCGCAGGCCAGGACAACACCGTGTACGCCCACGTGTGGAACCTCGGCCACGCGCCAGCACGCGCGGTCGTCGTCGAGTTCTACTGGTGCGACCCGTCGCTCGGGTTCAACCCGGTCGGCGCGCACCTCATCGGCACGGCCCTCACCTGGCTCGGCTCCCGCAGCGACCCCGATTGCCACAAGGTCGTCAAGTGCCCCGAGAGCTGGCGCGCGACCTTCACCAACGGCGGCCACGAGTGCCTCCTGATCCGGGTGTTCGACGTCGCCGCGGACCCGATGACCACCCCGGAGTGGGACGCCTCCCAGAACCGGCACCTCGGGCAGCGCAACATCCACGTCATCCCGGCGGGCACCGGCCCGGACGGCCCCCTCACGCTCGCGGTGGGGCAGCTCTTCGGCGGCACCGCCACGATCACCGTGGCGCGGCAGGCGCCGACGACGATGCCCTGGCTCCAGCTGCACACGATGCAGCGCGGAGTGTTCCCCGGCCAGGCCGTCGGCACCGGGCCGCTGGTGCTCGGACGGCCGGGGACGGCGGGCGGGACCGCGCCGGTCACGGCGGCCGACGACGGCGCGCAGGTGCAGTTCGTCACCGGCGACGCCCCGCCGCCCGCCGGCCAGGCGCACGTGTACCGGGTCACCGCCGAGCAGGACGGCACGGTCTTCGGCGGCTACACGGTGGTGCGCCTGGGCGGCTGAGGCATCGCGGCACCGGTGGGGCCGGCGGGAGGCGACGCCGACGGGAGCACGGCCGGTAGGCTCGCCCGCGTCGGGCCTGTAGCTCAGTTGGTCAGAGCGCCGCGCTTACACCGCGGAGGTCGTCGGTTCGAGACCGGCCGGGCCCACCCCTCACTAGGCTCGCGGCCGTGGACAGCGGGATTGCCAGCACGCCGGAGCCGCCCTACACCGCGGTGATCTTCACGAGCGTGCGCACGGACGTGGACGACGACTACGCGGACACCGCCGACGAGATGGTCCGGCTCGCCGCGCAGCAGCCCGGGTACCTCGGCCACGAGAGCGCGCGGGAGGGCGTCGGCATCACGGTCTCCTACTGGCACGACGAGCGCGCGGCGCTCGCGTGGAAGGCGATCGTCGAGCACGTCGGCGCCCAGCGACGCGGCCGGCGCGACTGGTACCGCGACTACACCGTCCGCATCGCCACCGTGCACCGGGCGTACACGATGTCGACGTCGACCTTCGACTGACGCGGGACCTGGCGAGCGGGTCGAGCGGCCGCGCGCCGCCGACTACCTCCTCACCGACGGCCCGGACTGCCGCCGGCCCTCGGCGTTCGCGGTACACCGCCTCTGAGGACACGGCCGCCGCCGGAATCAGTGGTGGCGGGTCCCCTGCGGAGACTGTGGCTCGGGATCGCCTGCCACGAGCGCGCGGTCGTTCCCGTCGTCCGACGCCTCGCGGTTGACGTTGTCATCGATCAAGGGGCGCCGTGCGACGCCGCGGCGCGCGACCTGGGCGAAGACCAGCACCCACAGAACGACGACCGCCGCGTTGCGCACCACCAGCGCGATCGTCGGGCCTACCCAGCCGCCCGGGATCCCCTCGTAGAACCAGGGGAAGAAGAGCTGCGTCGCGCCGGCGACGACGAGGACGAGCGCGCCAACCGCGCGCCAACCCGGCAGCGTGAGTGCCACCGCCACGACCAGGGGCGCAGCCAGCCAGCACATGAACTGCGGCGACCCCACCTTGTTGAAGACCAGCGTCGTCAGGACCGCTAGCAGCGCGCCGCGCGCCAGGAGCTCGGCCCGCACGGCGGGCCGCTCCCAGAGCGCATCCCCCAGCGTCCGGCGGCGCCACCAGACGACGGCGCCCACGACGAGCAAGGCGGCCGGCAGCAGGACCCCGAGCAGGTCGGCGATCGCGCTCGTGCCGGGCCCGGCGATCTCCCAGGTGTTGAGCACCGAATTCGGCGAGGGCGCCGACCTCTCGTCGAAGAGCGCGTCGATCAGCCAGGGCGTGCCCGCGGGGGCCTCGATCTGCAGGCCGCGACTCCCCTGCTCCCCCAGGAAGGAGAAGGCGTGACCGTCCGCTCCCAGCATGACGGCACCGCCGACGACCCCCGCGCTGAGCGCCGCCGCAGGCATCACCACTGCGCACCCACGGCCGGCGGCTCACCGCGAGCAACGGGAGCACCATCGCGGCCGGCGCCACCTTGATCCACGCTCCGACGGTCAGGAGCAGCGAGGCCACCGCGGGCCGGTCGAGCGCCACGAGCAGCGCGATCACGACGAGCGGGACCACGACCGCGTCGAGGCGGGCGATCGCCACCGGCCCGAGGAGCAGCAGGAACGCCGACCACCACCACACCGCGCGCACCCCGCCACGGCGGCGAAGCAGCATCACGCATGCGCCGAGGTCGAGCGTCGCGATCATGACGCACCAAGCGAGGACGTACCCATCGGGCGGGAACACGGCCGGGACGAGCATCGGCACGAGCGCGAGAAGCGGGTAGACCCACGGTGTATCGAGCACGGGCCAACCCGCTCCCGAGGCCCCCGACTGGACCCAGCCCCGGTAGAAGTACAGGTCGTTGAAGGCGACGCCCGGCGCGAGGAAGACTCCGGCGACGACGAGCCACACGTGCACGACGACGAAGGCGGCGACCGCCAGGACTACCCGGCGCGGCGGCCGCGTCCACCGGCGGGCGCGCTCCGGCCGCGCCGCGGCGCCGCGTCGACCCACCGATTCCACCCCCTGACCAGGGGGAACGTAGCGGCGCCGGCCTCGGCCGTCCATGGGCCGAAATGCCCTTCACGCGCGTCTCGCGCACGCGACGTAGGTTGGAGAAGAACTACCCGAGGCGCCCCGCCGGCGCGAAGGGAAGTGATCCTGATGACCGTGTCGAAGGCGCACACCGACCGCCGCGAGCGGGCCATGCTGCGCTTCTTCCGCATGGTGGACCCGATGACCCGCCGCATGATCCCGTTCGGGGTGCCGACGGGCGCCCCGAACATCCTGCTCGTCGTCCCCGGGCGCCGGTCGGGCATCGAGCGGAGCACCCCTGTGACGATGCTCGACCTCGACGGGCACCGGTACGTCCAGGCCACCTACGGCCACGAGGGCTGGGCCCGCAATCTCCGGGCGGCAGGTGACGCCACGATCGTGCTGCCGGGTGGGCAGCGCCGCCGTGTGCACGAGACCGAGCTCTCGCCCGACGAGGCGGCCGTGGTCCTCCGGCGCGCGCTCGAGCCCTACCACCACTCGCGCTTCCTTCGCCGCATGCTCGGACCGCACGTCAGGCCGCCCGTCGGCCTGCAGCGCCGGTACCACATCCGGATCGACGACACCCCGGAGGACTTCCTCGACTGGGCTGCGCGCCACCCGCTGTTCGAGCTGACCCCCGAGTAGGCGTCAGAACGCCGCCGCGACCTCGCGCACGCGCGCCAGCGCCGCCGCGACGATCTCGCCCGCGTGCTCGGGGTCGTGGTCCATGCCCTCGGCGAAGATCTGCTCGAACTCCTCGACCCCGAGGAACGTGAAGATCGTCTTGACGTACATGCTCGCCGGGTCGAGCCCCTCGAAGACGCCACCCGAGGTCTGGATGTGCACCGCCTTCTTGCCGTGCACCAGGCCCACCGCGACGCCGTCCTCGTTGTAGACGAATGTCTGGCCGGCGACCGCGATCGCGTCGATCCACGCCTTGAGGCGGGTCGGCACGTTGAGGTTCCACAGCGGGTTCGCCACGACGATCTTGTCGACGATGAGGAACTGGCTGGTGTACCCGTCGAACAGGGTCAGCTTGATCTGCTCGCCCTCGTCGAGGTGCGCGAACGGCACGCCGGAGCCGAGCTTCTTCCACGCCGAGAGCAGGTCGAGGTCGATCTCGGGGACCGCGCGGGCGTACAGGTTGAGGTCGAGGATGTCGTCGTCCGGGTGGGTCCGCGAGTAGACCCGGACGAACTCGTCGGTCAGCTGCATCGAGCGGGAGAACTCGCTCGTCAGGGGGTGCGCGCGGACGACGAGCAGCTTCGCCATGGTGGTGTCACGAACCTTCGGTAGGGAGGGGGCGACCTAGAGGCTCGACAGCGCCTCGCGGTACGCCGCCAGCGGGCGGGCCTGACTGCGGGGGTTGATGACGCTCCACCGAAGGATGCCACCGGCGTCGAGCAGGAACGAACCGCGTATCGCCAGGCCTTCCGCCTCGTCGAACACCCCGTAGTCACGGGCGACGGCGCCGTGCGGCCAGAAGTCGGAGACCAGGTCGAACTGGTAGCCCTCGGCCTCCCGGAACGCCCTCTGGGAGTGCCTCGGGTCGCACGAGACACCGAGCAGCGTGACGCCGGCGCGCGCGAAGTCCGCGAAGTTGTCCCGCAGCTCGCACAGCTCGCCGGTGCACGTCGATGAGAACGCGAACGGGAAGAAGACGAGCGCCACCGGCCCGCCCCGAAGATCGCTCAATGTCACGGGCGAGCCGCCCGTCGACGGGAGCGTGAAGTCCGGCGCCGCGGCGCCGATCGCGAGCTCGGTCACGACGCCAGGCTAAGCCGGACGCCCTGACCGGGGCTCAGCGGCCGCGGCCTCGCGTCGCCAGCCGAGTCGCCGACCAGTCCGGCGCCGCCGCGAACGTCGTCATCGGGTGCAGGCCCGCGGTGGTCGCCGCCTCTTCGATGTCGGAGTGCGACACGTGGCCCGACCTGCCGGCCTTCGGCGTCAGCACCCAGATGGGTCCGTTGTCGTCGAGAACCGTGAGCGCGTCGACCAGGGCGTCCGCCAGGTCGCCGTCGCCGTCCCGGAACCAGATGAGGGCGCCGTCGGTGACGTCGTCGTAGTCCTCGTCGACCAGGTCCGAGCCCGTGGCCAGTGCCAGCCCGGACCGCAGGTCCTCGTCGACGTCGTCGTCGTACCCGAACTCCTGGATCACCTGACCGGAGGTGAACCCTAGGCGCGCCGCCGCCACCGTGGCGTCGTCCGCGGTCTCAGACACCGGACCTCCCCTTCCCCTTTAACGGGACGCGGCGTCCGATCGTCCGGACGCCTCGATGTGAGCAGACGCTAGCCCACCAGCACCGATCCGGCCCTGGCAAGAGGTCCGGAACGGCCCGCCGAGTGTCGCGCAGATCACTCCCGTTCGCCATCGCCGCGTGTGACTTTGGACCCAGGAAGGTCCGAGAATGGGTCAACTCAACACCCGAGACCCGAGGGAGCTTCTGGTGGCTTCGATCGAAGAGACCGGCCCACTGATCGGCGGCCTGCTCAGCCAGGTACCCGACATCGACCCCGCGGAGACGGGCGAGTGGATCGAGTCGCTCGACGGCCTCATCGACTCCGAGGGCGGACCCCGCGCCCGATACGTCCTGATGAGCCTGCTGCGACACGCACGCCAGCGCAACGTCGCGATCCCGGTGTCGCTCAACACCCCGTACGTCAACACGATCGCCGTGCACAACGAGCCCTACTTCCCCGGTGACGAGGGCATCGAGCGCCGCTTCCGCCGCATGATCCGCTGGAACGCCGCCGTGATGGTGCAGCGGGCGCAGCGCGCCAACATCGCCGTCGGCGGCCACCTCTCGTCGTACGCCTCGGTGGCGACGCTGTACGAGGTCGGCCTCAACCACTTCTTCCGCGGCAAGGACCACCCGGGCGGCGGGGACCAGATCTACTTCCAGGGCCACGCCTCCCCCGGCGTGTACGCCCGCGCGTTCCTCGAGGGCCGGCTGACCGAGCAGCAGATGGACGGCTTCCGTCAGGAGCACTCCAACGCGGGCGGCGGCCTGCCGAGCTACCCCCACCCGCGCCTCCTCCCCGACTTCTGGGAGTTCCCGACCGTCTCCATGGGCCTCGGCCCGGCATCGGCGATCCACCAGGCGTGGACCAACAGGTACCTGCACAACCGCGGCATCAAGGACACGAGCCAGCAGGACGTCTGGGCGTTCCTCGGCGACGGCGAGATGGACGAGCCGGAGAGCCGCGGCATGCTGCAGCTCGCCGCGCAGCAGGGCCTCGACAACCTGACCTTCGTCGTCAACTGCAACCTCCAGCGCCTCGACGGCCCGGTCCGCGGCAACGGCAAGATCATCCAGGAGCTCGAGGCCGAGTTCCGGGGCGCCGGCTGGAACGTCATCAAGGTCATCTGGGGCCGCGAGTGGGACGTGCTGCTCAACGCCGACAAGGACCGCGCGCTCGTCAACCTCATGAACATCACGCCGGACGGCGACTTCCAGACGTTCAAGGCCAACGACGGCGCCTATGTCCGTGAGCACTTCTTCGGCCGCGACCCGCGCACCGCGCGGCTCGTCGAGCACATGACCGACGACGAGATCTGGGCCCTCAAGCGCGGCGGCCACGACTACCGCAAGGTGTACGCGGCCTACAAGGCGGCCCGCGAGCACACCGGCCAGCCGACCGTCATCCTCGCCCACACCATCAAGGGCTACGCGCTGGGCTCGCACTTCGCCGGGCGCAACGCGACGCACCAGATGAAGAAGATGAAGATCGACGACCTCAAGCAGCTCCGCGACACGCTGCAGCTGCCGTTCACGGACGCGCAGCTCGAGGAGAACCCGTACCTGCCCCCGTACTACAACCCGGGGCCGCAGGACGAGGCCGTCGCCTACGCGCTCGACCGCCGCCGCAAGCTCGGCGGCTACCTCCCCGAGCGCCGGTCGACGCACAAGCCGCTCACGCTGCCCGAGGACAAGGTCTACGCCGGCCTCGCCAAGGGCTCGGGCCCGCAGCCGGTCGCCACGACGATGGCGCTGGTCCGGCTCTTCAAGGACCTGGTCAAGGACCCGGAGATCGGCAAGCGGATCGTGCCGATCATCCCCGACGAGGCCCGCACGTTCGGCCTGGACTCGATCTTCCCCAGCGCCAAGATCTTCAACACCGGTGGTCAGCACTACACCCCGGTCGACGCCGACCTGATGCTCTCCTACCGGGAGTCCGAGGCCGGCCAGATCATGCACATGGGCATCAACGAGGCCGGGGCGGCCGCGGCGTTCCAGTCGGTCGGCACGTCGTACGCGACGCACGGCGAGCCGCTCATCCCGTTCTACTTCTACTACTCGATGTTCGGGTTCCAGCGGACGGGCGACCAGTTCTGGGCGGCCGGCGACCAGATGGCGCGCGGCTTCCTCATCGGGGCCACGGCGGGCCGCACCACGCTGACCGGCGAGGGCCTGCAGCACGCCGACGGCCACTCGCCGCTGCTGGCAGGCACCATGCCGCACGTCATCCACTACGACCCGGCGTACGGCTACGAGATCCGTCACATCGTCAAGGACGGGCTCGAGCGCATGTACGGCGACGGGTCCGACGGGCGCGACCCGAACGTCATCTACTACCTCACCGTCTACAACGAGCCGATGCCGCAGCCCGCGGAGCCGGAGAACGTCGACGTCGAAGGCATCAAGAAGGGCATCTACCTGCTGTCGCCGGCCGAGGGCGACGGGCCGCGCGCCCAGATCCTCGCGTCCGGCGTCGGGGTCCCGTGGGCCCTCGAGGCGCAGAAGCTGCTCGCCGAGGACTGGGGCGTTCGCGCGGCGGTGTGGTCGGTGACCAGCTGGCTGCAGCTCCGCCGCGACGGGCTGGCGGCCGACGAGGCCGCGTTCCTGCACCCCGGAGAGCCGGCGCCCACGGCGTACCTCACCGAGAAGCTCGCCGGTGCCGAGGGGCCGTTCGTCGCGACCAGCGACTACAACCACCTCGTCGCCGACCAGGTCCGCAAGTGGGTGCCGGGGCGCTACGACACGCTGGGCGCCGACGACTTCGGGTTCTCCGACACCCGCGCCGCGGCCCGCCGGTACTTCAAGATCGACGGCGCGTCCGTCGTCGTGCGGGTGCTGGAGCAGCTCGTCGCCGAGGGCAAGCTCGACCCGTCGCTGCCGGCGCGGGCGATCGAGAAGTACCGCCTGCACGACGTGAACGCCGGCACGTCCGGCGTCGCGGGCGGCGACTCCTGATCGGTGAGCTCCCTCCCGCAACGTCCGAGCAACTCAGTGCCGTAGGCCTGAGTTGCTCGGACGTTGCGCTGTGTCCGCAGGTGCGGACACAGC
>Ga0207857_1000411_pt1 | contig 12196 bp, 13 predicted proteins | sample LuqExpMetageno22_FD_187780 | JGI IMG/M metagenome (GOLD analysis project Ga0207857, IMG submission 187780) | Tropical forest soil microbial communities from Luquillo Experimental Forest, Puerto Rico - Sample 22 (SPAdes) | ecosystem: Environmental > Terrestrial > Soil > Tropical forest ... | reverse complement strand
CCCGAAAACGGGAGCGACTTGGGCCGGACGCGGTATGCAACCATGCTGGATGCGCGAAGCGATTGAAGCGGGGCAGAGGCAAGAGGACTTTCTGATTGCGTCCTATTGAATCAGAGCCGCGCCGATTTGGGAATCCCGAACGAGTCACGCCTTCTGGAACTTGGTATAAGGCCATGCCGCGTCCAGTCGCGGCCTTTCTTTTTTACGATATTGGCCGCCTTTTTCGTTTCCGCAGAGCCGCAGACGCACGACCGCGCGAAGCGCGGCATCATCAAATCACATTTCAAATGCATTAGAACTCCGCGAGCCTCAACGCGAGCAGGAACAACAGACAAGTGATGGGATGTTCTATTGCTGTTCCGATTCCCAGTCTTGTTTATGTCCTAATCAAATCTCGCAATGTTCTAATATCACCAGCCATGTTGGCATAAATGATCGATGACAAAAAATAAGTCACCCCGCTTAGCTTTCATCAACCGGACCTCGTTTAGGGCATGCTCACATAGGGGGCACTGATGTACCCTGATTTACCCAATACCTAGCCCCGGTCCCACACCGGGGTCTTTTTTTTCGAGGCATGGATTGAGACATGAGGCTGCTCAAGCTTCGCGGACCACATCGCTGCCGCCGTCTTCCATCGAAGGCTGTCATGCCTTTGGTGCAGTCTGCGTGGCTGCCCGCCATCTTCCCGTTGCGCGCAGCAAAGGCGCGGCATCGAGGCTGACTAGTTCTCGATGGGAGCCGGGAATCACGAGCCAACTTCGACTTGGCAACAAACCGCGATACCGGTGGAAGAAAAGCGTTCGGAACAGAAATTCCTGCGGCAGAGCAGAAGAGATGGGATAAGCCAGCACGATCACGAGCCAAGCGGGTGTGTGACGGGAAGGCATTGCGAGCAGATTTTCCGGGGCAACGACGTACATCCATACGAGCAGTGCGATCGCAGCGCACGAGTACAAGGCCAGGACCGAGAGGAAATCGGCCCGTCTGATGCCCCTGCCCAATTCCGTTCGTATGGAGAACTCCCGATCTCTAGCGGCGAATATTGCGAGGATCGCGACCACCGGGATGAGCATTGTGGCGAGAGACAACTCAATGGACTGCCTCAAATAGGTTGCGGCGGCCGGAATGCCCAATGCAATTGCCGCCAGTTCCAACGCGAGCAAAGCTTGACGGCGCTTGATCGCGCCGAGAGAAGAGATCGCCAGGGCAAGGGAGCGGCGGCGGAGCATGGGGCAAGCACGAAGTCGGGTGGCGTCGCATGGCTTCAATGCGCATTCGCCTAATTCGTTTCACCACGCGGTTCGATCGAGCTATTCCGCCGAACGACCTGCACGGCTGCTCATTCAGTCATGTCCGGGCGGCTATGCGAATGCAGCGCGAACCGAACCCGGTTGGACCTCCGCCCTGGCGTAAATTCGGCGTCAGCGGTGTGCCAGAGTTGGGCGAGGCCCCGGGGCCGCAATGGGTCAGAAGCTGACTAGTGCGGCCCTGCCCGACTACGTCCGCTTCGGACCATCAACTGACATGCATAGCCGCCGGCTCATGTGTCTGGTTTGAGGAAAATAGACGGCGCAAAGCCCAGTTGGTGTCACCTTGTTTTACTCAGCAGCCCGTACTGCCGTGCACTGTCGGAGGTACGCCCGAAGAAGTACGGAGACACTTGCTATCGTACTCGCTGTTGAAATACGTCCTCGGCCTCAAGTCACAGGAGAGTCCAAAGTGCTGGTGATCCTCTCAACAGGACGCGTCTACCCGTCGCAGTCAATTTTAGTTGACCATTCTCGGATTCAGCGACGATTTTGTTCTCCATGAGCCGCGACGCTAAGCCCTGATCAGCGAGTCGCCCCGACATACGAATTTCCTTAAGCGCCAGCAATTCATCGCGGGACGCTTCCCATATAATTTCCATGCAAGTCTCGAGACCTAGCCTCACCGAGGCAGGCACTTAATCGGCATTGGTGACAACCACGCGACACCACAGGCAGAAACCATGGCGATTCCATCGAATATCTGCGCGGCGGGGATTTGTTTTGATTTTTCACAAAAATGCCCAAACGGCACTGCTAAACGGCCCATTATTTGAACCACTTTGGCAACGTTGCCACATTCCCCATAATTCCCGACGTTTTTGCAAGGTCGTCACTGATCCTGGTTATTTCAGGCAAGTATGGGTTCCCTCAAGGAGACGTCGATGATTGGACAGCATTCAAGCGCAGCAGAGCGTCTTCTTCTGAGTTTTGCGTGTGTGGCCGCCGGCTATACGGACGCTCTCGCTGACTACGGACGCCGCGTAAGCGAGAGCACTAGGGACTTCGTCCGACAGTCGGCCGGTGCCGCCACTCCGGTCGAAGTTAGTGAAGCTCTCGTGTCCTACCTGATGCGGGAATATTCAGAGACGATTGCTTTTACAGTCAAATTACTCAGCCCGAAGCCGATAGAGAATGACCTGCTATCGTAGCTGAGACTGCGACGCACCGAATCGCGGCAACCCATCGTTATTCGAAGCCAGTTTTGGGGTTTTTAAGCCATACCGTCGCCGCAGGTACACGAACCAATAGACTACACCAACCAAGAGGCTTCCGCCGACAAGATTACCAACGGTGGCAACGAAAATGTTGTGAACCGCGCCGCCTGCGTTGAGTGCAGCATAGTCAGTCGCATTGCCGCCGATTGAAGCCCAAAACTCAGGTCCAGCCCAATATTTAATCGCGAGCGCGTAACGTAAGAAATATAAGTTGGCGATCGAGTGCTCGAAACCGGCGGCAACAAAGGCTGCGATCGGCGGGACAATAACCATAACTTTATCGGCTGCGCTTCGAGCCCCGAAAGACATCCATACTGCGAGACAAACCAACACATTGCAAAGCACGGCTAGAAAGAACAATTGACCAGTAGGTAGCGTTGCCTTAGCCGACGCGATTGCGAGTGCCGTTTTTCCGACGGCCCCGTTGGCAAATCCATATTGCCCGGCCAGAAATACCAACCCCGCTGTGCCCACAGCGCCGGCAATGTTGCCAAAATAAACCAATGACCATGAGCGCAGGAGTGACCAAAGCGTAATGCGTCGGCTTGCATAGGCCACGATCATCAATGAATCGCCAGTGAACAACTCAGCGCCCCCGATAATCACTAAGACAAGGCCAAGCGAGAAAACAAGCCCAGCAAGAAGTCGGCCGACGCCCCATGGGAGGTCGCCGGCTCCGGTCATTGTAATTGTCATGAACATTGCGCCGAACGCGATAAACGCGCCTGCGAGGACGCCGAGCACAATAAGTGCAATTTCATCCCGCCCGGCCTTCGCGGCGCCAGCGGCCTCGCACGCGAGGGCCATTCCTGGCGGCAGCAGGGCGTCGACACGAGCAATTTCAGACGGCTGTTCGAACTTTTCGGTCATTGGACTGACGTAAATGAAGACCAGACGCCGAGATCAACTGAAGATTTCAACCGTTGCAAGAAGGATTCCGTGATCGGCAGACCCACGGTAGCGCCTGAAATCGCGCAGATATATACTGCCCGCTCACAACTGGGTTGGCCCCGCTTCGCCACCCTACTCGGCCGCTCCACTATCGGAGATAGCTCGGCTAAAAGCACTTTCTTGGTCTTGCCGAAAACTCTCAAAGCGTGGTTGCAGCCCACAGGAACGTTTGGCTCTCTAAAAGGTTGAGGAGCACTCGCGGAGCTTATGTCACACATAGTCATTCGATGCCGAACTACCGGCCTGGTCATCTCGACAGGCATCACTACGGACATGGTTCAGTTCGACAGTCTTCCCAATGTAGCTGTGCCAGTGGATTGTCCATTTTGTGCAACAAGGCATTTTTGGCGCCCGTCTGAGGCCTGGATTAAGGCGGAAGGTCACCAGAACGGACATGAGTTCTCGGCTTTTGGGACCGCCTTGAGCAAACCACATGGATCATCCAAGCCGAGCAATACCCGTCGACCTCACTAAACTGCGACATCTGAGATTTTGCCGTTAACGACCAATTTGAGAACCATGACAAGGCCAGGATGCTTTTCATAGCGGAGGAATTTGAGCGCTTTAGAAGGGTCCAAATCCAAACACAGACATTGACGTCTGTCGTCAAAGTTGACGCCGTCCACCATTTTTATCACTCAATGCCGCCATGCGTTCTGTGACCATGTTGATTTTTTTATATTTCGGATTGTCCGTAACATCTTCTCCAATCCAATCAGGCAAGGCAAACGCTTGCTCTTCTTTACTCATTTCCAATTCAGCAATAACAATTCCGCTCAGGACGCCTTCATAAACGTCCACCTGCCATATTGATCCCGCATGCGGCACAATGTGCCGAGTTTTTTCTGCGCGCTTATCGCACATTCGCAGCATTTCTTCGGCATCCGTACGAGGAATGTCGTACTCGTATTCAGCACGAGAGAAGCCGCGTTCGCGCCCCTTCACCGCTATCGTCGCCCGATCATCAGCAATACGGACTCGAACCTTGCGACCATTCTCACTCGCGATCAGGCCGTCACGAATACGAATTCTCCGCACGCAAGAGGATTTCCAACCCTCGTGTTGGACGAGAAACTTTCGCTCGATTTCCAAGCGCACGGCTGTATTTTTGTTCTTAGAAGCAATTACTAATTTATATTGATACGGCTTACACACAGACACCACCTTGAGAAGGATCAAATGCGACGCTACTCAGCACGAATCACTTCTTAAGACGTTGTTGTAGAACTCCATTTCGGCCGCGAACCGCCATGAGGGCGGCATGCGCCGAATTAGCGAAGGAGAGTGACGGAGCAGGCTCAGGCCGGTTGCTCGAACAGCGGCTCATGTCGTGTCGTGTGGTTGCGCCAGTGCTCGATTTCCGCCAGTTCGGCGTCCGGCCGTTCGACCGCGACCTTCACCTGGCCGAGGTAGACGGCGCCCGTTTGGCCATCGATCGTAAGCCAGTCACCCTCCTTGAGCATCGTGGCAGCAAGAGATGCAGCACGACTCGCGGCGTCGACGCTGAGTGCCGCGCAGCCGACCACGCACGGCTTGCCCATCTGCCGCGCTACCAGCGCCGCATGAGCAGTCCGACCGCCAGCAGCGGTCAGAATACCGGCAGCGACCGCAAAGCCTGCGACGTCTGCAGTGGAGGTATCGGGACGCACCAGAATCACCGGCTCACTGTTGGCGGCTAAGCGCATCGCACTGTCGGAGTCGAACGCGACGCGCCCCACGGCGATGCCGGTGGAAGCAGCCGTACCGCTCGCGGCGACTGGCGGAGCATCAATCAGACGCTCGTGCGTGAGCGCCGCGACGTCGAGACCCTTCAAGCGACGCAGCGCGTAGGCCGGCCCCATCAATCCCTCTCGCACGAAATCGATGGCAAAATGCACCGCCGCCAGCGGCGTGCGTTTGGCGGCTCGTGTCTGCAGTAGCCACAATTTGCCGCCATCGATGGTGAACTCGACGTCCTGCACGTCCACGAATTCACGTTCGAGCCGCTGCAGCACGTCACGCAATTCGTTGGCGACCAACGGCAGCGTTCGCGCGATCGCTTCCTGGCCGTCCGGCGTGCGGGTGCCGGAGACGACATCCTCGCCTTGCGATTCGAACAGCACATCGATCACCGGTTGGTGCGCGCCGGTCGAAGGATCGCGAGAAAAGGCGACGCCTGAAGCCGACGTGCGACTGCGATTGCCGAACACCATGGCCTGTACGGTGACGGCCGTCCCTTGCAGATCGTCGAAGTGCTGTAGCTGCCGATATGCCTGTGCGCGTTCGCCCGACCAGGAGCGATAGACGGCAAGCGCGGCGGTCTCCAACTGCTGCATCGGATTTTCGGCCACCGCATGGCCTTTGTCGTCGATCGCCTGCAGGTAAGAGTTGGCTAGGCGTTCGAGGCTGTCACAGTCGAGCGCTTGCTCGCTGACGATCCCCTCCGCCGCGGCCAATGCGGCGAGACGTTTGGCGAGCAGATCCGCGTCGATGCCGAGAACGACCGTCGCATAACTCTCCAGGAAGCGGCGCCGGCAGTCCCACGCAAAACGCGGATCTCCGGTCAACCGCACGAGGCCGTGCACGGCATCGAGTGTACAGCCAACGTTGAGCACGGTGTCGAGCATGCCCGGCATCGACCGCGCCGCGCCGGACCGCACCGACACCAAGAGCGGACGACGGCGATCGCCTAAGCGCGCGCCGGTGGCATCCTCCAAAAACGCGATGCCGTCGGCGAGGCCCTCCTGCAATTTCTGCTTGGCAATACGATCTCCTTTGGCCAACGCGGCGCAGAGCTTGATCGGCAGCACGAAGGCAGGCGGAACCGGCAGGCCGAGAGCCGCCATACGGGCGAGATTGGCCGCCTTGGCACCGACCACATCAGCCGAGTAGCGCTGCGTCGACCCATTTCCGATACAGACGATGTGCATGTGAAAACCTGCTGATTACGCTGACAAGTCGGCAAGGACATGCCGGCGCAGCAAGTGTCCAAAGCCCGCCAAACGGTCGGTGGCACGTTCCATCGCGCGTGCGAGTTCAAGTGCGGCCAATGCGATTTTCAGCTCAAAATCGCCGCGCAGTACTATCGCGGTCACCGCGCGCTCGGCGTCGTCGCCATTGTGCTCGGCGTCGATGAGTCGGCCGACCGCAGCCAACGCGTCCTCCGAATCGATGCGCTGGCCATCCGGCACGTCTGCGGAGGCCGCCGCACCCATCGCAGCGCTGCCTGCACCCGCCACCGCAGCGGCGGCGACGTCGGCAAGTGGGCGAAGAAGCTCTTCCGGCATGTCAGGTGGCATCAGGGAAGAGATGAAGGCTGCCTGCTCGAGTTCGTCGATTGCGTCCTCGATGCGGTCGACCAACTGCGCGATAGCCGGGTCCGCATCGTAGCGCGCAATCTCGTTGCGGGCATCGATTGCGATCCTGTCGGCTTTTTCTTCAATGCTCCGGGCGCGTGCGGCGAAGGCAACCGTATCGCACGGCCGCGCCGCCAACCGGTCGGCAATGAATTGCGCGATCCCAGTTGCCAGCGCGCGCGCAAGTCCCGCCTGTCGTACGACGGTCGCCAACACGGTGCTGCCGACGCGCTGCAGGTGCCGCACCAGGTCGGCTTCAATGCGATCGCGCGCGAGCCGCGTGGAGCCGCCCGCCACCATGGCTTCGGCGGAAACGCGCAGTACTGTCTTAAGGAAGTCGACCGCCGCGTCCCGCCCGAGCGCACGGTCAAGCCGCTCGCCGAAGCCGATACGAGTTGGCGTCGCGTGGTGCACGGCTGCCGCGACCAGTTCGCTGCCGCCCAGCTCGAGAAAAGCGCGGTGGCCGAAACGATGGCGCGCCGCCCAATCGAGGATTTGGATGGCGTCGGCTTTCGAAACCCAGCCGCGCAGGACCTTGCGCGCCTTGTTCCAGTCGATCAAAAAGACAAGCGCGGCGCCAGCAGCTTCGAGAAACGCATCACGCTGTTTGGCGTTTGCCGCGCGATAGGTACCGGTGACGAGATAGAACACACCGTCATCCCCGAGGCCTTCTGCGCTCTTGCGATCGAGCCCGCTCCATTGGACCGGAAAATCGTGCAGCAAGCCGGTGAAGAATTTCGCGCGAGCCAAATGCACATCGGTATAGGTGACAGTTACCGTATGTGCTTCAACTCCAATGACAACCACATGCGCGTCGGTTTCGCCGATATCGTTCTGAATGGTCAGCCGAGTGCCGCAACGCGTCGCGGTCGTCGCCAAGCCTGGGTGATTGAATTTCAGCTTGCAAGTCTGCTCAATACCGCACATGAAGGCGGTCACCGCTGAGCGATCCTCCGGAAGCAGGCCGTAGACATGCGCACCGGCCAGAACTTCTTCCGCGTGCGCGGTGGACAGCCGATTCAAGGCCTTGTGCATATCCATAATGAGGCGGTGCAGACTGTCAGCCTTGCCTTCGGAGAGGCCGGTCAGCTGCGCTATGCAAGCGAGCTCGATCGTATCTGACTTTCCCGAACCGGCTGATTGCTTGATCGCTTCCAGTCGTGCCAGCGCGGCATCGCCCCGCCCTGCATCATCGGATCTGACCGCACGGATCATCTCCGCGACGTCGTCCCAGATGCTCGCACGCAGCTCGCCGAGTCCGGTCGAACTAACTTGATCGCTGCCGACCGCAACAGTGCCGTTGATCAAAGCGTTCATGGCCGAGGCATCGAGGCCAGCGGCGCGGCATTCGCCGGTCAAATCGAGGCGCGGTCCGCCTGGGTCTTGTGCATGGCGACCGGCCGCTTGCAGAACGCTGAGGCGGGCCTTCACCCGATCGTTGGCGGCCAAGCCTTCGGCGATAAGCGAGGGCAGCAGGATGTCGGAGTGACCAAGCCGCTCGATGATTTCCGATTTCATGGCCCACCGCGTACGAACGATCTGACATAACTAGCGCAAGGCTCACATGGTGCATTGAGCCAAATCATTTCATTTAGCTGTCACAATTACTGGCGGCCGGAATTCGGAGTTGACGATCAACGTCGAGGTCAAGCCCTACGTAGCCAAGCTCCGCTGGCCTTTCTAAGGGCCGGCGGGGCTTCCTCGGTCCTGATCGCAAAAGATCACGCAGCAGGGTCGAGCGCCTTCGACCAAAGCGCCGTATCCGCAACATCCTTCAGCGTGACTGTCATTTGCCGCGTCGTCCCGTCGATCGCGACATGTCCGAAGAACTGCAGCCCGGCGCTGGGCGGCAGGTTCACTTGGCCTGCAGCCGGGGCTTTGGCGTAAACGAGCTGGGGCCCGAACGTCCCGTCGAGTTGATTGGGACCGAAGGTGCCGGCGTGAAGGGGGCCGGAGACAAACTCCCAGAACGGGTCGAAGTCCTGGAAAGCGGCCTTATTCGGATCGTAATAATGCGCCGCGGTGTAATGGACGTCGGCCGTCAGCCACACCGTATTGCGGATACCGGCCCGCTTCATGAACGAGAGAAGATCGGCGATCTCCAATTCGCGGCCGCGCGGGGCGCCGTTGTCCCCTTGGGCAATCGCTTCGATACCCCAGTTCTTAACGGTGTCGTAGACGACCACGAGGCTGATTGGCATGTCAGCGGCGATGACCTTCCAAGTCGCGCGCGAATTCAGAAGCTCGCGCTTGAGCCAAGCGAGCTGCACCGGGCCGAGGAAGTAGCTGTTCGGCCCATACTGTTGGTCCATGTCTTCGGCGTTGGGACCTCGATAGCTGCGCATGTCGAGCATGAAGATGTCGAGCAGCGGTCCGTATGACATCTTCCGGTAGACCCGCCCCGGCTCCGACGCGGGCGCGACTAGCGGCATATATTCGTGGAAAGCGCGTGCGGCGCGCGCCGCCAAAATGAGGCTGTTCTTGTCCTTATAGCCTTTCTTCTTCAGCTCCTCGCGGGTCATCTGCTCGTTCGGGTACCAGTTGTTGAATACTTCATGGTCGTCCCATTGCGAGTAGATCGGGACTTCCGCATTGAAGGCGAGAATATTCTTGTCGAGCAGATTGTATTTGTAGGCGCCGCGGAATTCGTTGAGCGTCTCGGCAGGCTTCGATTTCTCTTCGGTCGTCAGATTCTTCCAAATCCCGCCGTCTGGCATCTTCTGCTCGGACGCAATCGGACCGTCGGCGTAGACGTTGTCTCCGTTATGAATGAAGAAGTCCGGCCGGCCCTTGAGCATGGTCGCATAGGTGCGCATGCCGCCGCGCGACTCGTCGATGCCCCAGCCTTGGCCCGCCGTATCCCCCGACCACATGAAGCGGATCGACCGACCATCCGCGGGCGCTGTAAGGAAATGTCCGGCAGACGGCTCGCCGACGAGCGTCGGCGAGGCCAGATCCTGGAAGCGGATTCGGTAGAAGATCTCCTGTCCCGTAGGCAAACCGGTCAGCCGAAGCTTGGCAGTGAGATCGGTCTCCGGCAGTGCATCGACATAGGGCGTAGCATGCACATCCTTGAAACTATCCGTCGTCGCCCATTCGACCAGCATGCGCGCGGGCCGGTCGGCGCGTGCCCACACGATCCCAGAGTTGGCCGAGACGTCGCCGGATTGGAGCCCATGGCTGAGCATCGGCCGGTCGTTGGCCCGGCTCACGAAGGGGCACGCCAAACCGCCTGCCGCGGTGAAGACGCCTGCCGCCATTCCGGTCGTCAGAAGCCGGCGGCGGCTGATCGAATTCGCACGGATACGCATTGCGGTTCTCCCTGTTTTCTTTGTCAGGAGGAGCGTCGCCATCTCTCCTGACAGGGCTCAGACAAATGCGTGACGAATGAGTAACGCTGGACAACTCGCTCAGTTCGCCAGCCAGCGCCGCAGGTCTCAGATCAACCTCTTGCGAATGTGGGCGCTAACCAGATCGATGATGAACTTGGCAACCACGACAACGATCACCTGCGCCGCAGTGTCGGCGTAATGAGGCGCGAATGCTTTCGTAGAGGTCAGCCCGATCCCGCCGGTACGGACGATTCCGAGGGTCATTGCCGAACGAACGTTGGTTTCGAAGAGATAAAGGGCGAACGAGTTCCAGAGCGGAAGCACCTGCGGAATGACCCCGAAAATGACTCCCTGGACACGCACCGCTCCGGTCGCGCAGATGCCCTCGATCGGAGGGCGTCGCGTCGCATGAGCGCCTTGTCTCCGCCACCCGCCGACTTGCTTGGGCCTGGACGTCTCGTGCTGATCGTCGGTCCAAGCGGAGCGGGCAAGGACGCCGTCCTCGCGGCGGCCAAGGCGGCGTCCGCGGACGACGAAACAATTGTATTTCCGCGGCGTCTCGTCACTCGTGCTGCAGACGCCCATGAAGATCACGACAGCATCAGCGAAAACGAATTCCGTCGGCTGCGCGATGGCGGCGCGTTCGTGCTGTTATGGGAAGCTCACGGTTTGAAATACGGGATCCCGCGCTCGGTCGACGATGACATTCGCGCAGGGCGCACGATCGTGTGCAATGTATCGCGCGGCGTGGTTGACGATGCTCGGGCGAAATACGGCAAACTCACATGCGTTCAGATCACCGCTCCTGCGGAAATGCTAGCAGAACGGATTGCGCGACGGGCTCGTACGACGGACGGCTCAACTGAACAACGTATAGACCGGACGCGGCTTTATTCGGCGTTCCAGCCCGATTTCGAGATCGTCAATGGGGGCCTTCTTCCCGACGCTGTGAACACCCTCGTCAGTTTGCTCCGCTCAAGCCGGCGGCATAACTCAAACTGAGCGATAGCCGGCCTAGGCGCTTTCCGCTCTGCGCCGCGCAGTCACCCGTTCCGTCTCGCGGAGTTGCCTGACCTTCTGCGCTACTTTCTGCCAGATTTGGTGGCCGCGGCCGTCGCCGGCCCGCTGGAGCGCCAAAGCCTCACCGTCCGCCTTGCTGACAGCACCGCTCCTATGCAGCGCTTCAAAATGACGGGCAAATAACTCGACGGCTTCATCTTCGGACGGAAGCCACATGCCCACACCCCACGGATATGTCTGTCCTGTGACAGACAACGCGGGAACCCGTCAACTGTTCGCGCACGTGCCGGGTTGCAGGCGGTGCGACGGGCGTCACGATCAGCTTTGCCATAGCCTTCGCGGCGGGGCATATCTGAGCGTCAAATAGTGATGCATAAAACATGATTAATAACGCTTGACATCTTACAATAAACGCTCCAGATGGTCGTTTCCGAATGCTTACCTCCGCGCAGATGAGGGCGTCGCGCGCCCTACTAGGCATCGACCAGCGCCAATTGGCGAAGGTAGCAGGGCTGTCGCTGCCGACCATCCAGCGGATGGAGGCCTCCGAGGGTGTGGTCCGCGGTAACATCGAGTCGCTGATGAAAGTCGTCGATGCACTCTCAGCGAGCGGCATCGAGTTGATCGGCGAAGGCGCTACCTCGAGTGGCGGCGGTCGCGGAGTGCGGCTCAAATGAGCCATCGAACGCAGATGCGGGACCACCGATGACCGGAGGGGCGCTCGCCGGCATAGTCGCTCTATTCGCGCTCGGGCCGACCGCCATCGCGCTCAGCGGCCTACGAGTGGCCAGCCCCTTCATCTACGCGGCCTGTCTGGCGCTCGCGCTTGCTCTCGGAACCAACGCGCTCGTCGCTCTGCTTGGTTTCACGACACCAATTGCCTGGACCGTCCCATTCGGGCTGCCATGGCTCGGCGCACATTTCGCGCTCGATCCGCTCTCGGCTTTCTTTCTCATCGTCGTCAATATCGGCGCTGCGGCTGCGAGCCTGTTCGCGATTGGCTACGGCCGGCATGAAGACGCGCCTGGGCG
>Ga0207857_1000407_pt1 | contig 12267 bp, 10 predicted proteins | sample LuqExpMetageno22_FD_187780 | JGI IMG/M metagenome (GOLD analysis project Ga0207857, IMG submission 187780) | Tropical forest soil microbial communities from Luquillo Experimental Forest, Puerto Rico - Sample 22 (SPAdes) | ecosystem: Environmental > Terrestrial > Soil > Tropical forest ... | reverse complement strand
ATAATAGTCGGTCTGCGCCGCCTCATCCTCAAGAAAGTCCAACTCCTCGCGGGAAATCAGGTGTTGTCCGTGCAGGTAGCGGTATACCTCCCGGATGCCTTCCAGATGCCGTTCCAGGATGCGCATCTCCGGGTCGAGGGTGTGGGTGACGAACCATGTCGCCGCAAAGCGCCTGACAAGGCCCGGTTGCGGCCGGGCCACATTCTGGCGGGCAAAATCCACCACATAGTCACGCAGGTAGAGGTCGGCGCTGAAGGCCAGCTCCGATGCCTGCTGCGGCGTCATGCCCCTGCCGACGAGATCCAGGTAGAAGTGTTTGAGCAACTCCTGGCAGCACTCGTCTACCCGGAGCTCATCGTCGAGCGAGGCACACTCGAAATCATCGTGGTCAAATTCGATGGTGGGTTGCTTCAGTTCTTCACTCATATAACTCGGATAACTCCTGTCAGGGGTTCAGTTCCAGCAGGTCCTTGTGGACGAATCTGCCCTGTTTCTGGATCAGGACGCCGTCGAACCGGATCTCGCCGTCGGAAAGGATCCTGACCAGGTCCCAGTGTACGGCGGAACGGTTGCCGTTGTCGCACTCATCGTAGGCCTGGCCCGGGGTGAAGTGGATCGAGCCGAAGATCTTCTCGTCAAAGAGGATATTGCGCATGGGCCGGCGAATGCCGGGGTTGATCCCCAGGGAGAACTCGCCGATGTAGCGCGCCCCCTCATCGGTATCCAGGATCTTGTTGAGCGCCCCGCTCATGCCCGCATTGGCCGAGGCCTTGACGATCCTGCCGTCCCTGAACTCGAACCGCACGCCGTTGAACTCCTTGCCCTGGTAAATGCTGGGGCAGTTGTAGGTGATATGCCCCTGGACCGAATCCCTGACCGGCGCGGAGAACACCTCGCCGTCCGGCATGTTCAGCCGCCCGTCGCACTTGATCCCCGGCAGGCCGTCGATGCTGAAGGAGAGATCGGTATCCGGCGCCACGATACGGACCTCTTTGGTCCTGTCGATCAGTTTCTTGAGTTTGTCCTGTTTTTTCGACTCCGCGCGCCAGTCGATGCAGCAGGCCGAGAACAGGTAGTCCTCGTACTCGTCCAGGCTCATCCGGGCTTCCTGGGCAGCGGCATGGGTCGGGTAGCGGGTGACCACCCAGCGGGTATGCCTGACCCGCTGGTCCACCAGCGGCTTGGTGAGTTTCTGGTAGGCTGCCACGGCCTCCTGGCGGGCATTGGCCATGACCATGGAGTTGTCGCCGGCCGCGATGCCGATGTAGACGGTCAGGGTCTTGAAAAAGTCCAGCTTGTGCTGGGGAAAATGGCCCAGTTGCTGCTTGGTGGCCAGGTTGTAGAAATTGCGGTCGATCTCGGGGACGGAAAAGGCATACTCCACGTATGCGGCGCCCCGTTTGAGACAGAGGGCGTGGAGTTCCTTGACCAGGGGGAGCGCTTCGAGCCCGGCGGCGTTGATCAGCACCACATCGCCCTTTTTCACCCGCGTCGAATAATCCACCAGTATCTCGGCAAACTGAGTGATTCTGGGATCTTTCATCGCTAACGATTCCTTTGCGGCGTCAGATTTTGGTTGCACTCGGCTACTGCTCTGGTTATGGTAGCGGCCGAGCCCATTCATCCTGAATTTCCGGAAAAACTACCATGAACCGTCGCAAAATTGAAACCAAAATCATGAACCCCCTGATGGGGTCGCGCATCCCGCTTCCGACCTACGCCACCGACGGTTCGGCGGCCATGGATTTGAGGGCCTGCCTGGACGCGCCTCTGACCATACAGCCGGGCGAGACCGCGCTGATCCCCAGCGGCATAGCCATCAGCATCCACGACCAAAACCTGGTGGCGCTCCTGGTGCCGCGCTCCGGACTGGGCATCAAGCACGGGATCGTACTGGCAAACACCGTGGGGGTCATTGATTCGGACTACCAGGGGGAGATCGGCATCGGCATCCTCAACCGGGGCACGGCCGCCTACACCGTGGAGCCCGGCGAACGCATCTGCCAGATGCTGTTCGTGCCGGTGGCGCAGGCGGAATTGAGTATTGTCGAAGAGTTCAGCAAGAACAGTTCACGCGGCGCCGGAGGTTTCGGCCACACCGGCCGGGATTAACAGGTTGTTGAAAAACAGCCATTATGGCTAAAAAACCAGGCGTTCTTCGTCCAGATCAAGGCCGGCGGTCTTGCCCATCACTTCCAGATTCAGCCTGCCGCCGTCAAACAGCTTGCCCGCCAGCGCCAGGATATCATCGGCGGTAACGGCGTCAAAACCGGCCAGGACCTCCTCCACCGGCTGATAGCGCCGGAGATAGATCTCGTTCTTGGCCAGGCGGGTCATCAGGCTGTCGGTGCTTTCCAGGGACATGAGGATCTTCCCCTTGAGCTGCTCCCGCGAGGAGTCGAGTTCGTCCGCCGGAACCGCCTCACGTTTCAACCGCCCCATCTCCCTCAGGGCGATGTCGATGACCTCCCGGCAATGCTCTTGTTCCGTTCCGGCGTAGACCACCAGCGAACCGGAGTCGGCATGGGAGATGACATAGGAATAGACCGAGTAGGCCAGGCCCTTTTTCTCGCGCACCTCCTCAAAGAGGCGCGAACTCATGCCCCCACCCAGAATGGTATTGAGCAGAAACAAGGCATAACGGTCGGGATGGTCCTGGGGCAGCCCCCGCGTTCCCAAACAGATCAGGGCCTGTTCCAGGTCGCGCTCGATAAGGTGGATGTACCGGCCGGGAGAGTTGCCAAGTTCCCCGGCATGGGCCGGGGGAACCCAGCCCGATGAAATATCCGAAAAAGCCGCTTCCATGAGAGCAACCAACTCGTCATGGTTTACGTTGCCGGCAGCCGAGATGATGATGTCCTCGGGGCGGTAACGGCTCTGCTTGTACGCTACGATGTCGTCACGGGAGAGCTTGCTGATGGTCTCTTCCGAGCCAAGTACCGATAGCCCCAGGGGATGCCCCTTCCAGAAGCTCTGGTGGAAATGGTCGTGGATGCACTCTTCCGGTGCGTCATCCCGCATCTTGATTTCCTGAAGAATGACCTTCCGTTCGCGCTCGATCTCGTCGGCCGGAAAATTCGAGTGGAGAAAGATGTCGGTCAGGAGGTCCGCCACCCTGGGGAGAAATGAAGCCAGAACCTTGGCATAATAACAGACATATTCGTGGCCGGTGAAGGCATTGAGGATGCCTCCCATGGAGTCGATTTCGTGGGATATCTGCCGCGCGGTGCGCCGTTTGGTTCCCTTGAAGAGGAGATGTTCGATGAAGTGGGCGATACCGTTATGGTCGGGGGTTTCGTGACGCGTGCCATTGGCCACCCAGATGCCGATGGAAACGGTATGCATATGTTCCACACGCTGACTGATGAGCCTGACGCCGTTGGTTAGAATAGTTGAATTTATCATGCCCTCATCATACCTCGCTTTTCAGAAAAATCCACCCCGTTTAGGCGCATGCTTCTCAAAAAAGTATCTCTTGCAGCATGCTCCGGTAATTTGCTAGAACAGGTACACATCCCTTTGCCTACGGAGCAGTCATGAATATCATTGCCACTACGATTCCCGATGTCCTCATCCTCGAACCCAAGGTCTTCGGCGACGAGCGTGGGTTTTTCTTCGAGAGTTTCAACGAACGGGTCTGGCGCCAGTTAACCGGGCTCGATGTCAGCTTTGTCCAGCATAACCATTCACGTTCGGCCGGCGGGGTCCTGCGCGGGCTGCACTACCAGATTCAGCATCCCCAGGGGAAGCTGGTGAGGGTCATCTCCGGCGAGGTCTTCGACGTGGCGGTGGACATCCGCCGCAGTTCACCCACCTTCGGCGCCTGGTTCGGAACCTCCCTTTCCGCGGAGAACAAGCGGCAGATGTGGGTGCCGCCGGGGTTTGCCCACGGCTTCTGCGTCACCTCGGAGTATGCGGAGTTTCTCTACCTGACCACCGACTACTGGGCACCGGAATACGAGCGGTGCATCGCCTGGAATGATCCCGACCTGGCGATCGCGTGGCCGCTTGCCGCCGAACCGATTGTTTCAGCCAAAGACCGCGAGGGCAGACGGTTCACGGAAGCAGACCTGTTTCCATGAGCAGCCCCGCAAACGGCACAGGTGCCGCCCGGGAACGGGGGATACCCGCCTGCGCGGGTATGACAATCTTTTTCCCGGAACCGTCAACCTGCTGATGTCCCCAGGCTTTGCCGGAGAGTTTTCTGCCGTACCGTCAACTAGTTACTGACAAATCCTTATACCATTGCTCTCAATTTCTGCCATGATCATTGACTGGAACACCATCGACACCGTGCTGCTGGATATGGACGGGACCCTGCTGGACAGACACTTCGACGACCATTTCTGGCTGGAGCACGTTCCCGAACGGTGGGCCGCCAAGAACGGCACCAGTGCGGACTATGCCCGCACCCACCTGCACGCCCTGTTCAAATCCCAGGAACAAACCCTCAACTGGACCGATCTGGACTACTGGTCCGAACGCCTGAAGCTCGACATCCCCCAGCTCAAGCGGGAGGTGGAGCACCTGATCGCCGTTCATCCCTTTGTGGTGGAATTCCTGCTGTTTCTGCGGCAGCACCGGAAAAATATCTGGCTGGTAACCAACGCCCACTCCAAGACCCTGGACCTGAAGTTGAAAACCACCCGTATCGGGACATACTTCGACGGCATCGTCTCGGCACACCAGGTCGGCCTGCCCAAGGAGGATCGCCGTTTTTGGGAAGCGCTCCAGAGGTTTGTCCGCTACGATCCCGCCCGAACCCTCCTGGGAGAGGACAGCGAGACCAACCTTGCCACGGCGGAGCAGTACGGCATCAGGTGCCTGGTGTACATCAGCCGTTTCAGTTCCACGGTCCAGCCGAAACCCTCATCCGCCTTCGCCTCCATCGAGTACTTCAGCGCCTTGATCCCCGGCGATGGCGACATGACCATCACAATCTCAAAAGGCTGACTTACCATGCAACCCTACCGAACGATATGCGCCGCCTGTATCATGGTTTCCTTCCTGGCCACCCTACCCGCCCCGGCAGCCGAACCGGAATTGCGCATCGGCAAGTTCAGCTCGGCAGAGCTCGCCGGCTGGAAGGAACAGACCGTTTTCGGTTCAAAAAAATCCACGTACTCCTTTGCCCAGGACAACGGGAAGACCGTTCTGGTGGGAAAGAGCGCTGATGCGGCTTCGGGGCTGCTCTACAAGATCGATATCGACCCCAAGACCTATCCGATCATCAGGTGGACATGGAAAATCGATCACACGGTCAAGAAGGGCAACGAGAGGACAAAAGAGGGGCATGATTTTGCCGCCCGCCTGTACGTGGTGTTTCCCCGGGGGTTTTTCTCCCAGACCCGGGCGATCGAGTATGTGTGGGGCAATGTCTTGCGCAAGGGCGAGAGCATCCGCAGTCCCTACTCGAAGAATGCGGTCATGATCGCGGTGGATGGCGGCGACGAGCTGGCCGGGCATTGGACCACGCACCGACGCAACTTTGCCGATGACTACCGGCTCGCCTTTGGCGAGGAGGCCCCCAAGGCCGGCGCTATCGCCATCATGACCGACAGCGACAACACCCACGAGTCGGCGACCGGCTATTACGGCGATATCACCTTGCTTCCGGCAGTCAGGGAGGAGGAACAGAGGCCGAAGGAATCGAAACCGAAGGAGATGCAGCCCAAAGATCAGGTACCGAAGGAACAACCGGCCAAACAGCACCCGACAAAGCCGAAGGAAGCGGTGCCAAAAGAGCAGGTACCGAAAGAGCAGCCAAGCAGCAACGGTTCCCATCCGCTGCCGCCGGCTGCCCCTTTACCTACGCAAAACCAGCAATAAGCGGCGCTACATCCGGCTCAGTTTGGTGCGAAACCTCTCAAGGCGCGACGCACCTTCCTCGATCAATCGTATCAGATCCTTGCGGGCGCTGCCGGCCACATCCTTGCCTTTCGCAACCAGATCATCGGTCTTCTCGCCAATGGTTTCAACCAGGTCCCCGATGTTGGTCGCAAGGTCCTCCACGGCCTCATCGGCCCGGGTCTTGGCGCGCCTGGCATAGCGAGAGATATCCCGGCGGGTCCGCTGACCGGACTGGGGCGCCAGAAGAAGCGCAAGCCCGGCCCCCACGATCCCGCCCGCCACTATCAGCAATGCCGCCGCAGCAACCTTTTTATCTCTATCCTCCATGGTTCCCTCCCTTTGCACGTAGTTGCTAGTATTGTACCTTACTGTGGGGAAAAATCCACTTCTCGCCGGTACGTATCGCCCATCGGACATTTTTTCCGAATGCCTTTCTATTGATTGGAAGACATGTTATAAAAAACGGTACCTCTCTATCCCATCTCAAGACAGGGGACCCCCATGAGCTCTTTATACGACGTTCTCATCGTCGGCGGCGGGCCGGCCGGCCTGGCCACCGCCTATCTGTGCCACAAACATGGCCTTTCCTACCTGGTGCTGGAATCGGGCAAAGCAGTATTCCAGGGGATCGCCAACACGTATCCCCAAGGCAAGCATGTGTACGCTTCCAAACCCAAGGATGCGCCCGAACCGTTCCTGGTTGACGAGTTGCGGCCGCCCGACAAGCCGGTCACGGTGGAGAGCTACATCCAATACGTTCAGCATTTCGTGCAACACGAGAACCTCAAGATTGAAACCGAGGTTGCTTTCGAGGATATCCGCGAAGAACGGGATATACTCTCCGTTGTCACCAACAAACGCGTTTTCCGTGGCCGCAAGGTCGTGCTTGCCTTCGGGAGCAGCATCCCCCGCGAGCTGTCGGTATACGGGGACGCCAAGATGGTGGCCAAGAATCTGGAGGACGCCAGCAAATTCGTCGGCGTCAAGACACTGGTCATCGGCGGCGGCAACACCGCGGCCGACGTGGTCATCGCCATACTCAAGGCCAAGCGCGAGAAGAACGACAACCAGCCGGTCTACTGGTCCCACACGTCGGGAAAGTTTGACGTCAACAAGGAGACGGCCCAGCGCCTGGGCGAAGAGATCCTGCTGGGGGGCAACATCCGCCTGTATCCCGGCGCCACGCCGCGCATCGGAGAGGTTGATGCGGAGGGGGTGGACCGTCTGGTCATCCGTATCAACGAGTTCAAGCAGGCAGATGGCATCGACCTGTACCACGCCCTGAGTTTCCCCATGGAAAACGTGATCGCCTGCATCGGTTCCCAGGGACCCATGCCGATCTTCGACAAACTCGGCATCCAGATGATCGCCTGCGCGGCCGGGGTCTGCACGATTGCCAAGGAGGGGGACCGCCTGGTGCTGTTGACCGCTGAATTCGAATCCACCCGCAAAGGGGTCTATGTCATCGGCGGCGCCATCTCACCCTCCTACATGAAGATCAAGGAGGGCGCCATTGCCGAGGAGAAGCACCCGAACCTGATCTACACCGCCATCAACGACGCCTATCGCGTGGTGGAGGCCATCAGAAAGAAGGTCCAGAGCTAGATCTTAATCCGCCCCCCTTGAAATATTCCCTATTGATGATTAGGTTGTTTGGGTATTAACAGGTTATTGAAAAACTCAGGTTGTTCAAAAATAGCCAGATCGTCGCACCCGCAGGAAGCCCTGCGGAGGCGTAGCAGCGCTACGCCGCACAAAAGGGCTTTCGAGGACGGCGGCGAGATGGCTGTTTTTCAACAACCTGTTAATCCCATCCCACGAAGGAGAGCATATAGGCATGTCAAAGACCACCAAGCAGTTCCAGACCGAGGTGCAGCAACTCCTCGACCTGGTCATCCACTCCCTCTATTCCAACCGCGACATTTTTTTGCGGGAGTTGATCTCCAACGCATCGGACGCCATCGACAAGATACGTTTTGAGGCCCACTCCAACGAAACGGTGTTGGAAGGCAACAGCGACTGGAAGATCAAGCTTATCCCCGACAAGGATGCGGGCACCCTGACCATCCGCGACAACGGCATCGGCATGAGCATGGCCGAGGTCGAGGAGAACATCGGCACCATCGCCCGCTCCGGCACCAAGGCATTCATGCAGGCCCTCAAGGACAAGGCCACCACCGACAATCCGGAACTGATCGGCCAGTTCGGCGTCGGCTTCTACGCGTCGTTCATGGTTGCCGACAAGGTCACGCTGTTCACCCGTACTGCCGGTTCCATCGAGGCGGGATGCTGCTGGGAATCCACCGGCGACGGCTCCTATACGATCGAGGAATGCAGCCGGGAACAACGCGGCACCGAGATCATCCTGCATCTGAAGGAAGAGTTCAAGGAATACCTGGACGAATGGAAGATCCGCTCCATCGTGAAAAAATACTCGGATTACATCCAGTATCCCGTAGTGATGGACATCACCCGCACCGAGGTGCCCAAAGGGGTGGACGGCAAGGAGATCGAGGGAGCCGGCACCATCGAGAAAACGGAAGAGGAAACCCTCAACTCCATGAAGGCCATCTGGGCGCGCTCCAAGAGCGATGTGACCGAAGAGGAATACAACGAGTTCTACAAGCATATCTCCCATGACTTCGACGCCCCCTTCCGCACCATCCATTTTTCGGCCGAGGGGACCAGCGAGTTCAAGGCTCTGGTATACCTGCCGGCCCACAAACCGTTCGACATGTTCTTCGCCGACCGCAAAAAGGGGCTGCAACTTTACGTCAAACGGGTATTCATCACCGACAAGTGCGAGGAGTTGATCCCCGACTACCTGCGTTTCGTCAAAGGGGTGGTGGATTCCTCCGACCTGCCGCTCAACGTCTCCCGGGAACTCCTGCAGGAGGACGTGCAGATCAAGCGCATCCAGAAGAACCTGGTGGGCAAGGTCCTCTCCACCCTGGCCGAGGTTAAGGAAAAGAGCTTTGATGAGTATGTGACGTTCTGGAAGGAATTCGGCCAGGTTATCAAGGAAGGGGTGCACTTCGATTTTGCCAACAAGGAAAAGCTCCAGGAACTGCTGCTGTTCGAAAGCACCGGGACCGGGAACGGTTCCTTTACATCGCTGAAGGAGTATGTCGAGCGCATGCCCGAGGCGCAGAAGGAGATTTACTTCATCACCGGCACCAGCCGCGAGGCCCTGGAGCAATCGCCCCACCTGGAGGTGTTCCGGTCAAAGGGTTTCGAGGTGCTGTTCATGACCGACCCGGTGGACGAATGGGTGGTCCAGGCGCTCACCGAGTACGACGGTAAACAGCTCAAGGCGGTTGACCGCGGCGACATCAGCATCGACAGCGACGAGGAGAAGAAAGAGAAGGAGAAAAAACGGGAAGAGGCTCAGAAGGAGTTCTCGGATCTGATTTCTCTCATAACGGAGCGGCTGAAGGACAAGGTCAAGGAGGTGCGCTTTTCAAACCGCCTGACCGACAGCGCCTGTTGCCTGGTTGCCGACGAATATGGCATGAACGCCAACATGGAGCGCATCATGAAGGCGCTCAATCAAAGCGTGCCCGAATCCAAACGCATCCTGGAACTGAACCCGGACCACGCCATCCTCAAGGTCATGGCGGACCTCCACGCGACAGACAAGAATGCCCCAGCCCTTGGCGATTACGCCGACCTCCTCTACGACCAGGCCCTCCTGACCGAGGGCTCGCCCATCAAGGACCCGCTGCGTTTCACCAAGCTGGTCAGCGAGCTGATGGTCAAAGCTGCCGCGAAATAACCGAGCCAAGCTCCCCCGGTCCGCCGGGGGAGCCATCCAGCCCCACCTCCCGCCCCGCAACAAAAAGTTCAAATAATGCTACAATTTTGTGGGCATTGTGCCGATATTATCTAATGAAGGACAAAACTCACGAATTTCTATACCGTCGTTACATCAAAACGTTTACACGCCAAATAACCACGGAGTCACATTCATGGCGAGCGACACATCTTCAGGAGAAGAGACCAGGGAGAGCATCCCGGGCAGGGAATTCAAAAAACTCGGCTACAGCCTGTTTATTGCCGTATCCAACGACAAGCTGGAATGCCGCTGCAGCTATGTGTCGCGTCAACAGGGGTCCATGATGACCCGGGACGAACTGAGTGGCTACCTTGCCGCAGCCGGGGTGAAAGAAGGTCTTGACGAAGACGCCCTCAACACCTTTGCGATCAATGCCGCGGCCGGTCAATCGCTGCGCAACGTGGTGGTGGCAACCGGTACCCCGGCCATCAACGGTATCGACGGCTGGCTTTCCTATACGGTGCAGCCGTCCGTCATCGTCCAGGCAGACCGCGACGATAGTGCCGACATCGACCTGCACCAGGTCCAGACCTTTATCAACGTCACACCGGGCGACGAAATCGCCCGCATTATCCCTCCCGAGCCCGGTGTCACCGGCAAGGGGGTGACCGGTGAAACCCTTCCCATGCAGCCCGGCAAACCCCTGGCCCTCAAGACCGGCAAAAACATCACCATCGAGGAGAACGGAGTACGACTTGTTGCCGGCGCTGCCGGCAGGGTCTGCCTGGCCTCGGGGGAGATATCCGTCGAGGAAGAGTACGTGGTGTCCGGGGATGTCAATTTCAGGGTCGGCTCGATCATCTTCAACGGCGTGGTGGAGGTGCGGGGGGATGTGCTGGATGAGTTCAGCGTCAACGCCACCAAAGGACTGCGCGTCAGCGGGAATATCGGGAACTGCGCCATAACGAGCGGCGGGGACATAACCCTCTGCGGCATGGACGGTCAAGGCAAGGGGACCATCGTATGCGGCGGCAGCATCCGGGCGCAATTCCTCCATGACTGCACCATCGAATGCGCGGGCGATATCATCGTCGAGGTGGAGCTGCACAATTGCATCGTCAAGGCGTTGGGCAGAATCATCGTCAACAAGGGGGCCATTGCCGGAGGCGCGTATATTGCGCTGGGAGGGGTCGAGGCCAAAAAGATCGGATCGCTCGCCTCAGTCAGGACGAAGCTGACCGTCGGCGTGGATTATCACGATGCCGAAGAACTCGAACAGCTCATGGATGAGCTTGCCAAAAATCACAAGCAGATCGGTGAGACGTCGTCCCTCCAGGAGATCGAGGACCTGCGCCAAAAAAGGGCAGTCCTGACCGACCGGGTCATGGCCATCCGTTCGAAGATCGATGAGCGGGCCAACCCGAAGATCAACGTCAAAGGGACGCTCTACGACAATACCCTGCTGGTCATCGGATCCCAGAACGAAGAGGTCAAGGACCCCCATGACGGACCGCTCAGCGTGAGCGAAAACACGATCGAAGGCGGGCTTCGTTATCTTTCCCTGACCAGCCTGGACGTCAAGGCCGCCGACATAGAGAAGGCCTTTATCCTTGAATGCCAGAAAAGGTAGCTGCCCCAGACGGGGCACAAGCAGGTTATTGAAAAACTCAGGTTGTTCAAAAATAGCCAGATCGCCGCACCCGCAGAAAGCCCAGCAGGAGGCGTAGCAGGCCTACTCCGCCGAAGCAGCTTTGGCTGCGAAGGCCGGGCGCTACGCCGCACGAGGGGTTTTCGAGGATGGGGGCGAGATGGCTGTTTTTCAACAACCTGCTAGTGGATCTGGAGTATGGTTTCCAAAGCCTTCCGATAGGCGGCCGCAGCTTCCTGCGGCTTCTTCTGCCCTTCCAGCACCCGCCCCTTGTACACGTACAGGTTATAGTCCAGCGGGTTGATCTTCTCGGCCTCGTCAAACATCTTCAGCGCCAGATCCAGCTTGTCCTGCCTGCCGTAGGCGAAACCCGCGTAGTAGTAACACGGCGTGTAGGATTCGTCCGCCTTTAACGCGCTCTCCAGCAAGGCTTGGCCTTCCGCCAGGCGATTGTCCTCGAACAACAGAAGCGCCGACTCGCACAGGGCAATGACATGGGTCGGTTCCTTGGCGAGAGCCTCCTTGTACTGGGCCTCGGCCGAGGCCTTGTCGCCCCGCTGCCCGTAGAATTTACCCAGGCTGATATGGGGCAGGACGAACTTCGGGTCAGCCTCGATGGCCTTTTTGAACCACATCTCCGCGCTCTCGGCCATGCGTCCCGATTTCAGGGTGTTCCTGCCCATGTTGTAGAAGCGAAGCGCACTCTTGTTGGGCTGATACCCCTTTTTCTCCGCCAGGGCCGGCTTCGCGCCTTCGATGGCAGCCGTCACGAAGTCCGCCATCTCTTCCGCCCCCACCAGGGGATAGCCGGAAAGCTCGTATTTTATGACCCGCTCCCGGTCCACGATGACCGTCGTGGGGAGCGCGATGATGCCCACATCATGGAAGTAGTCGAGGCCGTTGTCCACGAGAACGGGATAGGTCAGTTTGAGCCGCTCCACGGTCGAACGGATTCCGGCCATGTCGGCGTCTGAAATCTTCTGGCCATCCGCAT
>Ga0207857_1000397_pt1 | contig 12435 bp, 9 predicted proteins | sample LuqExpMetageno22_FD_187780 | JGI IMG/M metagenome (GOLD analysis project Ga0207857, IMG submission 187780) | Tropical forest soil microbial communities from Luquillo Experimental Forest, Puerto Rico - Sample 22 (SPAdes) | ecosystem: Environmental > Terrestrial > Soil > Tropical forest ... | reverse complement strand
TTCATCCCTCAGGGGCTAAAGCCCTCGGCTGTTTTGGCTTCTCTCGGCACGGCTGAAGCCGTGCCCTTTCAAGGCTTAGCATGTACGAAGGAAGGTTTCATCATGATTGCATGGATCGAACAATCCATCGGGTGGGTGGCCTTTGCCGTACTTGCATTTGTCTTGGGAAATTTCGTCCGGCCCTTCGTTGGTTTCTATGCAAGGAAGAAGGCTGAGAACCTCGCGACCAAAGAAGACATTGCTCAGATCACAAAGACGCAAGAGGAAATCAAATCTCAAATCTCCGATAAGATGTGGGATCGTCAGCGGCAGTGGGACTTGAAACGCGATGTCGTCCTTGATTCAGTTCGCGCTATGGCTGACTTTGACTACTTCATATCAGAATTTTCCGCAGTATTTGCAAAGCCTGATGGAGCCTCGACGGATGAAGCCCACGCTAAGCTTCAGGAAGACAAGATACGTGCCATTCAGAAGTCAATGCAGATCAGATATGCGTACCAACGCGCTCATACTGTTGCTGATCTCATGATTGGAAAACGGCTTTCAGAGGCGCTTTCCGCATATTTTCAATTTGCAGCTTTGATCCTGAGAGACGTACCTTCGAGAAAAGTGGCTTACGATAGCAATTCTTGGAAAGAACATGCAAAACGTCATAACTCGATCATTCTTGCAGCAAGAAAAGAATTGGGTAATAGCAATGTCGATGACCTACCGGTAATCGATTACGACGCTATGCATGAGAATTGCGCTCATTGAGCACCTGAACGCAGGAGAAAATATGGCCATTCGTTGGGATAAATTCACCGTCAAATCGCAGCAGGCAGTGCAGCAGGCGCAGGAGCGTGCGCAGAGCCTGGGAAATCCGGAGCTACAGCCGGTGCATCTGTTGCTGGCGCTGGTAGAGGATCGCGAAGGCGTGATCCCGGCCGTGCTTGAAAAGATCGGTGTACCCATTGAGCGGCTTACGCATACGCTGCACAGCACGGAGGAGAAACTGCCCCGTGTGGCAGGCGCGGCCGCTCAACCCTCTCCCAGTCAGGCTCTGACGCGCGCCTTCGATCAGGCCTTCCACGAGGCTTCTAACTTCAAGGACGATTACGTGTCCACCGAGCATCTGCTGCTCGGCATCAGTCATTTGAAGGGCGATCCGGCGCATTCCGCGCTGGCCGAGTTGGGCGCCACGCGCGAAGCCATTCTGAAGGCGCTCACTGCCGTGCGCGGAACCCAGCGTGTGACCGATCAGAATCCGGAAGCCAAGTTCCAGGCGCTGGAAAAGTATGCCAAGGATCTGACTGAGCTGGCCCGTCGTGGCAAGCTAGATCCCGTCATTGGTCGCGACGAAGAGATTCGTCGTGTGGTGCAGGTGTTGAGCCGCCGCACCAAAAACAATCCGGTGCTGATCGGCGAACCCGGCGTGGGCAAAACGGCCATTGTCGAAGGTTTGGCGCGGCGCATTGTGTCGGGCGACGTGCCGGAGAGCCTGCGCGACAAGCGCGTCATCTCACTCGATCTGGGTTCGATGCTAGCCGGCGCCAAGTATCGCGGCGAATTCGAAGACCGCTTGAAGGCGGTGCTGAAAGAGATTGAAGAATCGAATGGCGAGATTGTGCTGTTCATCGACGAACTGCACACGCTGGTGGGTGCGGGCGCGGCCGAAGGCGCTATCGATGCCAGCAACATGCTCAAGCCGGCGCTGGCGCGCGGAGAATTGCGCGCTATTGGCGCCACCACGCTGAATGAATACCGCAAGTACATTGAAAAGGACGCAGCGCTCGAGCGCCGTTTCCAGATTGTCTATGTGGGCGAGCCCAACGTGGAAGACACCATCGCGATTCTGCGCGGCCTGAAGGAGCGCTACGAGTCGCACCACAACGTGCGCATCAAGGATGCGGCGATTGTGGCTGCCGCCACACTTTCGCATCGCTACATCTCTGATCGTTTTCTGCCTGACAAGGCCATTGATCTTGTCGACGAGGCCGCGGCTTCCCTTGCCATTCAAATTGGCAGCGTGCCCACGGAGATCGATCAACTGGAGCGCGAGGCGACTTCGCTTGAAATTGAGCGGGCCGCTTTGAAGCGCGAAACGGACGCCAACAGCCGTGGCCGCATGGTGGAGGTAGAGCGCGAGATTGCGCATCTGCGCGAGCAAACCACAGCCCTGCGGGCGCGTTGGACAACGGAACGCGATGCCATCTCGCGCATCAGCGAGCTGAAGAAGAAGATTGAAGCGTTGCGCTTTGAGATGGAAGAGAGTACGCGCAAAGGCCAACTGGAGCGCACGGCGCAGATCCAGTATGGCGAGCTACCCAAGCTGGAAGCCGAACTCCGGAAACTCAACACCGCGCAAGATGGTGCCGATGGCGCCACGCGCATGCTGAAGGAGGAAGTGGACGAAGAGGACATCGCCAAGATCGTCAGCAAGTGGACCGGCATTCCTGTGGCCCGCATGCTGGAAGGCGAAGTGAAGAAGCTGATCCACATGGAGGAGCGGCTCAGTGAGCGCGTGGTGGGCCAGGATGCGGCGTTGACCGTGGTGGCCAATGCGATCCGCCGTTCGCGTGCTGGGCTCAGCGATCCCAGGCGCCCCATCGGCTCGTTCATTTTTCTGGGACCAACGGGCGTGGGCAAAACCGAGACCGCGCGCGCGCTGGCCGAATTCCTGTTCGACGATGAGCAGGCCATGGTGCGCATTGACATGAGCGAGTACATGGAGAAGCACGCCGTGGCGCGCTTGATTGGCGCACCTCCGGGCTACATTGGCTATGATGAGGGCGGACAGTTGACGGAAGCCATTCGTCGCCGTCCGTATGCCGTGGTGCTCTTCGATGAAATCGAGAAGGCGCATCCGGACGTGTTCAATGTCCTGTTGCAGGTGATGGACGATGGCCGACTGACCGACGCCAAGGGACGCACCGTGGACTTCAAGAATACGGTGCTCATCATGACCTCGAATCTGGGAGCGCCGTTGCTGACGGCGGACACGCTCAAGAGCGATCACGATTTCGAGATTGCCCGCGAGAGCGTGCTGCAGGTGCTGCGCGAACATTTCCGTCCGGAGTTTTTGAACCGCGTGGATGACACCGTCATCTTCCGTCCGCTGGGTATGGCGCAGATGTCGGCGATTCTGGAATTGCGGTTGAACGAGATTCGCAAGCTGCTGGAAGATCGCGCCATTTCGTTCGAGCTGACAGAGCCGGCGCGGCAATTGATTCTGGCGGCGGGTTCCGACGCAGCCTATGGCGCACGGCCTTTGAAGCGCGCGTTGCAGCGCATGGTGCAGGATCCGCTGGCCATCAAGATTCTCGATGGCCAGGTGTCGAATGGCGCACACGTCCGCATCGATGTTGATCGCAATAGCAATCAACTGCGCTTTGAGCCCATGAGCCGCGAAGCCATGGCCTGAGCACCTGCGGTGCGGCCAACTGCGCTTCGCGCTAATCTGCTTAGGGCTTTTGCTGCTCAGGATGGCTCAAAAGCTGAAACCCTCGGCAAGGCTGTGCCGTAAAAGCTATGGGCCATCCTCTATCGAAGGATGGCCCATAGCTTTTCTGCGGAAGGTTCACAGCCTAGAGCAGAGCTCGGCAGGTTCGATCATCACTCTTTGCGTTCTCGCAGAACTTGGCATGAACGGCTGGAGGAGATGGACCGTTCTTGCTCTGTCAGCTTATTCACGGTCTTCCAAGATCGCTCCGATGTCCTGCTTTCCATGGAGTACGCGTATGACCTGAATTATGGATGGCCCGGCTATGTAATAAATGCGGATGTCTGAAATCCCGGCAATGGGCCAAACGCGCAAGCCTCTCAAACGAGGATTGGCCAAATCCTTCGGCGCTCCCATCTTGGGCATTCGGCGCAATTGCTCGATGGCTTCTGCGAATCCGCGCAGTAACTGCTCCGCGACGTGAGCCGCGTCTATCTCGTCTCGATAGTATTCAATCTGCCGCAGAAGATCGTTTCGTGCGGCTGGCAGTACCGTGATCTTCATTTTCGGACTGCCCCTTTCCAGACTGCTTCTTTCTGGCAAGGATTGTAGCTGCGTCGCGCCGTAACTCGCTCCAGAATTCCGGTGTTACATCCAGAGGTTCTCCGGAAGCTAGTCCCTCAAGCAGCAGCGATTCCAGTCGTTCTTTTGCCAGCCGTTTTTGCTCACGGCGAATTAGGTCGCGGATGTACTCGCTTACATTGCCGAAGCCCGCAGCCTTCACTTCGTTTTCAACAAATTCACGAAGCGATTCAGGCATGGAAATGGTCAGTGTGGTCATAGGAATCTCCGTGATCAGTATAGCAATAGTTCTTATCTATTAAGATAAGAACTATTGTCGCAGCTCCACCACGGTTGCGCCCTGGCCGCCTTCGTTTTGCTGGGCTTCTTCAATGTGGGCCACGTGCGGATGGCTTTTCAGGAACTCGCGCACACCGCGGCGCAGGATACCGGCGCCATGTCCATGAATGACGCGCACCCGCGGCAGGCCGGCCAGGAAAGCGCGATCCAGATATTTCTCCAGCTCTTCGGTGGCCTCGTCCACGGTGCGCCCGATCAGGTTGATTTCCATGCGCATGTCGTCGCTGGAGTCGCTGGAGATGCTCACATGCACGCCCTTCTGGCGGCGCACCGCGGAGAGGGGCGTCTCGCTGGCCTTGACGGCTTCCGCGGCGGGACTTTTGGCTGAGGCCAGATCCGCGCGCTTCACGCGCATCTTGATGGGGCCGAGCGCCACTTCGAAAAGATCCTTTTCCACCTCGCGCTGCACAACTGCGATCTTGTTCATCGACTTCAACAGCACCTGATCGCCTGCAGCCACGTGCTGTAGCAGGTGAGGCTGGGCGTTGGCGTCGCCCTGGTCGGCGCGTGTTTTGTGCGCCACTACCACCTGGTTGAAGCTCTCCTGGAATTCGCGGCGCAGGCGATTGATGCGGCGTTCGGCTTCCTTGGATATCTTCTGCTGCGCCACGCGGTCTTCCACCGCGCGCACATTCTCCTTCATCTGGAATTCGAATTCCTTCATCAGGGAGGCCAGCTTGGTTTCGAGTTCACGCACGCGCTGGCGCACCTCCACGCTGCCCTCGCGTTCCAGCCGCGCACGTTCCTGGTTCAGCGCGTACTGTTCGGCGCGGGCCTTTTTGCGTTCTGCTTCAAGCTCCGTCAGTTCGCTGTGGATCTTGTCGAGGAAGCGCGCAATGTCGGCCTGTTGCGAGCCCATGCGTTCGCGCGCCAGGGTAATGATGGCGGCGTTCAGCCCTAACCGTTCGGCGGTTTGAATGCCGGCCGATGCGCCGGGAACGCCGAGGCGCAGCTTGTAGTTTGGTGCCAGCGTCCGCTCGTCCACACCAGCAGCGGCATTCAGCACGCCCTCGGTGTTGGCGCCATATACCTTGAGCGAGGTGTGGTGTGTGGAGATCAGCGACCAGGCACGCGCCGTGAGAAAGTGCTGCGCCACGGCCACGGCCAGTGCCGAGCCTTCTTCCGGATCGGTGGCCGAACCCAATTCGTCGAGCAGCACAAGGGAATGCTCATCGGCGTAGCGCGAGAGCCGGTCCAGATTCACAATGTGTGCGGAGAAGGTGGAGAGCGCCTGCTCGATGGATTGCGCATCGCCGATGTCTGCCAGGAAGGCGCTGAAGACGGGAAAGCTTGCGGCTTCAGCCGGGACTGGCAAGCCGGCCTGCGCCATCATGGCCAGCAGAGCGGTGGTTTTCAGCGTGACGGTTTTGCCGCCGGTGTTGGGTCCGCTGATGATGAGCTGGCGCTTTTCGCTGGTGAGTTCCAGCGAGAGCGGCACCACGGCTGTGTTGGGGGCAGCTCCGCCCGCGCGCAGCCGTTTTTCCAGCAGGGGATGGCGCGCGCCTGCCAGTCGTAATTGCTCCGACCCGAAGAGCGGCTCAATGCAATCGTAGTCGCGGGCAAAGCGCGCGCGGGCCAGCAGGCTATCCACCACGGCCAGCACGCGTGCTCCGGCAACCAGTGCGCGAGCATAGGTGCCCACCTGACGAGTGAGAGCCACAAAGATGCGGTGAATCTCCGCCTGTTCTTCTTCAAACAGGCGCACCAGTTCGTTGTTCAGCTCGATGGTTTCAAGCGGCTCCACAAACACCGTCTGGCCGCTGGAGCTTGCGCCATGCACCACGCCGGAAACGCGCCGCTTCATCTCCACGCGCACCGGGATGACAAAACGGTCGCCGCGGATGGTGATCAGGTCGTCCTGAGTGGAACCTTCGCTGGAGAGCCGGCGCAGTGCCGCGCGCAGCGAACTTTCAATGGCGCGTTGCTGCTGTTCCTGTTCGCGGCGAATACGGTTGAGCTCAGGGGATGCGTTGTCCGCTAGCGAGCCATCAGGCAGGATGGTCCGCTCGATCGTTTCCGCCAGCGGCTTCAGGCTCATGGCGAGCTCGCCGGAGAGCATGCCGAGTCCCACCAGCTTGCCTTCCAGGCGCGCCGGAGGATGATGCAGAATCTCCTGCCAGGCAGCCACATCGTTGGCCAGCCGGGCCACGGCTTGCAGCTCTTCTGCCTCCAGCGCGGCTTCAGGGATCTGCGCCTTGGCCGCCATTTGGGTGGGATCGAAAAGGCCACCCAGGGGAATCGAAACCTGCTCTTCCACAAGCAGACGCACCTCACCCGTGAGCCGGTGCTGGCGCGCGATCCAGGCTGCGTCGGCGGAGGGCTTGAGGTCGAGCAGCGCGGCGCGGCCCACTGGCGAAGAGGCAAAGCCGGCCACAAGCTCCACCAGCGGCTGCCACTCAAGGGCCTGCAGATCGGCATGAACAATGGGCGACGGAATCGATTCGAGCAGAGACATACACAGCCATTATCGCAGGCATCGCATGCAGGCATTGCATGCAGCAGCCCGCTTCGCGACCTCCGTGGGAGGTGCTGTGGGTGCGTGGGAGATGCAGCAGGAAGTGCCGGGCTGTTCTGTGAACACGAAAGGCCGGAGCGCTGGCTCCGGCCTTTGGTTGAAGTGCTGGTTGCTGCTGCTTAGTCGAGCGAGTAGATAGCGAGACCGGTGAGCAGCTTGGGGAAGAAGTCGGTGGACTTCTGCGGCATCACGTCGCCGGCGAAGGCAACTTCGCGTAGCTGATCCATGGTCACCGGGTTGGTCAGGAAGGTGATGTCGGCTTCGCCCTTGCGCGGCTGAGCGACAGCACTTTCAGCCGAGCGCAGATAGCGAATGTTGGTCTGTTCGCGCACCTTTTCAGCATCCAGGCCCAACAGCTTGTCGAGGATGACAGAGTGCAGATGGGTCAGGTCCAGGTTGCGCTGGCGCTCCGGCTGATCCGCCAGGGCGGCATTGACCTTGTCCACCTTCGACGTCAGCAGATACGAGCCCGCCTTGGTCACCGCCACAAAGGCGGGGACGGTCTTCTGCTTCAGCAACTCCATGTAGGTGTTGGCATCGGCTTCAGCGAGCGGCTCAACGGTGAAGAACTCTTCGGCTGCCTTGGCAAAGGCCGCGGCATCGAAGGCGGGGAGCGAGTGCACCACGCGGTGGGTGGGCAGAACCACCAGCCCGTCGGAGTCCATGTTGACGAAGGTCATCATCACGGCTGCTTCAGGGTAGGGAGCCAGGGTCAACTCATTGGCGTTGGTCTCGGTGGCCGCGGGCGTGGTGGGCGCATGCTCCTTGGAATAGTTCAGGGCCGTCTCGTAGCGGTGGTGGCCGTCGGCAATGATTAGCTTCTTGTCGGCCATGGCCGAGGTCAACAGCTTGATCGTGGCCGGATCGCTCACGCGCCAGAAGCGGTGGATCACGTTGTACTCGTCGGTGACTTCGCCATCGGGCGCACCGGGATTCTCATAGAGGATCTTGTCCACCGAGCCGGCCGGATCGGAATAGAGCATGAAGATCTGGCCAAAGTGCGAGCGCGTGGCCTTGAGCAGGTTCAAGCGGTCGCCCTTGGGCTTGGAGAGGGTCTGCTCATGGCGGTAAACAATCTTTTCGGAGTAGTCGTGCACGTGGCCGAGGGCGATAAAGCCGCGGCGCACCTTCGTCTCATCGGTGCCCGGCACGGTGAAGGTCTGCGAGTAGGCGAAGATGCAGGGGTCCTGTTCCTGCGCCAGCACGCCCTTGGTCTTCCATTCCTTCAGGTAGGCGGCGGCACGCGAGTAGACGGTCTGGCCGGTCTGGGCGTCGGTCGCCTCGGGCAGGCCCAGAATCACGCGCACCAGGTTGTACGGGTTCTTCTGGTAATAGGCCTGCTGCATGGCCGGAGAAATCTTGTCGTAGGGCTGGGTAACGACGTCGCCAAGGCTCACCTGCGCGGGATTGTAGCGCCAGGCTCGGAACGGGTAGATGCGTGCCATAATCTGCGGCTGACTCCGGATTCGACAGTGGATTGGCCAGCCAAGATCGCGGTGGAAGGACGGGGTGCGAAGGGCGGGCCTATCTATGATTGTAGCGCAGGGGATTGTCACGCTGGGGTAATCGCAGGGCGGGGCGGAAGGCTGGCCGGCGAGGCTGCAGGGGCAAACCTGAAGCGGATTTTCCTGCTCCCGCGGGGGGCGCGGGGCCCGCGTTGCCTCACCAGAGTCCGTCCGCAGCGGTCTTGATCCGTTTTCTGGGGGCGGGACTGTAAAATTTAATCCGGTCCAGGAAACGATCCCGAGAGCCAACATGCGCAGGCTGCCGCTCCCTGGTGGGATTTCTGCCCTGGCCTGGAGTGTTGTCTAGGCCGCGACCGCTGAACAATCTGCCCCGATCTGGCATGGAGGCCCTTTGCTTTACTGGCTGTTGTACGAGAAGCTTTACATCTACTTTCACCCGTTCCGGATCTTCCGCTACCTGACCTTCCGCACGGCCTTCGCCTCCCTGACGGCGTTGCTGATCGCGCTGTTTATTGGTCCGTGGGTGATCCAGAAGCTACGTGAGTTCCAGATTGGCCAGTATGTCCGCGAAGATGGGCCCAAGTCGCACCTGAAAAAGAGCGGCACCCCCACGATGGGCGGTGTGTTGATCGTGATCGCCATTCTGGTGCCGACCGTGCTCTGGTCCGATCCGGCCAATCCGTTTGTCTGGATTATTGTTTTTTCCACCCTGGCCTTTGGCGCGGTGGGCTTTACCGACGACTACATCAAAGTGGTGATGAAGCGCAGCCTGGGGCTGACCGCGCGCGCCAAGCTGGTGGGGCAGGGAATCGCCGCGCTGGTGGTGGCCGTGGCGCTGGTTGTTTTGCAGCAGTTCCGCCTGTTTTCCACCCAGCTTTCCGTGCCATTTTTAAAGACGTGGCGGCCCGACCTGCTTTTGCATTGCTGGCCCTCCACGCTGCCCTATCTGGGGCTGCTGGCTTTTGTGCCGTTCGTGGTGTGGGTGGTGCTGGTTCTGGTGGGCTCGTCGAATGCCGTGAACCTGACCGACGGCCTGGATGGGTTGGCCATCGGATGCACCATTATCGCGGCAGGCGCGCTGACCGTGCTCACCTATGTGAGCGGCCACGTGATCTTTGCCAACTATCTGGAGTTGCAGCGCATGCCCATGGTGGGCGAGCTTACGGTCTTTTGCGGATCGATGGTGGGCGCCTCCATCGGCTTTCTTTGGTACAACGCCCACCCGGCCGAGGTGTTCATGGGCGACGTGGGTTCGCTGGCCCTGGGCGGCGCCATCGGCACGGTGGCCGTACTCATTCGCCAGGAACTGCTGTTGCCTTTTATTGGCGGCATCTTCATTCTGGAAGCGCTGAGTGTGATTTTGCAGGTGGGCAGCTATAAATTGCGCAACAAGAAGCGCATTTTCAAGATGGCTCCGCTGCACCACCACTTTGAGCAATGCGGCTGGCATGAGTCGAAGGTGATTGCCCGCTTCTGGATTGGCGCGCTGGTGTTTGCACTGTTTGCACTCACCACGCTGAAACTGCGTTAAGCCGGGCGCGGAGAGCGCTCTTTCGTAGCACAATGGAATTCCACCCGCGCACAGGAGAAACCCCATGATGACATTGAAGGGCAAGAAAGTACTGGTTGTTGGACTGGGCAAGTCGGGTGTGGCGGCTGCCTTGTTCCTGCGCCGTCAGGGCGCGGTGGTCACGGTTTCCGATGTGCGCTCGGCCGAGCAACTGGCCAAGGAGATTCCGGCTCTCATTGAGGCCGGCATCATGGTGGAGGCGGGCGGACATGGCATTCTCACCTTCCGTCGCCAGGATCTGATTGTGGTGAGCCCGGGCGTGCCCATGGACACACCGGCGCTGGCGCAGGTGCGGGCCTTCGGGTTGGAGATTATCGGCGAGCTGGAGCTGGCCGCGCGCTTCCTGAAGGGCAACGTGCTGGCCGTGACCGGCTCCAACGGCAAGACCACCACCACGGCCCTGTTGGGTGAGATTCTGACCGCTGCCGGTCTGGCGACCCAGGTGGGCGGCAATATCGGCGTGCCGGTGGTGGACCTGATTGAGAAGAGCGAGCCCGCGGGCTGGTCTGTGCTGGAGGTTTCCAGCTTCCAGTTGGAGAGCACTGTGGAGTTCCATCCGCAGGTGGCGGTGATTCTGAACATCACTCCCGATCACCTGGACCGCCACGGCAGTCTGGAAAATTATGCTCTGGCCAAGGAGCGCATCTTTGCCGCGCAAACGGCCAGTGACACCGTGGTGCTGAATGCCGATAACACCCGCGCTGCAGAGGCGGCCCGGCACGCTCAATCCAAGGTTTTCTGGTTTAGCCTGGAGCATCCGGTGGAGCAGGGCGCGTGGCTGGAGGATGGCTGGGTTGTCTTCCGCGATGCGCGGAACGCTGCAACGGAACGGATTATGCCGCTCAGCGCCATTCCGCTGAAGGGCGCGCACAACGTGGAGAATGTGCTGGCGGCGGTGGTTGCCGCGCGGCAGGCAGGCGCGGCCCCGGAAGCCATTGCCGGAGCCATCGCAAAATTCAAGGCCGTTGAACATCGCCTGGAATATGTGGCCACCATCAATGGGGTGGAGTACTACAACGATTCGAAGGCCACCAATGTGGATGCGACGGAAAAAGCGATTGCCGCGTTCTCCGGTGGCATTCATCTGATTTTGGGCGGCAAGGACAAGGGCTCGGATTACACCACGCTTGCGCCTCTATTGCGCGAGCGCGTGCGCGCTGTTTATACCATTGGCGCGGCGGCGGCCAAGATCGAGTCGCATTTGCGGGGAGTGGTGACGCTGCTCTCCTGCGAAACCCTGGAAAAGGCCGTACATGCCGCGTCCAGCGCCGCACACGCGGGCGAGATTGTGCTGCTGGCTCCTGCCTGCTCCAGCTTTGACCAGTTTGAGAGCTATGAGCATCGCGGCCGAGTCTTCAAGCAACTGGTCGCCAACAAGCGAGGTTAGGCATGGTACGGCAGACGGGCGTCGACAAGTGGCTATTTTTCGTCACACTGGTGCTGGTGGTTTTTGGACTTGCCATGGTCTTCTCCGCATCGGCAGTCGTCGCGCAGGCCAAGTACCAGTCGGAGTTCGCATTTGTAGGGCGGCAGGCAGGCTGGGCGCTGGCTGGCCTCTGCGCCATGCTGGTGTTGATGTGCGTGGATGTCTCGTTTTACCGGTCGCCACGGGTGATCTATCCCGCCATTGTGGTCACGGTGCTGTCCCTGGTGGCCGCCTACCTGATGCCGAACTCCCATGCCACTCATCGCTGGATCCGCTTTGGCCACCTGTTTACCTTTCAGCCCTCTGAGCTGGCCAAGATTGTGCTGGTTCTGTTTCTGGCCTGGTTCCTGCATACCCGCCTGGACAAGATGCGCGACTGGAAAGGAACCCTGCTGCGCGTGGCCATTGTTCCGGTGCTGTTCATCGGGCTGGTGGGCAAGCAGCCCGATCTGGGGACCGCACTGGTGCTGGCCGGGGTGACGGCCATGATGCTGATCCTGGCTGGTATCGAATGGAAGTGGCTGGTTGGAGCGGCTCTGGCTGCATTGCCGGCGCTGGTTGCCATGCTGATGGTGGGCTTCCGGATGAAGCGGCTTCACGTCTTCCTGCATCCCGAAGCGGACCCCACGGGCGACGGTTTCCACATTTATCAGTCTCTGGTGGCTGTGGGTGCGGGTGGACTTACCGGCCGTGGCTACATGGAAGGCATCCAGAAACTCTTCTTTTTGCCCGAGGCGGCAACGGACTCCATCTACGCCAACATCTGCGAGGAGTTGGGGTTGCTGGGTGCGCTGGGTCTGGTGGCGCTGTTTGGCATTTTTGCCTGGCGAGGACTGCGCACGGCCTTCCGCTCGCAGGATTCGTTTGCCCGCTTTGTGGCCTTTGGCATTACCACCACCATTCTGTTGCAGGCCTTCTTCAACATCAGCGTGGTGCTTTCGCTGGTTCCGGCCAAAGGCATTCCGCTGCCGCTGATCTCCTCGGGCGGCACCTCGTTGTTCACCACTTTGGCCAGCATCGGGATCTTGTTGAGCATTACGCGGCAAACTGAATAGACCGTGTTGCGGGATTTCTGAGGCTTTGTCTTCTCGATCTTGAGCGGAGCGGCGGTGCAGG
>Ga0207857_1000396_pt1 | contig 12440 bp, 7 predicted proteins | sample LuqExpMetageno22_FD_187780 | JGI IMG/M metagenome (GOLD analysis project Ga0207857, IMG submission 187780) | Tropical forest soil microbial communities from Luquillo Experimental Forest, Puerto Rico - Sample 22 (SPAdes) | ecosystem: Environmental > Terrestrial > Soil > Tropical forest ... | reverse complement strand
GGCGCGGCTGCGGGGGCGTCCGCGTCCAGAATTCGCACCTCCGCGCCAAAGCGGCGGAAGCTGCTGTTGGTGCGGCGCAGGCGCAGGTTCTTGCGCTCCCAGAGCAGCCGCGTGTCAAGCCGGATATCAGCGTATGTGAGTACCCATGGACCGTTGGAAAGCGGTTGCTGTTCAAGATGAATGGCCGTGTCCTCGTTCAAATAGAGGATGCCTGCGCCCAGCTTGCGCACCGGGGTGACGTCAATGGTGGTCCACTGCCCACTGTCGGCATCGATGGTCAGTGCGCCATGGAGGAAGGGCAGCAGGGCATGGATGCGGCTGGTGCCTTTGAGGCCTGCCTTAGGCTCTGCCGCAATGCGTACGCAGGTGTGGGCTCCGCAGGGCTGCTGGGCAAGTGTGGTGAAGGTAAAGCCGGCCGCGATGTCGGCACGCATTTCCATCTCACTGGCCAGGGCTTTGGCGGCTTTTTTCTGACGCTCTTCACGGTGCCGTGGCGAGCTGGAGTGGGCATCGCGCAGCAGGGCGTCAATGGTGCGTTCCTGTTGCGCGCGCTGGGTGTCACTGGGTGTCTGGCCGTTGAGGAGCAGAGTGCGTTCTACCTGCTGGCCATCAACAAAGAAGATTTCTTTACGACGGGTCGTGGTTTGGCTCACGCGGTTTTCTTTATCGAAACGGTCTTCGATTTCGTCGGATAAAAAGATGAAATTGCGCAGGGCATTGAGATTGCGCCGGTTTTCGACCAGCGCGCGATGTACCAGTGTTGCTGGATCGACGGGCTGAGCTAGCTGTACAGGGCGAGCGGGAGGTTCCTCTGCGTAGATCGACAGAGAAGAAGATGTTGCCCATAAAATGCACAAAAATAACAAGATACGGAAATCGATCAGCAGCCGGAAGCGAGTTGGAGGCATGGGCTTTCCTTCTCTGGAAATTGACAGTACGTTAGCACAGTGCCAAAGAGGGGGAGGTGCGTGCTTTCGGTTATTCCGTATGAAGTTCGGGGGCTTGACTCATTACGGCTCTGGGCCTATTCTCACTGAGGTTTGGGCTTGCGCGGTGGGTATCACGCAGCCTGCGCCACGGACGGATGCGGCTTGAGTCTGCACCGCTCCGTGTTTGGATCGGAGAGATGTATGTCCACGAGTATTCCGAAGCTGACTTTGGACCAGGAGATCAATCCCTGGGAGGCGCAAAGCGCGCGTTTTGACTTTGCGGCGCAGAAGCTGAACCTGGACGAAGGGCTGTGGAAGCTGTTACGAAGCCCGGCACGCGAGATCATCGTTCACTTTCCGGTGACGATGGATGACGGCCGAATTGAAATGTTTACCGGATACCGCGTCCAGCACAATATTGCGCGCGGACCGGCCAAGGGCGGCATCCGTTATTCGCCGGACGTGACACTGGATGAAGTGCGCGCACTGGCCAGTTGGATGACGTGGAAGTGCGCGGTGGTGAATATCCCCTTTGGCGGCGCCAAGGGCGGCATCATCTGCGACCCCAAGGCCATGTCGAAGGGCGAGCTGGAGCGCATGACCCGGCGCTACACATCCGAGATCATCGACTTCATCGGACCGGAGAAGGATGTTCCCGCGCCGGACGTGAACACCAACGAACAAACCATGGCCTGGATCATGGATACCTACTCCATGCATGCCGGCCGCACCGTAACCAGCGTGGTAACCGGCAAGCCGCTGAACATCGGCGGATCGCGTGGCCGTACTGAAGCCACCGGCCGTGGCGTGATGGTTACCTGCAACGAGAGCTTGCGCTATCTGAACATGGGCGTGAGCGGTTGCCGGGTTGTCATTCAGGGCTTCGGCAACGTGGGCTCCAATGCCGCGCGGCTCATGATGGAAGCCGGATACAAGATTGTGGGTATCGCAGAAAAGGATGGCGGACTCTACAATCCCAACGGCATCGATATTCACCAGTTGCTGGAGTTCAAGTATCGCCATGGCGGCATCCTCGGCTTTAGCGAGGCGGAAGCCATGCCCAGCGAAGAATTGCTGGTGAGCGAGTGCGAGATCCTGGTTCCGGCCGCAACCGAAAATGTGATTACCAGCCGGAACGCCGAGAAGGTGCAGGCCAAGATTGTGGTGGAGGGCGCCAATGGCCCCACAACCGCCGTGGCTGACGAGATCCTGGCAGAAAAGCGGGTCTTTGTTGTGCCAGACATTCTGGCCAATGCCGGCGGCGTTACCGCCAGCTACTTTGAGTGGGTGCAGGATCGCCAGGGCTACTTCTGGAAAGAGTCCATGGTGGATGAACAGTTGGTAGAAATTCTGCGCTCCAGCTTTGACGATGTGGTGCGGTATGCCGAAGCCCACAACGTCAACAACCGCATTGCCGCTTACATGCTGGCGATTGACCGCGTGGCTTTCACCATCAAGCAGCGCGGCATCTACGCTTGATTCATTCATTGGCATACGTGTGCAAGAAAGGATGGGCTTCGGCTCATCCTTTTTTTGCTCCCTGTAAGCAACTTTTTCTTTCCGCTGAGAGTCTCTTGAAGCAGGCAGCAGACAGGTGGATAGAATCTTCTGGCATTTCATGGGGATTTTTGTCTCGTGCCGACTGTCCCCACAAAATCGTACGAGGTGCAGGATGAAAAGAGCACTGCTTTGTTCGTTGTTCGTCTTCTTTGCCTCTACAGTTTTTGCGCAAGTGAGCGCAACACAGTCTCCGCTTCCTGCGGCATGCGGTCCAAGCAATATGAGTTTCTGGTCGAAGGCTGAGGAAAGATCCGGAGTGCCCGATGCCAGTCCGGAAGCCGGCAAGGCCCGCATCTACTTCTTTCATCAGATCGGCAACACGAACGAGCATAAGTACAGTCTCGGAATGCCAACCTTTCCGATTGCACTCGACGGCAAGTGGGTGGGTGCAGTGCACGATAATTCCTACCTTTTTGTTGATGTGGCACCCGGAGAGCACCACGTCTGCGTGATCCTGCAAAAAGTCCGGAAGGATACCCCCGCCCGCCTGGAACTGATGCCGATCGAGGCCGAAGCCGGGAAATCCTACTATCTGCTTACACGTTATTTCTTCAGTGGAGAGAATGGCCTGGACGGCTTCATCCTGAGCGTCGCCAATCGGGATATGGCGCGCTATTGGCTCGACACTTTACCTCGTTCCAACTGGAAAACCAAGGAATAGGTAAATCTCACCTAGGACACCGCAGCCCGTTTTAGGGTGTCATAATGAAAATACAGCGCCAGAGATTTGAGAGTGCGCCGCTGATACGCATGAACCTGCCCAACTCCATTACGATGAGCCGCATCGTCATGATCCCGCTTTTGCTGTGGATCCTGACTGCCCATTTCCCCTGGCAGACGGGTGGTGTGCAGGAGGTGACCGCCTCCTTGCTGTTCGTCCTTGCCTCTATCACCGATGGTCTGGATGGCTACCTGGCTCGCAGCCGAGGGCAGATCACCACCATGGGTATGCTGCTCGACCCTCTGGCCGACAAGATCATGGTGACCGGCGCTCTGGTCGCCCTGGTGGCCTACAACCCGGATGTGCTCAAGGTTTGGATTGCGGTGGTGATCATCGCCCGCGAGTTCCTTATCTCCGGCCTGCGCTCGATTGCCTCCTCGGAGGGCTTCACCATCCAGGCCAGTGATCTGGGCAAGCTCAAGACCGTGGTGCAGATTGTTGCCGTGGTTTCAACCATCCTGGCCCACCAGTGGCACCACTGGCAGTTTGGCTATCTGGTGGTTCCGGTCAAATGGTATGCGGTGGCCGCGGTGTACTTCGCATTGGCGATCAGCGTCATCTCCGCCATTGACTATTTTGTGGGCTTCTGGAAACAGATCGATCACGCGTCGAATGATCGCCGCCAGGCCGCTGTGATGGCCCAGCGCAAAAGCGCCAGCATCCTCTAGAGTTCAACCTGTTGGGGCACAAGAAAAGGGCGGCCATGGCCGCCCTTTGTCGTGGATTGAACTGTTCGCGTCGGAGTGCCGTCTTAGAGAACCTGACCGGACCCATGCAGATAGATTGTATTGGCGCGACGGCAGAGAATATTCCTTCATCCTGAAGGAAGGATCAGAATCCGTGGCCACGAGTTTCGCACACATACCCTACCCAGAGAAAGATCACCGGGAAAGTGGTGCGGGATCGAGACTGTTCATGCTCTGCGCAACCTGCTCATACAAGTGCGCAGAGCGTGGAATGACTGCATTAGTACGAGCGGCCGCGGTAACCGCCGCCACCACCACCACTGCCCTTGCGGCTTTGGTAGCAGTCGCGGCAAAAGACCGGACGGTCTCCGCGCGGTTCGAAAGGAACAGTTGTCAGTTGGCCACAAGCAGAACAAACCACCGAAGTGCCTTGCGAGGGAGCCGAACGAAATCCTCCGGAACCGCCTTGAGAGCTCTTCTTTGCCATGCGGCAGTTTTTGCAGCGTTTGGGGGTAGAGAAACCGCGCTCCGAGAAGAACGCCTGATCAGCAGCGGTAAAGATGAACTCTTGCCCGCAGTCACTGCACGTAAGTTGGATATCACCGGCCATGGGTAACCTCTCGGGAATTGTACAGCCGGTCCGGTCAGATTTTACATAAGGATTTTATTTATTTTGAAAAACTTAGCAGTTCGGCGCGGAAAGGGGTCTCCGAAGCAGTGTCAGGAAGGCTAAAACTGCCTGTAAATCCTTGCGCAGGACCAAAAAAGCCAGAGTATGATCGGACCATACCTATTTTTATCTATGGATAGACTCTATGCGAATTGCCCTGGTTGTAACCTCCTTAGCCATGGGGGGAGCCGAACGAATGGTTCTGGAACTGGCCAGCCGTCTGGCCTCCCGGGACCATCAGGTGATCCTGATTGTGCTCGAAGCGCAAGCCGAGCAGGAATGGCCCGCTGAGTTACCGGTTGTCCGCTTGAACATGGACCGGAATCCATTCCACATTTTGGCTGGCCTTATCAAGGCGCGGCACACGCTGGCAAAGTTCGCGCCCGATCTTGTCCACAGCCATTGCTTCCATGCCAACCTGCTGGCGCGGATGATGCGGCTGGCGGGCATCCGCGCTCGGGTGCTGAACACCGTGCACAACATCTACGAAGGGCCCTGGTACAGGATGCTGGCGTATGGCCTCACCGATGGTTTGGCCGATGGAGTGGCCTTCGTCTGTACCGCCGCCGCCGCCCGCTACCGGCGTCTGCACGCTGTGGGCAAGTGGAAGGCGCGCGTGGTGGTGAATGGCATCGACACGGAGCTCTACCGTGCCCATGTGGAAGCGCGGATGCGCCTCCGCATTGAAATGAAGGCCGTGGATCGCTTTGTCTGGCTCAATGCCGGGCGTCTGACGCGCGCCAAGGATATCCCGAATCTGCTGCGTGCCTTTGTGCGGGTGCTCGATACCCGGATGGATGCCGAGCTCTGGATTGCCGGCGATGACCTCGAGGGCGGGCGGGAAGAACTGGAAGCGATGGCAGCCACCCTGGGCATTTCCTACGCGGTGCGCTGGCTCGGCGTACGCCGCGATCTGCCTGCATGGATGGATGCTGCCGATGGTTTTGTGCTGGCCTCTGCCTGGGAGGGCATGCCGCTGGTTCTGGCGGAGGCGATGGCCAAGGCCAAGCCCGTGGTGGCCACGGAGGTAGGCGGCGTGCGGGAACTGGTGGGCGGCGAAGGCCGGGTTGCTGCTGCTGGTGACTCAAAGGCGCTGGCTCAGGCCATGCTGGACGTGATGTCCATGCCTGAGGCGGAGCGTCTCGCGCTGGGACGGCAGGCACGGGAGCGCATGCTGGCTGGCTTCAGTCTGGAGGCCTGGGCCGCGCGCTGGCTGGCACTCTACCGCGAGTTGCTGGAGCCCGGCGCTTGATCCTGGTCCGACGTCGTTCTGTCGTGATGCCCCTGCTCGTCGCGACGGCTCTGCGTCTTGCGCTCTGGAGCGCCGTCCTGTCTTGCACGGGGACTCGCGTCCTGGCTGGCGGCGACACCCCCGGCTATCTGGAGCCGGGCCGGAATCTGCTTCTGCATGGCCGGTTCTGGACGGCTGGTTTGCCGGAGATTGGCCGCGTTCCCGGCTACCCCTTGTTTCTCGCCCTGGCCTCGCTGGCAGGGCTGGCCGGAGCTGCCCTGGTGCAGGTGGGAATCTCCGCAGCGAACGTCTGGCTGGTGGCGCGGCTGGCGCGTGCCGTAGGGCTCTCAGAGCGTGCCGTTCTGGCGGCGGCATGGCTGATGGCTCTGGAGCCGGTGGGCGTCGTCTACGCGGTCCGTCTGCTCTCTGAGACGCTTTTTACCACCCTGCTGCTGGTGAGTGTGGAACGTATGGCTGTTGCTCTGCGCGGCCAGCGGTGGCGTGCGCTGGTTTGCAGCGGTCTGGCGCTGACGGCAGCCATCTTTGTCCGGCCGGCGGCTTACTATCTGCCGTGGATCTGGGCGCTGGGATTGCTGTTCTGGTACCGGAGTCCGGCAGCAACGAATCGGGTCCGCTTCCTCCCTGGAGGCCAGCGGGCTGTGTGGGCGGCGGTGTTGCTGCTGGCGACGACCGTGCCCTTCCTGGTGCTCTGGCAAGTGCGCAACGCCACCGCCACGGGGTACAGCGGCTTTTCCAGCATTGCGGTGCGGAATGCCTATTTTTACGCTGCGGCAGAGGCCGAAGCACAGGCTGCCGGACGGAGCTTTACCGAGCAGCAACGCCTGTTTGGTTATCCCGATGAAGCTGCCTATCTGCGCAGTCATCCGGAACAGGCAAGCTGGACCCAGGCCGCGCGGCTTGCTTTTATGCAGGCGGAGAGCCGCCGGATTCTGTGGAAGCATGGTGCCGGTGCGATGCGTACGCAACTGGTGGGAGCGGCCGTTGTCGCGTTTTCGCCGTGCGCCTCGGAGTTGCTGGAGATGCTGGGCTGGGATGCGGCCGAGGCGCCTGTTCGCGTGGTGCATCAGGGGCCACTGCAGGCCGCCTGGCGCATTCTGCGCGCCGATCCTGCGCGGGCCGTGCTGATGGCTTTGCTGGAGCTTGCTCTGCTGCTGTTGTATCTGCTGGCTGGATGGGGTTTGACAGACGTGCGGAAAGGCGATCCTGTGTGGGGATTGCTGGTGGTTACCAGTGTCTACTTCATTCTGATTGCAGGCGGTGTGCAGGCCGTGGCTCGCTATCGCGCGCCGGTGATGCCGTTGGTTTGCGTGCTGGCCGGTGCTGGGATTGCTCGCATCGGCCAACGCGCAGGCTCGGAGACGGCTTAACGCACAATCTGCTCGCCGACATGCTTGCACCCACAGGACTGGCGCAAGACCAGATCCACCGGCAGCACCGAGCGCGTGCCGGTCTGCGGCTGTGCGTGCTGGTCCAGACGGGAAAACAACTGGCGAGCGGCTGCGCGTCCCAGCTCTTCCACCGGTTGGCGCACCACGGTCAGCGACAAGGTGTCGGCCAGGTAGAAGTCGTCAAAGGCGGCCAGAGCCACATCTTGCGGAGCTTTCAGGCCACGCCGCAGCAACTCGGTCAGCACAAAGCGCGAGGCTAGCGTATTCGAGGCAAAGTAGGCTGTGGGAGCATTTGGTCCCTTCAGCAGTTCCTCGAAGATATGCCCGGTGGCTTCCTGAGTGGGGCAGTTGAAGAAGCTGTCGGCGTGCAAGCCGGCATCCGCCATGGCGCGGCGGTAGCCCTGGTAGCGCGCATCGATGGTGTAAAGATCGCGGCGCAGGCCGATGAAGGCAATGCGGCGATGTCCGTGGCCAATCAGGTGCTCCACCATGCGGCGTGCACCGGACTGGTTTTGTACCAGCACGGTGTCAAAGGCCGGTTCCTCGATGGGCCGGTCGAAGGCCACCAGTGGAACCCGTCCCAGCAGATTTTTGGTCAGCCGCGAAGCTCCATGATTGGCGGGAATGACAAGGATGCCTTCCACATAGCGCTGCAGCATCTGCGAGGCTTCGTTGTACTCAATGTCGGGGTCTTCGTCGCTGGTGTTGATCAGCACTGTATAGCCGTGTTGCTTGGCCACCTCCGTCACGCTGTGGCCAAAGGCCGCAAAAAACGGATCGTGGATATACGGAAGGATCAGCCCGATGGAGCGGCTGCGTTGTCCGCGCAAAGCCCGCGCCATCTGGTTCGGCTTGTAGTGCAGCGCGCGAATGGCCTTTTCGACCCGCTCGCTGGCGTCTTTGCTGACGCTGGCCGAGCCGTTCAAATAGCGCGAGACAGTCATGGTGCCCACGCCCGCAAGCTGGGCGACATCCTTCATGGTCGGCAAACGTTTCACGTAGAAGCCCCAATCGGTCAAAGACAGGATTCAGGTTTCCATGTTACGGCAAACCGGTCCCATCTGGCAGCAGGAAATCCGCATGAATACTGGGAGAATGCTCGAACGGGGGCGGAAAGCAGCCGCGCATGGTAACCTTATCGGCAAAAACCGATGCTCGCCAACCCGTTGGGGTTGGGCGGCAGCAGGAGAAGAACAAAGAGATGCATTGCAAATGGTTGGCTGTTTTGCCCGCGTATTGTGCCTTGGCTCTGGTTTGTATGGCTCCGCTTCACGGGCAGGAGGCGGCAAGAGCGTCTGCCGGCTTGCCCGGCATGAGCATGCCGTTGGATCGTGGCTGGCAGTTTCGGCAAATCAAGCCGGACCAGACTCTTGAAGTCGGTTGGGCACAGGCTACCGTGCCCGGCAGCGTGCATCTGGATCTACTCCAGAACAAGCTGATTCCCGATCCCTTCTACCGCGATAACGAGGCCAAGCTGCAGTGGATTGAAAAAGCGGGCTGGGACTACCGGATGAGCTTCGATGTAAGCGCCGCGGTTTTGGCGCGCGCCAATGTCGATCTGCTCTTCGAGGGACTGGATGGACCCGCGCGCGTGTTCCTGAACGGCGTGGAAGTGCTGAAGGGAACCAACAGCTTCCGCAGTTGGCGCGTGCCGGTGAAGAACTATTTGCGCGTGGGCAAGAACGATCTTTGGGTCACATTTCCTTCGCCCATCCTCGAAGCGGAGGCGCTCGGCAAGCAGGACCCATGGATTGCCAAGACCAAGACCGATCCCAAAACGCTTCTGCGCAAGCCTGCTTACGAGTATGGCTGGGATTGGGGACCGCGCTTTGTCACCAGCGGCATCTGGAAGCCCGTCCGCCTGGAGGCATGGGACCGGAGCCGGATCGAGGACTTTGCCGTTCGCCAGCGCGATGTGTTCAAAGACGTGGCGCATGTGAGCGCACAGGTGGAAGTGGTCGCGGCCAAAGCGGGTCAGGCTCAGGTTACGGTCAACTATCAGCTCAAAGGCCAGCAGGGAACTGCCACACGCGTGGTCAGCCTGCATTCGGGCACCAATCTGATTGAGTTTCCTTTTGAGATTCGCCAGCCCAAACTCTGGTATCCGGCGGGCTATGGTGAGCAGCCGCTCTACAGCTTCACGGCGCAGGTTGCCGGAGCCGGCGAACGAAGCTTCAAGGTGGGCCTTCGTTCCATCGAACTGCACCGCGACCTGGATAAATTCGGGCGTTCCTTTGAGTTCATCGTCAATGGCATTCCGGTTTTTGCCAAAGGCGCGGACGTGATTCCCTTCGACAGCTTCTCAACTCGTGTCACCACGGCCAACTACCGCCGCATTCTGGAGTCGGCGCGCGACGCCAACATGAACATGGTGCGTCATTGGGGCGGCGGCTACTACGAGACCGACGAGTTCTACTCCATGTGCGATGAGCTGGGGTTGATGGTGTGGCAGGATTTCCAGTTCGGCAACGACTGGCAGCCCGGCAATTACAGCTTCAAACAGAACATCGAGGCCGAGGCTGAGCAGCAGGTGAAGCGGTTGCGGAACCACGCCTCGATCGTGCTCTGGAGCGGCAACAACGAAACAGAAATCGCGATGAATTGGGGCGAGCGATGGAAGCTGGCCCCGGAAGTGAAGTTCCAGATGTGGCAGGACTATCTGACCGAGTTCAGCGGCATCCTCAATCGCGTAGTGGCCAAGCTGGATGCGGAGACGCCGTACTGGCCGAGTTCGCCCAGTGCAGACTACGAGCCGCAGACCGCCACTTACCATACCGGCGACGATCACATCTGGGATGTGTGGCATGGGCGCGTACCCTTCAGCACCTATGAGACGCATCACTCCCGCTTCGTCACCGAGTACGGTTTCCAGTCCTTTCCGGAGATGAAGACGGTGGAGGCCTTCACCGAGCCTGGGGATCGCGCCAACATCTTCACTCCCGTCATGCTGGCTCATCAGAAGAACAACGAAGGCAACTCCATCATCCACGACTACATGCTGAAGGACTACGCGGAGCCGAAGGATTTTGCCAGCTTCCTGTATGCCAGCCAGGTCTTGCAGGCCGAAGGCATCAAGATCGGCGCCGAGCACTTCCGCCGTTCACGACCGGAGACGATGGGCTCCATTTATTGGCAGTTGAACGACTGCTGGCCGGTGGCTTCATGGTCCTCCATTGACTACTACGGCCGCTGGAAGGCGCTTCAATACTACGCGAAACGCTTCTACGCGCCCTTGCTGGTGTCGCCGCATGTTGAGAATGGCGCGGTGAAGACGTACATCGTCAGCGATCTGACCGCGAAGCAGAAGATACAGTTGCGCGTACGCCTGATGGACATGGACGGCAAGGTGGTTGCCGACGAGATGAAGAACGTAGACGTGGACGCGCTTTCCAGCAAGGCTTATCTGGAGTGGCCGCTCAAACGGCTCACCGATCTTGGCGCCACGGATACGTCACAGCTCTTTGTGGTGGCGGAGGCGGGAAGTACGGAGCAAGTGGCCTCGCGCAACATCGTCTATCTTGCCCCCACCAAGGCGGTGCGGCTCAAGCCGGCTGCTCTCAAACTCGATGTGCAGAATGGCTCCCAGGCGCATGGAGAAACGCATTCCATGTGGCTGCCGGCGGCAGGGAAATTTGAGACCGCGAAGAATCTCTACGTCCTCCGCGTTTCCTCGCCGGTTCTGGCGCGCAGCGTGAATCTGACCTTCGGCAATCTCGACGTGGAACTGGCCGATAACTATTTCGATGTGCTGCCGGGCGAAACCGTGGAAGTGAAGCTCTGGACCAACGCTTCGCTCGATGCCGTGAAAGCCGCCATGCATGCCACTTCGTTGGTGGATGCCTTCAACGGGAACGGCGCCAAGGCTAGTCTGCGCGCGGTGCACTAAACGCTAGACAAAGAGAAAGGGCCGGAGAGGAACTCCGGCCCTTCGCTTTGGATGGTCTTGCGGGTTTATCCCTGCCGGACCGGTGACTTGTCTGTGGCTGACCTCTCGCCCCACCGCAGGTGGCGCAGGTGGCTAGAAGCTGAAGGCCGCCATGATGAAGATGCGTCGCGCGGCTGAGGTGGATGCTCCCATGCCGCCTGACAAACTGGTGGACTTGCCAAACAGTTGCGACCCCACCGTGCCCACCGGCGTTCCGTAGTTGATGTTGTTGAACACGTTGATGGCCTGGGCGCTGAAGTTCAGCGAGTACTTGTGTCCAGTGCCGGATGCGCCGCCGGGGCCGCCGCGTCCTCCCCCCATGCCACCGCGTCCGCCACCGCCACCCGGGCCTCCGCCTCCAGGTCCGCCACCGGGTCCACCACCCCCCATATAGGACTGCTGACGGCGTCCCTGATCGCCTTGGCCTGCGGCACTCTGCAGCTTCGGTCCCACGCCAATCGAGCGGCTGACGCGCAGGTTCATGGTCACCGAGGCTGGGCCATTGGCATAGTTCACCGGAATCAGATCGGAGCCCGCTGGCGGTGTTACGTCAAAGCATCCAAAGCTGGTGGAGACATAACGCGTGCTGCTGGCTGTGCAGTTGGAGGCAGCGGCAAAGGCCGGGCGATTGTTCATGTAGTTATCGCCGGTGAGATCGTTGCTGGTGAGAATGTTGTAAGGGCGTCCGGCCTGCGCTTGCAGCATGGGATTGAAGCTGATGCCCCACGGTCCGGTGTAGTTGCCCATCAGGAAGACCGAGTTGCGGCGGACAAAACTGGCGCGGCCGTAGTCCTGGGCGAGATCCCACGAGTTCGAGGCCGTACCGGTATTGCTGTTGCCATAGTTCAGGTTGTAGAAGCCCATCACGCTGAGCTTGGGAGACAACCGCGCATTCACATTGACAATCAACTGGTTCTGCTTGAAGACCGCCTCGGGATACATCTCGTTGATGATGCCCGGCTCGGAGGGATACGGGCGCGTGCCGGTGAGCGTTGAGCTGCCGTAGACAAAGGTTCCAGGCAGATAGGAGTTGGCATTGCGCGTGGCCATCTGGTGCACGCCAAAGGTATGGATGTAGGTGGTGGAAAGCGTGGCCATCTTGGAAAGTTGCCGTTCCAGCGAAACGCCTAACTGCTCGTTGTACGGGGAGTGGTAGCTGGAGGCCAGTGACTGAATCACCGACGTGCTGCTGGCGACCGATCCGCAGGCGGCAAAGTAGCTGGACGATACCGGTGCGTCGGTATAGCAGTTGGGCGAGTTGATCACCGTTTGCTTCTGGCTATTGAGGCCGCTATTGTTGCGCTCCAGC
>Ga0207857_1000395_pt1 | contig 12446 bp, 11 predicted proteins | sample LuqExpMetageno22_FD_187780 | JGI IMG/M metagenome (GOLD analysis project Ga0207857, IMG submission 187780) | Tropical forest soil microbial communities from Luquillo Experimental Forest, Puerto Rico - Sample 22 (SPAdes) | ecosystem: Environmental > Terrestrial > Soil > Tropical forest ... | reverse complement strand
AGCCCCTCCGGCCCCCAGACGAAGTCGGCGGCGCCGAGCGACGGGCCGTGGTCGGTGAGGTACTCGTCGGCGTGCGCGTCCCACCACGAGCGCGCCGCGGCGCCGCCGGCCTCGTCGGGCACCTCGGCGTACGCGGCCCCCGCGACCGGCTCCTGCTCCGGGGTGATGCTCACCGGTCGGCCTCCCGTCCGCGCAGGTACCACCAGCCGCCGCCGATGAGCATGAGGGTGCTGATGACCAACGGTGTGATCACCGGGCCTACCCACGTCACCGGGATGAGGAAGAACACGTCGAGGTCGCCCAGGCGTGCCGGCCAGCCCGTCAGCACGTGCAGCCAGAGGTAGTAGGTGAGATCCCACGCCGCGAAGGCGACGAGGAACGCCGCGAGCCGCCGACCGAACCCGCGCGCCGAGAGGTACGCCACGGCGACGAGCATGACGAGGGTCGCCGCCTCTCGCGCGGTCTCGGCCCGGGTGACCGCGTCGGTGCCCAGCACCGGCCGGTCGGGCGTGACGAACGCGATGAACCCGAGGTCGAGGTACACGTGCTTGCCGACCACCGAGTAGTCCGCGTGGTAGTCGAGGAGGCGCCGCAGGTAGTAGACGACCGCCGCCTCCACGTACCCGAACGCGGCCCCGAACACCACGAGGGCGACGAGGCGGCGCACGCGACTCACCTGGTCAGCATGGCATCCGCCGGGCCCGCTGGACCCACGGCTCCACCGGACGGACGCCCTAGGCTGTGCGAGGCGTCCGCCCGACGACGTGCTGCCGACGCCGATCACCTGTGACGAGAGGGAGAGCGGACGTGCGAGTCGGTGTGCTGACGGGCGGCGGTGACGTCCCGGGGCTGAACGCGGCGATCCGGGCCGTCGTCAAGCGTGGCGAGGGGGCCCATGGCCACTCGCTCGTGGGGTTCCGCAACGGCTGGAAGGGCGTCGTCGACGGCGACGTGCGGCCCCTCGTCCGCGACGACATCCGCAACGTGCTCGCCACCGGCGGGACGCTGCTCGGCACCTCCCGGTTCCACCCGCACCGGAATCCCGGGGGAGTCGAGGCGGTGCTGGCGACCCTCGAGCAGGAGCGCATCGAGGCGCTCATCTGCATCGGTGGCGACGGGACCCTCGGCGCCGCCGGCGAGATCGCCAAGGCGGGCGTCCGCGTGGTCGGCATCCCGAAGACCATCGACAACGACGTGTGGGGCACGGACCGGTCCATCGGCTTCGACACGGCGGTCACCATCGCCACCGAGGCGATCGACCGGATCCACACCACGGCCGAGAGCCACAACCGCGTGATGATCGTCGAGGTGATGGGTCGCCACGCGGGCTGGATCGCCGTGACGAGCGGCATAGCGGGCGGCGCGGAGATCGTGCTGGCTCCGGAGGAGCCCTTCGACATCGAGCGGATCGAGCGGTTCCTCGTCCACCGGCACCGCGCGCACGCCAGCTTCTCGATCGTCGTCGTCGCGGAGGGCGCCGTCCCCGCCGAGGGGACCGCGATGCACTACCAGACCGAGGTCGGCAAGTTCGGCGAGGTCATCGCCGGCGCGATCGGCGAGCGGCTGAAGACGGAGATCTCCGAGCGGACGGGTTTCGACACCCGCGTCACCGTGCTGGGCCACGTGCAGCGCGGCGGGATCCCGACCGCTTCGGACCGGATCCTGGCCTCGCGGTTCGGGGTGGCGGCGATCGACGCCATCACCGAGGGCCGGAGCAACCTCATGACCGCCATCCGCGGCGACCGGGTCGAGCTCGTGGACATCGCCGCGATCGCCGGGAAGGTGCAGTACGTGCCGCAGGACCTGCTGACGGTTGCGCGCGAGCTCGCCTGAGCCGGGGTTTGGCCGGTTCGTCGTGCCCCGGGTAAGGTTGACGGCGGTGCCGCGCGCCCACCCGCCAGCGTTCTGTCACAGAGTGCCGGTGGGAATCTCACAGGATCGCGGCGTCGTCAACAACACACACCCTTGTCCGCACTACTCCCTGTCCGCATCGGAGCCATTCCCTACATGAGCATCTCCACCCCCGCCAAGCCCGCCGCCCAGCAGGTCGCGGTCAACGACATCGGCACCGCTGAGGATTTCATGGCCGCCATCGACGCGACCATCAAGTACTTCAACGACGGCGACATCGTCGAGGGCACCATCGTCAAGGTCGACCGCGACGAGGTCCTGCTCGACATCGGCTACAAGACCGAGGGCGTCATCCCCTCCCGCGAGCTGTCCATCAAGCACGACGTGGACCCCGGTGAGGTCGTCAAGGTCGGCGACGCGGTCGAGGCCCTTGTTCTCCAGAAGGAGGACAAGGAAGGCCGGCTGATCCTGTCCAAGAAGCGGGCGCAGTACGAGCGCGCGTGGGGCACCATCGAGAAGATCAAGGACGAGGACGGCGTCGTCACCGGCACCGTCATCGAGGTCGTCAAGGGCGGCCTGATCCTCGACATCGGCCTGCGCGGCTTCCTGCCCGCCTCGCTCGTGGAGATGCGTCGCGTCCGCGACCTCCAGCCGTACGTCGGCAAGGAGATCGAGGCCAAGATCATCGAGCTGGACAAGAACCGCAACAACGTGGTCCTGTCCCGCCGCGCGTGGCTCGAGCAGACGCAGTCCGAGGTGCGCTCCACGTTCCTGCAGACCCTCCAGAAGGGCCAGGTCCGCGAGGGCGTCGTCTCGTCGATCGTCAACTTTGGTGCGTTCGTCGACCTGGGCGGCGTGGACGGTCTCGTGCACGTCTCCGAGCTGTCGTGGAAGCACATCGACCACCCGTCCGAGGTCGTCGAGGTCGGCCAGCCGGTCACCGTCGAGGTGCTCGACGTCGACTTCGACCGCGAGCGCGTCTCGCTGTCGCTCAAGGCGACGCAGGAGGACCCGTGGCAGGCGTTCGCCCGGACGCACGCCATCGGCCAGGTCGTCCCCGGCAAGGTCACCAAGCTCGTGCCGTTCGGCGCGTTCGTGCGGGTCGAGGACGGCATCGAGGGCCTGGTCCACATCTCCGAGCTGGCCGTGCGCCACGTGGAGATCCCCGAGCAGGTCGTCCAGGTCGGCGACGACGTGTTCGTCAAGGTCATCGACATCGACCTGGAGCGCCGTCGCATCTCGCTGTCGCTCAAGCAGGCGAACGAGGGCTTCGACCCGGCGTCGGAGGACTTCGACCCGTCGCTTTACGGCATGGCCGCGGAGTACGACGAGGCCGGCAACTACAAGTACCCGGAGGGCTTCGACCCGACGACGAGCGAGTGGCTGCCCGGCTACGAGACGCAGCGCGAGGCATGGGAGGCGCAGTACGCCGCCGCCCACGCGCGCTGGGAGTCGCACCGCAAGCAGGTGGCCGCGGCCGCGGCCGCGGACGCCGAGGCCGCCGTGACCGGCGACGCGGGTGTCGCGCCGTCGTCGTACTCCTCGTCGACCGACGAGGCGACCGGCACGCTCGCCTCTGACGAGGCGCTCGCTGCGCTTCGGGAGAAGCTCACGGGCAACTGACGGTCACGTCAGCCGTTCCGCTCGACGGGCCGGTCACCTTCGGGTGGCCGGCCCGTCGGCGTCTCCGGCGTGCGCGACGAGTGGGGTCGGGCATCATGGCGCCCATGCAGCGCATCGGGCTGACCGGCGGGATAGCGGCGGGCAAATCGGTGGTGGCGCGCCGGTTCATCGAGCTGGGGGCGGTGGTCGTCGACGCCGACGAGCTCGCACGGCTCGTCGTGCAGCCCGGGACCAGCGGGTACGACGAGGTCGTCGCGGCCTTCGGCCAGCAGGTCGTGGCGCCTGACGGCGGCCTGGACCGCGGCGCCCTCGCGCGGCTCGTCTTCGCCGACGACACCGCCCGGCACCGGCTCGAGGCGATCGTCCACCCCCAGGTGCGCCGGCTCGCGGCCGAGCGTGAGGCGGCCGCGGCGGCCGCGGACCCGGCAGCGGTCGTCGTGCACGACATCCCGTTGCTGGTCGAGACGGGTCAGGCGGACTCGTTCGGCGTCGTCGTGGTCGTCGCGGCGCCGGCGTCGCTGCGGGTCGATCGTCTCGTGCGGCTGCGGGGGATGCCCCGGCCCGATGCGGAGGCGCGGGTCGCGGCCCAGGCCACGGACGACGAGCGCGAGGCGGCGGCGGACGTCGTCCTGGACGGCACGGGGTCCGACGACAACCTGCGGGGCCAGGTGGACACGCTGTGGGCGCGGTTGGTGGACGAGCGGGTCGCCGAGGAGCAGTAGTGTGCTCGCTCCATCGGGTGATCTCGGTCCGATCCGCGCAACCTGGTGCACGCGGATGCCGATGGGACTTGGACGAGTGTAAAGAAGCACTCGACCCGCCCTCGAGCGGGAGTCGCGGTTCTGGGCACCTGAGGTGGAGATGTCCGTGTCGGCAGTGGGTACCCGCGGCTGGGCCGCGAGGCCGTGGCAGTCGAAGGCTTCCGTGTCCGTGCAGTCGTCCCGGCTGTCGTCGGGCCGCATGGTCGAGCTTGCCGTCGGCGCCGCGCGCCACGTGCAGGACGACCGCGGCTGGGTCTCCGTGCGCGATCGCAACAGCATGCGCGTGGACCTGCGCATCCGTGACATGGTGCGCGACGACGGCGCCGAGGTGATGCAGTTCCACGTCGAGGTGGCGCTGGGCGCCGGGCGCGTGACGGCACGCAGCTCCGTCGACAGCTACCAGGTCAAGGAGTCCGGGTTCGGCGGGCTGGTGTCCGTCGCGAACAAGAAGATCCTCGGCTACTCGGCGTACGAGCGGTACATGGAGGTCCTCGGCAGCCTCGTGGCCTCGGAGGACCCGGGAGCCCAGGTCTCCTTCACCAGCGGGAAGTAGGCGGCGCCCCCCGCCGGGACCTGGTGTCGGTGGGGCGACGTACGGTGGTGGCATGCGCCCCGTCACTGACCTGCAACGCACGGTCGCGCCGTTCGAGGTGGTGAGCGAGTACCGCCCGAGCGGCGACCAGCCGACCGCGATCGACGATCTCGCGCGCCGCATCCAGGCCGGCGAGAAGGACGTCGTGCTGCTCGGCGCCACCGGCACGGGCAAGTCGGCGACCACGGCCTGGCTCGTCGAGAAGCTGCAGCGGCCCACGCTCGTCATGGCGCCGAACAAGACCCTGGCGGCGCAGCTGGCGACCGAGTTCCGTGACCTGCTGCCGCACAACGCGGTCGAGTACTTCGTCTCGTACTACGACTACTACCAGCCCGAGGCGTACATCCCGCAGACGGACACCTACATCGAGAAGGACTCGTCGATCAACGACGAGGTCGAGCGCCTCCGGCACTCGGCGACGAGCTCGCTCCTCACGCGCCGGGACGTCGTCGTCGTCGCGACCGTGAGCTGCATCTACGGCCTGGGCACGCCGCAGGAGTACGTCGACCGCATGGTCACCCTGAACGTGGGCGACGTCGTGGATCGCGACCAGCTGCTGCGGAAGTTCGTGACGATGCAGTACACGCGCAACGACATGGCCTTCACGCGGGGCACCTTCCGTGTCCGAGGCGACACGGTCGAGATCATCCCGGTGTACGAGGAGCTCGCCGTGCGCATCGAGTTCTTCGGCGACGAGATCGAGGCGATCGCGACGCTGCACCCGCTCACCGGGGACGTGGTGCGGTCGGAGCAGGAGGTCCACGTGTTCCCGGCGACCCACTACGTGGCCGGCCCGGAGCGCATGGAGCACGCGATCACGGGCATCGAGTCGGAGCTCGAGCACCGGCTGTCCGAGCTGGAGAAGCAGGGCAAGCTGCTCGAGGCGCAGCGGCTGCGCATGCGCACCACGTACGACGTGGAGATGATGCGCCAGATCGGCTCGTGCGCCGGGATCGAGAACTACTCGCGGCACATCGACGGCCGCGCGGCGGGCACCGCGCCGAACACGCTGCTCGACTACTTCCCGGAGGACTTCCTCCTGGTGATCGACGAGTCGCACGTCACCGTGCCGCAGATCGGCGCGATGTTCGAGGGCGACATGTCGCGCAAGCGCACGCTCGTCGACCACGGCTTCCGGCTCCCGAGCGCGATCGACAACCGGCCGCTGCGGTGGGAGGAGTTCGTCGACCGCATCGGGCAGACCGTCTATCTCTCGGCGACGCCGGGGAAGTACGAGCTGTCGATGGCGGACGGCTTCGTCGAGCAGATCATCCGGCCGACCGGGCTGGTCGACCCCGAGGTGATCGTCAAGCCGACGAAGGGGCAGATCGACGACCTGCTCGGCGAGATCAGGGAGCGCGTCGACCGCGACGAGCGCGTGCTCGTCACCACGCTGACGAAGAAGATGGCCGAGGACCTGACCGACTACCTGCTCGAGAAGGGCGTCCGGGTCCGCTACCTGCACTCCGAGGTGGACACCCTGCGGCGCGTCGAGCTGCTCCGCGGCCTGCGGCTCGGCGAGTTCGACGTGCTCGTGGGGATCAACCTGCTCCGCGAGGGCCTCGACCTGCCGGAGGTGTCGCTCGTCGCGATCCTCGACGCCGACAAGGAGGGCTTCCTGCGGTCCGGCACCTCGCTCATCCAGACGATCGGGCGCGCGGCCCGCAACGTGTCCGGCCAGGTGCACATGTACGCCGACAAGATCACGCCCGGGATGGCGACCGCGATCGACGAGACCAACCGCCGCCGCGAGAAGCAGGTCGCCTACAACACCGAGCACGGCATCGACCCGACGCCCCTGCGGAAGAAGATCAACGACATCACCGACCTGCTCGCGCGCGAGGACGCCGACACGGCGCAGCTCATCGGCGGGGCGGGGCGGCAGGCCAGCCGCGGCAAGGCGCCGGTGCCGGGGTTCGGCTCGCGGGTGCCGCAGGACGACCGCAGCAAGCTCTCCGGTGCCGCCGCGGGCGACCTCGCGGACCTCATCCAGGAGCTGACGGACCAGATGCACGCGGCCGCGGCCGAGCTGCAGTTCGAGCTCGCGGCGCGGCTGCGTGACGAGATCGCCGGGCTGAAGCGGGAGCTGCGCGACATGCGGGCCGCCACGGCCTGACGGCACGAGGGCAGGGGCGCTGGAGGGCGGGCCTGCCCTACACTGGCCGGCGGAGGGGAGTATTCCCCACGGTGTCGTCGTCACCACGGTCGCCAGCGTTGCCGGCCCGGTGACACCGGTCGGAGTCCGCAGTGGATCCGGCAGAAGAGACCTCCGGTCGTGCAAGCACGTCTACCGGAGGTCGAGTATGGATGTCCCCGCGGGGGTCTGGGGCCTGACGGTCGCCCTCGTCCTCGTGATGCTCGCGATCGACTACGTCGGCCACGTCCGCTCGCCGCACGAGCCCACGCTCCGGGAGTCGGCCCTCTGGTCGGCCGGCTACGTCGGCGTGGCGCTGGTCTTCGGGCTCGTCGTCTGGCTGGTCTGGGGCGGCGACCTCGGCGGCCAGTACTTCGCGGGGTACGTCACCGAGAAGAGCCTCTCGGTGGACAACCTCTTCGTCTTCGTCCTCGTCTTGGCGAGCTTCCGCGTGCCCCGGCGCAACCAGCAGAAGGTGCTGCTCGTCGGGATCACGGTGGCGCTGGTGCTGCGGACGGTGCTGATCTTCGTCGGCGCGGCCCTCATCGAGAACATCAGCTGGATCTTCTACCTGTTCGGCGCGTTCCTCCTGTACACGGCCTGGACGCAGGTGCGCGGGGGGAGCGCGGGCGAGAACGAGTACTCGGAGAACGCGGTGCTGCGGCTCACGCGGCGCGTGCTGCGCACGACGGACGACTACGAGGGCGACTCGCTCGTCGTGCGACGGGACGGCCTGCGGTACGTCACGCCGATGCTCGTCGTCATGCTCGCGATCGGCAGCGCCGACGTGCTCTTCGCCCTCGACTCGATCCCGGCGATCTTCGGGCTGACGGAGGCGACGTTCCTCGTCTTCGCCGCGAACGCGTTCTCGCTGCTCGGGCTGCGGCAGCTGTTCTTCCTGGTCGACGGGCTGCTCGACCGGCTCGTCTACCTGTCGTACGGGCTCGCGGCGATCCTCGGCTTCATCGGGATCAAGCTGGTGCTGCACGCGTTGCACGGCAACGAGCTGCCGTTCGTCAACGGGGGCGCGCACGTCCGGGTGCCGGAGATCGGCACGTGGTGGTCGTTGGGGTTCATCGTCGTGGTGCTCGCCGTCACCGCGGTGCTGTCGCTGCGCCGGTCCCGGCGTGACGACGAGGCGGCGGTCGTCCGCGCCGGCGAGAGCGAGGAGCGCGCCTGATGGAGATCCCGGTGGCCTTCGAGGTCGCCTCGCTCGTGGCCGTCGTGGGCGTGCTGGTCGCCGACCTCATGATCGTGGGGCGCCGCCCGCACGTGCCGTCGACCCGCGAGTCGGTCACGTGGGTGCTCGTCTACATCGGGCTGGCGCTGGGGTTCGCGGCGCTCCTCGCGGTGGTCGGCGGGCCTGTGCCGGCGGGCCAGTTCGTCGCCGGCTGGCTGACCGAGTACAGCCTCTCCGTCGACAACCTGTTCGTCTTCATGCTGATCATGGGCGCGTTCGCGGTGCCGCGGGAGCAGCAGCAGCGCGTACTCATGGTGGGGATCATCCTGGCGCTCGTGCTGCGCGGGCTGTTCATCCTCGGCGGTGCCGCGGTCATCTCCCACTACGGCTGGGTGTTCTACCTCTTCGGGGCATTCCTCCTGTACACGGCGGTCTCGGTCTGGCGCGAGGGGAGCGTGGACGACGAGGAGTACCGCGAGAACGTCGTCGTGCGCCTCGCGGAGCGCGTGCTGCCGCTGACGCGCGAGTACCACGACGGGCACGTGCGCGTGGTCATCGAGGGGCGGAAGGTCTTCACGCCGCTGCTCATCGTCTTCGTCGCGATCGGCACGACCGACCTGCTGTTCGCGTTCGACTCGATCCCGGCGATCTTCGGGCTGACACACGACCCGTTCATCGTGTTCACGGCCAACGTGTTCGCGCTCATGGGGCTGCGCCAGCTGTACTTCCTCGTCGGCGGCCTGCTGCGGAAGCTCGAATACCTCCCGCAGGGCCTGGCGGTGATCCTCGGGTTCATCGGCGTGAAGATGCTGCTCGACGCCCTGCACACCAACACCGTGCGGTTCATCAACGACGGCCAGCCGGTCACGTGGGCGCCCGAGATCCCGACGTGGGTCTCGCTCGTCGTCATCGTGGTGGTGCTCGGCGCGACCGTGATCGCGAGCTGGGTGCACTCCCGCCGCTCCATGGCGGCGGCGTCCGACGAGGACGGGCTGGGGCTGGGCTAGGCCCCGTCGGTCCAGGGGCCGAACACCTGCTGCCACTCGCGCACCTCGACCTCGGCCAGCACCCCGCCGGCGCGGTACGGGTCCTGCGCCAGGAGGGCGTCCAGGTCGTCGCGCGACGCCGCGCGGAACACGAGCAGCGCGCCGGCGCCGTCGGCGAAGGGCCCCGACGCGAGCAGCTCGCCCGCCGCGAGGCGCTCGGCGAGCCAGGCCCGGTGCACCGGCCGGACGGCCGGGAGGCGCTGGCTGTCGTCGATGTACGTGTAGCGCACGGCGTAGACGGTCACCGGACCATCCTGCCGTGCATCGTGCGAGAGTGGCGGCATGCCCCGGACGCTGCGGACGCTGCTGACCGACGACCTCCTGGCGGCGATCCACGGCCGCGCCGCAGAGCACGACCGGGACAACACCTTCCCGGACGACGACCTCGCCGACCTGCGCGCGGCCGGGTACCTGACCGCTTTCGTGCCCGCCGAGATGGGCGGCGCGGGCCTCTCGCTCGAGGAGGTGGCCCGGGACCAGGCGCGGCTCGCCGGCGCGGCGCCCGCCACCGCGCTGTCGGTCAACATGCACCTCGTCGTCACCGGGATGGCCGCGCTGCTGCACGGCCGCGGCGACGGGTCGATGGACTTCGTCCTGCGCGACGCCGCGGCGGGCGAGGTCTTCGCGTTCGGCAACTCGGAGGCGGGCAACGACCTGGTGATGTTCGGCTCGCGCACGCGGGCGGAGCGCCAGCCGGACGGCGGCTACCGGTACTTCGGCACGAAGATCTTCACCTCGCTGGCGCCCGTGTGGACGCGGCTGGCGACCTTCGGGCTCGACGAGGAGCACCCGGACGGGCCGCGGCTGGTGCACGGCGTGGTCACCCGCGAGGGCACGACGACGAAGGACGACTGGGACACGCTCGGCATGCGAGCGTCGCAGTCCCGCACCACCGTCCTCGACGGCGCCTACGCGCCCGCGGACCGGATCGTCCGCGCACTGCCGCCCGGGCCGAACGCCGACCCGTTCATCGTGGCGCTGTTCGCCGTGTTCGAGGTTCTGCTGGCGGCCGTCTACGCGGGCATCGGCCGGCGGGCGCTCGAGCTCGGCATCGCGGCGACCCGGCGGCGCACCTCGATGAAGTACGAGGGCCGCGCGTACAGCCAGGACCCCGACATCCGCTGGAAGGTCGCCGATGGCGCCCTGGCGCAGGACGGCACGGAGCTCCAGGTGTTCGCGCTCGCGCGCGGCATCGACGAGGGCGAGGACTACGGGCCGCGGCTCTTCGCCCAGCTCGTCGGCCTCAAGGTGCGTGCGACCGAGGCCGCCCGCGGCGTCGTCGACCTCGCGCTGCGGGTCTCCGGCGGCGCCGGGTACTACACCGGTCAGGAGCTCAACCGGCTCTACCGGGACGTGCTCGCGGGGATCTACCACCCGTCCGACGACGAGTCCGCGCACGCCACCGTGGCCCAGTCGATGCTGGGTCCGCTGGAGGAGTGAGCGACACGGAAACGACACCCTACGCATCCGTAACCTACGGTTCCGTAGGTTAGGCTCTCACCGTGCCTCCGGCCGCCGCACCGCTCCCCGTTCCCGCCGCCTATCCGACGGGAGTGCCCCGCGAGATCGTGATCCCGGACGAGCCCTTGGGCGAGTGCCTGGTGTCCGCGGCGGTGCGCTTCCCGAACCGCGTCGCGGTCGACTTCCTCGGCCGCTCGACGACGTACCGGCAGCTGTGGGACCAGGTGCAACGCGCGGCGGAGGTGCTGGTCCAGCTCGGTGTGCGGGCCGGCGACCGCGTCGCCATCGTGCTGCCGAACTGCACCGCGCACGTGGTCGCGTTCCATGCGGCCCTGCGGATCGGCGCGGTCGTCGTCGAGCACAACCCCATGTATGGGGTCGACTCGCTGCGGCATCAGCTCGCGGACTGCGGGGCGTCGGTCGCGCTCGTCTGGACCAAGGTCGTGCCTGCCGTCCTCGAGGCGCGCGGGGAGGCGCTCCGGACGGTCGTCGCCGTGGACCTCGCGGCGGACCTGCCCCTGATGAAGCGGCTGGCGCTGCGGTTGCCGGTGCGGGCCGCGCGCGAGAAGCGCGACCTGATGAGCGGCCCGGTCCCGGCGGGCGTGCCCTCGTGGCACCGGCTGGTCGCGCGCACGGGCCTGCTGCCCGACGTGCACCCGTGGCCGGCCTCCTCGGACACCGCCCTCATCCAGTACACGGGCGGCACCACGGGGACCCCGAAGGGCGCCGTGCTCACGCACCGGAACCTCTTCGCCAACGTGGTGCAGGCGAAGGCGTGGCTCGGCACGCGGGACGGCAAGGACGTCTTCTACGCCGTGCTGCCGTTCTTCCACGCGTTCGGGCTGACGGTCTGCCTGGCCTACGGGACGTCGACCGCGGCGACGCTCGTCGTGTTCCCGAGCTTCGACGTGGACATGGTGCTCGCGACGCAGCGACGCCGACCCGCGACCTTCATGCCGGCCGTGCCGCCGATGCTCGACCGGCTCGCCAAGGGGGCCGAGCGCAAGGGCGTCGACCTCACGTCGATCGGCCACGGCATCTCGGGCGCGATGGCGCTGCCGGCCGACGTGGCCCGGCGGTGGGAGGAGCTGACCGGCGGGCTGGTCATCGAGGGGTACGGGATGACGGAGACGTCGCCGGTCGCCCTCGGCAACCCGTTCAGCGCGGCCCGCCGGCCCGGGGCGCTCGGCCTCGCGTGGCCGTCGACGGAGATCCGCGTGGTCGACCAGGAGGACCCGACGCGCGAGGTGCCCGAGGGGGAGCGGGGCGAGCTGCTCATCCGCGGCCCGCAGGTGTTCGCCGGCTACTGGAACCTGCCCGACGAGACCGCCCACCAGCTGCTGCCGGACGGATGGCTGCGGACCGGGGACGTGGTGCAGGTGGAGCCGGACGGCTTCGTCGTCCTCGTCGACCGGATGAAGGAGATGATCGTCTCCGGCGGTTTCAAGGTGTACCCGTCGCAGGTCGAGGACCAGCTGCGCACCATGCCGGGGATCGCGGACGTCGCCGTCGTGGGCGAGCCGTCCGGGACGCACGGCGAGAGCGTCGTCGCCGCGGTGGTGCTCGAGGAGGGCGCCCGCGGGATCGACCTCGAGGCCGTGCGGGCGTGGTGCGGGCAGCGGGTGGCGAAATACGCCCTGCCGCGGCGGCTCGTCGTGCTGCCGGACCTGCCGCGGTCGCAGGTGGGCAAGGTGCTGCGGCGCGTGGTGCGGGAGGCCGTGCTGGCGATGCCGAAGCCGCCGGTGCCGCCGCAGGGCGCGGCGACGCCGACGGCCTAGGCGAGGAGCTCCTCGGCCGA
>Ga0207857_1000394_pt1 | contig 12505 bp, 12 predicted proteins | sample LuqExpMetageno22_FD_187780 | JGI IMG/M metagenome (GOLD analysis project Ga0207857, IMG submission 187780) | Tropical forest soil microbial communities from Luquillo Experimental Forest, Puerto Rico - Sample 22 (SPAdes) | ecosystem: Environmental > Terrestrial > Soil > Tropical forest ... | reverse complement strand
GGTGCCGGTGGCGGTGAACTGTTGGGCCGTTCCCTTGGCGATGCTCGGGTTGACCGGCGTAACGGCAATGGACTGGAGGGTGGCGGAGGTCACGGTCAGGGTCGTGGTGCCGCTCTTGCCGCCGCTCGTGGCGGTGATGACGCAGGTGCCCGCCGCCAGGGCCGTGACCTTGCCGGCGCTGTCTATGGACGCCGTGGCGGTGTCGGCCGAGCTCCAGCTCACCGAGTTCGTCAGGTCCTGGGTCGAATTGTCCGAGTAGGTGCCGGTGGCGACGAGTTGTTGGGCTGTTCCCCTGGCGATGCTCGGGTTGGTGGGGGTTACGGCGATGGAAACCAGCGACCTCGAAGATGCGGAACCATCGTCGCTGTCACTGCAACCCGCGAGCATAAGGCCCGTGAGAAACAGGCATACTGCTATGATGCCTCTGAAATATACATTCACCCGTAAATCCTCCCCCTAATGTGTCATTTTTAACTGAATTAGGCATGGTGACTTACCATATTACTACAAGTTTTGTCAAGAATCATGCCCGCGCACATACGGGGATAATCCCGCGTTATTCCAGCGGGCATGCCATCCATGCCAAATGCGAATCTCTAAACGATGCTTTTGCTCATTATAGGATGCCTTTTTGAGAATTGAATGGCAACCCTGGCCTGCCCCGGATTTTTTGATGCCGGCAGGGGAGGGGGAGGCAAGCGGAGAACAGGCGGCCTCGTGGGGCGGCCCTTGACAGGGGACGATGTTTGAATGCATAAAGTAACAAGTGAGGTGGAAGCCTCAGGCGGTACCGGTGGCTTGCATGGACAAGCGGCCGGACCCGCCATGCCTCCCCGGCACCCCCTCCGTACCTGTTCCGCACGAGGTGCAGGCCTGACGCCTGCCGGTTTTCCCCGCCTGTCGGGGGCGAACGGGCGGGGGGGTTGAAGAGCCGGCACCGGAGGGTATACTGTAAAAACGCAATGCCCTTCGGATTCATGATTCCCGCATTACTCGCGGCCTGCCGGACAGGTGCGCGACCCGCCGGGATATCAGCCGTGAAAGGCTGCGTAGCCTGCCTCGCCATTACGACCGTCGCTCTCTGAGTAAATCCTCAGATGCAGAGAACCCATCAATCCAGGAAAAGGAGCAGACAATGCCGGAAATCAAAGGGACCAAAACGGAAAAGAATCTCATGGAAGCATTTGCCGGTGAATCCCAGGCGCGCAACAAGTACACGTACTTCGCCTCGGTTGCCAAGAAGGAAGGGTATGAGAAGATTGCCGCATTTTTTCTGGAAACGGCCGAGAACGAGAAAGAGCACGCCAAACTGCACTTCAAGTACCTGGGCGGCCTCGGTTCAACGATTGAAAACCTGAAGGCCGCGGCCGCGGGCGAGCTTGAGGAGCACACGGATATGTATCCGCGCATGGCCCGGGAGGCCAGGGAAGAAGGTTTCAACGACATCGCCTATGTTCTTGACGCCATCGGCAAAATCGAGAAGGCGCACAAGGAACGTTATCTCAAGCTGCTGGAAGAGGTGGAGAGCGGCAGCTTCTTCGCAAAAGAGGATGCCGTCACGTGGAAATGCCGCAACTGCGGACATATCCACGAGGGCAAGGATGCGCCGGCACTCTGCCCGGTTTGCAAACATCCCCAGGCGTATTTCGAACTTGTCGAGGATCATTACTGATCAATGGGGAAACCCTTGACCTGAAATTGCCGGGACACCATACCCGTTTTCCCAACCCCGGATCGTGCCAGGGTATGGTGTCCCCCGGTTCATTCAGAGGTTTGATTCCACCGTGGCACCCGAGCATTGCTGGTTGAACGGAACAGCGCAAGGCGGCATCGCACATACCGCCGCAAAGACGCCTGGAAACCGCATAAGTTCTCCTTGTGCAGACACCTGAAATAGGGTATTCATTATGAGTGAAATCTCATGGCAACATCGGTGACGTGCACGCCCGCGTGTGCCGAAGCCTGCACAACCTGCTCAGGATAAAGGGGAATGCATGAAGAACGACCAGCCGGAGAAGACCGGAGGAGTAACGCGGCGGGATTTTGTGAAATATTCGGCCGGAACGGTTGCATGCATTTATCTGGGAGCGTTCCATACCGGATGCGGCGGCAGCAGCAATACCACAAGCATGCAGGCCGCAAAATGGCCGATTGCGAAAGATGTTCTCACCACCGCCCAGCAGCAGGTCCTTCCCATCCCGGTATCTGCAACCGCGCCGCAGATCAACCCGAGAGATCTGGCATTATACTCGGAGTTCGGTTACGACGCCTGGCACGTGGGACCGGGCTTGCCGTGCACGGTATGGAACACCATTGCGCCCGACTACACCAATGCGCCCAATGCCGCGCATCTTCTGACATTCTTTACCCTAACCGACATCCATATTGCCGACAAGGAATCTCCGGCCCAGCCGCTCTATATCGGCTGGATGGCCCCCTTCGGCCCGACCGCCAATTCATCGGCCTATTCTCCGGTCGTGCTCGCAACAACCCACGTCCTGGATGCAGCAATCCAGACGATCAATGCAGTGCATAAAACATCGCCGTTCGACTTCGGGATTTCTCTCGGTGACGCCTGCAACAACAGCCAGTATAACGAACTGAGATGGTATCTCGATGTCATTGACGGCAAGGTCATCACGCCGAGTTCCGGTGCCAATATCGGAGCCGACACCATCGATTATCAGAAACCATTCAAGGCGGCCGGGCTCGACAACTCGATCCCGTGGTACCAGGTTATCGGCAACCACGATCAGTTCTGGATGGGGTCGTGTTATGAAGACGCCAAGACCTTGGCAGCCCATACTTCCGGAACTGTCCTCGACATGGATATTGGGAGCGCTTCGTCCGGTGCCGTTGACAGGACCGGCTACTACATGGGGGTGGTTGATGGATCTGATCCGTTGGGAGCAGTCATCATGTCAGGGCCGGAGGGAGTCTTTTCCGCCCCCCCGACGGTTGCCGATGACCCGGATCGCCGGTCACTCTCGACTCTCACAGATACATCCTCGAACTGGATAAAAGAGTTCTTCAACACAACGTCTGCACCGGTTGGCCACGGCTTCAACCTGGTTGACCCGGCCATGGGAAGCGATTTTGCCTGCTACAGCTTCGTACCGAAGTCCGGCATACCGATCAAGGTGATCGTGCTCGACGACACCGTCAAGGGAGCAGGTCAGCCGAACTATGCCGCGGGCTGCCTTGACCAGCGCCGGCTCGACTGGCTCCAAAAAGAGCTTCAGGCCGGACAGGACAATAACCAGCTCATGATTATCGCGGCGCATATTCCATTCAATACGTATAAAAATCTCGTCACTGATCCGGCCCAGGTGGCATCGTCCCCGCCATTCATGAACCTTTTTATCCCTGCCCCCTATCCCGGGGCCACCTCGGTCGTAAGTGACAAGTCATTGCTCGCCATTCTCCAAAACTATCCGAATCTCATCCTGTGGATATCCGGGCATCGCCACATGAATACCGTTACTCCCCAGGTTCATCCCACCGATCCCACACGCAGCTTCTGGGAGGTCGAGACTTCGTCGCTGCGGGATTTTCCGCAGCAGTTCCGCACGTTCAAACTTTACCGCAACAGCGACAACACCATTTCCATCGTCGTAACCAACGTTGACCCCGCGGTCGCGGCAGTGTCGCCCGCGACGACATCGCGAGGAAATGCGATCGCCACCGCACGGATAACCGCTGCCTCTCCCCTTGCAGACTCCTCTTCCCACGCGATCAATGCAGAACTGGTGGTTCAGCTGCCCCCTGCAATGCAGGCGATAATCGCCACTTCAGGAACACCGGTCTAAGGTGTGAAGGTTGCCAAACCCAGACCCGCCGATTTCAGTTCATTGAACTATGACCGTGCCACTAATCCGGCACCGTTCGCCGGCTATTACGTGCCCGAATCCTGTCTGAGCCATCAGGCGCCATCCCTTATAGAGCCCCCTTTGGGGCGCCACATACCTCTCCCAGATGGGAAAACGCATCGAACAATAGTTGTGCCTTTTCGTCATCGAACGTATTGATAACCAGCGAACGAACGGTCAGTTCCTTGAAATCATCCTTGAATGTAATAGGGCTATTGAAATTCAATATGACAAACGCGGTATAATCGTGTCCTGTTTTCGATAGGGTATGATTGAGGCTCGATATGTCAATGTTGCTGAACCTGATGGTATAAAGGTCGCCGACAGGGTACGTGCCGGACACCGTGTACTCGAAAACGCATGTGTTGAAATTGATATAACTATAACGCTCCTTTCGTGCAACCGAGGTATTGCTTATCATGGTTTCTTTAATCAGGTTAACCGTTTCGTCATAGGAAAGATTGCTGTCGCCGTGGCAATTGCCGCCCATGGAAAATAGCAACAGGGAAACGATGATTGCCGTGGTTGATCTCGTCCTCACATGCTCTCCTGGTGTGAAATGGTCTGTCTGTCCGGGCGCATTGCCGCCCGGTACCGCCCCTTGGGGGCCGGCGTCGTAAGGTGCATCCCTCCAAGACCGGAAAACCGGGGCTCGATGCCGTCCCATCACAAGCCGGCAGGCAGGCACGCCGGCAGTATCAAACATCACCGGAACGCAGCCGGAAACCGTGCAAATGCCCGCTTCATAGCCCCACCGGCGGGAATTGCCAGGGGAACGATCTATCTTTTTTCCTTGAGCAGGTCCCTGATTTCGGTGAGCAGCAATTCTTCCTTGGATGGTGCGGGAGGTTCCGCCGGTGCCTCGGCCTCTTTCTTCCGGAGCACATTAATGGCCTTCACAGCCATGAATATGGCAAAGGCGATGATCGTGAAGTCTATGATGGTCTGGATGAACTTCCCGTAGCTGATGAGCACCGCCGGTTTTTTCTCCACGGCCTCCTTGACGACGATCGACAGGTTGGAAAAATCGACTCCTCCCAGCAGGGCACCGATCGGAGGCATGATGACGTCTCCCACGAACGACGAGACAATCTTGCCGAACGCCGCGCCAATGACGATACCAACCGCCATGTCGACGACATTCCCTTTAACGGCGAACTCCTTGAACTCTTTCAGCATGCTCATAGTGGTCTCCTCTCCTGTCGTATGCATGGGCGAGGCAAAACGCCCTTCCGAAAATGATTTCAAAAGGGCGTCTGCCGGTTGAACTATGCGAAGCGGTTGCCCATCATTTTCAGTCGCAGGTAAAGTTGGATTCAATGCGGCGGTTCTGCTGTTTGCCTGCCGCGGTCTTGTTGTCGGCAACCGGCCTGGTGGGGCCGAAACCCTTGGCGCCCAGGCGTTCCGGAGTTATGCCGAAGTTTTTGATGAGGTAGGTGCGGACGCTTTCGGCGCGGCGCTGGGAGAGCTTCATGTTGCTGGCCATGGAGCCGACACTGTCGGTGTGCCCTTCTATCGTGCCTTTGGCATTGGGGAATTCCTTGAGGAAATCGGCCAGTTTTTTCAGTTCATCGTGATACTGGGGTTTGATGTCGGCCCTGTTCGTGTCAAACTGAATGTTGATAACCGTCGGGCTGCATAACTTGCTGGGCCGGGCAACCGGTGCCGGTGCCGCTACGGCGATGGTTGTCGCGCTCTTTGCCGTACCCCCCTCACCACTGCATGTCAGGGTATAGGTGGTATTGTCGGCGGGCGTGATCGTCATGGAGCCTTGCGGCTGCACGGGGCCAATGCCCGGTTGTATGTTGCAGTTCGTTGCGTTCTGCGAGCTCCAGCTCAGAGTTGCCGCCTCACCCCTGGTAACGGAACCCGGGGTGACCGTCAGATTGTCGGAAGGGGCTGCGGGCGCCGGAGCCGGCGCGGAAGGAGGAACAGGCGCCGGTTCCTCTTTGGCCGCCTGCGGGGGGCACAGGGCATTGGCTTTTGCCGTTGCCTCTTTTGCCAGGGCGACCCCTTCTTCGGTGTGGCATGCCCGGTAGACATCATAGGCGTTGTTCTTGGCAGCGTCGGCAGCCTTGAACTCGGCGGGGCAGGTTTTGTCCTTGCCAGCCTGGCGGGCCGCTTCCACGGCCCGGTCGGCTTCCTGCATCTCGGAGCGGATGTAGCGCCCCGGTATATTCCCCCGGCCCGTATTCACTTCGTAATGGGAACAGCCGGACATCATCCCCGCTGAGACTACGGCAATAAGAGGAAACGAGATCTTCATCATCCTGGCCAAATCCATGTTAACCTCCTTGGCGAATCAATTTATATACATAGATACGTGTTATAGCATTAAAAGTTGCTTAGTCAACACGGACCGGGAATATTTTCCCGTGCCGCAAAAGAGCTGTCCTTCATGGCAGGGCCGGAAAATTCCGGTCATCCGGTTTGCCCGCAGCAGCACCCGCATGACCGGCCTTTCGCCTTTGCAAACGACTCGCGCCCTTCCTTCCAGGACAGCCAGGCGATCAGCAATGCCCCTATCGCGTCAAGATAGCCGATTCCGGTCAGTTCGTACCCCACGCTGGCCGCAAGCAAGACCAGGGAAAGGTAGAGGCATGCGCGGGAGCACGCGGCGTCTGCAAGGATTGCAGGTGAATTCAACCGTTTCCCGACCTTTGTTTTTGCCTGTATCAGGAACCACATGAAGGAGATTGACGCCAGGGAAATGATGATCCCCCATACCGTCGTCTCCGGCTTGTGCTTGAGGTAGATGTTCATGGCCGCAGTGACCGCGAGCCCGGCAGCCAGTACATAGAAGGAGCCGCCCGTTATCCTGAGCGCGCGCCGCTCGAATTCGTCGCGGGTTTCCCCCTTGTTTTTCCGTATCCGTTGGAGCATATGCCAAATGCCGGCCGCAGAAACCACTTCGATGAAGGAATCCACCCCGAACCCGAAGAGCGCCAGGGTCTCGTCCGACGCCCCCATCAGCATGGAGACGGCCCCCTCGATGAAGTTGTAGACAATGGTAAAAACAGCGAGAAAATTTGCCTTGTCGTAAAGCCGCTCATTCCGGGAATCCACTTGGTTTATCTCCTTTGCGCCTCGATACTCTAAGAGCCCCCTGTGCCGGAGGCACTTTTTCAGAAATCCTACCCCCTGTCAAGCGGTCGTCCCGCACACGCATGACCCTTCTCGATCAGGCAGGGCTGTTTCCGATCATGGCCAATGGAAAGCAACTGGCCGATTTCGTGATGAAATCGGCCAGTTTTCTTGGTGACGCCCAAAGGCGATGGATTCGGCAGATGGTAAATCTTGTTTACCTATGAAACGGTTGCAAACGTTTGACCCTGTTGTCGCCGCTCCGGGTTCGGGCCCGAATGTCACGGTGCCCGTGGCGTGCCGATAGTTACAGCCGGAACTGCCGCACGAGCCGCTGCAACTCCTCGGCATTGCCACTCAGTTGCGCCGCCGCTGTCGCGGACTCCATGGCGCCCTGGGATGTCTGTTGCACCACCTCGGTGATCTGCTGCATGTTGCTGGCTATCTCGCTCGTCGTAGCGGTCTGCTCTTCGGCGGCGGTGGCAATCTGGCTGACCTGCATCGTTACCTCATTGACTTGCGCCAGAATGTCCCGCAACGCATCGCCGGAACGGGCAGCCTCTGCCGTGCCCGATTCCACCTGGCGCACTCCCTGCTCCATGGCCGCAACGGCACCCTTGGTTTCCTGCTGGATGGCCTTGATCATCTCGCTGATCTCACGGGTCGCCTTGGTGGTGCGTTCCGCCAGGGCGCGGACTTCATCGGCGACCACGGCGAAGCCTCTTCCCTGTTCCCCCGCCCGGGCCGCTTCAATGGCAGCGTTGAGGGCCAGCAGGTTGGTCTGGTCGGCAATATCCTCGATGGTGCCGATAATGGCGCCGATCTGGTCGCTGCGAGCCCCCAGGCTCTCCACCGTCTTTGCCGATTCCTGGACCCTCTCGGCTATCTGGCTCATGACCGCTACCGTCTTTTCGACAACCTCTGCACCATTATGGGCCAGGTGCGAGGCACGCTGCGCCCCTTCCGCGGCACCCTGGCAATTCTGGGCGATGTCGCCCGACGTGGCCGACATCTCTTCGCCGGCCGTGGCAACGGTGCTGGTTTGGGCGGCAACTTCCTCGGCCCCGGTGGCGATGCGTTCGGCGGTCGTGTGCAGTTGATTGGCGGCAGACGCGACCTGCTGGGAAGTATCGGTCACCTTGTTGATCATTGTCCGGAGATTTTCCGTCATATCCCGGAAAGAGGCACTTAACAGGCCGATTTCATCATGGGAGGCATGGGTGAGCCGTACGCTGAGGTCCCCTTCGGCTATCTGCCGGGCTGCAGAAACCAAAGGCGCAACCGGCACGGTGATGGAGCGGGTAATCCCCACAGAAACGACAAGGGAGAAAAGAAAGGACACCACTCCGATGACAATGAGCAGGATGCGGGTCGAATGGTACACCGTGATGGCCTTGGTGCCGGTCTCCGCAGCAACCCTGCTCTGATAGTCGCAGAGCTTTTTGATGGATTCCAGATAGGCGCTTTGGGCGGGGCGGACCTTGCTGAAGAGCAGTTCCCTGGCCTCTGCCCTTTTGCCGGCAAGGGCCAGCTGCGAACACTCCGTGAAGCCCTGGACGAAAGGAGTCCGAGTCTCGACCATAGCCTTGAAGAGTTCCCGGCCTTCGGCAGACGTGATCATCTTGTCCAGCTTTTCTATCCGGTCCGTGATGGTTTTCTTGGCCTCGGCCATCCGTTCGGCCTCTTTCTGGATTTGGGCCGGATCGTCCCACAGGATGACGTTTCTGACTGCCCGGGCGTTCACGTTGACGTTATCCTTGATATCGCCGAGAAGGACCATCTTGGGCAACTTGTCGTTTGCCAGGTCATCGACTTCATGGAAGAGGGTCGAGAGCTTCCCCAGGGAAAGGGCCAGAACGACGAGGAGAAGGACCGTGCCCACCCCGAAACCCATTTGCAGGCGCATACCGATCTTCATGTTTTTGAGCATTGTTCCTCCTGTCCGGTTAACTGTCAGACACCTTTCGGATGATACCCCTTTGGGGCTTGACCACGCGCCGCCTCGCCAAATTCAGCGGGGGTGGAAAAGGACATTGGACCTTACCTCAAGGCAGGTGAACGGCGGATGGCGTCAGGCCGTCAGGCCTTTGAACATTACATTAGAATACATATATTATTCATGGTTAATCGTCAATGCAATTAAAATCAAGGCGAATCTGCGGCGGCATTGCCGCGCATGGTGCCCCGCCAGCGCCTGCTGCTGCTTCGGGTGTTCCGCACCCCTGGGCGGCATCGGGGCGCTAGCTGTCAAAATATGCTCCCCGGAATGCCCCTGCCTCGGAATCAGGTTCCCAACGCGAGCCGTGCCTGCTATAGTCGCAGTCATCATGCATGCGAAGGAGATTCAATGAGAACATTCCTGGCCTTTACCCTGGGGACCGCCATGCTGCTTTCCGCGAGCATCGGTGCCCATGCCGCCATGCACATTGTCGGCATGGGCGGCAACGGTCCGGTGGATTTCGGCACGTTCGTGGAAGACATCGGGCGGTCCGAGGTGATCTTCATCGGCGATACCCACGACGACAGCCGCATCCACGGCAAACAGTTGGCAATCATACGGGCGCTTTATGCCGGAAACCCCCGGCTGGCGATAGGGCTTGAGATGTTCACGACGGACAGCCAGCGGTATCTCGACGACTGGACCGGGGGCAAACTGGATGAGAAGGAGTTCGTCGCCATCTACGCCAGGAATTGGTCCTACGACTGGAGCCTGTATCGGGACCTGTTCATCTTTTGCCGCGACAATCACATCCCCATGGTCGCCCTTAACGTGCCGAAAACGATCATGGCCAAGGTGGTGCGGCAGGGGGCCGGGGCGCTGGACGAGGGCGACAGGAAAGAACTGCCGCCGGGCCCCCGCTGGACATTGCCCCCCCGCCAGGCCGACTACCTGAGGCGCATCAGGGAACAGGCGTTCGGCAATGCCCCCCCGCGGATTCCCGTTGCCAATTTCGAGGAGGCGCAGGCGCTTCGCAACAGCGCCATCGCCTACAATATCGCCAAGTACCGGCAGAAATTCCCCGGGCGCACGGTCGTGGCAATTGCGGGGACGTGGCATGCCATCAAGAACGGCGCGCCGGAAAGCCTCAAGGAATACGGCAATCCCACGTACAAGGTGGTGCTGCCGGACCTGGTGGAATTCGACTGGCTCAAGCCGACCGCCGCCGACGCGGACTACCTCATCCCCAGAGGCGACTAGTGCCGGTGCTCCTCCCTGTCATCGTCATCAACCTGGCCTTGATCTTCTATTCCATCGGCGTCTGGAGCGAGCGGTTCTCCCGGAGGCTCAAGCTCTGGCACCTGGTCTTCTTCTGGTGCGGAATCGTGTGCGATACCTGGGGGACCGGCCTGATGTTCCAACTGAAGGGGAGGATCACGTACGATGTCCACGGCGTATCGGGCCTGTTGGCCATCGCGCTGATGCTCGTGCATGCCGTGTGGGCCACTATCGTGATTATCAAGCAGGATACGGCGCTCATAGCCAACTTCCACAAATTCAGCCTCGCGGTCTGGGGGATCTGGCTGATCCCGTACCTGACCCCCATGACCCTCATGGTGGCAGCGCGGTTTGCCAACTGATCCGGGGCAACCTGGACTTCGCCCCATGTCCGGTGCCTGAACCGAGAAAGTCGAAACATGAACCCATCATCAATTGCCAAAATCATCCCGATCATGGTCGTGGCCGCTGTCCTGTTTGCCGGGGACGGCAGCGCGACAAGCGATCCCCGTCCCGTCTCGCCGGTTCAGAGCGTCGATTTGCCGCGCTATATGGGGGTCTGGTATGAAATCGCGCGGTTCGATCATTTCTTTCAGGAAGGATGCCGGGGCAGCACCGCCAGCTATACGTTGCTGCCGACCGGCGAGGTCGAAGTGGTCAACCGGTGCATAGACGAAAAGGACAGCAGCCAGCGCGAGGCAAAAGGCCGTGCCTGGTCGGTCGATCCGAAGGGCAATGCCCGTTTGAAGGTAAGTTTTTTCTGGCCGTTCCGGACAGACTACTGGGTCCTCGATCTCGGCAGGGACTATGAGTACGCCGTGGTCGGCTCCCCAAACCGGAAGTATCTCTGGATACTGGCGCGCAAACCGACGATGGAGAGGGATGCGTACCAGCATGTTCTCGACGTGGTCGCGAAACAGGGCTTTGACCTGGGGAGGCTGGTCCGCAAGCCGTGAGAGCAGGCGGGCAGTCTAACAAACCGGCCAAATACCGGAATGCAAAAAGGGCTTACGGAAAAATCCGTAAGCCCTTAATATTATTGGCGTCAATTAGCCAATGCACTTCGAACTTTTTTCGAGAACAAACCAGAGTGAATGAAACAAGTATCTGATTATTTCCATTAATTACCCATTAAGACTTCACGGATGCGGTTATTCCCATAATCAGCAATATAAATGTTCCCTGCGCTATCCACGGCCACACCGTGTGGCTGATTCAAGGCTGTCGAAGTCGCAGAGCTGTTGTCGCCGGAATATCCCTCTGTCCCGTTCCCCGCTACGGTAGTGATTATCCCGGTTCCGGTGGCCACCTTGCGGATCCGGTTATTCCCCATATTAGCAATAAAGATGTTCCCGGCGCTATCTACAGCCACGCCGTTTGGATAACTCAGGCTTGCCGAAGTCGCAGCGCCGTTGTCGCCGGAATATCCCGATGTCCCGTTCCCCGCCACGGTAGTGATTATCCCGGTCCCGGCTGCCACCTTGCGGATGCGGTTACTCACAGAATCAGCTATATACATGTTCCCTATGCTATCCACGGCCACGCCGGTTGGCCCACTCAAGCGTGCCGAAGTCGCAGCACCATTGTCACCGGAATATCCCGATGTCCCGTTTCCCGCCACGGTAGTGATCATCCCGGTCCCGGCTGCCACCTTGCGGATAACGAAATTAAAAAGATCAGCAATATAAATGTTCCCTGCGCTATCCACGGCCACGCCGTAGGGCCCACTCAAGCTTGCCGAAGTCGCGGCACCGTTGTCACCGGAATATCCCATTGAACCGTTTCCCGCCACGGTAGTAATTATCCCGGTCCCGGCTGCCACCTTGCGGATAACGAAATTAAAAAGATCAGCAATATAAATGTTCCCTGCGCTATCCACGGCCACGCCGTAGGGCTTATTTAAGCTTGCCGAAGTCGCAGCGCCGTTGTCACCGGAATATCCCATACTACCGTTCCCCGCCACGGTAGTAATTATCCCGGTATGCGGAGAATGGGCTATCATCCACTGATTTAATTAAAGTTTATAGTCCGAAGATAATTTCGTTGACCTCTTGACATGCGGGGGGCTGCCCTTGACACGAGATATTGCCTCCTTGTGTCAAGGGTATTCAAGCCGCCAATGAAAAATTGGAAAAGCGATATCGGCACACTTGAATTTTAAAGCACAATTACACAGAAATTACACAGAAAACAAAAAAAGGGTTACAGATAAAGCTGTAACCCTTTAATATTAATGGCGTCCCCGAGACGATTCGAACGTCCGACCCCTTCCTTAGGAGTGGGTTTTTTGCCAAAAATCCGGCATATCTCCACATACATCTAAAAACAACTAAAC
>Ga0207857_1000390_pt1 | contig 12548 bp, 13 predicted proteins | sample LuqExpMetageno22_FD_187780 | JGI IMG/M metagenome (GOLD analysis project Ga0207857, IMG submission 187780) | Tropical forest soil microbial communities from Luquillo Experimental Forest, Puerto Rico - Sample 22 (SPAdes) | ecosystem: Environmental > Terrestrial > Soil > Tropical forest ... | reverse complement strand
CCCGCCAATGCCGCCACCGCTTCGGGGCTCCGGTTATAGACCACGCAATCGTGCCCCCCCCGCATCAGGCGCCGCACCATGTCCGCCCCCATCCTGCCCAGGCCGATCATCCCCAGTTGCATCCGTGCCTCCTCCTTTGGTTCCTTGCCGGTCACACCGGCAGGGCCAATCCCAACGCCGCAAGCTCCCGGCGGGTGGTTTCATGATCCTGGTGGACGATCCCGCGAATCCCCAGGCTGGCGGCCACCTCCACGAACATGGGGCGGTCTTCGATGTACAGCACCTGCTCCGGCGCCACCTGGGCGATATCCAGCGCGATCCGGTATATGTCCCTGTCCGGCTTGCGGAAGTGGACGAAACAGGACGCGACGAAAAAGTCGATGAAGCGCCCGAGCCCGAAAGTCCGGATACGGTACTCGGTCAGCTCCCGCCCCTCGTTGCTGACCACGGCGACCTTGAGCCGGTGGCGGGACTTCAGGCGGCAGATCAGGTCGATCATCCCGGGCAGCGGCCGGGACTGTTCCAGCATGAACTCCCGGAATTCGTTCCGGGTGAAGTGGCGCGGCTCATGGAACACCACCCGCTCCAGGTACTCGTCGAGGGAGAGTTTCCCCTCCTCGTAGGTGTCGAAGGTCAGGTGGTGGCGCTCGTTCATCTCCTCGTAGTCGAGGTGAAAGGAGGCGGCGGCCCGCCGGCGCGCCACCCGGTCCCATCCGTTGGTCAAAAGCACGCCGCCGATATCGAGGAACAGGGTCGAAACAGGTTCCGTCATGACATCCCCTCCCGGCACTCCAGCGCCGCCACCTTGGCGAGGCGGCGCCGGTGGCGCGCGGCTCCGGAGAAGGACGCGGCCAGGAAGGCCCGTACCAGCTCAAGGGCCACGGCATACCCCACCACCTGGCTCCCGAGGCAGAGCACGTTCATGTCGTCGTCCTCCACCCCCTGGTGGGCGGAATAGGCGTCGTGGATGAGGGCGGCCCGTACCCCGGCCACCTTGTTGGCGGCGATGGAGGCCCCCACCCCGCTGCTGCAGAGGGCGATCCCCCGCTCCAGGCTTCCTCCGGCAATAGCACGGGCAAGGGGGACGACGAAGTCGGGGTAGTCGTCACCCGGGTCCAGGTCCCGGGCGCCGAAATCGGTCACCTCGAAGCCCGCGTCCCGCAGGTCGGCGGCCATCCGCTCCTTCATGGCGAAGCCGCCGTGGTCGGCGGCGAGTCCGATGCGCATTGATGTGTTCCTTTTTACCGCAAAGGCAGGGTGGGGGGAATCAACCACCCCCTGCCCCCCTCCTTATCAAGGAGGGGGAAGAAAACGGGTGCTTTTCTCCCCTCCTGGTTCAGGAGGGGCCGGGGGTGGTAGCCATCCTCCGTTTTCACGGCATTATCCGTGCTTGATGAAGGTCCCCTTCTCGTATTCCTCGAAGGCGATGCGCAGCTCTTCCTGGCTGTTCATGACGATCGGCCCGTACCAGGCCACCGGCTCGCCGATCGGCCGGCCCGATACGAGGAGGAAACGGACCGGCCGCTCCTGGGTGGTGATGGCCACCGCGTCGCCGTCGCCATAGAGGACGAGGTCCTCCGCACTGCAGGCGCACTGGCGTTTCATGTCGAAGTAGGTGGTCCCCACCACCTCGTGGGCATAGGTGTTCCGTTCCGGGTCGAAATACCCTTCCCCGTCCACCACGTAGGCAAAGGCCGTGTGCCCGCGCCTGATCGGGTGGGTGAAGATCGTCTCCGGCGGCACCGTCACGTCCAGGTATGCGGGGTCGATGACCACATCCTGCACCGGCCCCTTTACTCCGTTGATCTCGCCGCAGACGACCCGTGCCCGCACATCCCCGGCCAGGGTCACCTCCGGGATTTCGTCGGCCGTGATGCCGCGGTAGCGGGGGTCCATCATCTTGTGGGAGGCGGGAAGGTTCGCCCATAACTGGAACCCCCACATGAGGCCGTCGTTGTCGCCCCGCGGCATCTCCTGGTGGATGATGCCGCTGCCCGCGGTCATCCACTGCACGTCGCCCGACCCGATGACCCCCTTGTTCCCCATGCTGTCGCCATGCTCCACCCGGCCGTGGATGACGTAGGTGATCGTCTCGATCCCCCGGTGGGGGTGCCAGGGAAACCCCTTCAGATAATAGGGGGGGTAGTTGGAATGGAAATCGTCCAGGAGGAGAAACGGGTCGAACAGCGGGACCTGGCTGTTGCCGAAGGCCCGTTTCAGGTGGACGCCGGCCCCTTCGATGGTGGGCTTGCTCTTCCAGACCTTGTTGATCTTGCGCACGGATTCCATAGCTCTCCCTTCACGGTGTCAGGATATCGAGCCCGCCGAGCTCCCGCCCCGTCCGGTGAACCGGGGGTCAGGAAAAAAAACGGCCAAGCAGGACGAAGGTACATCCTTCGGCAACTCGGCCATCTTCCGGCGTCCGAGGACCCGCGGCTTTCCGCCCCTTTCCCGCAAAGGGTTGGGCTTTATCGGGCAGTATGCACTTGGTCGTGCAGGATGTAATATGTGAAAATTCTATCATCGAAATCCGGCCGTACAACCGCGGGCACCATTATTTTTCGTTTAACCGGACGACCCGCTTCCGGCCACATCGCTTTCTCCGCCGGAAATGGAAAACCCCGCCTGAAAAGGCGGGGTTCGTCGATGGGAGGGCGTACGTAAAACCGTAACAATGATTCCCCATTTCATAGGGACCAGCACGGGGTTGTCCCGATGCGGGGCGCCCCGGCAAGACGAGGTCATCTTTGTAGTGTTGTCGGCGGCCCGGGGTCGGGCCCGAACACGAAACGCCAGTCGCTGTATTTTGTTTTGCCGATAAAGGTATCGAGGCCGGAGTATTCAGCGAAAGAGTTCTTGAGCGGGGCATCATTGCTGGTGCTGGCCACCCCGATGATCCCCTTCGCGCCTTTCACATCCTTGATGATGGTCCACTCCTTGCCGGTCATGGGATCTTTATAGTGCTGCCGCAGGTACTTCTTTTTCTGGAGGTCCCGCGGGTCCAGCAGCAGGTCGTCCAGGTCGTTGAGGGGAGTCGTGACCTGCCGTGCGTTCCAGGCCGCAATGGCGTTCCTGATCTGGGTGCCGCGGAAGAGCAGCTCCTTTTCCCGCTCACGCTTCATGACCGTCTTCCATGGCTGGGCGGTGAGACCAAGCATGAGGCCCATGATGACCACGATCATCAGCGCGGCTAAAAAGGTAAAACCATTCTGGTTGCACAGGTTTCTCATCGGGAAAATAGTATCACAAACGTCGATTTGTTTGCAAAACGATAACAGCGCCCACCCCCGTTTCCCGCTTCCGCCCTTAGCCGGGGAGACCGGTGGCGCTCCCGCCGGAATCGCCGGGGTCCCAGCGGCCGCCCGCCACATCGAGGAACGCGGACACCAGGGGGGTGCGGAAACTTTCGCGCCGACGGATCAGTGCCAGGGAGCGCTTGAGCATCAAGGGACTCTCGACCGCGACGAGCCAGCCATGCTCAAGCTCGCGATGGACGGCCAGGCGGGAAAGGCAGCTCACCCCGAGACCGGAGGCAACGCCGTTCTTGATCGCTTCGGTATGGCCAAGCTCGAGCGCTATGGCATACCCGACACCAATCCCTTCCATTGCGGCTTCAAAGACCTCACGGGTTCCCGACCCCTGTTCCCGCATGACCCAGGGTGCCGAGGCCAGCATGCCGGCCGTAACGGTCATGTCTCCGCCCCACGGATGTTCGGGCCCGGCCACCACCACCAACTCGTCGTCACGCCAGTGGACGGCAATTACCCCCTTGCTGTGGCACGGTCCTTCGATAAAGGCTATATCCAGCCTCCCTTCTTCCATCCATGCCGTCACCTGCTGGGTGTTTCCCACGCGCAGCTGAACCGTGGTCTTGGGGTACAGCCGGGCAAAAGCGCCCAAGAGCGCCGGGAGCAGGTAATTGCCGATGGTCGTACTCCCCCCCACCAGGAGTTCGCCGGTCAGTTCCCCCCCCCTCTTCTGGAGCTGCTGCTCCAGCCGCCTGACCGCCTGGAGTATCCCGCCGGCCTCCGCGAGCAGCAAACGTCCCCGGTCGTTCAGGATCAGCCGCCGCCCCGAACGCTCGAACAACGGCCCCCCCGTGAGCTGCTCAAGCTGCGACACGGCCATGCTGATGGCCGATTGGGTCAGCAGGAGTTCCTCCCCCGCCCTGGTGGCATGTCCGGTCAGCGCGACCTTTTCGAATATTTCCAATTGTCGGAAAGAGATAGCCATATAATAAATATTTTTTATTGTTTTAATAATTATTATTCATTTTTATTTATATCACGTACGGGATAGGATGCCAACAAGGAAGTCTTCGGAAAGGACGCGGCAATGAAAGAGGACAAGCGGGTAAAGATCCTGTTCTGGCTCTTGCTCTTCGCAAGCTGCCTGCCCGCCGTCAGCGCCCCCCTGGCGCTGGCCGGAGGGATCGCCTTCGGCCTCGCGGCCGGCAATCCGTGGGGCAATGCCACCTCGATATGGAGCAGGCGCCTCTTGCAGACATCGGTGGTGGGATTGGGGTTCGGCATGAATCTCCCCGAATTGCTCCGGACCGGCAAGGATGCGTTTCTGTACACCGCCGTCAGCATCAGCTTTACGATGGCGGCGGGATACCTGCTGGGCAGGCTTTTCGGAACGCCGCGGCGCACATCGACCCTCATATCCTTCGGAACGGCCATTTGCGGGGGCAGCGCCATCGCCGCCATGGCGCCGGTCATCAAGGCGGAGGGCGAAGAGACCGGCGTTGCCCTGGCAACGGTGTTTACCCTCAATTCCGCTGCCCTGATCCTCTTCCCCCCCCTGGGACACCTGCTGGGCATGGGGCAGCGGCAGTTCGGGCTCTGGTCGGCCCTGGCCATCCACGACACCAGCAGCGTGGTGGGAGCGGGTGCGGCCTATGGCACCCTTGCCCTGGCAATCGGCACCACCGTCAAACTGACCAGGGCGCTCTGGATCATGCCCTCTGCCCTGATTGCCGCCTGGGTCACAAAGTCGGACGGGAAAGCCCGGATCCCCCTGTTCATTATCGGGTTTGTCGCCGCGGCAGCCATCCGCACCGCGCTGCCCCGATTCGACAGCCTCTGGCACGCCTGCAACGGCGCTGCAAAACAGAGCCTGGTCGTCACCCTGTTCCTGATCGGGAGCAGCCTGACCCGGGAGGTGCTCGGTAAAACCGGCGCCAAACCCCTTACCCAGGGCGTAAGCCTCTGGCTCGTCGTTTCCGTGACGAGTTGCGCTGCGATTCTCCTGGGCTGGATCAGCTAGGAGGCGACTTTCGATCGCGCTCTTTCCTCCTGGTGGCGTCCGCTGCCCTGTGAGGAGGCAGCTGAGACGATGACCATGCCGATGTCCGAAACGGTTGCGCTTACTTTCAACTATCTGATTGACATATTAATTTGTATTCAAATATAATTAACTCAAATAATGTGTACTGGAAGTATTAACCATTTTCAAAAGTCAAAAGGAGAAGACAATGAAACCGGTTGTAGGAACGACGATGGTTGTCTGCGGTGCGGCTTTGTTCATGATCGCCGGCTGCGCGAACAAGGAAGTTGTGAAAAGCGAGGAGCCGATCGCCGTGAAGAGCGAGGCGTCCAGGCCTGCGGCTGCGGCAACGGCAAGGGCGAACGCTTCCGACACATCCCGGAAACAGGCCGCCGGTAACGAGGCGGCGCAGGCCAAACAGACGGCAGACGGGGCATCCAGGACATCGGCGCACCAGGTCGGCTTCGAGGCGATCTACTTCAATTTCGACCAGGCGGATCTCAGCCGGGATGCGCGCGACATCCTGGGCAGGAACGCGGCAGCCATGCTGAAGGCCCGGCCCGACGTGAAAGTGCGGATCGAGGGCAATTGCGATGACCGCGGTTCTGCGGAATACAACCTGGCGTTGGGTGAACGCCGCGCCACCGCCGCCCTGAAATATCTGGAGACCATGGGGGTCCCGGCGGGCCGGCTCTCGGTCGTGAGCTACGGCAAGGAACATCCGGCGGTGCAGGGAGAGGACGAAGCGGCCTGGGCAAAGAACCGCCGCGACGACTTTGTCATTGCAACCCCGTGACAACCGGCGCACGGGGGTCACGCTCCGGGCGCTCTGAGGGTCACCATGAACAGGATAATCTCCAGAGTCGTATTGATGCTCAGCCTGGCGGCGGCATTCCTGCCGGCCGGCTGCATGCCGACCGCCCACAAGGTCGATGTGCTGTATAATCCGCTGGCCGTGTATCGGGGCGGCAGCGGGCGCGTGACCCTGGTCACGGAGGTCGCGCGCCAGGAACAACAGGCTTCCAATCCCGCAATTCGCTGGGTATTGGGCCAGATAAAGGATAGCGACGGCGCCGTACGGGGCGATGTGATCAGCGATTATTCACCCCAGAGCGTGATCGCCGACGCCATGAAACGGGAACTTGCCGCAGCAGGCTATCAGGTGGACCAGGCGGAATCGCGGAAAGACGATCAGGGCAGGGTCATTGTCCTGACGGCCGTCACCGTGGCCCTGAACGAGGTTTCCTCGCTGGCCAGGCTCAAATCGACGTGCGACCTGGTGGTGAGGGTAGAGCTGTGGAATAACGGACAAGTTCTCAAGCGTTCCGAGTATCATTCCAAGCTGTCCGACATGGCCATAAAAGACCGGGATATCCTGCCGCAACAGTTGTTTCAGGGAGCGCTCGGCGAGATCATGCAGCAGGCGGTCCCCGACATCGTCAGGCAGTTCAACTAGCGCGGCGCACTCTTCAGTCATCCCTTAGCGGCGCACCTCACGGTGCGCCGATCTTTTTTCCTTTGGCGCCCCCCTTGCGACAGCCGGCCAGCGGAGTGGTCCGCCGGAATAGCTTGACAAGCGCCGTGGAATCGCGAAAATGACCCCTTGCGAATCCATGCCTCGGCAAGGCCCGGGCTGGTGCGCGGCACCGCTCCTGCCGGCCAACGACCCAGCCTCGTCACGCCTTGCACTATTTCCCGGAACAGAAACGATTGCCTATGCCCGCTCTGCTCTTGCTGCCCCTCCTGTTTCTCACCGGCCTCCTGGCCGGGCTGGTCGACTCCATTGCCGGCGGCGGGGGGCTGATTACGATCCCGGTCCTCCTGGGGGTCGGCCTGCCACCCCACATCGCCCTGGGCACCAACAAACTCCAGGCGAGCTTCGGCTCGGGCAGCGCCATGCTGACCTTTATCCGCTCCGGCACCGTGCGGCTGGACGACTGCCGGACCGGGATCGCCTATACGGCCGTTGGCGCCGCCCTCGGCACCATTACCGTGCAGATGCTCGATCCCGGCATCCTGCGCCAGGTCATTCCCTGGCTTTTGGTCGCCATCGTGCTCTACACCCTCCTGACCCCCCGGCTGGGGTACGAAGACATCCATCCCCGCCTGAAACCGGGACCGTTTTTTTGTGCGGCCGGCCTTGTCCTGGGCTTTTACGACGGCTTTCTGGGACCGGGCACCGGGTCGTTCTGGGTGATGGCGCTCATGCTCGGCCTGGGGTTCAACATGACCAGGGCCACGGGCTACACCAAGGTGATGAACTTTACCAGCAACGTGGCCTCGCTGGTCCTGTTCATCTGCGGAGGCTCCGTGCTCTGGCGCGAAGGGCTGGTCATGGGTACCGGCCAGTTCGTCGGCGCCCGCATCGGCGCCCACATGGTCGTACGGAAGGGAACGCGCTTCATCAGGCCGGTCTTCATCACCATGGTGCTGGCCATCACGGCCAAGCTCATCTGGCAGAATTTCCATTGACCCCATGAGCCGATTGCCCCGCGTTTCCATCCTCATGCCGGTGCGCAACGAGGCGCGTTATCTGCCGGCCGCCCTGGACACGCTCTTTCGGCAGACCTTGTCCGAGTGGGAACTGGTCGTCGTGGACGACGGCTCCACCGACGCAACACCCGCCATCCTGGAGGCTTTTGCCCTTCGCGACCCCCGCATCCGCGCCATGCGGTGCGAGGGAGGCGGCCTGGTCGCGGCGCTCAACGAGGGGCTGGCCGCCTGCCGAGCCCCCCTCGTAGCCCGCATGGACGGGGACGACGTCTGCCATCCCCGCCGCCTGGAACTGCAGGCAAACCTGCTGGACGCCCGGGAGGACACCGGGCTTGCGGCCTGCGCTTTCCGCCATTTTCCCCGTGCCGCGCTGAAACAGGGGATGCTGGCCTACGAGACGTGGCAGAACAGACTCAATGACCACGCGACCATCATGCGCGACCTGTTTGTGGAATCCCCCTTCGTGCATCCCAGCGTCATGATGCGTCGCGAACTCGTGGCCGGCCTGGGGGGCTATCGCGAGTGCGGATGGCCCGAGGATTACGACCTCTGGCTGCGCATGGCGGCCAGCGGCGTCCGTTTTACGCGCATGGCGCAGACGCTTTTTTTCTGGCGCGACCACCCCGAACGGGCGACCCGCACCATGGACGCGTATGCGGCCAACGCCTTCCGCGCCTGCAAGCTGCACCACCTTGTGCCCGGCTTTCTCGCCGGACAAAAGGCCGTGGTCATGGCCGGAGCGGGCCTGGAGGGGCGCGCCTGGCAGCGCCTGCTGGCAACGGAAGGCATCGGGGTTTCCCGCTGGCTCGACGTCGATCCCCGCAAAATAGGACGCCACCTGCATGGCGCACCGGTCATCCATCCCCATCAATTGCAGCTCTCCGGCGACAAAATGCTGGTCGCCATCGGCGTCCGCGGCGCCCGCGAGGAATTCAGACGCCTGGTCCAGCCCCTGGGGCTGCGGGAAGGGCTCGACTTTATCTGCGTAGCCTGATACAACTACAGTATCCGATATATGAAGATGGGGCATCTTACAGCTTGTTGAATAACTCAGGTTGTTCAAAAATAGCCAGATCGTCGCACCCGCAGAAAGCCCCGCGGAGGCGTAGCAGCGCTACGCCGCACAAAAGGGCTTGCGAGGACGGCGGCGAGATGGCTGTTTTTCAACAACCTTACGCATCGCGCAGGGGAAAGGGCATTCAATGACACTGAGCAAAGAGGAACTGGCGCTCTCCATCGACGAGGCGGAATGGGACTGGCTCCGCGCCCACCTGGAGCGGGGCGGCATCATCCTTGTCAACGACAGCCTCGACCTGGCCGATGCAGCGTTGCGGGTAGCCGGCGACGATACCGAGGTAATCGCCGACTGGATCAGCGCCGGCATGATCGGCAAGCCGACCGAGTCGCAGATTCACGCCTGGGACGGCAACCGGCACAAGAAGTTCGCCATGCTGATCGTCAGCCCCTACGTTCTTATCCAGGAAAAGACACCGACCTTCCACTGATGCCGCTCGCACCATGGCTGAAAACAACAAGGGCGACCCCGTAACGGGGCCGCCCTTGTGCGTTTCGCGGTTGCAGCCTGTGATCAGATCAGCTTTATGGCCTGTTCGGCGAACTGGAGGATGACCGACGGCACGATGCCGGGGATCAGCGTGCCGGCCACGGAGATGAGCAGCGAGAGGGCGATGGGGGCGCTGACCCGGGTCCACTCGAAGTCCTCGGTCGGCTCCTTCATGTACATGTAGACCATCACGCGCAGGTAGTAGTACACCGATGCGGCGCTGTTGAGGACGCCGATCACGGCCAAGCCCACATACCCCTTCTGGATGGCGCCGGAGAACAGGTAGAACTTCCCGATGAAGCCGGCCGTGGGAGGCATGCCGGCCAGGGAGAACAGGAATACGGACATGGCCACGGCCAGGACGGGGTGCTTGAACCCGAGGCCGGCAAAGTCCATGACCGTGCCGTTGGATTCCCCCTTCTTGCCGATCAGGATGATCACGGCAAAGGCGCCGATGTTCATGAAGGCGTAGGAGAGCATGTAGAACAGGATGCCGGCGGTGCCGGTGCCGTTGCCGGCGGCGAAACCGACCAGGGCATACCCGGCATGGGCGATGGACGAGTAGGCCAGCATGCGCTTGATGTTGTCCTGGCGCAGGGCGGTGATGTTGCCCACGGTCATGGTCAATACGGCCAATACCCACAGAAGCTGGCTCCACTCGACCTGCAGGGTGGGCAGGGCCACCAGGAAGATCCGCAGGGCGGCGGCGAAGCCGGCGGCCTTGGGGCCTGCCGACATGAACGCGGTCATGGGGGTCGGGGCCCCTTCATACACGTCGGGGGTCCACATGTGGAACGGCGCGGCCGCCACCTTGAAGGCAAAGCCGGTCAACATCAGCAGCATGCCGGCCACCAGCATGACGTTGGTCGAAGGCACCGTCATCTGCCCCACGACGGCGGCGATCTTGGCAATGCGGGTGGTGCCGGTGGCGCCGTAGGTCAGGGCCATGCCGTAGAGCAGAAAGCCGGTGGAAAAGGCGCCCAGCAGGAAGTATTTGAGGCCGGCCTCGTTGGACTTGAGGTTGGCGCGGTTGAATCCCGCCAGGACATACAAGGATACCGACATGACCTCCAGGCCCAGGAAGATGGTCATCAGGTCGGTCCCTGCCGCCATCAGCATCATCCCCACCACGGTAAACAGGATCAGGGGGTAGAGTTCGCCATGATTGCACTCTTCCCGCTCCATGTACTGGTCGGAGATCAGGATCGCCAGGCCGGCCGAAACCAGGAAGATCATCTTGAAGAAGGTTGCGAAGTTGTCCTGGACAACCGAGCCGCTGAAACTGACCTCGGCCTGTCCGCCCCAGCCGGCGCCCACCAGGATTGCCGCCACCACCACGCCGATGAAACTGATATACCCCAGGTAGGACTTCTGGCCGCTGGGAACAAAGACGTTGATCAGGAGCAGGGCCATGGCAAGCGCGGAGAGGAATATCTCCGGCAGGATCGGGGTCATGCTGACGGCTGGAATTGTAATCATGTCCATCTAATCTATCCTCCGGTCGGGTTGACTCGTGTCGCTACTTGACTTCGTTCGGATTTACAGCTGCCGGTGCGGCCTGCTCAGTTGCCGGTGCAGCCTGTTCAACAGCCGGTGCAGCCATGCCGGGCATTGCCGGGTGTCCGGCGGGCAGCCCCTGCATGGCCGGCATCTGCTGTGCCGTCGCGGTGGCCGGTTTGGTCTGGGCGACCAGCTTCTGGATGGCCGGGTCCATCTTCTCGATAAACGGGTTGGGGTAGAGTCCCATGATGAAGATCAGGGCGAGCAGCGGCACCATGATGGCGATCTCGCGGGCGTTCAGGTCGGTCAGGGTCTGGTTTTTGGGGTTGTCCAGTTCGCCGAACATGACCCGCTGGAACATCCAGAGCATGTAGACGGCAGAGAGGATCACGCCGCTGGAGGCGACCACCGTCCACCAGCGCAATTCGCTCTCGAAGGATCCCAGGAGCACGAGGAACTCGCCCACGAACCCGTTGGTGCCGGGCAGGCCGATGGAGGAGAAGGTAACGATCATGAAGATGGTGGCAAAGATCGGCATCTGCTTGGAGAGGCCGCCGAAATCGGTGATCAGACGGGTATGCCGGCGTTCATAGATGAAGCCGACGATAAGGAACAGCGCGCCGGTGGAGACGCCGTGGTTGAGCATTTGCAGCATGCCGCCGGTGATCCCCTGGGCGTTGAAGGCAAAGACCCCCAGCATGACGAATCCCAGGTGGGCCACCGATGAGTAGGCCACCAGCTTCTTGACGTCCTCCTGCACCATGGCCACCAGGGCGGCGTAGATGATGCCGATCACGGCCAGGGTGGCGATCAGCGGCGTGAACCGGTGGGCGGCGTCGGGAAAGAGCGGCAGGGCGAAGCGCACATAGCCGTAGGTACCCATCTTCAGCAGGATGGCGGCCAGGATCACCGAACCGGCCGTGGGGGCCTCGGTATGGGCATCCGGCAACCAGGTATGCAGGGGGAACATGGGGACCTTGATGGCGAATGCCAGGGCAAAGGCCAGAAACAGCCAGGTCTGGGTCGCGGGGTCAAGCCGCAGGTCGAAGAACTGGAGCAGGCCGAAGTTGGTGAAACCGGCGTTCAGTCCCTTGAAGTAGAGGTAGATCAGAGCCACCAGCATGAGCAGCGAACCGACCATGGTGTAGATGAAGAACTTGACGGCCGCGTAGATTTTGTTCTTGCCGCCCCAGATGCCGATGATGAAGTACATCGGGATCAGCATGACTTCCCAGAAGATGTAGAACAGAAACAGGTCCAGGGAGATGAAGGCGCCCAGCATGCCGGTTTCCAGGAGCAGCAGGCAGATCATGTACTCCTTCACCTTCTCTTCCACGGCGGTCCAGGTGGAGAGCACGGCCAGCGGCATGATGAAGGTGGTCAGGATGACGAGCCACAGGCTGATGCCGTCGATTCCCACATTGTAGCGCATGGCGAACGGGCCGGCGGCGATCCAGGGCACGTTTTCCGTAAACTGGAAGTCGGCGTTGGTCTGGAAGCCGGTCAGGATCGGCAACGACACCACAAAGGTCACCACGGTCACCGCTAGGGCGACACCCCGCAGCACTCCCTTGCTGTCCTTGGGGATGAACAGCAGCAGCAAGACACCCAGTATCGGCAGGAATGTCGTCAGGCTCAGTAGGTGGTTACTCATGAATTCATGCTCCTTTATGCAAATTGCAAGTGTCGTTTACTTGAAGACGTAGTAGCCCAGGATCACCAC
>Ga0207857_1000389_pt1 | contig 12548 bp, 9 predicted proteins | sample LuqExpMetageno22_FD_187780 | JGI IMG/M metagenome (GOLD analysis project Ga0207857, IMG submission 187780) | Tropical forest soil microbial communities from Luquillo Experimental Forest, Puerto Rico - Sample 22 (SPAdes) | ecosystem: Environmental > Terrestrial > Soil > Tropical forest ... | reverse complement strand
CCGGCGAGTTTCCTCAACCGTGGGAGTCAGTATGCTGCTTCAGGCAAATCCCGCGCAATGGGGCAGCACACCACAGCAGGGAGCGACCCCCGTTTTGTTTAGCATTCCGCCCGGGCACTACTGCCGACCAACAGGGTAGAGAGAACGATCTGGTGGTTCCATTATTACACCGGCCGCCAGGGCATTACAAGCCTTTTGTAAACGCTCAGGCGTACCCCAGGAAGCCGATCAGGCGGCGCACTTCCTCCATGAGATGCCCGAAGCCGGGGAAGGTGAGGGACTGGGGGCCGTCGGAGAGCGCCTTCTCCGGTTCGGGATGCACCTCCACCAGCACGCCGTGGGCGCCGGCCACCAGCGCCGCCAGCGCCATGGGGGGCACCAGGCTGCGCTTGCCGGTGGCGTGGGAGGGATCGACCATGATCGGCAGGTGCGACATCTCCTTGATCAGCGGCGCAACGGCCAGGTCGAGGGTGTTGCGGGTGGCGGTCTCGTAGGTGCGGATGCCCCGCTCGCACAGGATGACCTGGTCGTTCCCCTCGGCCAGGATATACTCGGCCGCCGCCAGGAACTCCTCCACCGTGGCGCTCATGCCGCGCTTGAGCAGCACCGGCTTGCGGATCCTGCCCAGCTCCCGCAGCAGGTCGAAGTTCTGCATGTTGCGCGCCCCCACCTGGAGCAGGTCGGCGTACTCGGCCACCAGCCCCACGTTGTCCGGGCTCATCACCTCGGTGACGATGGGGAGGCCGCTCTCCCTGCCCGCCGTTGCGAGCAGCTTCAACCCCTCCTCGCGCAGCCCCTGAAAGGTATGGGGACCGGTGCGCGGCTTGAACGCCCCGCCCCGCAACATATCGGCGCCGGCCTGCTTCACGAAGAGCGCCGTCTTGACGATCTGCTCCTCGCTCTCCACGGCGCACGGCCCGGCCACCACCACCGGACGGCACCCCTGGCCGACGCGGACCCCCTGCACATCGACGATGGTATCCCCGGGGTGGAAATCGCGGGAGACCAGTTTGTATGGTTTGGACACGTGGATCACCTGCTGTACGCCCGCCAGTTCCAGAATCTTGCTGTCATCGACATACCCCTGGTTGCCCAGCACGCCGATGGCGGTCCGTTCGCGGCCCGGGATCGGCGCCGCCGTAAGGCCCATCTCGCTTACGGTCCGGACAACGGCATCGATATCCGCCGTGGTGGCATTATGACTCATGACGATCAGCATGAATAGCTCCTTTTGCTCAGATCAGACAAAATTCTGTCGTAAAGAAACAGTAGGCCGGCACCGTTGTCGGAACCGTGAGTGTTTCCGTCCACGGCGAAATCAGGATGACATTGATATCAACCACCCCCAGCCCCTCCTTATCAAGGAGGGGAGCCTTCAGTCCCCCTCCTGATTCAGGAGGGGTTAGGGGTGGTCAGGTATCGGCTTTGGATGCGGCCTCACTCGTGGCGCTCGGACAGCTTTTGCAGCTTTTCCATCTGGAGGATCACCACCCGGTTCCCCTGCACCTCGATGATCCCCTCGTCCTTCAGCTTGCGCAGGGTACGGGAGATGGTCTCGCTGGCGGTGCCGAGCCGCGAGGCGAGCTCCCCCTTCTTGACCCCCAGGTCGATGTAGGTGATGCCGCCGTAGCTGGCGGATTTTTCCGCGGAGCGCCGGACCAGGAAGGAAGCCAGCCGCGAGGTGACGTCGGCAAAGGAGAGCTCTTCGATCTGGCGGGCGAACTGCCGCAGCATGAGCGACAGCGACACCACCAGGTTGAGGGAGAAGTTGGGGTTGGTGGCCATCAGCCCCAGAAAACCTTCCTTGGGGAGAAAGAGCGCCTCGCCGGCCACCAGGGCGCGGGCCTCGGCCGGATAACGGCCATCGCCGAAAAAGGCCGCTTCGGCAAAGGTTTCGCGGGGCTGGACGAAGTGCAGCACCTTTTCCCGGCCATCATGGGAGATGCGGCAGAGCTTGATACTGCCGGACACCAGCAGGTAAAAGCCGGTGGCCTCGTCCCCCTCGCTGAAGAGGGCCTCCCCCTTCCGGAACGCGCGGCGCACCGTGATGGCGGCCAGTTCGGCCAGGTCGTCGTCCTTGAGGCCGGAGAAAAGGAGGGACTTCTTGAGCAGTTCGATCAGTTCCATAAAAAAACCTTAGAAAGCCGGACCACGGAGGTAACGGAGGAAAAACGGGGGAACACGGAGGAAGGCCGCACCATTCATTTCGACATATTGGCCGTTCCCATGTGTTCCTCCGTGTCCCCTGTGTCCTCCGTGGTGCGCTTCGCTTTTCATTTTTTCAGGAAAGCAGCGATCCTCTCCGCCACCTGGGGTGCGGTGAAGCCGAACTGCTCCGCCAGCACCTTGTCCGGGGCCGAGGCGCCGAAGTGCTCGATGCCGATGAACAGGCCGTCGCACCCCAGGAGCCTGCCCCAGGATTCGCCGCGGCCGGCTTCGAAGGCCACCCGGGGGACACCGGCCGGGAGCACCTCGTCGCGGTAGGCCGCCGGCTGGGACGAAAACTGCCCCAGGTTGGGCACGGAGACGACGCGGGCCGCAATCCCCCGGCCGGCGAGGGATTGCGCGGCATCCACCGCCACATGCACCTCGGAGCCGCTGGCCATGACGACCACGTCGGGCCGTCCGGCCGGAGAGGCGACCACATACCCCCCCCTGAGCGCATCGGCGTTGGTGAAGGAGGCGGGACGGTCGATGACCGGCAGCTTCTGGCGGGTCAGGATCAAAAGCGTCGGCCCATTGGTGTGCTGCAAGGCCGCCTGCCAGGCCAGCGCCGTCTCCAGGCCGTCGGCGGGACGGATCAGCTGCAGGCCGGGAATCATGCGGAGCGAGGCCACATGCTCGATGGGCTGATGGGTCGGCCCGTCCTCACCGACGAAAAAGGAGTCGTGGGTGAAGATGAAGATCGACTGCAGGTTCATCAGGGCGGAGAGGCGGATGGCGGGACGGCAATAGTCGGAAAAGACCAGGAACGTGGCGCCGTAGGGGATGAAGCAGCCGTACAGGGCCATGCCGTTCACCACCGCACCCATGGCGTGTTCGCGGATGCCGAAATGCAGGTTGCGGCCCGCAAACGCGCCCGTCTGCACCGAAGGCGACCCCTTGATATCGCTGTTGTTGGAAGGCGCCAGGTCGGCCGACCCGCCCACCAGGGCGGGAACGAGCTCGGCCGCCTTCTGGAGGACCGCGCCGGACAGGGCGCGGGTGGCGCCGTCCTTGCCGGCGACCGCGGCGATCAGTTCATCGGCCAGCGCGGCCGGGATCCGCTTGTTCCACATCTCGTCCCACAGCTTGGCCTTTTCGGGGTTGGCGGCATGCCAGGCGGAGAATCCGCGCTGCCAGGAGGTGTAGCGCCGCTTGAGCGCCTCGACCCGGTCGCGGCAGATGGCGTAGACCTCATCCGGCACCTCGAAGGGGCCGTACTGCCACCCCAGGTTGGCCCGCGTGGCCGCGATCTCGTCCTTGCCCAGGGGCGACCCGTGGGCCCCGGAAGAGTCCTGCTTGCCGGGGCTGCCGAAGGCGATGTGGGTGGTGGCGATGATGAGGGACGGGCGGCCGGTCTCGGCCTTGGCAGCGGCGATGGCGGCCATGATCTGGGTGTAGTCGTGGCCGTCGATCTTCTGCACGTGCCAGCCGCAGGCGCTGAAACGCCCGGCCACGTCCTCGGACCAGGCCAGGTTGGTCTTCCCCTCGATGGTGATGCCATTGTCGTCGTAGAGATAGACCATGTTGCCCAGCTTGAGATGCCCCGCCAGGGCGGCGGCCTCGTAGCTGATCCCCTCCTGCAGGTCGCCGTCCCCCACCAGGGCGTAGATGGTGTGGTCTATGGGGCTGAAATCGGGGGTGTTGAAGCGCTCCGCCGCCATGCGGCTGGCCATGGCCATGCCGACGCCATTGGCGAAGCCCTGTCCCAGGGGCCCGGTGGTCACCTCGACCCCGACCGTATGGCCGAACTCGGGATGCCCGGGGGTCTTGCTCCCCCACTGGCGGAAGTTTTTCAGCTCCTCCAGCGGCAGGTCGTAGCCGAACAGGTGCAGGAGCGAATAGAGCAGCATGGAGCCGTGCCCGGCCGAGAGGATGAAGCGGTCGCGGTTGGGCCAGCGGGGGTCGTCGGGATTGAAGGAGAGCGTATTGCCCCACAACGCAAAGGCGTAGTCTGCGGCCCCCATGGGCAGGCCGGGATGGCCGGAATTGGCCTTTTCAACCGCGTCCACGGCGAGAAAACGGATGGCGTCGGCACAGAGCCGGGCCTTGTCTGCTGGAATGACTGCCTGCTGCATATCGTGTGATGCTCCTTTCGGAATAGTTATGTGAAGTGGTTGAATCCTTTATTCTGCGGGGCATGGCTGCTGCCGTCGGCCAAAACGGCCGTCACGCCGGGCAAGGTTGTTACTATACCAACAGGCGCGGCATCAATGCCACATTTTTTCATGGCTTGGACAATTTTTCCCCGGTTGGCGACCGGCGCGGTGAAGACCAGTTCGTAATCTTCGCCGCCGGCCAGGGCCAGATCGTAACGGGAGGGGGAATGCGACGGGAACGCTGCGCAAAAGGCAGGGGAAAGCGGGACCGCGTCCAGGCGGATCGTGCCGCCGACAGCGGATTGTTCGGCAATATGGCCAAAATCCGCCAACAGCCCGTCGCTGACGTCGATCATGGCCGAGACGAGCCCAGCCTCCGCCAAGGCCCTGCCGGCAGCGGCGCGGGGGGTCGGGTCCAGCAGGCGGGAGGTGAGGTACTCCCTCTCCTCCTCCGCCAGGGGGGAGGGGAACGCCCCCTTTTCCAGCGATGCCAGCGCCAGGGCCGCATCTCCCGGGGTGCCGGTCACCCAGATGTCGTCGCCGGGGCGTGCGCCGGAGCGCCGCACGATCAGGCCCGGCTCCTGTTCCCCCATGATGGTCACGGATATGGCCAGGCCATGGCGGGAGGAACAGGTATCGCCGCCGATCAGGGCCACGCCGTGCTCGGCGGCCAGGGCAAGAAAACCGCGGGTGAAGGCGTCCAGGAATTCGAGGGAAACGGTGGGGGGAACGGCAAGGGAGAGCAGCGCCCAGCGGGGGATGCCCCCCATGGCGGCGATGTCCGAGACGCTGGCCGCCAGGGATTTGCGCCCCAGGCGATAGGGGTCGTGCCATGAACAGCGGAAATGCACCTCTTCCAGCAGCATGTCGGTGGAGGTCAAGAGCTGCATGCCGGGAGAGAGGGCGGTTACGGCGGCGTCATCGCCGATGCCGGTGACGACGCCGACGGCATTCTCCACGTGAGAGGAAATACGAGAGATCAGGCCGAATTCGCCGAGTTCGGAAAGTTTTGGTTCAATGGACATGGAAAAAATATGATCCTTATTGGGTGATCCGTATTATTGCATTACCTATTGGCGCTTGGCCCGAGCTTCATGGTCAACGGCTCGAGGGCCTGCCGCCTGGCGGCAGCACCCGAGTGTTATGTGTTATCTTCAAGGTGCGCTTTCAATTCTTTGGCTAAGTTTTTAGCCTCATTTCTTGAAAGATATGGCACCTTAATAGTCCGAGCCCAGAAAAAGCTCTTCCCGGTAATTTCAGAAACCTTTCCAAATGGCATAGCTTTTATCGGTTGCCCCTTCACTGGAACCGGAGTGATAAACTCTACATCACGATACAAGGTTTCATCGTCCGGTGACTTTATGTTACCCTTCTTGACTCGACCTGCAGCGACAAGGCCAGTCCATTTGTGAGAAAAGAATACAATGTCACCGGGGTAAACATATTCGACAAACCGCTTCGCATCCCCAAATGCAGCCACCCGAGCATTTTCCATCATGTACCAAATTGATTCCTCATCCCAGCTTCTATTTGTATCAAATAACACCCCTTTGATATCTCCGGGATTCTTGTGTTTGTCATAAGGTAATGCAAAAAACTCAAAGTATTTTTCACCATCAAGCTCATAGATTCTATAAGGCAGAAAGTCGATTGAAATGCCTTGGTGCTTCCAATAGTCAACGGCATTTATGAGACTTTCATCGGCGGCACTACCAATTATTATAAGGTGTTGCCTATTGTTTAGTTCTTTTGCATCCAATGAATGTTCAAGGTTAAACGCTTCTTGGTGCGCTAAGTGTAAATCAGTGCTACTTCCTGTGTACTGTTGAAATTTATTCTGTAGCGTTGAGTACGTCCATTGTCCTGCATCTTGCGCATAACGCAATGCTTGATGTACAGCACCTTCGCCTGCTGCGCCCCTCTTCAATTCAAAAATAATAAGCTCACCTTTTTCATTTAACGCATATATATCTGCTTCTGCTTGATATTGCCGTTCTTGGAATATCGGCATTAAGCTGGCATCTTCAAAGAGGACATCCAGAATGCTTTTTGCAATCAATTCCTCCAAATCTTTTTCGAGATTACCGAAACTGGAAAAATCCTTAAATGCCACGGGTTCGAGCCTATCGAACTTTCCGCCAGTTGAGCCGAGTTTGTACAGCATTAGTCATTTCTCCTTTTACACATAACTCGTTATTGACCAGTTCACGTGCGTGCGCGTGAACCGGTCAACCTGCCATTTGGAACATTTAGCTGTGCCAACCATTACATCGGAACAGCCCCAAAATCATACAGGCCCTCTCACTCCTCCTGAACCAGGAGGGATAACGCAGTGTCCTCGTTCATACATCACGAATATCCCAAGCGATTTTTGTCAGATGCTCCGAAGATACTCCTTCAATCATGTCCTGAACTTGGTGAAGACACCGTCAAGTCCGGCCATTCCTTCCTGCATCCGTTCCCAGTCCATCTGAAACCCGTAGCTGTGGTGCACGATATGTCGGAATTTACGATACGGCGCCAACTGAGCGGCCAGATCATCGTCGAAGAGTTGAGGAAGGGGAGAAGAGGCAGCGCGGCAGAAGCGAAGAAACAGTCGGTATGCCGAGTATCTCCGACCGGGAGAGGGACTTTGTGGAAGCGGCTGATGCGCTTCGGGATATTTTCGACGCCGCCGTAGAACTGGGCCAAAAAGGCCGCCGCTGCGGTCTTCTCGCGCAGCGACGGCTCATGGCCGGCAACATCGGAACGAAGGGAAGATAGTTCACTGACGACAAGGTCGAGCTGTTCCACCTCGATACTGATCTCTTCGCGCAGGTCGTCTCCGGTCACAGAAGCACCCTCCCCCGCTTCTCGATCAAGTGGGTAAACCGTGTGGGCGGGGAAAGCGGTACGACATCCAGGGGGGCATGCAGCTCTTCTTCGAGGCGTGCCGCGAATTCGTAAAGCCTCCAGCCGGGCACGCCGTCACAGGCAAGGTCTATGTCCCGCGCCTCATCGGGATCATCCACCGAGCTGCCGAACAGGATGAGACGCGTGGCGCCGTACCCTTTCGCCACCTCCCTGATCCTTTCGCAATATTCCTCTTTGAGAGCCATGGCTTCCCCTGAAATCCCGGGCGTCACGAGGTGCTGCCCTATGTCACCCCCGGGCCCCGGCCGAAATCTCCTTGCGGGGCCGCATCAGCACCTTGGGGGTGGACTCGCCGGTGCGCGGCTTCTTCGCCGGTTCCTTGGGGGTCGGCGGCGCCGGGGGCGGAAACTTCTCCAGGGCCAGCTTCAGGACCTCGCCCACCTCGTGCACCGGCACGATCTTGACCTTCTTGAGGATCTCGGCCGGGATGTCCTCCAGGTCCTTTTTGTTCTGCTCGGGGATGATGACCATGCGCATCCGCGAACGCACCGCCGCCAGGATCTTTTCCTTGAGCCCGCCGATGGGGAGCACCTTGCCCCGCAGGGTGACCTCGCCGGTCATGGCCACGTCCTTCTTGACCGGGATGCGCGTCAGGACCGACACCAGGGCCGTGGTCATGGCGATGCCGGCCGAGGGGCCGTCCTTGGGGATGGCGCCGGCCGGGACATGGACATGGATCTCATGCTCCTGGAAAAAGTCGGGGTTGATGCGCAGGGTGTCGGCATGGGCGCGGATATAGGAATGGGCCGCCTGGACCGATTCCTTCATCACGTCCCCCAGCTGTCCGGTCAGGGTCAGGCCGCTCTTCCCCTTCATGAGCGTCGCTTCGATATGCAGAATCTCGCCTCCCACCGGGGTCCAGGCCAGGCCGTTGACCACGCCGACCTCGTTCTTGTCCAGGTCCTCTTCCCGCAGGTACTTGGGCGCCCCCAGGAAGGTGTGCAGGTTCTTGGCCCCGACCTTGATGGCGCGGGTGCCCCCTTCGGCCACCTTGCGCGCCACCTTGCGGCAGACCGTGCCGATCTCCCGTTCCAGGTTGCGCAGGCCCGCCTCGCGGGTGTACTTGGCGATGATCTCGCGGATGGCGTCGTCCTCGAAGCCGATGTGTTTCGCCTTGAGGCCGTTTTCCTTCATCTGGCGCGGTACCAGGTAGCGGCGGGCGATCTCCAGCTTCTCCTCCTCGGTGTAGCCGGCCAGGTTGATGACCTCCATGCGGTCGCGCAGGGCCGACGGCACCGGGTCGATCTGGTTGGCCGTGGCGATGAACATGACGTTGGAAAGGTTGAACGGCATGTTGATGTAGTGGTCGGAGAACGAGTGGTTCTGCTCCGGGTCCAGCACCTCCAGGAGCGCCGACGAGGGGTCGCCCTTGTAGTCGTAGCCCAGCTTGTCCAACTCGTCCAGCATGAAGACCGGGTTGTTGGAGCCGGCCTGCTTCATCCCCTGGATGATGCGCCCCGGCAGGGCGCCGATGTAGGTGCGGCGATGGCCGCGGATTTCGGCCTCGTCCCGCACGCCGCCCAGGGAGATGCGCACGAACTTGCGGTTCATGGCCCGGGCGATGGATTTGCCCAGGGAGGTCTTGCCGACCCCCGGAGGTCCCACGAAGCAGAGGATCGGTCCCTTCATCTTCTTCTTCAGCTTGCGCACCGCCAAAAACTCCAGGATGCGCTCCTTGATCTTGTCCAGGTAGTAGTGGTCGTCGTCCAGGATCTTCTTGGCGCGGACGATGTCCAGGCTGTCCCGGCTGGACTTGCTCCAGGGGAGTTCCACCAGCCAGTCCAGGTAGGTGCGGATGATGCCCGCCTCGCCGGCGTCCGGGTGCATGTTCTCCAGGCGGCTCAACTGCTTGAGGGCCTCCTTCTGGGCCGCTTCGGGCATCTTGGCCGTCTCGATGGCCTTCTTGATCTCGGCGATCTCCTCCTTGCCGTCGCCGTCCCCCAACTCCTGCTGGATGGCGCGCATCTGCTCCCGCAGATAGTATTCACGCTGGTTCTTGCCCATCTCCTCGCGGGCGGCGCTCTGGATCTTGGCCTGCACGCTGAGCAGTTCCACCTCGCGGTTCAGGAACTCGTTGACCTTGGTCAGGCGCAGGATCGGGTTGCTCATCTCCAGCAGGAGCTGGGCATCGGCCACCTTCAGCCCCAGGTTGCTGGCGATCAGGTCGGCCATGCTCCCCGGGTCCTGGATGTTCTCCAGGATCACCATCACCTCGGGGGAGACCTGCTTGCCCAGTTCGATGACCTTGGTCAACTGCTCGCGCACGGTGCGCACCAGCGCCTCGGTCTCCAGGGAAATATCCTGGAGGGGCGCATCGACCAGCTTCTCGATCCGAACCGTATGGAACGGCTTCTCCGTCACGTACTCGGTGATGCGGGCCTTGTTCAGACCCTGGACGAGGATCTTCACCCTGCCGTCCGGCAGCTTGAGCATGCGCATGATCATGGCGACCGTGCCGACTTCGTAGATTTTGTCCGGCGTGGGGTCCTCGTCGCCGATCTCGTGCTGGGTGGCCAGAAGGATCATCCGGTCCCCGGCCAGGGCGCTGTCAACGGCCTTGACCGACATTTCGCGCCCCACGAAGAGCGGGATGATCATGAAGGGGTAGACCACCACGTCGCGCACCGGCAGAAGCGGCAGCACCTCGGGGATCTTCAGCTCTTCCGATTCCTGTTTTTCCATGTCCTTATCTATCTCGCTCAATCTGGTATCTCCTTTATCGTTACCTGCCGGTCGTCGGACTTGGGGTATGTCACCCGCAGAACACCCTGGCGGTATTCGGCTGTGATGGCGCATGTATCAATACAGCCGGGAATATGCAACGCATGGTGGAAACGGCCGTAACTCCGTTCGAGGCAGACATAGCGGGCGCCCTCGGCCTGTTCGCAGGGGCGCTGCGCTTCGAGCACCAGGGTCGTGCCATGCTGCGTCAGGCTGATGTCCTCGACGCGGAAACCGGGCAGGTCGAATTCCAGGACGATCTCGTCGCAGGTCTCGTACATATCCACCGGCGGATGGTTCTCACCTTCGCCAAAGACGTCGCGGAGTTCGAGGGCATCCAGCAGGTCCCGGATCTCGCCGAGATGCCGGCCGAAGAGTTCCTGCTGGAACGGCTGCCTGCGGGAAAAGCGTGGCATACGATAACCGCCTTGCGCACATGGTTGATGGGGCAGACTTTGTGACTGGCTGAAAGGTAAACATTCCCCACGACAAAGTCAAGGTGCACATTCCGGCAAACCGCGCGAGGTTTTTGCAAACACAGCCCCCTCCCTTGACGGGGGGCCCCGAAGGGCCGAAAGGAGGGGGAGAGACCGTTCAGGGACTCGGGCGCAATCCCGCCGCCGCGGCATCGTCGGAACCGGACGGAATCGGCCCCGGCCGCGGGGATTTTTTTATTTGGTTGACTTACGCCGTAATATTCAATAGAAGAACAAATTTGTTCAATTTATTTCCTGATTAGTACCGATCTTCCGCTACGGTCATTCCGGCAGGCTGCAAGCCGGAATCCAGATTTCAGAACCTATTGAAAGAACATGGATCCCCGATAGAATCCATTCGGGGATGACACCCCATGGCGGAAGATCAGTGCGAATCAGGATTTATTTTGAATGCGCGCCCGGCTGACGCATCGAGGGGCGATACGCCGGGGGGCGAAGCGCGCTCCCCCGCCACCCGGATGGCTGTCAGCCGAATAACGACGAAAGTTGGTACCTGGCCTATGGAACGCTGGTCAATCAATGAGTCCGTAAAACTGTACAACATGGACAACTGGGGCGCCGACCTGTTCTCCGTCAACAAGAAGGGGAACATCTGCGTCCACCCCTCCTCCAGTTCCAAACAATCCATCGACCTGCGCGTCCTGGTGGACGACCTGATCAAACGCAAGATCAAGCCCCCCATCCTGCTGCGCTTCATGGATGTGCTCCAGGGGCGTATCGCCAGCATCAACCGGGTGTTCAGGAGCGCCATCCAGGAGAACGACTACCCGGCCAAGTACCAGACCTTCTACCCCATCAAGGTCAACCAGCAGCGCCAGGTGGTCGAGGCCATCGCCAGCTTCGGCAAGCGTTACAACATCGGTATCGAGGTGGGCTCGAAACCGGAACTGGTCGCGGGCATCTCCATCTCCACCGGCAACGGCCTGCCGATCATCTGCAACGGCTACAAGGACGCCGAATACATCGAAACCGTGCTCTACGCCACCAAGATCGGCTACGACATCACCCTGGTGGTGGAGAAGCTGTTCGAGCTGGAGAAGATCATCGAGATCTCCAAGAAGGCCGGCATCCAGCCCAAGCTGGGCATCCGGGTGAAGCTCTCCTCCAAGGGGACCGGCAAATGGGCCACCTCCGGCGGCGAGGACGCCAAGTTCGGCCTGCGCATGTCCGAGATCATGGCCGCCATCCGCATGCTGGAGGAACACGGGCTGTTGGGCTCCGTCAAGCTGCTGCACTTCCACATCGGCAGCCAGATCACCAAGATCGACAAGATCAAGACCGCCCTGATCGAGGGAACCCGCATCTACACCGAGATGCGGAAGCTGGGGGTCGGCATCGACTACCTGGACATCGGCGGCGGCCTGGGGGTGGACTACGACGGCTCCAAGTCCAGCTATTTCTCCAGCGTCAACTACACCCTGGAGGAGTACGCCAACGACGTCATCTACCAGATCAAGAACATCTGCGACGAGGCGGGCGTGGAGTGCCCCAACATCATCTCCGAGTCGGGACGCGCCACGGTCGCCCATTATTCGGTGCTGATCACCAACGTCCTCAACACCAACACCCAGAACCTGATGCCCGACTTCGAGGAGATCCTGGCCCAGGCCGAGAACCTGGCGCCCACGGTCAAGAAGCTCATGGACATCTACAAGAGCATCGACCGCTACTCCCTGCGGGAGGACTACCACGACACGCTGCAGCTGATCAACGAAGCGGTCAGCCTGTTCAACCTGGGCTACCTGACCCTCAACGACCGCGCCATCGCCGAGTGGCTCTACTCCAAGATCATCAAGAAGATCAACAGCATCGTCGAAAAGATCAAGCCGATCCCCGAGGAGTTGCAGAACTTCCAACTCGCCCTGCGCCAGACCTATTTCGCCAACTTTTCCCTGTTCCAGTCGATCCCGGACTCCTGGGCCATCGACCAGCTCTTCCCCATCATGCCGCTGCAACGGCTCAACCAGCGGCCGGACGTCATGGCCTCCATCGCCGACATCACCTGCGACTCGGACGGCGAGATCACCAGCTTCGTGGGCGAGACCGGCAGGACCAAGTTCCTGCCGCTCCACCGCATCCGCAAGGAAGAGGATTATTTCATCGGCTTCTTCCTCAT
>Ga0207857_1000388_pt1 | contig 12553 bp, 11 predicted proteins | sample LuqExpMetageno22_FD_187780 | JGI IMG/M metagenome (GOLD analysis project Ga0207857, IMG submission 187780) | Tropical forest soil microbial communities from Luquillo Experimental Forest, Puerto Rico - Sample 22 (SPAdes) | ecosystem: Environmental > Terrestrial > Soil > Tropical forest ... | reverse complement strand
CCTCTTCAGCTTGATCCGAGCATCGGCTGTAGTAAATTGCCAGTCAATCTTATTGACACTGTTGTTTCGGTTCTTTTCCCATGCAGCCACTTCAGCCTGCATTGTTAAAAAAATTAACATAAAAGTGGCAATCCCCTATTCCCTTGTTTTCACATTAAAAAAGGCACCCGGACCAGACCCGGATGCCTCAAATTGTATCATTTCGATACAGAAAAAGTTTAACAGGGGACGCCGGATCAGGCTTGGCCGGCCCAGCGGCTAAAGGAGCGTATTGATCTCCTGTATCAACTGCTGGGTGACCCTTTGGGCCGCCTCCACATTATCAAGGCGGCTGAAGTCGAGGCGCGCCTTCCTGCTCAACAGGAGATGCTGGCGGAACTCCCGGCTTTTGTCGTACACCTGCCCGTCGCGGCCGAACACGAACAGGAAACTCTTCTCCGCCTTGTTCAGTATTGCCGGGTCTTCGAGCATGCCGATGGTTACGTCGTCCATGAAGGTAGCGTCCCTGACGCCGAGGCAGCCCCTCATCACCGGCTCCATGAACACGCGCGAGCCGGGAAACTTGATCAGTCCAATCTGGCTTCCCTCGCCGACCCGCTGCGGATATGCGCGCAGAAAATCCACCACGGCCCGCGTCTTCTCCCCCTCGGACCTCCACAGCTGGTTTCGCTCCCGCACCAGGGCCACGTCAACCGCCAGGCCCCCTGTCAGGGTCAGGACGGCCGCTGCCAGGGCGAACCGGGGGAACAGGCTGTTCAGCAAAATCTCGCCCGATCTCAGGATTCCACCGCCGAGCAGCGCGGCGCCGACCGAGGCGAGGTAGATGCGGTGGCTCGGACTGACCAGAAGATTGCCGATGGTCGATTCCCTGGTCGCAAGGTTGAAGTCGGTGGTTATCAGCACCGGTACCAGCGCCGACAGGAGGATGCAGTAGCCGGTTCTTCGGAGTGCAACGGCCGTTTTGAGCGGCGCGACGGGCAAGCAGAGCGCCGAAACCGCAATGAACAGCAGCACGGTGGTCGCGGTCAGATTGAGGTTGGCAAGGGTCCCTTCGGGTACGAACAGCGTGTCGAACGAGAGCACCATGTTGCGGACGTTGAAGTGTAGCTTGTCCAGCGGGAGCGTTGCCAGGTGCTCGGTCAACTTAACCAGGGCGACGTACAGGATCACGATTCCGCCAAAGGGGATGAGCCGCGTCGCATAGCCGAGCGGCTTTTTTTCCTGTACGACGAGCCAAAAGAGGATGACGGGGAGGACCAGGGGAGTACCCTTGGCGCCCAGGGCCAGCACGAACAGCAGGACGGAGAACGGCAGAGAGCGCTTTGTCCCGTATCTGAGGTAGCGCAGGAACTGGATGAGGGCCAGCAGGGAAAAGAAGGTGGAGAGGAGATCGACCCGCGAGGACGACCAGAGCACAGCGTCGGCAATGGCAAACGAGCCGGCGAACAAGGCGCCTCCGTAAAGGGAGGCCCGTTCGTCGCCGCCAAGCAGCCGCGCCAGACGGTAGACCAGCAGGGAGTTGACCGCATGGATCGCCAGGTCCACGGCGTGGCACCAGCGGTGGTCGAGGCCGCTCACCAGGGAGTCGGCCAGGAACATGAGATGCACGAGGGGGTCAAAATAGGCCACGTCGGGGCGGAATATCTGCAACCAGTCCTGCCGGAAGGTGCGCGCCCTGTCGAGCCAGATAAAATCGTCGAAGGTGAAGTAGTTATTGAACGATACGCCATAGACGGCAACTGCGACCACCACCGGGATCAGCCACCAGAACCGCCCATAGTCCCCATTGCCGGGACTAACGATCAACAGCTTGTTGTTATCAGGCACAGTACCACCTAACGTCGCGGGTAGTGATTTTACAGCGTTCCAACCAGCCGGATCGCCTCTCCGGCAGCAGTCGGCCCGGCTCAGCGCCCTTCGCTTCTCGCGCGGGCCATCTCCAGATTGTTGCGGGCCTCCGCAGATTTGGGATCAATCGTCAGGGCATTCTCGAACGCCTGTATGGCGGCGGCGAGGTCCCCTTTTTTCACAAGGGCGATGCCCAGGTTGTTATGGGCGTCCGAAAAGTTGGGGGCCAGGGAAAAGGCCTCCCGATAGTGCCTGATTGCCCCATCCAGGTCGCCCTTGTTGGCAAGGGCGTTCCCATGGCCGTTGTGGGTAATGGCCAGGTTCTCGGTCGCTTCGATGAATTCCGGGTCTATCCTGGTGGCTTCCAGAAACGCCTCGATGGCCCCTTCCAGGTCCCCTGTGTTCGCCAGGTCGATCCCGTTCTTGAAGTGGACCAGTGCCCAGTTGCGGCGCGCCTTTGCATAGTCCGGGCGGAGGGCAAGGGCCTTTTGGTACGCCTTGATCGCCGCGGCCGCGTCGCCTTTGTTGGCAAGGGCGTTCCCCATCATGGTATGCGCCGTGTGGCTGTCGGGGGAGAGCTGGAGCGTCCGCCCGAACAGGGTCACGCTGTCCCGCCAGAGGCCGAGCTGCCGCCATGTCTCGATTCCGAGCACCGTCAGCCATCCCACGGCGAGAACAGCGAGGAGACCGCGGCGAAACCGCAGATTCCTGACCAGCTCGGGGACGCCCCAGGCGATGATGATGAAGATGCCCGTGAGCGGGATATAGGTGTACCGGTCCGCGATGGACTGCTCCCCGACCGGGATGAGGCCGATGACCGGCACCAGGGTGACGAGGTACCAGAACCACCCCACCGCCAGGTAGGGCCTTTTGCGTACTGCACGGAGGGTCGCCAGCGACACCAGCGCCAGCCCGGCCAGCACGCCCAGGGCCTGCCAGAGGGGTATGGAGACGGGCAACGGGTAGAAGATGGCCAGGTCGCGCGGCCAGAGCGCCTTGGCAAGGTACTTTGCGTATGCCAGGATGGCGTTTTCGATCCCGAGCTCGAAAGAGACCCGGTTCATTGCCCTGCCCATGTGCTGGGCATACACGGTAATGAGTGCGGAAAGGAACGAGAGGGCGAAGAAGGACGTTTTCTCCCGGATCAGGGAGACCAGCGGCACGCCGCCGCCCGGGCGATAGCGGTCGAGGGGCCACACATCCAGCAGCAGCATGATGATGGGGAGCGTTACGAGCATCGGCTTGGCCATGAGGCCGAGCGCAAAGGAGAGCAGCGTGAGCCGGTACAGGGTCTTTCCCTGTTGCGTCGCGTATGCGGAATACAGAAGGAGGGTAAGGAAACAGAACAGGGCGCTGAGGACGTCTTTTCGTTCCGCGACCCAGGCGACCGACTCGACGTGCAGCGGATGGAGCGCAAACAGCGCGGCAACGAACGCGCTCCGCCACAGGCACCCCGTCAGCCGGTAGAGGAGGAGGAGAAGCAGCACTGCGGCGGCGGCGTGGATAAGGACGTTGGTGAGATGGTAGCCGCGCGGGTCCATGCCGTACAGTTGGGCGTCGGCCATGAGCGACAGCCACGTCAGGGGATGCCAGTTGGAGGAGTGGACCGCAGTAAACGCCCAGACGACATTGGGAACCGTTATGCCGGTGGCCACGCGGGGGTTGGCCGTGACATAGTCCGCATCGTCGAAGTCGATGAACTGGTGGTCCCCCACCCGCCAGTAGACGGCGAAGATGATCGAAACCAGGGCGATCGCCAGCAGGATCGCGTTGCGCGTCCCCTGTGCCCGCACAGACGGCCCGTCATGCAGCGAGGGAACATCTCCGCCGCCGGCAGGGGGTGGTACGCCGATAGGATCATGTTCCACGGTTGCTCTCCTGGGATTATTCCGGGGGTCTCACCCGGTTGTTTCGTCAGGCATTGCTCCAGATGGCATGATAAAGAATCCCGAAGAGCGCCGCCCCCTGCCTCGCACAAACGGCAGATGCGGGCGCCCCCCCGTCACTCCCCTTTCTACCCTACCCGAAAACGGATTTCAACGCAAAATCAACTGATTAATAAAATCGACCGTATAACGGGCAGCCGGCCCATCCACCGGTCATCGCACGAAAAAGGCACCCGGACCAGGCCCGGATGCCTTCGATTGCGGCATTTTGAACGGAAAGAAGTCCAGAGGGAGCGCAGGGGGGCGGCCCGGCCGACGCCCTGCGTCCCCCTGCCGGCGCCTTGCTACTCAAACTGGTAGAGCACCTGGTCGGAGCCGATGAAGATGTCCTTGCGGCCGTTGCCGTTGACATCCTTCACGGCAATATTGTTATTTTTCCCCAGGTTATACCCAAGGGGCGAACTCCGCCATTTCAGCCCCCCCTGGCTATCCAGGATGGACAACACACCGTTGCTGGCCGGGAAGGAGGGATTGCTGGTTATGAGCCATTCCAGATTGCCGTCGCCTCTCAGGTCCGCGATGCGCAGAGCATCCACCGTTGACGTGCTGAAGGTGAAAACGGTCTTCTTGATGGCAAAGGTTACGCCGTCATAGACATCAATATAGCCGTCATTGCGACCGACCAGGACTTCGGGGAACCCATCCCCGTCCACGTCCGCAACCTCAAGGGCCCGGGCAGGGGTTGCAATCAACTGTTTCTGGACGTGGGTCACCCCGTCGTAGACGATCAGGCTGTTGTCTGCCATGGTGAGGACGATATCCGGGTGGCCGTCCTTATCCAGATCGGCGATCCTGATGTCGTAGACCGAGCCCCAGTACGCCCCCAGATCGACGCTGCGCCATTTTTCCTGCATCGTGGCAGGGTCGAACACGACCAGATACACGCCCGCTGCCCCGGTGTGTTCACGCCCCATACCGGCGACGATCTCCACCTTGCCGTCGTTATCCACGTCCCCGATGGCGACGGCCGAGAAGAAATTGCCGCTGTACCCGGCGCTCTTCCGCTTCAGGGTGCCGGTCGCCCCATCATAGACATTGACCGAGCCGTCGTACAGGTCCGAAGTGCTGACGATCAATTCGGTGTGGCCGTCCCCGTCCACATCGCCGATACGCACCGCCCGGTGTGTTCCCATCCAGTCGTTCATTCCCAAATCCTGCTGGTATTTGAGAGAATGGGTCACGGCATTGAAAACTTTGATTATTCCACCACTAATGCTGCTGTAGCTGGAAGCGGAGACCATAACGACCTCGTCCGTGCCGTCGTCGTCCACGTCCCCCACGGCTAGGGCGTTCAGGCCACTGATATCCAGGTTCTGCCACTTGATCGTGTTGGTCAGCGGGTCTGCTATGTAGAGAAAATCATTTCCGGCCCCCCACAGCAATTCCTTTTTCCCGTCTTGGTCCACGTCGCCAACGGCGATGCCGGAAACGCCATACCCGGAGTTATTGACGGCCCACCGCTCGGTGTGGGTACGGGCATCCACGGCATGGACCTTGCCCCACTGGCCGTCGCCGTAGACGATCTCGGGGATGCCGTCCCCGTCCGTGTCCACGACCATGATGGCGCCGATATCCAGGCTGGTGGCGATCTCCCAGGTCGGCGACTGGAGGTCGGCGTCGAAGATGGTGATCTTGTACCAGGGAGAGGCGCCGATGATCTCCTGCATGCCGTCGCCGTCCAGGTCCGCGAGCCGGACCTTGCTGCCGAAGCCGTTGGCGCAGGACCATTTGACCGCGCCGGTCTGGCCGCTCAGCACGTACCCCTTGCCGCCGTAGGTGGTGGTGACGATCTCCGGGGCGGGGTCGGCATCCACGTTCCCCACGGCAATGGAGGTGCCGCCGCCCGAGGCGACGCTCCACTTCGCCGCGCCGGTCCGGCCGTCGTATACGTACACACCGGCGCCGTTGCTGGCGACAATCTCCCTGGCCCCGTCGCCGTCCAGATCGGCCACGGCCATATCACTCAGCCAGTTGATGATGTGCAGGATGCGGATCTCCTGCAGGGTCGGGCCGTCGTAGATGCGAACGGTGCCGTCCTGGAGGGCCACTACCACGTCATCCTTGCCGTCGCCGTTCATATCGGCCAGCAGGATGCGGACGATGGGGCTCCCGTACAGGGGGCTGCGCCATACCTGGTCGTACCCTCCGCCCGCGTTCTTCCGGACAATATACCACGCGGAACCTGCGCTTGTAGAAGCGCCGGCGATGATCTCCGGCATCCCGTCGCCGTCCAGGCCTTCGATGCACAGCCCAGCCTGGCCGATATATGCGCCGTACATCCCGTATTGCCATTGTTGGGCGACAAAAGCCGGGTCGCTGGCGGTCACCGGGGTCACCGTCACGGTCACCGTATCCGACTGGCTGGAGGTGCCGTCATACACCGTGAGGCTCAGGACATAGGTGCCGGTGAGCGGAGCGACGAAGGAGGGGGTGGCGGTAGAGGAGCCGGTCAGGGACGGATAGGCAGGGCCGCTGACAAAGGTCCAGCTATAGGTGAGCGGATCGCCGTCCGCATCGCTGCTGGCGCTGCCGTCCAGGTGGACCGTGCTGTACTGGCTGACGCTCTGGTCGGGGCCGGCATCGGCCACGGGCGGTGTATTGACCGGGGGCGTGGCAATGGAGGCCACGATCGTCTGCCAATCGACCGTACCGTCGCCGTCGGCATCCGCTTCGATCAGCATGGTGGTGCTCCGGAAGCTCAGCCGGGCCCACCGGTTGCGGCCGCCGCTGAAGGTCAGCGCGCCCTGGTAAGGCCAGCTGGTGTTGTAGGCGGCAACGAGCGGCGTGCCGGTGGTCAGGTCCACATAGCCGCTGTCGTGGTCATAGTAGCGCCCGGCAACGGTCATGGTGAGGCTGTTGGCGCCGTAGACGGTGGTCACTTCGTAGTTGCGGAACCAGTACGTCTTAGCGCCGCTCTCGAGAACCATGTTCATGGACAGGGTCTCGGTGGTTGACGCCCCATAGGCGAAGCCCCATGACAGCGAACCGGTCAGGGCGAAGGCCGAGGTGGAGGTGCGGAACGTCAGCGAGCTGAACGACAGGGTGAACCTGGTGTAGCGCGCCCGGCTGGCGTCCAGGGTGCCGAGCATATCCGTGGTGCCGTCGAGGGTGATGCCGTCCGAGGTGTAGCCCTGGTAGACGACGGTTCCGAAAAAATCGCCGGTGGCGTCGTTGACATCCAGGCTGTAACTGGCGGTGCCCCCGCCGTTCCCCTGAATCTGATACGTAACGGCCCGGGCCACGCTTTTGGCCGGTACGGCGGAGGGCGAAGCGGTGGGCCGCTGGGCGGCTTTCCCGGGCAAATTCATCTGCCGTACCGATTGTTTGAGTATTCGGGCCACGTCGAAGACAGACACCTTCCCGGTGCTGTTTGCGGCGCTGTTGTCGCCCGCTTTGGCCACATGATGAACGGAGCCGGCGATGGAGGTGCCGCCGTAACCGCCCATGGCCAGCCCCCAGGCGTTTGCCGTGGTCACCACGGCTTGGGTGGTGGCGCCGACGTAGGATGACGCAGGATCGACCAGTTGGCCGGATTTTGCGCTGCCTCCGCCCCCGCTGCAACCAGCCAGGAGGGTTATCACGCACCACAGCGTGGAGATGGCTGTCATTCGGATCGGTACTGTTCTGAACATGATTGCCTCCTGCCCGGGGAATGGTCGTGTGGTTTCGACATCCGGCATCTTCACACGCCGGTGCTTGACGCCTGCACACCTCTGCGCGAAAACGGGCAAGCGGACACGCCGCCAACCCCAGTGTGCAAAAATTGTGGCTTTCCCCTTCTACTCTCTCAAAAACCGGATTTCAACGTAAAATCAGAGTGTTAAAAAAATTAACATAAAAGTACCAATCCCCTATCGCCTTGTTTTCACATTAAAAAAAGCGCCCAAAACTTGCCCGGACGCCGCAAATCGTGTCGTTTTGATACAAAAAAAGTTTAGGGGTGTGCCGGATCAGGCCCTCCACCCGGCTCCCCGTAGTGGTCTTCCGGGGTACGCCCGCCCCGGGGATACCGTAACCCAAATGAGGTATACTTGGGATGATCTCGGGCGATCCCAAGTCGGGCGCAGACGAGACTAAATAATTAATTACAAGCATATCAACATGTTATACATTACGTTACAATTGGCATCGTAAATGCTATTATATAGGCAAGAAGTACACAAATCTAATTGGAGGCATTATCCAATGAAAAAAGTTCTCTCCACCCTCGTAGCCGCTATCGTTGCCCTGTCTTTCTCCGCCGTTGTTTTCGCCGCCGACGCTGCTGCTCCGGCTGCTGACGCTGCCGCTCCTGCTGCCGCCGAGAAAAAAGAAGTGAAGAAACCGGCCAAGAAAGCCAAAAAGGCCAAGAAAGCCGCCAAGAAAGCTGCCAAGAAAGAAGCCGCTCCGGCTGCTGACGCTGCTGCTCCGGCCGCTGCTCCGGCTGCGAAGTAATTCTTCCCCGACGGGATGATGGAAGGGGCCGCGCCGCAAGGTGCGGCCTTTTTTATTGCCCCGCCGCTGTCCCCGGCATCCGCCGCCCTACCCCCCGGCCACCTCGGGCGCGCCGGCCAGGGCCAGCCAGGCCTGGGCGGCATGGGACAGGTAGCCGCCGCGCCGCCAGACCAGGGCCATGTGCCAGTAGATCGCCGGTTGGTCGATGGGGATGCGCCGCGTCAGGGGATGGGGTCGTTGCTCGGCGATCAGCCGTGGCAAGAGGGCGATACCGAGCCCCGCGGCCACCAGCTCGATGATGAAATCCACCTGGCTTGACCGGGTCGCCACCTTCGGGGTGAACCCGCCCTGCCGGCACGCCTCCAGGATCATGGGATTGAGGGCGAACCCCTCCCCGTACAGGATGAACGGCTCATCCGCCAGGGCCGCGAAGGTGAGCCGCTCGTGCCGGGCCAGGGGATGGTCGGCGGCCAGGAGTGCGTCGATGGGCTCCCGTCGCACCTCCTGCCAGTCGAACTCCTTGCCCGCCGGCAGCAGGGAGGCGGCCAGGTCCAGCTCGCCGGCCAGCACCAGCTCCTCCAGGCGCTTGCTGCCGTGCTCCACCAGTCTGACCTCCACGCCGGGGTACCGGCTCCGGTAGGCGGCGAACCAGCGGGCAAACAGGGTGTTGCTGCCGATCAGCGGGAACCCCAGGCGCAGGGTGCCCCCCGTGAGGCCCCGCACCTCCTCCAACTCCGCCCGCAGGTCGTCACCCTGTGCCAGGATGGACGCGGCGCGGCGGAAGACCACCTCCCCGGCCTCGGTCAGCCTGGTGTGGTGGCCGATCCGTTCCAGCAACTTGACTCCTAGCTCGTCCTCAAGCTGTTTGACCGCCTTGCTCACCGTGGACTGGGTGACGAACACCGCCTTGGCGGCCCGGGAAAAGCCCCCCTGGCGGACCACCTCCACAAACGCCCTCAACGCCCGAATCTCCATGATTATTCCTTTTAAGAATAGATATAAGTCATAAAATTCATTTTACGAATAGCATGGATCGGCCTACTATACAATCATACCGTTGCACCTGAATCCCTGACGCCGGAGTGCCGCAGCGGCCGGAAGAGCCGGGGCCCGCACGCCGCCCGTGCCGCAGCAAGCCACTCACCACGCCGGCCCTCCGCCGGAGGGTCGGTATCTTCTTGGCGGCAAAGGCTGAGGCCTTCCGGCCGAACGGCAGGGAGGCGTCACGTATTCAGGCTGAAGAAAGGGACTATTCATGAATCTGTACCGACTCCGGGTCGTCTGGCGGCGGCGCTGCCGTTCGAGCCTGGTGCTGCAAACGCTGCTCATCCTCGCATTCTGGCGCTTGGGCGAATTCGTCGCCCACGCCGTTCATCTGCCCGTGCCGGGCGCCATCCTGGGGCTTGCCATGGTCCTCGCCCTGCTGGGGAGCAGGCGGCTCAGCATCTGCACGGTGCGGCGGGGGGCCCGCTGGTTCATCGCGGACATGCTCCTGTTCTTCGTGCCGGCCGTCCTGGCGGTCCTGGACCATCCGGAGCTGATCGGCGTGACGGGATTGAAGATCCTGACGGTGATCGTGGTGGGCACGCTGATCGTCATGGTCGTCACGGCAGCGGTCATCGACGTGTGCTACTGCATGAACCTGACGGGAAAGGGGCAGGCGGATGCTGCCGAGTAATGGGATCTTCCAGGCCGCGTTCTGGTCCGTGCTGACCATCGGGCTCTATGTTGGGGGGAAGGTGCTGTACCGTCGCAGGCCCCGCTGGTGGCTGTCGCCCCTGGTGGTGGCGCCGCTGCTGCTGATCGCGGCGGCGCTCTGCCTGCACGAGACCTACGGGGAGTACATCCGGGGGACCCACTGGCTGGTGGCCCTGCTGGCGCCCGCCACCGTGTCCTTCGCCGTGCCGATCTACGAGCAGCGGCAATTGATCCGCCGCCACTGGCCGCTGCTGGTCATGGGCATGCTGGCGGGGAGCGCCTCGTCCATGGCCTCGGCCTGGGCCCTGTCCAACATTCTGGGCCTGGATGACGGCATACGCCTCAGTCTGCTCCCCCGTTCCCTGAGCACGCCCTTTGCCATGACCGTTTCGGGCGATATCGGCGGCACCCCGGCGCTCACCGCGGTGTTTGTGGTGATCACCGGCGTCCTGGGCGCAATGATCGGCGAGGGGCTGCTCAACCTTCTCCCCCTGCGCTCGTCCGTGGCCCGGGGGGCGCTCCTCGGCATGGGCGCCCACGGAGCGGGCACCGCCAAGGCCTATCAGATCGACGGGGAGATCGGCACCATCGCCGGGCTCGTCATGGTGCTGGTCGGCATGCTCAACGTCCTGGCGGCGCCGCTGCTTGCGCATGTTTTGCGGTGAGGGGGGGGGCGAGGCTTGTGGAAGGGGGGCGGTGATCAGATTACCGGTTTCACCATCTGCAGGGGAACATTCATCTTTTCGTGCAGCACCCTGATGATTTCGGGTCGCCCGTCTTCAAGCCAACGGAAAATTATCAGGTGGTGGCTCACCTGGTGCATGATGCAGCCGGGCATTATGTTCGATAGGTCGCGGTTGTGGGTTTCCCGCCTGGCAATCTTCCCGAAGCAGTCGAAAAGCCCTTTCAGGTAAGCGGCTTCCTGCTCCCTGCCCCAGGTTTTCCTGGTGTAGCGCGCGATGTCGGCCAAATCGGCCAGCGCCGCTTTCCTGATCCTGTAGGGCGGCAGCGTCACGAATCGCTGCCATCGTCCAGGCCGGACATGAACTCCTCATACGAGCATTCGACGGATTCGCTTGCAAGACCGGCGGCAATGGCGTTCCGCAATGCCGCCACCTTGATTTGATGCTCCTCCAACAGGCCAAGCCCGGCACGGACGACCTCGCTGCGCGAGCTGAAACCGCCGGAGCTGATCTGCGATTCGATAAAGGCCTCGTAATGCGGGCCAAGAGTTACGCTTGCGTTTCTCGGCATAGGCGTCTCCCCTTTGGGTTGTATTACAATGTATTATACCTTCCGTTGCTTGAGCAAACAAGCGGAATATCCAGCCGCCCGCCTGTCGTACTTAATTGGGCTTCGCTATCATGCTTTTAACTTGTAGCAGCACATTTGTGTGATGATGGCCAGTCTGCGCGCACAGGAGTTCACCTTTAACAATAACGGATTTCCCAAGTAATGGGCGGTATTTCTTATAGTCGTTAATAATTAGCTGTATTGATTTAACGTCTTTTTCTGCCTCGCAGTTGATATCGTCTTTCGGATCTCCTTGGACGCAAACACCTTTCGATAAAAAAAGGACATAGTACGGCTCTGGTTCATCGCCAGCTTTCACGTTCTCATAGTTCGGCCGACCAGGGAAAACTACACGTTTAACCATACCTTTCAACTCCACAATTTCTGGTTCGTACTTGAGACATTCGGCGGCAAGGGACGGGATTGCAAATGCTATAAATAGGAGGCTCACTATTGAAATTTTTAGCATTATCGCTCCTTCTACTTATAAAAAATCCCCAAGGGAACAGCCTTTTACACGGGGAAATCTTTAGGGGTCAGCCCTTGACACGAGACATTGTCCTATGTCAAAGGCTGACCATCTTGTATTCTTTCTATTCTATCAAAAAAATATGTAGAATGTAGACTTGACCCCTTTGACTTTTTCCATGTTTTGCGGTGAAGGGGGGCAGCGCCTTACGTGCCGTATTTTCTGCTGACATGCAAAGGTGCATATTATGCCATTGAATTTGGCTTTGTATTGAAAGGTTGTAAGAAAAAAGAGTCATTAAAGGCAGCATAATCTATGTTGACGTTTTTACATATTTCCTTAAATAGTTTTACAAGTTTGTCATTACTCAAGGAGGTCTGTCTGGTAGTGATGACATTGTGAAATTCGGCTAACGCATTAATAACTGGTTTTGAATCATGAAATATGATGAATACTTCATTTAATGCCCTGGTAAATTCTTCTCCGGTGAGGTCATATCGGTTTGCTATCAGGCGTTTTGCTGTCTCGGTTTTGACTTTTAGTTTTTCATACCTTCGATAATACACTGTGGAAATAACTACACCTGCTACGCCAGATATTATGGCAGCAACAATGGTCAAAAGAGCGTATGAAACTGTTATTTCCATTCGGATTTTCCTCTCCGTTCTTAAAATTTGTGAAGTGTGGCGAGGTCAGCGGGTATTCTGGAAACAGCATGCTTAATTGATCGAAGTTTAATATCCTGTCTCCGAGAGCTTTTCCCTGTGTCACCCATTAAAAGGCTGCTGTCAACGGCACAAACTTCCTCACAGCTAGAAAAAAGGTTTTCCCGGCCTTGTTGATAGTCACCGACATCGTTACCATT
>Ga0207857_1000387_pt1 | contig 12566 bp, 10 predicted proteins | sample LuqExpMetageno22_FD_187780 | JGI IMG/M metagenome (GOLD analysis project Ga0207857, IMG submission 187780) | Tropical forest soil microbial communities from Luquillo Experimental Forest, Puerto Rico - Sample 22 (SPAdes) | ecosystem: Environmental > Terrestrial > Soil > Tropical forest ... | reverse complement strand
GGTGGCGGTGGCGGCGGCCGGCGGCGCGTGGGCGGCGAGCGGTGCCGGTGACAAGGGGCCCAGCCCGTCGGCGTCGTCGTCCGTGTCCGTGGACGACGCGGCACTCCGGGCTCAGAAGATGGCCGACGCCCAGAAGGCGGGCGAGAAGACGCAGAGCCCGCAGCCGGCCGCGTCCGGGAAGCCCTCCGGCGGGATCCTGGCCGACGAGCGCGCCGCCGGCATCGTGGCGACCAGCCTGGGTGTCTCGCACGAGGCCGCGGCCGCCGCCCTGAGCCGGCTCATCCCGCTGGCCGCCGCCAAGGGCGGCCTCGACCCCCACAGCGACGGCTTCGTTGCCGTGGCGACCGGACTCGGCGTCACGCCCGAGCGGCTGGCCCAGGCGCTCGACGACCTCAAGCGTGGGCTCGCCTGACCGGGAGGACCACAATCGCGCCATGCGGATCCTGCTGGCGGAAGACGACGCCGCCGTCGCCGACTCGCTGTCGCGCGCCCTGGGCCGGGACGGGTACGACGTCGACGTGGTCGGCGACGGCCTGTCGGCGCTCGACACCCTCGCGGCGCAGGGCGCTGACCTGCTGATCCTCGACGTGCTCATGCCCGGGCTCGACGGGCTCCAGGTGTGCCGGCGGGTGCGGGCGAGGCACGACGAGACCCCGATCCTCATGCTCACGGCCCGCGACCTCGTCGACGACCGGGTGGCGGGTCTCGACGCCGGGGCCGACGACTACCTCACCAAGCCCTTCGCCCTGCCCGAGCTGCGGGCGCGCGTCCGTGCGCTCCTGCGCCGGGCGGGCTCGGGCGGCGAGACCCTGCGGTTCGCCGACGTCCGGCTGGACCCCGGTGCGGCCGTGGCGTGGCGGGGCGAGGAACGCCTGACGCTCACCCGCACCGAGTTCTTGCTCCTCGAGATGTTCCTGCGCCGGCCCGGCCGGGTGCTGACCCGCGAGGTGATCACGTCCGCCGTGTGGGGCTACGAGTTCGACGCCTCGGCCACGTCCCTGTGGGTGCACATCAGCTCTCTGCGCGCGAAGCTCGAGGCCGGCGGCGCGCCGCGCCTGATCCAGACCGTGCGCGGCCTGGGCTACGTGCTGCGCGAGGAGCCATGACCCTCCGCGGCAGGGTCGGCGTCCTCGCCGGGACGGCCGCCGCCGTGATCGCGACGGCCATCGGGGCGGCCGTGTTCGCCCTGTTCGTCTCGCAGCAGGCGGCGGGCGTCGACGGGACGCTGGTGCGCGCGGCCGCGCAGTCGGGCGCGATCGCCCTGGCGGCGAAGTCGAAGGCGGCCGAGCAGCAGGGTCCGCCGGCCCTCTCCGCACCGGTCTCGCTGCGGAACGTCCAGCTCCAGCTGTTCCCGGAGGGCGTCACCGCCGGCGCCGACACCGGGGTGGGCCCGATGACCGACGCCGACGTCGCCGTGGCCGCCGCCCGCAAGGATCCGTACTTCTCGGACGTCACCGTCGACGGCCGCCCCTTCCGCGCCTTCACCACCCGGATGGTCGGGACCGGCGACGGCCTCGTGCGCGCCGCCTACCCGTACGCGGCGATCACGGCCGAGAGGTGGCGGCTGGCATCGGCGTGCGTCGCGATGGTCCTGGTGCTCGGCGTCGGCACCGGCCTCCTCGGGCGGGCGCTGGCCGGCCGCACGCTGGCACCCGTCGCGCGCGTGACCGCGGCCTTCGACCGCGTGCGGCGCACCGGCCGGCTCGACGAGCGGCTCGTGGTCTCCGGGTCGGACGAGGTGGCGGAGATGTCCCGCGCCATGAACGAGATGCTCGCGGCGCTTGACGCCTCGACGCGGGCGCAGAAGCAGCTGGTGGCGGACGCCTCCCACGAGCTGCGCACGCCGCTGACCAGCGTGTTGACCAACCTCGACCTGCTCCTTGAGCACCCGGGCCTGGCCGACCCCAAGGCCCCGCTCTACGTCGAGCGGGCCCGTGAACAGGCCGGCCAGCTGCGGCGCATCGTCGACGACGTCATCGACCTCGCGCGGCAGGGCCAGATCGCCCCCACGCTCGTCCCCACGCGCCTGGATCTCCTGGCCCGTCGGGTCGTCACCCAGGCGGCCGCACGCACCGACACCCGGCTCGACGTCCGTACGGTCCCCTGCCCCCTGCCCGCCGACGAGGACGCGGTGAGCAGGGCGATCGCCAACCTCGTCGACAACGCCGTCGCGTGGAGCCCGCCCGGCGCGACCGTCACCGTCGAGTGCGGGCACGACGACGGCCGCGCGTGGGTGGCGGTGTCCGACGAGGGCCCCGGGATCCCGTCGGAGGACCTGCCTCACGTCTTCGAGCGCTTCTACCGCTCCCCTGCCGCCCGGCCGAAGCCCGGGTCGGGACTCGGGCTGGCCATCGTGGCGGCGGTGGCCGCGGCCCACGGCGGCACCGCCACCGCGTCGTCGGGCGTCACGGGAAGCCGCATGGTCCTGACGCTTCCCGAGGCCCCGGGCACCTGAGGCGCGGACGAGGGGCCGGCTCCCGCGGCACCGGCCCCTCCGTGGTGGAACGAGTCAGGCCTCCGCGAGCGCCGCGTCGATGCGGGGCAGCACGTGCGGCCAGCCGCCGCCCATGCCGCGGTAGCCCAGCCGGCCCTGCTCGGTGTCGAGGTCCCAGCCGGCGTGCTCGAGGAACACCCGCGTGCCGGTCCCCTCCGGCGCCAGCCGCCACGTGAGGGTCGTGTCCACGGTGCCCTCGCCGAACGAGAACGCCAGCAGCTCCCCGGGCGTCACCGCGGTGACCTCGCACTGCTGCGTGCCCCAGCCGCCCATGTCGAGCGCGAAGCGGTGGCCCACCTCCGGCCGCAGGTCGCCCGCGGCGGTCCACCACCGCGAGATCAAAGCGGGCTCCGTGAGCGCCCGCCACACCTCGTCGGGCGCGTGCGTGAGCAGGTGGTCGCAGGTGACGGCGGCGTACTGCGGCATCGCAGGCTTCTCCTCAGCCTCGGGAAGCGTGGGAGAAGTCTGCGCTCGCCGTACGGGTCAGGTGCGCACCCGCCGGGCCGCGTCTCGGCGCACCACTTCCGCCAGGGAGTCGTCCAGGTCGACAGGTTCGAGCTCGCCGCCCGAGCGCCGCACCGCCAGCCGCAGGAGATAGTCCGTGAACGCCGGGTTCGACGGCAGCACCGGGCCGTGCAGGTACGTGCCGAAGGCGTTGTGCGTGCGCGCGCCCTCGAGGCCGTCGGCGCCGTTGTTGCCCTTGCCACGCACGACGACGCCGAAGGGGTCCTGCCCGGCGCCGAGCACCGTCCGCCCGCTGTGGTTCTCGAAGCCGTACACCGTGCCCGCGAAGTCCGTCGTGATCGCCACGTTGCCGATGAGGCGGTCGCCGTGCTCCGGCGCCGCCGTGTCGGCATCGAAGATGCCGATGCCCTCGACCTCCACGCCAGGCCCGGTGCGGTACCCGTTCCCGAACAGCTGGTACGTGGCGCACACGGCCAGCATGGGCACGCCGGCGTCGACCAGGGCTCGCAGGCGGCCACCGATCCGCACGACGTCGTGCTGCACCTCCTGCTGGGCGGCGTCCGCGCCGCCGCCGCCGAGCACGATGTCGACCTCGTCGGGCAGCTCCCCGCCCGGGCTGTGGTGGTGCACCACAGGCTCGAGACCGCGCCGGCGCGCACGCACCGACAGGGCGAGGAGGTTGCCCTGGTCGCCGTACGCGTTCATCTCCTCGAGGTAGAGCTGGAGGATGTGCAGCGGTCTCATGACGCCTCCTTCGCGGGTGTGGCGGCGTGCGGGCGCAGCGCGGCGTGGAGGTGAAGCATCGCCGTGTAGTTGGCCAGGACGAGCTTGGGACCCGGCAGCTCCCCGAGCCGTCGCAACGCGCGGTCGAGGTTGGGTTCCACGGCGCGCACGGCGATGTCCGAGTAGTCCAGTCGCAGCGCCATGTCGGCGGCGCGCGTTCCGCTCGTCACGTCCACGGTGCGGTGGCCGAGCGCCGAGACGTCGACGTCCCAGAGCCAGGAGATGTCGCGCCCGTCGGGGACCCCGTCGTTGATGGCGATCATCGTCACGGGGTCGCCGTCCACGAAGGACGCCAGCGCCTGCCGGAAGCCCGCCGGGTTCTTCACCAGGACGAGGTTCAGCTCGCTGCCGTCGTCGAGCACGAACCTCTGCCCTCGGCCGAACGCCGGCTCGACGGTCCCCAGGCTCTCCACGAGGGCCCCGTCGGTCACCGATGGCACGAGGTGGCGCACCAGCGCGAGCGCCGCGGCCGCGTTCTGCAGGTTGTGGCGACCGGCCACCCGCAGGCGGGTGCTGTACGGCCGGCCGGCCACCCGGAAGGTCCCACCGCCATCCTCGATCGCGGCGAGCTCCACGCTCGGTTCGGGGCGAGGTCCGCGGGCGACGGCCTTGTCGGCGCGCACCGTGACCAGCTCGTCGTCCCGCGGGAACAGGTGGGCGAGGTCCGGCGCGACCCCGAAGTAGTCGACTGCCACGCCCGTGCCCGACAGAGACCCCGCCTGCTGGAGCAGGCGCGGGTCGTCCGCGTTCGTGACGACGCCCTCGGTCGCCGCCCGCATCGCGTTCCCGACGTGCTCGGCCACCGTCTCGACCTCGCCGAACCGGTCGAGCTGGTCGCGGCTGACGTTGAGCCCGAGGACCCACCGGGGACGCACCTGCCGCACGAACTTGCTGGCGTAGGCCTCGTCGACCTCGAAGACGGCGAGGTCCCGGCCGACCCGGCCGCGCCAGTCTGCCTGCCGGACGAGGCTGGAGACGATGCCGCGCGTGAGGTTGCTGCCGGTGGGGTTCGTCACCACGGTCAGGCCCGACGCGCCCAGGAGCTCGACGACCATCTTTGTCGTGGTCGTCTTGCCGTTGGTGCCGGTGACGACCGCGACGCCGCCGGGAAGCTGGCCGATCATCGCGGCGAGGTAGCCCGGCACGAACCGCTCCACGACGCGGCCGGGCAGCGCGTGGCCGCCGCCCTTGCGCCAGATGGTCGCGAGCCGCGCGACCTTGCCGAGCCAGGTGCCCAGCAGGGCGTCGCGGCGCGACGGCCGGGCCGGGGGCGTGGCTGCCGACGAGGACTGCGGGGCGGGCGCGGGCGTGGCCGGACCGGCCGTCGCGGTCGACGCCTGGCTCGGATCGAGCCGCTCGTCGGGGTCAGTCCGGAAGATCACCACCCGGACGCTACCTCGTGCGCGCATGCCGCGACCCCAGCCCCGGGCGGCGTCGGGCTGTCCGCGCCGAGCGCACCGGACACCTCCGCAGGTCGGCCACAATGGACCCTCGTGACCTACGCGCTCGCCATCTTCGACCTCGACGACACCCTCGCCCCCTCCAAGAGCAAGGTGGACCCGACGATCGTCGACCTGCTGGTCTCGCTGACGAGCGTCGCCGACGTCGCGGTGATCTCCGGCGGGCGGTTCGAGCAGTTCGACACCCAGCTGCTGAGCTCGATCGACGACGAGAAGGCCCTGGCGCGCGTGCACGTGCTCCCGACCTGCGGCACGCGGTACCTGGTGCACGACGAGGCCGGCTGGGTCGAGGTCTACAACGAGCCGCTGACCGACGACGAGCAGGCGACGGCCGCCGCGGTCCTCGAGGAGGGCGCCCGCGCACTCGGCCTCTGGGAGGCGGACACGTGGGGCGACCGTATCGAGCTGCGCGGCTCGCAGGTGACCTTCTCCGCGCTGGGCCAGCAGGCTCCCGTCGACGCCAAGAAGGCGTGGGACCCGGACGGCGCCAAGAAGGAGAAGCTCCGCGCCTACGCCGCCGAGCGCCTGCCGCGCCTCGAGGTCCGCTCCGGCGGCTCGACCTCCGTCGACATCACGCGCGCCGGCATCGACAAGGCGTACGGGGTGCGCAAGCTGCTCGACCGCCTGGCGCTGGACCCGGAGCAGGCCGTCTTCTTCGGCGACCGACTCGACGAGGGCGGCAACGACTACCCGGTGATCGCCACGGGTGTGCCGTGCGTCGCGGTCACGGGCTGGGAGGACACGCCCGCCAAGGTGCGCGCCACGGTCCCGGAGGCGTTCGCCTCCTGACCCCTCGGGGAACGCTCGTCGGGCGGCGGCGGGCCGGGGTACAACGAACCGGGCGGCTACGCGGCGCGCAGCGACGCGGCCACCTCGACCGCCTCGAGCAGGGAGCCCGCCAGCGGTGCGCCCGTCGCCCGGAGCCGGGCGTCGTCGGTGATGCCGCCCGTGTAGAGCACGATCGACGCGCCGACGGCACGCGCGGCGTCGGCGTCGTCGACGGTGTCGGCCACCAGGACGGCCTCCCCCGGCGCGATCCCCAGCGCCGCCAGGTGCGCCGCGAGGTACGGCGCCTTCGACCCGCCGTCGACGATCGTCCGCCGGCCGTCGACCCGTCCGAGCAGCGGCTCCAGCCCCCGATGGCGGACCTGCGCGACGAGGTCGTCGTGGAAGAACATCGACAGCAGCGACTGCGAGCCGTTCCACGCGCCGATCGCCTCGAGCGCGTCGGGCGCGAGGCCCGCGCCGGCCAGCCCGTCGTGGTACACGGCGTGGAACATCGTGTCGAGCCGCGCGAACTCCTCGTCGGGCACGGGGTGGCCGAGGAGGACCTCGTAGTAGGCGGCAACCGGGCGGAAGAAGCCGGTGCGGTGGTCGTCGACCGAGATCGTGCGCGCGCCCAGGCTGGTCAGCGTCGCGTTCGTCGCGGCGACGACCAGCGCGGTGTCGTCGAGCAGCGTGCCGTTCCAGTCCCAGACGAGGTGCCTCACCGCAGCAGGCTACGGCCCGCCGGGCGCCCGCAAGTCATGGGACGAACTGCCCATGGCCTTGTGCGTTTCTTCACATAGTCTGAATGACATCGCACCGCTGGTCTTCAACGAAGCAGGTCGGCACACCGAGCTACTAGGGGAGACACGGTGACCATCACCGCATCGAGCAGCACCGCCCGCGCCCAGGCGCGCACGACGAAGGCCGCGGCCCCCGCCGCCACCGCGCCCGAGGCAGCCCCCGCGACCGACGCCGCCCTGGCGGAGGCCAAGGTCGCGGCGATGATCGACGAGCTCGTCGCGAACGCCACCAAGGCGCTCGCGGAGTACGCCACCTTCACCCAGGAGGACGTCGACCGCCTGGTGAAGAAGGGCGCGGTCGCCGCGCTCGACAAGCACGGACACCTGGCCAAGATGGCGGTCGACGAGACCGGCCGCGGCGTGTTCGAGGACAAGGCCGTGAAGAACATCTTCGCGTGCGAGCACGTGACGAACTCGATGGCCAACCTCAAGACGGTCGGCGTCGTCGGGGTCGACGAGCTCAACGGCATCACCGAGATCGCCGAGCCGGTCGGCGTCATCGCGGGCATCACGCCCGTGACCAACCCGACGTCCACCGCGATCTTCAAGTCGCTCATCTCGCTGAAGACGCGCAACCCGATCATCTTCGCGTTCCACCCGAACGCCCAGAAGTCGTCGGCCGAGGCCGCGCGCATCGTCCGGGACGCCGCGGTCGCCGCGGGCGCGCCGGAGCACTGCATCCAGTGGGTCGAGGTGCCGTCGCTGGCCGCGACCAACGCGCTCATGAACCACCCGGGCGTCGCCACCATCCTCGCCACCGGCGGGAACGCGATGGTCAAGGCCGCCTACTCGTGCGGCAAGCCGGCGCTCGGCGTCGGCGCGGGCAACGTGCCCGCCTACGTCGAGAAGACCGCCAAGCTCAAGCGCGCCATCAACGACGTCGTCCTGTCCAAGGCCTTCGACAACGGCGTGATCTGCGCCTCCGAGCAGGCCGCGATCCTGGACGACGAGATCTACGACGCCGCCATGGCCGAGTTCGCCCACCTGCACGCCTACCGCACCTCGCCCGCTGAGAAGGCGCTGCTCGAGACGTACATCTTCGGCGTCGAGGCCGGCGAGAACTGCGCCGGCGCCAAGCTCAACCCGGCCGTCGTCGGGAAGTCGCCGGTGTGGATCGCCGAGCAGGCCGGCTTCACGGTCCCGGCCGACACCTCGATCATCCTGGCCGAGGCCTCCGGCGTCGGCCCGCACGAGCCGCTGACCCGCGAGAAGCTCTGCCCGGTCCTCGCGGTGCTGCGTGCGCAGAGCACCGAGCACGGCATGCTGCTCGCCGAGCAGATGGTGGAGTTCGACGGCCTGGGCCACTCGGCCGCCATCCACACGCAGGACGACGCGCTGACGGTCGAGTTCGGCAAGCGCGTCAAGGCCGTCCGGATCATCGCCAACGCGCCCTCCTCGCTGGGTGGCATCGGCGACATCTACAACGCCTTCATCCCGTCGCTGACCCTGGGCTGCGGCTCCTACGGCCACAACTCGGTCTCGAACAACGTCTCGGCGATCAACCTCGTCAACGTCAAGCGCGTCGGCCGGAGGAACAACAACTTGCAGTGGTTCAAGGTGCCGGCGAAGACCTACTTCGAGCCGAACTCCATCCGCTACCTCGCCGACATGGCCGACATCGACCGCGTGACGATCGTCACCGACGCGACGATGACCACGCTGGGCTTCGTCGACAAGGTGCTGGACGTGCTCCACCGCCGCTCCAACAACGTGGCCGTGCAGATCATCGACCAGGTGGAGCCGGAGCCGTCCGTCAAGACGGTCCAGGCCGGCGCGGCGCAGATGCGCCACTTCAAGCCGGACACGATCATCGCGCTCGGCGGTGGCTCGCCCATGGACGCCGCCAAGGTGATGTGGCTGCTGTACGAGCACCCGGAGATCGTCTTCTCCGACCTCAAGCAGAAGTTCTTCGACGTCCGGAAGCGGGCGTTCAAGTTCCCGGTGCTCGGCGACCTCGCCAAGCTCGTCTGCATCCCGACGACCAGCGGTACCGGCGCCGAGGTGACGCCGTTCGCCGTCATCAGCGACCCGGAGGCCGGTAAGAAGTACCCGCTGGCCGACTACGCGCTGACGCCGAGCGTCGCGATCATCGACCCGGTGCTGACGTCCAAGATGCCGCGCTCGCTGGCCGCCGACTCCGGCTTCGACGCCCTGACGCACGCCACCGAGGCGTTCGTCGCCGTCTACGCCAACGACTTCACCGATGGCATGGCGCTGCAGGCGATCCGCCTGATCTTCGACAACCTCGCGCAGTCGGTGAACGGCGACCCGGCCGACCCGGCGACGAAGGACGCGCGGGAGAAGATGCACAACGCCGGGACGATCGCCGGCATGGCGTTCGGCAACGCGTTCCTCGGCATCGTCCACGCGATGGCGCACGTCATCGGCTCGACGTACCACCTGGTGCACGGCCGGACCAACGCCACCCTGCTGCCGCACGTCATCCGCTACAACGGCAAGGTCCCGACCAAGCTGACGAGCTGGCCGAAGTACGAGCACTACGTCGCCCCGGAGCGGTTCCAGCAGATCGCCGCGATGCTCGGCCTGCCGGCGGCCACGCCGGAGCAGGGCGTCGAGAGCTACGCGCTGGCGGTCGAGGCGCTGCGCGCGAAGGTCGGCATCCCCGCGTCGTTCCAGGCGCAGGGTGTCGACGAGCAGCAGTTCGTCGCGCGGCTCGACGAGGTCGCCATGGGCGCCTACGAGGACCAGTGCGCCCCGGCCAACCCGCGCATGCCGATGATCGACGACATGAAGACGATCATGACCGCCGCGTACTACGGCACCTCGTTCGACGAGGTCCGCGCGCGCGGCGCCGAGAGCTGACCACCAGACCCCTGGACCGACGGTCACAGGGCGGCCGCCCCCGGGACACCCCGGGTGCGGCCGCCCTTTCGCGTCCGCCCGTCCCCTCCTTCAGTTTCCTGAACCGTGAGGCGTGAATCGCGACCCAGGGTTCAGGAAAGTGAGGGTTCGACACCCGCACGGCCGGGGCTTGGGGTCGTACTGCAGAATGACCCGATGCCACGTCGCCGCGACTCCCGCACCCTGACCGGCGTGGTGCCGGTCCTGGCCGGACTGCTCGCCGCGGCGGTGCTGTGCGGGTGCGGCGCGGGGCCGACGGCGGCCGGCCCGACGGGTTCCCCCGCAAACCCCACGTCCGCAGCCGCATCGGAGGCCACCGCGACGTCGCCGACACCCGCCGCGACCCCGACGCTGGCGGCGGTCACGAGCGTGACCGCGACGACGCTGGCCGTCCGGCTGCCGGCGCCGGCCTCCCGGGTCGTCGCGCTCCCGGCAGGCGACCACGTGCTGCTCCTCGGCGGGCTCGTCGCGGGCAGCACCAGCGCGCAGGTGCTCGCGCTCGACCCCGCCGCCGGGACGGTCGCGACGACCGGCCACCTCCCGCACGCGACGCACGACGCCGGCGGCGCGGTTCTCGGCGGCTCGGCGTTCGTGCTCGGCGGCGGCGTCCAGGCGTCGGCGGACTGGGTGCAAACGGTGCCGGTCGCCGGCGGCTCCGGCACGCTCGTCGGGCACCTGCCGCAGCCCCGGTCCGACCACGTCGTGGCCTCGGACGGCACCACGGCCTACGTCGTCGGCGGCTACGCCGGTGGCCCGGAGCTCACCGACGTGCTCGCCACCACCGACGGCACCACGTTCCGCGTCGTGGCGCACCTGGTCACGGGCGTGCGGTACGCCGCGGCCGCGCTCGTCGACGGCGCGCTGTGGGTGGTCGGCGGCGAGCACGGCGGCGCCCAGGTCGACACCGTGCAGCGCGTGGACCTGGCGACGGGCGCCGCGAGCGTCGTCGGCCACCTCCCGGCGCCGCTGTCCCACGCGACCGCGACCGTCCTCGACGGGTCGCTGCTCGTCGTCGGCGGCCTGACCGCCGGCAAGCGCGTGGACGCGATCGAGCGCATCGACGCCACGGGCGCGCCCTCGCTCGTCGGGCACCTGCCCGGCGCCGTGTCCGACACGGCGGTCGCCGTGCTCCGGGACGCGGCCTACGTCGTCGGCGGCGAGGCCGCCAAGGGCACCCTCGACTCGGTGGTGCGCCTCACCACCGGCCCGGCGTCGGCGACGCCGTGAGGCCGACCGTGTCCGCCAGCGAGAACGGCGGCACGGGGTCCATGCCGTCCGGGTGGTTGAGGTAGCCCGTCCCGCTGCCCGGCTGCCCGGTGTGGCCGTACTGCCACACGATCGTGTTCGTCGCCGGGTCGATGACGATCACGCGGTGGTTGAAGTCGTCGTTGAGCAGGACGTCCCCGTTCGGCAGGCCGAGCGCGAGCGACGGGCGGTCGAGGCGCCCCGGGCCGGTCGTCGGGTTCCATCGCCAGAGCGTCTTCCCCGACGCGTCGAAGATGACGGCCTGGCCGGGGTTCGAGTAGTCCACCGTCAGGTACTGACCCGGCTTGTACTCGTGCGAGTCCGACGGGTAGGCGACGGCCGGCGGGTGCGTCGCCCAGTACACGTGACCCTGCCGGTCGATCTCGTCGACCCAGCTCCCGTTGATCTCCGTGACCAGGAAGTGGCCGTCCGGCAGCGGGAACGCGCCGTTGGGGCTGCCGAAGGCCGTCGACGGCGCGTGGTGGCAGCTCCCGAGCGTGCCGAGCGTCCAGAGCGGGGACGTCGAGGTCGGGGACAGGTCGACGAGCCGGCAGTTCTTGATGTCGGCGGCCAGCACGCTCCCGTCGGGCAGCATCAGCGCGTCGTCGGGGTTCCACAGCTGGTTCGGACCGGAGCCGTGGTGGCCCGGCGTGCCATAGCGCCAGACGATCTTCCGGGTGGCGATGTCGATCTCGGTGACGGCGAAGGCGTCCTCCTCCGTGGCGACGACGTCCTTGCCGTCGGGGGTGATGAAAGCGTCGTCGGGCACCGTGAAGGTCTGGCCCTGCGCGAGGTCACCCGGCTGCGGCCACTGCCACAGCACCTGCCCCTGCGGGCTGACGACGACGAGCCTGTTGTTGTCGCGGTCGGCGATGAGGATCGGCCCGGGCAGCACGGCCGGGTTCGAGCCGGGCGCCAGCTCGCCGGGGGTGCCTGCGGGCGCCGCCGCAAACGCGCTCGCGGTCCCCGAGGTCGGCGCGGGTGAAGGGGCGCTCGTCGCGCCGGCCGGTGGAGCGCCCGTTGGGCGGGCCGGGGGCTTCGCCGGTGCCGGCGCCGGCCCGGTGCAGGCCGCCAGGAGCAGCGCTGTCGCTGCCACGAGGGGCGCCGTCCGTCGACTCGTCATGCGCGGAGTGTCGGACGGCTCCCTGTGAGCGCGCCAAGCGAGCGCACATCGCCCCCGGCGGGACTTCCCACCGGGGGCGACGGCGGTGCGCCTCAGAGGGCGACGAGACCCTGGCCGCCGATCGCGCCCGGGACGGCGGTCGTGGCGGTGTGCGTCAGCGACCCGTGCGGGCCGATCCGGTACGCCTCGACCGCGCCGCTGCCGCCGGTCTCGACGTAGAGGAAAGCGTTGTCCGACGAGACGGACGAGTCGATCGGCCCGGCCCCGGTCGGCAGGTCGGCGACCTTGGTGAGGGTGCCGGCCCCGGACTCCGTGTAGCTGGAGATCGAGGCGCTGCCGGTGTTCGACACGTAGAACACCCCGTTCGCGCCGGTCACCCAGCACACCGCGTTCCCGCCCGTGACCTGGGTGTCGAGGGCGCGCAGCGTGCCGTCGGGAAGGATCCGGTACGTCGAGACGGTCCCGCTACCGGCCTGGGTGAGCACCAGGTTGCCCGCGCGGTCGAAGACGAACCCGAAGGGCACCGGGCCGACGTTCGTGTTCACCACCGGCGTCCCGAGGCCGGA
>Ga0207857_1000386_pt1 | contig 12578 bp, 12 predicted proteins | sample LuqExpMetageno22_FD_187780 | JGI IMG/M metagenome (GOLD analysis project Ga0207857, IMG submission 187780) | Tropical forest soil microbial communities from Luquillo Experimental Forest, Puerto Rico - Sample 22 (SPAdes) | ecosystem: Environmental > Terrestrial > Soil > Tropical forest ... | reverse complement strand
ACCTGCTAGAAATAGAAAGGATATTTCAGTTCCTTGAAGGTAGCCTTCTGCTCCTTCAGCCAGGTATCCCCCAGCCGTTCGAAACCGCCCTGTTCGCGGAACGTCGCCAGGAACCGGTTGATCTGCTCCCTGAGCCGGTCGTCCCCCTTGCGCAGGGCAATGCCCCATTTCTCCTGCTGAAAGGGAGTCAGGAGGGCGCGGGTGGTGTCCGGGTTCTTCTTCCAGTTGGAATAAGTGGACATCTGGTCGTAGATGAAGGCATCCGCCTTTCCCTGGACGACCTCCAGCACGGCGGCGGCCTCCTTGTCCAGCACCAGGACCTTGGCGTTCCTGATGTTCTTGCTCGCATAGGTGTGACCGGTCGTCCCTTTTTTGACCGCCACGGTGATGCCGGGCTTGTCCAGGTCGTCGATCGACCTGACAGGCGACGTCCTGCCCACCAGCAGGCAGAGCCCGGTGGAGAGGTAGGGATCGGAAAAATCCACCGACTGGCGCCGCTCGTCGGTGATGGTCATGGACGAGATGATCAGGTCGATCTTGCCGGTCTTGAGTGCTGGGATCAGGCCGTCGAAGGCGGTGTTCTGGATGACGATCTTCTTGCCGAGCGCCTTGCCCAGCTCATTGGCCAGGTCAACGCTGATACCCTTGGGCGCCCCCTTTTCATCGGTCATCTCAAAGGGGGGGTAGGCCAACTCCATGCCCACGGTCAGGGTATCTTTCGCGGCCGGCTCCTTTCTGTCCATGCAGCCGGCCGGGGCGAGCAGCAGCGCTGCCAGCATGAAAAAGGCGATGTTTCGATGGATACGCGGGATCAGCATGGTCGGTCCCCTCCTCGGCAGGTGCACATAGTATCAGAACGCACTGACGTAAACTATAACACAGAAAATGAGCGGCGTTGCAGCCCCATCTTTTGCAACTTTTTTATTGGAACATGAGATTAAAATGTGGTAGAAACGGATGTTACTAAAAATCAGGAGGTTGCAGGTGAAAAAAACAGCATTATTCCTTCTTGTTATCGCCGCACTCGCCTTTGCCGGGTGCAAAGAGAAACCCAAAACCGAAGCCCCCCAACAACCCGCTGCGCAGGGCCAAATGCCTCCTGGACACCCCGGCGAAGCGGCTGCTCCGGGCGCCGATCCCCATGCGGGCATGAAGGCACAGGAAATTCCCGCTGGCGCCGGCCAGAAGGGCAAGGTTACCCAGACCATGAACTCCGGCGGCTACACCTACGTGGAAGCGGCCAATGACAAAGGCGAGAAACTGTGGATGGCCCTGCCCGAATTCAAGGTCAAGGTCGGCGATACCATCGAGTATCCCGTTGCCCCGCCGATGGTGAACTTCCAGAGCAAAACCCTGAACAAGACCTTTGACAAGATCATGTTCATTCCCGGCATCCGGATCGTGAAATAGGCAGTACTCCGATCATCCGTCAGATCAGGCGGGGCCTTCAGGGCCCCGCCTTTTTCGTATCCAGCGCCGCGCGCGCCGCCGCGTGGTTCGGCACCAGCGCAAGAACCCTGCGGTAGCACTCTTCGGCCTTGCCCGCCTCGCCGCGTTCGGCATGCACCTCTCCCAACAGCAGCCACCCCCAGGGGTGATACGGTTCCTGCTCGACGATCTCCCGAAACTCCCGCTCGGCTGCACCGGTATTGCCCGACTGGCGAAACCACTCCCCCGCCAGGATGTTGGTGGTGGGGCAATACCCCAACAGCGCCTTCTGGCGCCGGAAACCCTGTTCCCGCCCCTTTGCGCCGCCCGCCGCAAGCGCCTTCAGGATCCTGCGGGACGCCTGCCCCGGTTGTCCCGCAACATAGAGGGCCGCGTCCGGCGTCTCCTCGAAGATGCCGGGGCGTACCAGGCCGTTGGCAACGGCCTGGTCGAACAGCCGGGTGCCGGGATAGTACGCCAGGGGGGAAACGTAGCCGTCATCCGGCCTGATGCGCCGGACAAGCTCGATGGTCGCGCGGATATCCTCTTCCTGCTCCCCGGGCACATCGGAGATCAGGTAGACGGAAAGATTGATGCCGACCTTCCTGACCAACGCGGCCGTCCGTTCCACCTGCCAGGGGTGGATCGACTTGTCCAGCTGGGCCAGGATGCGCGGCGACCCCGATTCGACGCCGAGCTGGACACACTCGCAGCCGGCGCGTTTCATCCATGTCAGCACCTCCTCGTCGAGGGTGGTGACGCGGGACTGACAGTTCCAGAGGACAGATACCCGCTGCGCGATCATGAGGCGGCAAAACTCCATGGCCCTGGCACGGTCGGCGGTAAAGGTGTCGTCCCGCAGCGAGAAGTAGATCAGGCCGAATCGGTCCCGGATGTACCGGATCTCGTCAACGATGGCCTCGGGGGAGCGGAACCGCACCCGGCGCCCCCAGAAGCCCGGAGAGCTGCAGAAACTGCACGCGGAGGGGCACCCGCGGGCGGTCAGGACAAACTCCGGCTGCAGCTCCAGATCGACGCCGACCGACTGCTCCAGAAAGCGGGCGGGGAACGGAAGCGTGTCGAGCGTCCTGCGCGGCTGGCGCCGTTCCGTGAGCACGACGCGGCCGTTGTCGCGAAAGGCAATCCCCGCCACGTCCCGCCAGGGTGCGCCGCGCCCGATCCTTTCGACCAGTTCCCGCAACGTTTCTTCGCCCTCACCCAGCACGACGATATCCACCGGCGAGCCGTCGGCCAGCATCTCATGGTGCCGGAAGGTGGCGTGTCCGCCCCCCATGATGACGACGCTGCCGGGATTCGACCGGCGGGCCAGGCGCGCCACTTCAAGAGAGGCGTGGCGGTTGTGGGTCCATTGGGAGATACCGACGATGCCGGGTTGCAGTGATGCGAGGTGACGCTGGATCGCCGGCGGGGACCAGCCGGAGAAGTTGGCCAGGACGGAATCGTGGCCGGCCTCGCGCAACACGGCATGCAGGTAGCAGAGCCCGCTGGGAAGCAGGCTGATGTACGGGTCGCTGCGGTCGTTTTCCCCGGATATGTACGTTAGAAGGATCTTCATAGTCGGACAAAAAAAATCCGGACACAGAGAGCCCGGATTTTGTTCTTACCATTGGTTGGCGATGCTGCTAATTCACGTTAAGGGAGAGCCCCATCGTGTCGTTGCCCAGAACATCGCCATCCTGCTCTTCCTCCACCCCCTGCAGCAGTTCGCCGAAGTTGATCGACTCGCCGGGGGCAGCCGAGCCGACCCGCCGCGCCCCCAGGTAGCGCGAGAGGTAATAGGGGGTATCCATGGAGGAGATCACCACCCTGCGGTCGCGGGAGGAGGCGTGGATCATCTTGCGGTTGCCGAGGTAGATGCCCACGTGGGACGGGAAGCGGGCGTAGGTCTGGAAGAAGACCAGATCCCCCTTGCGCAGGTCCCCCCGCACGACTTCGCTGCCGACGTTGAACTGTTCGCGGGCGGTGCGGGGAAGGTTGATCTTCTGCTCGCGAAAGACCTGCTGCACAAAGCTGGAGCAGTCGAGCGAGCCGCGGCTGTTGCCGCCGAAACGGTAGCGGGCCCCCAGAAAACCGTAGGCGGTCTTTTTCAGGCCGCTGATGCCCTGGTTGTTCTCTTCGATGTTCTTGGCAAGGTCAACCGGGCGGTCGGCATCGATGTCGCTCAATTCAGCCAGGGTCGAGGAAAGCTCCTGCTCGTTCAAAAGCTCCTTGCTGACCAGCTGCAACCTGCTGGAGGCGGTCGCGGCGGGCGCCTTTTCCTCGGCTGCCGGTGCGGGCTCATTCAGGGCCAGCACCTGGCCGACCTTGATCCTGTTGCCTTTGAGGCCGTTCAACCGGCGCAGGTCAGACATCTTGATGCCGGTCTTCTTGGCGATCCTGGGCAGGGTGTCCCCCTTGGCGACCTTGTAGGACGAGGCCTTTGCCGTTTTTTGTTCGGCATGGGAGGGGATGATGATGCGGGTCCCCTTCTCGACGCGGGTGCTGCTCAGGTTGTTGACTGATTTGAGTTCGTCGACGGAGACGTGGTATTTGTGTGCAATGGAGTGAAGCGACTCGCTTCTGCGGGCCACATGGGTTTTGGATGCCAGAACCAGGTGCGGGAAGGAAAGCAGGATGAGACAGATCGCGCTAACGGTACGGATATGTATCATTTCCCCTCCTATTCTTGTTCTAGTTTTAGTACCGCGGTTTTGGCGTTATATAACAATGGACCCTGTTTGTCAATCCTTTCCTGCCCAACACCGCCCCCTCCGTCATGCAACAAACGCTCCAACCAATCGACATCATTAGCGTCCCTGATGGCGGGGCACAAGCTCCAGGGTCAGTGGTTCGTCCCGCAGAATAGTGACATTTTTTGTCGGCGGCAGGAGATTCTTCCGGTACTCCTTCCCCTTGACAAGCATGGCGGCGTCGATCTCTTCCGTTGCCACCGATTCAAGCCGGCCGATCTGGCCGGACGGCCCTTCCACCTCGACCGTAGCGGGAGACGCAACCACCCGGTACGCCGCCAGGCCGCGCGGCAGCCTCCCGCGCAACGCGACCCTGACCGGCACGGTCTTGCGCACCTTTTTCTCGGTTACGATGCGGATGGACGAGGGGGTGACGCCGCCGACCACCATGCCGGAAGGGAGCTTGAAGTCCGAATTCCTGATCCTGACGGTCGCCTGCCCCTCGCGGATCTCCGACAGATCGATATCGGCGGCGATGTCGAGCTTTGCCGGCGTGGGGGTCAGGCTGGAAAAGGTTTTCACCTGAACCTCGACCTCTTCGGGGGCACTCCGCATCAGCACCAGGTCCTGCGGTATGCCGTGGAGCCTGACCGGAGCCGTGACCGTGGCGACCCCGCCCTGTCGGGAGGTAATCAGCGCCCAGAATGCCGTAACGATCAGCAGGACTGCTATTTTGGGCAGCAGGTTGGAAAATAGCCGCTGCCGCAACGTCACATGGGGCTTTTCCTTCTCGGGGGAGATCAAGGTTTCGAGGATCGCAACCAGCTCCCCGGCGGACGCAAGGCGGCGCAATTCCCCGCCGACCGCCAGCGACACCTCGCCCCGCTCTTCCGAAACAACCGCCACCACGGCGTCGGTGCGTTCCGAGAGCCCCAGGGCGGCACGGTGCCGGGTGCCGTAAAATTGGGGGAGTTCCGGGTTCTGGGACAACGGCAGATGGCACGATGCCAGGGCGATCCTTCCGTCCCTGATCAGGGCGGCGCCGTCATGGAGAGGTGCGCCGTCGTAAAAGATGGCCTCCAGCATCTGCGGGGTAATCTCGCAGTCCAGGCTCACCCCGTTCAGCATCAGGTCCGTCAGCGATTCGTTGCGCTGAAAGACGACAATCGCCCCGGTCCGCTTCTCCGCCAGGCTGAACAGGGTATCGACGATCTCGTGGAACCTGCTGAGCTGCTGCGGCTCCTGGCGGCTGCCGAAAAAATGCCGCATGAGGCTGAAGCGGTACAACGCCTGCCTGATCTCGGCCTGAAACACCACGATGATCAGGACGATGAGCACCGTGCCCAACTCCTGCAGGATCCAGCTGGTCATGTAGAGGCCGAGAAAACGGGTGACGAAATAGATGATGGTCACCACCCCCAACCCCAGGAGCACCTGCATGGCGCGCGTCGTGCGGAACCATGAATAGAGCTGGTAGAGCAGGAGGGTCATGATCAGGATATCGGCGACATCCTGTATTCTTACGAAGGGGGGCACGTCAGCTCACTTTGGCCTTTCTGCGGGGCTTGTGGATGGAGGCCTTCTCCTGCCTGATCGAGGTGGAGCGGTTCTGCATGGCAAGCCGGGCCGCGTCATGCCTGCGGATATCCTCCAGCACCTGGTCCCGCAGGGGCGGGTTGGGGTTCGCTTCGGGCAGCTTTTCCTGGTAGGCCGCGTCGGTGTAGACGTTGCGGGCGTTCCACATGCTGAAGCCGAACACCTTGGCGTCCCGGGCGGCCTGGATCTGTTCGACGATCATCTTCTTGTCGTAGGCCGCTCCCAGCTTGAAGTCCTGCAGCCAGGGGCGCATTTTGGCCCGTTTTCCCTCAAGCCGCTTGATGCCCCGCAGGGAGGCGTCGTAGATGACGCGGTAGGGATGGTCGGCCGGATTTTTCAGCCCCAGGTGGCCCCGGGGATAATGGGACGGGTAGATCATGGGGCAGACGAAATCCACGTAATCGGCCACATCCTGGATACGCTGGCCGATATTCATGTCATCGTCCACCATGGTGGTGAGGCCGAAGATATCGGCCGAGGTCAGCACGTCCACCGGCTTCATCTGCTGGTCCACGTACTGGAAAAAGCGGCGGATGATCTCGTGTTTCGGCACATCGCGCTTGTAGACCGGATAGGTCATGGTCTTGAGCTTACCGTCGGTGGGAAAGCGGACGTAATCGAACTGCACCTCGTCAAAGCCCTTGGCGGCCGCCTCCTTGGCGATGGCCAGGTTATAGTCCCAGACCTCTTTCGATGCCGGATCGACCCAGGCCAGTCCCTTCCGGTCCCTCCAGATTTTCTGGTTGCCGCCTCCCACCGCCAGGTCCGGGCGCGCCTTGGCCAGGTTGGGGTCCTGGAAAACGGCGATGCGGGCAATGGTATAGATCTTCTTGTCGCGGCACTGTTTGAGAATGGCGTCCAGGTCGCGGATGCGCTTCTCGTAGGCCCCTGTCCGGGCCACCAGCGGCACCTGGGAGTCGTAGCCGACCTTGCCGGTGCTGTCCTTGATGTCGATCACCACCGCATTCAGGTTCGAATGGGACACCATGTCGGTGAGGGCCTGGAAACGGCTGATCCCGGCGGTCCAGGAGGTGATGTAGAGCGCCCTGACCTCGGTGTTCAGCAGTTGCTGGCGCTTTGTTGGCGCCGGGGGGGCCGGCTTGGAAACGGTCGGGGGGGCGGCAGCGGGTTTCTGTTCATTCTGACAGGAGACAAGACCGCAACAGGTCACGATGACCAGGGCGGCACGACCGGCAAAGGCGACAGCATTTTTCACTCACGACACTCCGTTGGTTTTTTCTGGTTTATGCCCCGAAAATGTGCTACAAGGCAAAATAGTAGTTTATAGCAGTAAATCATCGTAAAAGGTAGTACAAACTTATGTTCAGACTTTCCGAGAAGGGCGAAAAAATCCAGGTGATGTTCGGGAGCATCGCCCCGCGTTACGACTTCCTCAACCGCCTGCTCAGCCTCGGCATCGACCGGCGCTGGCGCAAAAAAGCCGTACGGCTCATCAAGTACCGGGAGGGCTCCCGGATCCTGGATGTGGCCACCGGCACCGGCGACGTGGCGCTGGAGATCGCCCGGACGACCCCCCCGTCGGTGAAGATTACCGGGGCCGACTTCTGCCAGGAGATGGTGGAGTTGGGCCAGGCCAAGGTGGCAAGCTCCCCCTATGCCGGACGGATCGATTTCAGGGTGGCCCCGTGCGAAGACCTCCCTTTTCCGGACAACACCTTCGATTCGATTACCATTGCTTTCGGGATCAGGAACGTGGTGGACAGAAGGCTGGGGCTGGCGGAGATGTGGCGGGTATTGCGGCCCGGGGGACGGATGGTCATCCTGGAGTTTTCCACTCCACGTTCACAGCTCTTCAAACAGATCTACTACTTCTACTTCCGCCGTCTTCTGCCGGTCATCGGCGGACTCTTTTCACGCTACAACGCCTACAAGTACCTGCCGGACTCGGTGCTGGAATTCCCCTCCCACGAGGAGTTTTCCCAGATGGTCGCCGACGCCGGTTTCCGCAACATCCACATCCACCCGCTGACCTTCGGCATCGCCACCATCTACGCCGGCGAAAAAGAATAACCAGGTTGTTGAAAACTCAGGTTGTTCAAAAATAGCCAGATCGTCGCACCCGCAGAAGGCCCCGAGGAGGCGTAGCAGCGCTACGCCGCACGAAGGGGCTTTCGAGGACGGCGGCGAGATGGCTATTTTTCAACAACCTGTTATGCCTTGAACTTGTTCTCCGTCCCGTCCACCAGCCGCCTGATATTTGCGCCATGCCGGACGATCACGATCACCGCGACCAGCGCCGTCACCAGGAGCATGGCCCGGCTGCCGTGCAGCACGTACACGGCGAGCGGCATGACCGCCGCCGCGGCGACGGAGCCGAGGGACACGTAGCGCCACTTCAGCACCAGGACCAGAAAAACCGCCAGGACGATTGCCACCGCCAGCGGCGACAGCGCCAGGAATACCCCCAGGGCGGTCGCCACCCCCTTGCCCCCCTTGAACCTGAGGAACACCGAAAACACGTGGCCGCAGAAGGCCGCCAGACCGACCCAGGCCGCCAGGTCCGTTGCCGGGGCATAGTAATGGGCCGCCAAGACCGGTGCGAGCCCCTTGAGGCAGTCGCCGATCAGGGTCAGCACCCCGACCTTGCGCCCAAGGGTGCGGTACAGGTTGGTGGCGCCGATATTGCCGCTTCCCTCCTGGCGCACGTCGATGCCATAGGCCTTGCCCAGGAGGAGCCCCGTGGGGATCGACCCCAGAAGGTAGGCCGCCGCACAGGCGACAGCCAGTATGATGTCAGGTGATGCTGTCATGGCCACGATCCTGTCGTATCCCGGTATTACCTGCCCGCCGTCTTCCGGGCTTCCGCTGCATAGATGCTGTCGGGAAACTCGCGCACGAGCCGGTCGAACGTCTCGCGGCTCTTCTCCTTCTGTCCCGCCTCGCGGTAGGCCGTCCCCAGGTAGAGCAGCAACTCGTCGTTGTGCGGGAGGCCGGGAAAGGCCTTGAGCGCTTCCTCGAAACGGGCGATGGCTGCCTGATATACTCCCGTCCTCAGATAAAAGCGGCCGACGTAGATCTCGTACTGCAGCTGCTTATCCCGGCAGTCGCGGATTTTTTCCTGGGCCTCCTGGATATACGCGCCGCCGGGATACAGCTTCACGTACGATTCCAGGATCGCCAGGGCGTTCTTGACCGGCGTCTGGTCCGTGTCGATGCGGTTTATCTGCCGATAATAACTCAGCCCCTGCCGGAAAAGGGCGTAATCGGCCTGCTCATGCCGGGGGTGCAGCTTGCGAAAATCCTCGTAGGCGGCGGCAGCCTCGATATAGTCCTTGTTGAGGTAATAGGCATCGGCGATCCCGATCTCCGCCTTGGCGGAAAGCTCCGGCGACTTGTAACTTTCCTTTACTTTCTTCCAGTTTGCAACGGCATCCTCGTACCTGCCCCTTTGAAAGGACCGCTCGCCATCCTGGTAAGATTCGTCGGGCGCCTTGTTCACCGGCGGCGTTGCACACCCCGGCAGCAGGGAGGCGGCAAGGGCGCCGAGCACGATCACGCTATGGGAATTCTTCATGGTTTTCCTCGCAACGCCATGGGCGTCTCTTTCAGTGGGGCATGGTGGCTTCGGACGCCCCGCGATCAGATGATCCCCGCCCCCAGCCCATCGGCCAGGAGACGCCCTATGATGTCGTGATTCAGCCACAGGGCGGCAGCCCCGGGGTTCCAGGAGGTATGCAGCATCAGCCGGCCGGTGGACAGGAAGACGATGCGGGAAAGCTCTGCGCAGACCAGTTGTTTCTGGTCGGCATGCATGCCCATCAACTCGGCGGAACTGGCCAGCATCAACTCCATCTGCTCCCTGGTGCTGTGGTGCGGCCAGGTGGCGAAATCCAGGATCTCGGCCAGAAGCGGCGACGTCAGGTAGGCGTCGGCGCGCTCCAGAAGGCGCTCGACCGTCTCGCCCTCCCTGAGCAGCGCCTGGCAGCGCGCGTAAAGCGGCGCAGCGGCCTGTTCCCCCGCCTCGCGCCGAATGGCGGACAACAACGGGTACAGCGATATTTCCACCCCCAGGAAGAGAGCGCTGGAGTTGGTCTGGATCTCGGGGCAATTGAACACCGTGGCGGTAACGCCGTTCCCGGTCGCTTCGGCGGCGATCTCCTCGAGGCGCATCTTGGCCCATCCCTGCACATAGGGGGTGTAGGACTGCCAGCGGTACTCGCCCCCCACCAGCACGGCGGTGCCGTGGTAGCCGTAGGCAGAGTAGCATACCCGCCCGCCCCCGGCGGCGAGACGCCCGCGCAGGGTCGCCGACTCCTCGATCAGGTAGCGAAAGGTATCGCCCGTAACCTCGTTGAAGCTGGCGTCGCACAAGCGGCCCAGGTCGCTGTTCCAGAACCCCTCCGAGGCGAGGTACTTGTCGCCGGTCCCTTTGAAGACCCGGTTGAGGAGCGGCATGAAGACCCGCGCCCGGGGTATGCCGCCAGCCATGGAATGGGCGAAGAGCACGTTGGCGCCGGCCGGAATGCGCGGTGCGAGCTGTTCCATCACCTGCGCCAGGGCGGCACGGATACGGGCCGTACCGGCACTCCTGGCCTTGTCGATAAAATCGGGGCTGAAGCTGATGGAAGCCCACTCGTCCGGCTTGGCCTTCTTGAGCTGCTCGGCCACCGACGGCTGCCCGTCCACCTGCTCCATGTCAAAGCCCGCCTCCAGGGGGACGTTGATGATGCTCCCCCCCAGGAGCGCCTCGGCCTCGGCCAGTTCATCCGCGGTCAACGGCCGCAGGGAGCCGTCGCTGTCGCGCCGCCCCACGGTGGTGCCGATCACGTTCATGCCGACGCGCCGGGCCTCCTCCACCAGGCCGTTGGCATACCCGCGGCCGAAAAGCTCCCCGACCAGCACCAGCACGTCGCCCTTTTTGTATCCCGCCGTATCCGGCAGTTCTTCCAGTGGTCTGTAATCAGTCATCCGATCCTCCGCCTGCTTACCCGCTTTTAGCAGGTTGTTGAATAAGCTCAGGTTGTTCAAAAATAGTCAGATCGTCGCACCCGCAGAAGGCCCTGAGGAGGCGTAGCAGCGCTACGCCGCACGAAAGGGCTTTCGAGGACGGCGGCGAGCTGGCTGTTTTTCAACAACCTGTTAGTCAGGTACTCTTATCATGAACCGGCCGGCAATGTGAACAGAAAAAGCTGCCGTGACAACGGGGGGCTTTCGTGCTATCGTGGGCGAAAATCATCCGCAGGAGACCCGATCTCACCGTGAACAACGACCTCATCCTCCTCGGCCACGGCAGTGGCGGCCGGCTTTCCCACCAACTTCTGGATGAACTGATCATCCCCGCCCTGAGTGGCATCGCCCCCTCGGGACAGAACGATGCGGCCCTTCTGGCGCCGTGTGCGGGCCAGTTGGCCTATACCACCGACTCCTTCGTGGTCGATCCGATCTTTTTCCCCGGCGGAACCATCGGCAGCCTGGCGGTCCACGGCACGGTCAACGACCTGGCCATGATGGGCGCGCGGCCGCTCTACCTGAGCGTCGGCCTGATCATCGAGGAGGGCTTCAGCCGGGCCGACCTGAAAACCGTGCTGGACGACATGCGCCAGGCCGCCGACCGGGCCGAAGTACGGATCGTGACCGGCGACACCAAGGTCGTTCCCCGCGGCAAGGCGGACAAGATCTTCATCACGACCGCCGGGATCGGCGCCGTGGAACACGATATCGCCATTCACGGCGCCAACGCCCGGCCGGGCGACAAGATCATCATCAACGGCACCGTGGGCGACCACGGCATTGCCGTCATGGCCGGCCGCGAAGGGCTGAACGTCGGCACCGACATCCGCAGCGACTCGGCCGCCCTCAACACCCTGGTGGCGGCCGTCATCGCCGAGGCGGGCGATCTGCTGCACGTGCTCCGCGACCCGACCCGCGGCGGCATCGCCACCACCATCAAGGAGATCGCCCAGCAGTCGGGCGTGGCGATCACCCTGCACGAGGAGCAGATCCCCGTGAACCAGGCGGTGCGCGGCGTCTGCTCGATCCTCGGCCTTGACCCGCTCTTCGTGGCCAACGAGGGGAAACTCCTGGCCTTTGTGGCCCCCGAAGCGGCGGAGCGGGTCGTGGCGGCGATGCAGCGGCATCCCCTCGGCGGCCAGGCCGCCATCATCGGCGAAGTCGGCGAGGGAGAGCCGGGCCGGGTCCGCATGGAGACCAGCGTGGGCGGTACGCGGGCGGTGGAGATGCTGGCCGGCGAGCAGTTGCCGCGAATCTGTTAAAACGAAGAGCATCATATGGCAAAGGACAAAACACCCGTAACCCCGGCCGTCCGCCAGTTGCGGGCCGAAAAGGTCGCATTCACGGACCACCTCTACGCCTACGAGGAAAAGGGGGGCACGGCGGTCTCGGCCCGGGAGTTGGGGCTTGACGAGCACTGCGTGATCAAGACCCTGATCATGGAGGATGAGACGAAGAAGCCGCTCGTTGTCCTGATGCACGGCGACCTGCAGGTTTCGACCAAGGAATTGGCCCGCGTCTGCGGCGTCAAGCAGATCGCCCCCTGCACGCCGGAAACGGCCCACAGGCACAGCGGCTACCTGGTGGGCGGCACCTCGCCCTTCGGCACGCACCGGCCGATGCCGGTATATATGGAAGAGACCATCGCCGGGCTGGAGAAGATCTACATCAATGGCGGGAAACGCGGCTACCTGGTCGGGATGGCGCCGGCGGAGCTGGTGAGGGTGCTGAAACCGGTGATGGTGCACGTGGGGATACCTTAACCCTGAATCCGTGACACCGGCCGCCGCTGGCCCGGAAGGCCTCTGCCTTTGTGTGTGAAGAGTTTGCGGCCATCAGGCGGCGGACCAGCCGAGTGAGTGAACAGATACGACAGGGCGGCGGGCGGGCCCC